>OLQG01000024.1_pt1 | contig 123881 bp, 102 predicted proteins | sample 1672221 | NCBI WGS metagenome assembly OLQG01 (sample SAMEA3136660, study PRJEB25190) | human gut metagenome | biome: human gut; feature: human-associated habitat; material: faeces | place: Austria | collected 2013
TCTCTTTAGAATTTTCAGGGTTGTTGTCTATTGTTTAATTATCAAGGTTCTTTGTCTTTGCTGTTTGAAACAGCTTATTTAGATTATCATATTCATCGACGTTTGTCAAGAACTTTTTTAATCTTTTTTCGACCAGCTTTTCAGCTGTTCGACCGCTATCCTTTCGCAAACTTTCGTTTGTCTCAAGCGACAGCTTATTAAGAATATCATAATCAGTTGTGTTTGTCAACTGTTATTTTATTCTTTTTTCAAAATTGATTTGTATCAATTCTGAAACTTCCGAAACAATTCACAGCGAATCATTTCTCTAATATATAACTATCTAATATACAATCTTGCATTTCCACTCATGCATATCTTCTATTTATATATCTCTAATACTGTCTTCTGCGTTGACTCTGTTACCTCACGGCCTCGTCTCTCGCGACAACTAGACTAATATATCACAACGGGATTTGAATTGTCAATATTATTTTTATATTTTCTGCAATTAAGATAATTCTGACAATTATCTTTTGCATAATCTTCCTTTTCTTATAAGGAACAAGTTCTTTTGCATTTTAATGTTTCCAAATAAAATACTCACAAAAAAAATACTGACCTGCCTATTTGCAAAGTCAGTATTTTTGTTTATCTTAGATAATTCGTTATCGGTATACTCCCTTAATTAATTATCTCAGCAGCATGAATGCAATTAATCCAGCTACTACGATGATAGCAATTGCAAGAATAATGATTGGTGCTTTTGACATCTTCTCTTCTTCTTCCTCAATATCATCATAAAAATCATCCTCTAATTCCTCTCTGCGCTGCGGTTTTGGAGTTGGTTTCTTTTTCTTTCTTCCATCCCCTACTGCAAGGAGTTCATCATATGCATCTCGCATTTCCTGTTCGCGTTTTTCACGTACCTCTTTCGGCGGTATATTCGAATACTTCTGCTCTTCAGGCTCCGGCTTTTCTGCTCTCTTCTGTACTTTGTGAGCACTTTGTGGAATTTTGAACTTCTTTTTGCAATTATAGCACAACAGATAATTCGGATCTTTTTTTCCTGGTCTTAATTCCTGACCACATATTGGACACTTCATATGAATCTGTCCCTCCCCATAGTGTATTATTTCAAACTGTGCTTTCAGACCTTTCGGCTGTGTATATCTTACATACATTGACATTATACTACATCAATTTGCAAATATCAATTTTTTATCCAAATTATTCAGATTGTTTTCCTAATGTTACTTCAACATCTTTTTTCTCATATTCGCCATTCTTGCTCTGTGTCTGAACTGTAATTTTTACCTTTTCTCCGGCTTTATAATATTGAAGCTGTTCCTGAAGTGCATCCATTCCATCTACTGTTGTTCCTTCAATTCCTGTAATAACAGCACCTTTTGTAATACCAGCCTTTTCTGCACCACCACCGGAAATAACTTCTGATACATATACACCCGTCGGCATATTATACATTTGAGCACTGTCTGATGTTACATCTACACCCTTAATTCCAATATAGCCTCTTTCGGATTCTGCAACTTTTGTTTTTGTTTTCTGGTTCATAAGATTCGTAATCAGATCACTTACATCTGATACAGGAATTGCATATCCGATTCCTTCTACTGTCTCGGTTGCAATCTTTGCAGAATTAATACCAATCACTTCTCCGTTCGCATTTAAAAGTGCTCCACCACTGTTTCCAGGGTTAATAGCCGCATCTGTCTGAAGAAGTTTTCCGTCATAGCTGTCCATTGTACGTTCTTTAGCGGATACGATACCGGTTGTTACTGACTGTCCATATCCAAGCGCATTACCAATTGCGATTACCTGATCTCCCACCTGGGTTTTATCCGAATCACCCAAGGTTGCTACCGCGATCTTATTCATCGTTGAATCTTTGATCTTACTTAAAGGAACTGCTACTACCGCAAGGTCTTTATCCGAATCCGTTCCCTTAATATCAGCTTCTACACTTTCTTCATCTATAAATGTTACAGTCAATGTACTGCTTCCTTCTACAACATGATTATTCGTTACAATCAATAATTCTGAATCATTCTGACCTACGATAATACCTGAACCCGCGCTCTCACTTTTCTGTTTCTGTGTACCTCCGAAGAAATTCTGTACCTCCTGCACGCTCATATTTGTAATAGAAACAATGGATGGCATTGCATTCTTTGCGACCTCTGTTACATTAGCCGTACCCGAAGAACTGTTAGAAGATGTTGTCAGTTTTGCACTATTGGCTGTCGTTGTTGTTTTTGCAGTTTTGTTTGTTGTCTGTGTGGTTCCCAAAACTTTTCCAGCCACAATATTACTTGCCTGAAATGCCGCACTTGCAACCACTCCGAAAACCAGTCCTGTACATACCACTTTTGCCCATCTTGAGGCGCCCTTTCCGTGTTTTTTCTTCGGACCTTGATCCTGGTTTCCACCCGTGCTGTAATTTTCTGTATTCATATTCTGATCGGATGTATAATAATTATATTGATTTTCCATATCTGATTGCCCCTTTCATATCTTATGCTTGTAGTTTACAGCTCAATTGTGTTTAATCTGTGATAAAAGTAAGGAGATTTATTGATATTCCTCTAATTTTTTCAGTTTTGTTCCTATATCACTTTTGAACTTTCTCCACGCATCCTCATTTTCCACAAAATATTTAGGGCAAATCTTTCCGGTCACATCATAATGTCTTATAACATCATTTTCATCCAGATCAAATTTCAGACACAGCCATGCACAAAGATCCACCATGGATTGATATGTCTTTTTATTAAAAATTCCCGTCTCGTCCGGGTGACAGCATTCAATTGATACTGTATCAATATTCCTGCTGTTTGAAGCATATGCTATCTCCCACGTCGGTACACACTGAACAATCTCTCCTTCCAGTCCTACAACAAAGTTACTGCTTGCTTTCGTAATGTGGCTATCTTTCAGTCCCTCGAAGTAGTCACGGTTATTCATAGCTGTGGCACCGGGATTCGCTGTATAATGAACCACAATTCCGATAATCTTATTTGTTGCAATCCCAGGCCGGGAATATTCATTCGGTGTCAGCAGTTCTACGTCTATATTCGGCTTTACGGAATCTATGTAATCACTTTTATTTTCCGTATATTCTTTCGACTGCTCCTGTTTTTTTAAAATTGTCACCACACAAAGCAAAACCGTTATTATAATAAGAATAATCAATCCTTTTTTAGAACGGCTCAGCGTTTTATTCTTTTTTCTTTTCCTGCTTCGTTTCATTTTTATCTCTTTTTTATCTCTCCATATATAGTACACTTTCATCTATCTTATCATTCATTTTTAAATGTCTTTTGAAGAGATTCTTATATTTTTATGAAATTAGCAGAATTTGTATACAGTTGTCGTATCATATACTTCTCCGGCCTTTGTGATCGGAGATTCAAAATTTTCTTTATGAATGGCATCTGGGAAGTACTGTGTTTCAAAGCATATACCATATCCTTTTTCATACACAGCTCCCTCTTTTCCTTTTGATCCTGCAAGGAAATTACCGGAATAGAACTGTATTCCCGGAAGGTCAGTATACACTTCCATCTTAATACCTGTCTCTTCAGATTCAGCAGAAGCTGCTTTTCTGAATCCTTTTCCATTTAATACCCAGTTGTGGTCATAGCCGCCTGCCAGCTTCAGTGGTGTATAATTTGCTCCGATTTCTTTTTCAACGACTTTCTCTTTTCTAAAATCCATCGGTGTTCCTTCTACCGGAACTACCGTTCCTGTCGGAATCAGTTCTGCATCTGTTTCAGTAAATGCATCTGCATCTATCCACACCTTTGCGTTCCATGCCGTTCCGGAAGCATGTCCTGATAAGTTAAAATAGCTGTGATTTGTCATATTCAGAAGAGTATCCTGATCCGGAATTACATGATAATGAATCTTTAATTCATTTTCTTCTGTGATTGTATAAGATACCTCTATTTTCACTTCTCCCGGGAATCCCTGATCCCCATCCGGACTTACAAGTGCAAATACCACATGTGTATCATCCTCTTCTTTTACATCCCACATTCTTTTATTATAGAAATCAATTCCTCCATGAAGTGTATTTTTCCCATTATCGTTCTTTGTCAGTTCATATTTCTTTCCGTTCAGTTCGAATTCGGCCATTCCAATACGGTTTGCCACACGACCTACTGTAGCCCCCAGAGAATCTCCTCCATTCTCGTAATCCTCCAGTGTCTCATATCCAAGCACAACATCCTGCGTCTTTCCATCTTTATCCGGTACATAAAGTTTCAGTAAAGAAGCTCCAAAATCTGATACCACTGCCTCCATTCCTTTGCTGTTTTTCAGTACATAACAGCTTGCTTTTTCCCCGTTCTTTGTTGCTCCAAATTCTTTTTTCATGTCCAGGTATCTCCTTTTTTCTTTATATTTTTTAATATTACTTGTATATTTATTATTTTCATTTATATACCAAGTACACTATCTAAATCTTATTATACTCTATATATTCACCGCTGAAAACCTTGATGCAAAGAAAATTTTATTATATTTTTTATATGCCATATCTTTCCAATTTTTTCAAATATGTAGTTAAAAAGGCGCCGTTTTCACGACGCCTTAATCTTTCTTTATTCATCTACACTGTAGTTTGGTGCTTCTTTTGTAATGTGAATATCATGTGGATGACTTTCTTTTAATGAAGCAGAAGAAATCTTTACGAATTTACCTGTCTGTTTCAGATCTTCAATTGTCGCTGCTCCGCAATATCCCATACCGGAACGAAGGCCTCCCATCAACTGGAATACTGTATCTTCAACGCTTCCTTTATAAGCAACTCGTCCTTCTACACCTTCCGGAACCAGCTTCTTCGCATCTGTCTGGAAGTAACGGTCTTTGCTTCCATTCTCCATTGCTGCGATAGATCCCATACCACGATATACTTTATATTTTCTACCCTGGAATAATTCGAATGTTCCCGGGCTCTCATCACATCCTGCAAAGATACTTCCCATCATACATACATTTGCTCCGGCTGCGATTGCCTTTGTCATATCTCCTGAATACTTAATTCCTCCATCTGCAATGATTGGAATTCCGTATTTATCTGCTGCTTCGTAGCAATCCATAACCGCTGTAATCTGAGGAACACCGATACCTGCGATAATACGTGTTGTACAGATTGATCCAGGTCCGATTCCAACTTTTACAGCATCGACACCAGCTTTGATCAGATCCTCTGTTGCAGCTCCTGTAGCAACATTACCTGCGATCACCTGCAGATCAGGGAATTTACTCTTGATCATGTCTACTGTATGAAGCACGTTTGCTGAATGTCCATGAGCCGAATCAAGAACAACCACATCAACCTTTGCATCTACCAGTGCCTGTGCTCTTTCAAGGCAATTTGCTGTGATTCCGATTGCTGCTCCACAAAGGAGACGTCCCTGAGCATCTTTTGCAGATAACGGATATTTAATCTGTTTTTCAATATCTTTAATCGTAATAAGACCTTTCAGATTGAAATCTTTATCTACGATCGGAAGCTTTTCTTTTCTTGCTTTTGCAAGAATCTTCTTTGCGTCTTCCAATGTGATTCCCTCCGGTGCTGTAATAAGTCCTTCGGAAGTCATCGATTCTCTAATCTTTTTAGAGAAATCCTCTTCAAATTTCAAATCACGGTTTGTAATAATACCAACTAATTTCTTTCCTTCAGTGATCGGCACACCTGAAATTCTGAATTTCGCCATCAGGTTATTCGCATCTTCCAGTGTGTTATCCGGTGACAAGTAAAATGGATCTGTAATGACGCCATTCTCGGAACGCTTTACCTTGTCCACTTCTTCTGCCTGCTGTTCGATTGACATATTTTTATGGATAATTCCGATGCCCCCCTGTCTGGCCATTGCAATTGCCATGCGGTGCTCTGTAACGGTATCCATTCCAGCACTCATCATCGGAATGTTTAACTTAATTTTTTTAGTCAGGTAAGTAGATAAATCTACCTGGTTCGGAATTACTTCTGAATATGACGGAACCAAAAGCACATCATCAAATGTAATACCTTCTCCAATTATCTTTCCCATGATTTGAACCTCTCTTTCTTTTGTTTATTCATACTTAACAGCTATCTTAGCGAATCACACCTACATTTGTCAACATCTTTTGAAATGTTTTTATTTTAATACAATATTTTCTTCAGTTTTTGATTAATTTTCTGATTACTTTCTGATTACTTTTCTAGGTGCTTTAACAAAGAATCCTTCAACAATTGTCTCATTTGGTTCGAACAAAACCTTGCACACTTCGCCTTTATTTGAAGCGATCAGCGCATAAATTTTCGCATCTTTTTTTCCAGATGTGTAATCATATGTTTTAATCTTTTTATACTGCATTAATTCTACCGCCCCGACCGGTGCCAGAAGTTCCATCTGATCTGCATCTACAGAAAACATCCTTTTTCTTCTGGCCTTATTCATGATTTTGTCAATATCAAGATCACCATTTACAAATACATACTCATACTCCACATTCAGATTGCGGAACATCAGCACATCGATCACGATCATCACAACTGGTAATATAATTCCCACCGGTATAACAAAAACCAAAAGCACTGACACAACAGTTAATGCTATCAGTCCCACTTTCTTAAGTGTATCCTTTGAGTCCGCCTGCTTTTTTATCAGCTGCTCTGTGTAAAAATCATCCATTTTTCTTTCCTCCAAGTCTGCTTTAAGCTATGTCTATTGTAGCACACCTGGCAGTAAAAAGAAAACTCCTCTGACGAGGAGTTCTCAAAAATTTAATATATATACCGTTTATGATTTACATCATACCCATGCCCGGATTTCCTGCCGGCACAGCTGGTGCATCTTCTTTGATATCAGCCACAACAGACTCTGTTGTAAGGAGTGTAGAAGCAACAGATGTTGCATTCTGAAGCGCACTTCTTGTAACCTTTGCCGGATCAAGAATTCCGTTTTCAACCATATCTACATACTGTTCTGTCAGGGCATCAAATCCTGTTCCGACTTCTGACTCTCTTACTTTGTTAATAATAACAGCACCTTCGAGTCCTGCATTTGCAGAAATGTGGAATAACGGAGCTTCCAGGGCTTTCAGTACAACTTTGGCACCTGTCTTCTCATCGCCTTCCAGTTCTTCAATTGCCTTAGCAACTGCTTTTGATGCATGGATATAAGCTGATCCACCACCGGAAATGATGCCTTCTTCTACTGCTGCTCTTGTAGCATTCAGAGCATCTTCCATACGAAGTTTTGCTTCTTTCATCTCAGTCTCTGTTGCTGCTCCGACACGGATAACAGCTACTCCGCCTGCAAGTTTTGCAAGTCTTTCCTGCAGTTTTTCTCTATCGAAATCAGATGTTGTCTCTTCGATCTGAGCCTTGATCTGTGCAACACGATCTGCGATTGCATTCTTGTCTCCCATGCCATCAACGATGACTGTATTTTCTTTCTGTACTTTTACAGATTTTGCGCGTCCAAGCTGATCCATAGTTGTATCTTTCAGTTCCATGCCAAGCTCTTCTGAAATTACCTGACCACCTGTCAGTGTAGCGATGTCTTTTAACATCTCTTTTCTTCTGTCGCCATATCCAGGTGCTTTAACTGCAACAACATTGAATGTTCCACGCAGTTTATTAACGATCAGTGTTGTAAGAGCTTCTCCTTCGATATCCTCTGCAATGATAAGAAGTCTTGCTCCCGCCTGAACGATCTGCTCCAGAAGTGGAAGGATTTCCTGAATGTTAGAAATCTTCTTATCTGTGATCAGGATATATGGATCATCCAGATTAGCCTCCATTTTGTCCATGTCTGTTGCCATATATGCAGATACATATCCGCGGTCAAACTGCATTCCTTCTACAAGGTCCAGCTCTGTCTTCATAGTTTTAGATTCTTCAATTGTGATGACTCCGTCATTAGATACTTTTTCCATAGCGTCTGCTACCATCTGTCCGACTTCAGCATCACCTGCTGAGATTGCTGCTACTTTTGCAATCTGGTCTTTGTCTTTTACTTTGCTTGACATCTTTGCAATTGCTTCAACAGCCACATCTGTAGCTTTCTTCATTCCTTTACGAAGAATGATTGGGTTAGCTCCTGCTTCCAGGTTCTTCATACCTTCATGAACCATTGCCTGTGCAAGTACGGTTGCTGTTGTAGTACCGTCTCCGGCTACATCATTTGTCTTGGAAGCGACTTCTTTAATCAGCTGTGCTCCCATGTTCTCAAATCTGTCTTCCAGTTCGATCTCTTTTGCAATTGTAACACCATCATTTGTGATCAGTGGTGCTCCGAATGATTTATCCAGAACTACATTACGTCCTTTTGGTCCGATTGTTACTCTTACTGTATCAGCAAGTTTATTAACGCCTTCTTCCAAAGCTCTTCTTGCTTCTGCACCATATTTAATTTCTTTTGCCATTGGTATCTACCTCCTGAAATATATAAATGATTTGCTTAATTACTCACAGATGGCTAAAATATCATCTTGTTTTACGATGATGTATTCTTCGTCATCGATCTCAACATTTGTTCCTGCATATTTGGAATAAATTACCTGCTGACCTGCTGTAACGTGCATCTCAACTTCTTTTCCATTCACCATTCCTCCTGGTCCTACAGCGATAACTTCTGCCTGCTGTGGTTTTTCTTTAGACTGTCCAGGGATCACGATTCCTGACTTTGTAGTCTCCTCTGCTACACACTGTTTTAATACAACTCTGTCACCTAATGGTACTAACTTCATATCTATTCCTCCTTAAATCATTTTCTGTATTATTAGCACTCAACAAAAGAGAGTGCTGAAAGATTCTAGATATAAAATAGCACTCTCTTTTTGGTTTGTCAACACACTTTCTATTTAGTTTAGAAGTTTTTTATAAAATCCGTTTTGTATTTTGAATTTCATCACTTTTCCAGCCTTATTCCAGTAACGTTCTTTTATAATTCCTTTACATATCACCGGATCTTCTAAATTCTCAATGCTGCATTCATAAATACCGTCCAATGAATATGATGTAAGTTCCGCTTCTTCAGATACCAGATACAACGTTTCTTCTTCCTCATCATATGCTATGATCTTACATAAATATTCCGTTTCATCAAAAAAACTGTCCTCCAGAATCACACGTTCCATTCGGAGTTTTGCTGTACATCCTTCATATCCCACTGCCTGTATCCTCCTTTTATAGTATGAAAAGGGTATCAGTCGCCCGATACCCTTTATAATTCTTATTATTTTGTACGTTCTGCTTTAATGCGGTCCAGTTCAGTAAATACGTAATCATTGATTACTTTAATATACGTTCCTTTCATTCCCGAAGAGCGGGATTCTATTACCCCTGCACTTTCGAATTTTCTAAGAGCATTTACAATAACGGATCTTGTAATTCCTACTCGATCTGCAATCTTACTTGCAACAAGGATTCCTTCGGCTCCATCCAGTTCATCAAATATATGAATGATCGCCTCCAGTTCCGAATAAGACAATGTGCTGATCGCAGACTGTACAATATGCTCTTTTCTGGTCTCTTCTGCACTTTCTTCATTCACGGATCTTAACATCTCAAGGCCAACGACCGTCGTTCCATATTCGCTCAGAATAATGTCGTCAATTTCATACACCTTATCTTTTTTATAAATAAAAAGTGTTCCAAGTCGTTCTCCGGCAATGTCAATAGGTGTAATAATCGCTTGGTAACCTTTGACAGTTTCTTCGGAAAATCCAAGTGTCTGAAGATTTACATTTTCTTTTGTTGATAAGATACTAAGCAGGCGCTCATTCAGCATATCGTCTACATGCTTTCCGATCTCTCTCTCGATCAATTCGGTAATGTAAGGCACACCTTCACATTTGCTTCCGCCAAGCACTTTTCCTTTTTTACTGATCACCAATACGTTCGAATCCAGAATCTCTGTAAGGACTTCACAGATATCGTTAAATACGACTTTGCTCGAACTGTTGTTATGCAGTAATTTGTTGATTTTTCTGGTTTTATCCAACAATTGTACGCCCATTTACATTCCTCCATCCTTATGAATGTATATTATCATACAATTCTGAAACATTCAACGAATTTTCCTAATTTTCCTTAGTATTTTCAATATTTTCTACATATCCACACTGTTCATCACTGCAGACCAGTTTATTTCCCTTTTCAAGCATATATGCGCCACATCTCGGGCATTTTTTTGTTGATGGCTTCTGCCATGACATAAATTCACATTCCGGATTATCTTCACATCCGTAATATCTTCTTCCTTTTTTCGTTTTACGGATTACAACGTCTTTTCCGCAGATTGGGCATGGTACTCCTATTTTTTCCAGATATGGTTTGGTATTACGGCAATCTGGGAATCCTGGACAAGCCAGGAATTTTCCATGCGGACCATACTTCACTACCATATTACGTCCACATTGTTCACAGATTACATCTGTAACTTCATCTTCTATTTTCACCTGTTCCAGTTCTTTTTCAGCTTTTTCTACTGCTGCTTCCAGATCTGGATAGAAGTTTTCAATAATTGTTTTCCATCTGACTTTGCCTTCTGCGACTCCATCAAGAAGACTTTCCATATTAGCTGTAAAGTTCACATCTACAATACTTGGGAATGACTGCTTCATAATATGATTTACAACTTCTCCAATCTCAGTCAGATAGAGATTTTTATTTTCTTTGGCCACATAACGTCTTGCAATAATTGTGGAAATTGTCGGCGCATAAGTACTTGGACGGCCGATTCCGAGTTCTTCCAGTGTCTTAACCAGTGTTGCTTCTGTATAATGAGCCGGCGGCTGCGTAAAGTGCTGCTTCGTATCAAGACTTTCCTTCGTAAGAACCGAATCCATATCGAGACCTTTTAATAATACATTGTTCTCTTCTTTTGCCTCTCCCGCTTCTGTGTACACACTTCTGAAACCTTCAAATGAAACTTTGGATGCGGCAACAGTAAAACGGTACTGTCCTGCTGCAATCTTAACAGAAGTGGTCTCATATCTCGCCGGCTGCATTCTGCTGGCGATAAAGCGTTTCCACACAAGCTGATACAGACGAAACTGATCCCTGCTCAAGAATTCTTTCACTGCTGCCGGAGTTCTGGTTACATCAGTCGGACGAATCGCCTCATGCGCATCCTGGATGATTTTCTTATCAGAAGTCTTCTTTGCATCACCCTCCGCTACATACTCTTCTCCGAATCCTTCTTTGATATATTCTCTTACTGCTGCATCTGCTTCCTCTGAAATACGGGTAGAATCAGTACGCAGATATGTGATCAGACCTACCGTTCCACTGCCCTTGATGTCAACACCTTCATATAACTGCTGCGCAATACGCATTGTCTTAGCCGTCGCAAAATTCAGCGCTTTAGACGCTTCCTGCTGAAGTGTACTGGTTGTAAAAGGTACCGGTGCTTTCTTTGTTCTTTCTCCTTTTTTTATGTCTGCAACAGAATAATCTGCATTCTCTACTTCTTTGACAATTGCATCCAGTTCTTCCTTTGATGAAATCGTCATCTTATTTTTCTCTGTTCCATAGAATTTAGCCGTAAGAAGTTTTCTTTCGCCTTTCACTTTCAGATTCGCATCAAGTGTCCAATACTCTTCCGGTATAAATGCATCTATCTCCTCTTCTCTGTCTGCAATAATTCGAAGTGCAACAGACTGTACACGGCCGGCACTTAATCCCCTCTTAACCTTTGCCCACAAAAGCGGACTGATCTTGTAGCCTACAATTCTGTCCAGGACACGACGTGCCTGCTGTGCATCCACCAGATCCATGTCTATCTCTCTTGGATTTTTAAGCGACGCTTTTACTGCATTCTTGGTAATCTCATTAAAACTGATTCGATAAAATTTTTTATCCTCTAATTTTAACGCTTTACTCAGATGCCAGGATATTGCTTCTCCTTCACGGTCCGGGTCAGTTGCCAGATAAATCTTGTCAGCTTTCTTCACTTCCTTGCGAAGCTTTGCAAGGATTTCTCCCTTTCCTCTGATCGTTATATATTTTGGTTCATAATCATTTTCAATATCGATACCCATCTGGCTCTTGGGCATATCTCTTACGTGACCATTCGATGCGGTCACTACATAATTACTTCCTAAAAACTTTTTAATTGTTTTCACCTTCGCAGGTGACTCCACGATTACCAGATAGCGTGCCATAATTTCCTCCATAATAGCGGCTGTATCTTTACTGCAGCCTTATATAATAATTTCTGGATACTTCCTTTACATATCCATTTAATTCTAACGTGATCAGTCTTTCCATTAACTCTGTAACTGAAAGTCCTGTTTCTTTCATCAGCTGATCTGTCCCTTTCGGAAACAAATCGAGACAACTATACACCATAAACTCAGTACTTTCAAGCATTTTTTCACTTTTGTTTCCTTTTTGCCCGATTTCCACCGGATTAATGTTCCATTCATCCATCAATTCTTCCGGGGTAATCAGTATCCCCGCTCCCTGCTTGATCAGTCTGTGACACCCCTGACTTAACACACTGTTTACCGGTCCCGGAAGAGCATATACATCCTTTCCCTGCTCCAATGCAAGATCCGCAGTAATCAATGATCCGCTCCTTTCTTTTGCTTCCATAATAAGTATCCAGTCCGCCAGCGCACTGATGATTCGATTTCTTCTTGGAAAATTCCACGCATACGGCTGGGTTCCTGGTGAAAATTCGGATACTATTCCTCCTTTTTCCTGTATATCCATATACAATCCTATATTCTCTCTTGGATAACAGACATCCACTCCGCATCCAAGTACCGCATATGTCACACCACTTTCTTTAGCCCAACTGCTATTTAACGCTCCTCTTTGTCCTGCACCGTCAATTCCTCTTGCCATACCACTTATTATCTGTATTCCTGCTTCTGCAAGGCTTTTTCCATATTGTAATGCCATCTGTTCACCATACGCCGTACAGTTTCTCGCCCCTACAATCGCCGCACTTTTTCTTTTTTCATCCGGAAGTTGTCCGAGTACATATAATGCATACGGAGGATCGGTAATATATTTCAGTTTTTCCGGATACGTCTTTAAAAAGTACGGAATAAACTGTATTCTTTTTTCTTCTGTCCTTCTCCATTTTTCTTCAAGTTCTGTATCTTTTTTTGCATTCTTTAATATCGCCACATCCTTCTCGTTTAGAAAGCGCAGTTTATCTAACTTAGTTTCTTCTATATAATATATGGCTTTTCCAGATCCATATACCTCTCTTAGTTTTTGCTTCTTCAGATCTGTAATCTCTTTTATTCCTGCCAGCCAGTATTCGTAGATCATCTGCTTTTCTCCTTTCTTAACGTCCCCAATATTTTTTATCCAACGACCGATAAGCGATTGCCTCTTTTAAATGCTTCTCCGTCACTTTTTTACTGTAATCCAAATCAGCGATCGTTCTTGCAACTCGTAAAATCTTATGATATGTTCTCGCTGTCAGCCCCATCCTTTCAAATGCCTTCTCCATCAACTTTCTTTCCGCACTGCCTAATGGAATATAGGTCCTGATTTCTCCCGGTCCAAGCATAGAGTTTGTACGGATTTGCGTTCCCTCATATCTTTTTTTCTGTAATTTTCTTGCTTCTACTACTCTGCTTCGTATTACCTCCGATGATTCCTCCTCTTTTTTTCCTATCCTTTCTATATCCAGTTCCCGGTACTCCACTTTCGGTGTCTCAATACACAGATCCATACGATCCAGAAATGGCTGACTTACCTTTCCAAGATATTTCTGGATCTGTGACGGCGTACATGAACATTTCTGCATATCCGGATAATTACCGCATGGGCACGGATTCATGGCTGCTACCAGCATAAATTCTGCCGGAAATTTAAAATTTCCATAATTTCTGGCAATATGTATCTGATGTTCCTCCAAAGGCTGTCTCAACACTTCCAGTACATTTCTCGGAAACTCTGCCAGTTCATCCAAAAATAACACACCTCCGTGAGCCATACTGATTTCTCCCGGTCTTGGTGTCATTCCACCTCCAACTAATGCAGTCTTCGTTATGGTATGATGAACACTTCGAAACGGACGCCTGGTGATCAAAGGCTGCTCTTTATCTATCATTCCAAGTACACTGTATATTCTGGTAATCTCCAGGCTCTCCTCCAATGACAATTCCGGTAAAATTGTCGCAATCCTTCTTGCAATCATCGACTTGCCGGATCCCGGCGGTCCTGCCATCAATAAATTATGTCCTCCCGCCACGGCAATCTCCGCTGCCCTCTTCACCGCATTTTGACCACATATGTCTGAAAAATCCTCTTTTTTATTTTCGAAAATATTTCTTTGTGCGGAGGACCTTCCCTGTTTTTTTCTATGTATCTCTTTTTCATCTCCGTTCAGATATGCGCAGAGTTTTTCCAGATTATCAGCGGGAAGAATCTTTATCCCGCTCACAAGCCTGCCTTCTATTTCATTTTCTTCCGGCAAAATACAGGCAGTACAGCCCTGATTCTTAGCTTCCATAACGATTGGCAGCACACCTGACACACCTCTTATTTTCCCTTCCAGACTCACCTCACCAATCACTGCCACACCTTTTAGTGCCTCTTCCGGTACATAATTCATTGCTGCCAGAACCGCCAGTGCAATCGGCAGATCAAACGACGCTCCTCTTTTTCTAACTGTTGCCGGAGCCAGATTCACAATAATCTTCTTAGCCGGTAATTTCATTCCCGAATTGCGAATTGCTGTACGCACTCTCTCTGATGCTTCTTTTACTTCCGAAGACAGATATCCTACCATGTGAAACATCGGAAGTCCGTTACTGACATCAGCCTCCACTCTGATCATCTCTACACTCAGTCCCTGAACAGCTGCAGATAAAACTGTACAAAACGACATCTACATACTCCTTTCTGTATCCGTATCCACCAGGTTCGATCGTGATTCCTGCACCCGGCTTTTTTCGGTACAAGCTTATTAAATTAAATTTACAATTGATATTCCGGCCGAAATAGCCGTTAAAGAAGCAGCTGCTCATCGCATTGCTGCATAGGATAAAACGAAAAAAGAACAGAATATATGATTCCTCATCTTCGTTAAATGTGCAATCATCATATCCTATTCTTTCTGTTATGTCAATATTTTTCCAGTTCCATTTTCTGTTTCCTGTTGCAGTTTGTATTTCGTTCCACTTTGATCTGCACTTCTTCCATTAAAACGTCCTAACACCACACCAAGTATTCCACTTAAGATCAACAGGAAGTAAAAACTGATCCCACGATTCACCAATACTACAGCAGCAACCGGTACCGAAGAAAACATACCGGCAAATAATTTTACAAAAGAAAATTCACTGATTCCTTCCGCTCCCGGAAACGGAAGAAGCGCTGTTGTCATATATAATATAATCTGATGTAAAAAAAGACTTCCAAATGTACTGCCTGCTTCTCCCATTGCATGATATACTGCCCACGGAACGCTGAACCAGCAGATAATCTGTACCAGGCTCACCCCAATTACCTGTAATGTAAGGTTTGGATCTTTTTTAAAAAAATCTTTGCAATTTTCAAAATCGTGTAATATATCATTGATTTTACTTTCCATTTTCTCTTTATGTCTAAATGGAAGTTTCATAACCAAAAAGCGAATCCCTTTTACGATTTTTCTTTTCAGTCTGTCAGATACGATCACGATCATCAGTGCGGCAATAAAAACCAGATTCATAATATAACCAACCAATGCCAGTATCAGCATAATTTTATTCAGGTGTATTCTTCCTGTCAGAATCCAGAACGCTGCAATGTTTTCCATCAGAAATGCTGCAATCTGAAAACTCGTAAGCTCTGTTAAAAGTGCCATCGTTCCATGTGCCACGTGGATCTTATCTTTGCTCATCGCATATAGCTGCAATGGCTGTCCTCCGGTCGCCGATGGTGTTACCGAACTGAAGAAATAGCCAATATATGCATATTTCATAGCCTCTTTAAAGCTTACCCGATATCCAAAAGATACTAAAACTTTTCTCAGATTAATACCTTCTGCAATATTAAACACTGCTGCCAGACCCAGGCCTGCCGTCAGCCATTTCGGATCCGCATTTTTCATTGCATTCCATACAGATTCTATATCCGCACCCTTCAATACAATAAATATGACTACAATCACCAGCAATATAAATAACACAATATATTTTTTAACTGATCTCTGACCTTCCTGCCGTTTCATACTTTTCTTCAATCCTTCTAAATTCATATCCTTGTGCCTTTAACATTGGAATTGCTTTTTTCAGTGCTTCAATTGTTCTTCCCGGTGCACCATTTTCTCCTCTTCCATCATGCAGGCATATCACTGCTCCCGGAAATACACGTCTAAGAATTTTATTGCAGATACTGTCTGCCGTCTCCTTTGCAGACCAGTCCTGCGCCATTACATCCCAAAAAATCAGTTGCAAATGCATTTTCCTGATGCAGTATAAACTCATCAGGTTCAAATGTCCCCATGGTGGTCTGTATTCTTTTACGTCAATTCCCATTTTTCCCATAATCTTCCTGGATTCTTTCAGATCCCTTTTCGTCCTTCCAGGTCCGAACAGCATTGCACTTTGATGACTCAAAGAATGTATTCCTATCGAATATCCACTTTTTTTCATCCGTTTCACAATATCCGGATGTCCCTGTGCAGCTTCCGCTACCATGAAAAAGGTTGCCGGAACCTGTTCCTGATCCAGAAGATCCAGTAATTTGTTCGTATATACGGTATCAGGTCCGTCGTCAAATGTCAGATATAAAACCTTTTCTTCTTTTTTCGCCATCTTTTTGTCTCTGATAATCCAGTGGTACTTCATCAGATATGTTGGAATGATACTATATCCAAGTGCTCCTGCACCTATAATTCCTGCCTTTACTGCTTTCTTCATTATGCCGTCATCCTCTCTTCCATGATCTCTACCGCCTTATCCAGAGAAACATCTATCATTTCCTTCCGGGCATGTCTTACATTCTCATCCATCTGTTTCAGAAGTTTTCTGTCATTCAGAAGTTTTTCCAGTTCCGGAATATAATCCTCGTGTTTTCCCCATACCACTTTTGCAAATCCTTTTTCTGCCGCATACCTTGCATTGTTCATTTCCTGCTCCAGAAATGGATGAATCACAAATAACGGTACCTGACTGTGAAGAATTTCAAACAACGTGATCCCTCCGGCTTTTGTGATCACAAGATCTGCCCACCGCATATATTTACTGATATTTTCTGTATATCCCAGTACTTTGACATCCTCATACCGGTTCACCCATTCTTCGTACATTTTATGATTCTTTCCCGTAATAACAATGGTCTGAACAGATTGCATACTATGCAATTTTCCCAGTAATCTTCTCAAATCTGGCATGAGGCCAAGTCCGCCTCCCATTACAAGAACTCTGCGAACTTCTTTTTCATTTTCCAGATGTTTCCTGTCCATATTCAAGAACTGCTGACGTACAGGAATTCCTGTTACAAGAATATTCTCTGCTTTTGTACCTTCACAGATCAGATGCTCCTTAATCTCCCTGGTAGGTGCCAGATACAGATCTGTCTGATCTGCTTTCCATTCCGGATGCATGCTGATATCTGTAATACATGTAACCAGCGGTGTCGAAAGTCCAGTCTTTTCTTTATATGATGCAATTGCCTTTACACACATCGGATGTGTACAGACAATAACATCCGGCTGTTCCTTTTCCAGGATTTTCTTTAACTTTTTATAAATCGCAGCTCCTCTCGGCTGCATTTCTACTTTCATTTTTCCAGACATTTTATAAATAAAGTTATATATTCCGTGGCAATGCTCCACCATCAGACGAAATCCCCCAAAAATAAGTTTGCTGATATGTGGATATAATTCTTCCAGGAGATCTTTTTTTACAATTTCTGTATCTTTATCAAGCTTACGGAACTGTTCACAGATTGCATTGGCTGCCATTTCATGTCCCATTCCAAATCTTCCACTTAACACCAGTACTTTCATAACTGCCACCCTTTCTCACATACCTTCTGATATGTCTCTTTCTTATGGTGTTAAGTATAGACTTTGATTCTTAAAATAATTGCCATATAATTCTAAAGATTTCTTAAAGACTTTTCTAAGAAGGAAAAAAGGCTCTCAGTTTTTCAATTGCACTCTTCTCAATCCTTGAAACATATGATCTTGAAATTCCCAACATTTTGGCGATTTCGCGCTGTGTATATTCTTCTTCATTATATAATCCATACCGCAATTTCAATACTATGCGTTCTCTTGCAGACAGTTCTGACTCAACTTTCTGATATAATCGTATGACATCTTCTTTTTTTTCGAGCCTGCGATGAACATCTTCTTCTCCCATCTCGATCACATCAAATAGCTGTATCTCATTTCCCTCCCTGTCTGTTCCGATCGGTTCATACAAAGAGACTTCTTTTGACGATTTTTTCTTTCCGCGGAAATGCATCAATAATTCATTTTCTATACAACGAGCTGCATATGTTGCAAGTCTTGCACTTTTTTCCGGATCAAACGTAACAACAGCTTTCATAAGTCCTATTGTCCCAATAGACAGAAGATCTTCCATTTCCTCCGGCGGAGGCTGATATTTTTTTACAATATGGGCAACCAGCCTCAGATTTCTTTCTATCAAAATATGCTTTGCTTCCAGATCACCCTCTGTATATTTTTGCACATAATACTTTTCTTCTGCTGCTGTGAGGGGTTGGGGAAATGATTTCAATACAGTGGCTCCCTCCCCGGCAGTTTTATTATATTTTATGCAAAAAACAGTGATTCTGTGCTTTTCCATTTTTGCACTGAATCACTGTCTTCTTTTCCATAAGATTATTCTGTTTCTTTTTCTGCTCTTCTTAAAATATCATATACCGATGCATCTGCACTGAGTGCCACATAAAGCACCTGTTTCGGATGTGGTGCACTTTCCTGTTCATTTCCATCCTCATCTATGATTTTTTCTACAGTTGCTTCTACATTCTGTCCGTCCGGTTTCATGATCTCAATCACTTCGCCTACCGAGAATTTATTTCGCTGTTCAATCCTGTACAGTCCGTCTTTAATCTCTCCTATGATACCAAGATATGTGTACTCTCTGATATACGTATTACTGTCATAAATCTGGCTTTCTTCACTTGGTTTTCCAAAATAAAATCCTGTCGTGAACTGACGATAGGTACAATTTGAAATCTGATCCTTGTACCACGGCATATTTGCCTCATATTTCTTCGGATCTTCCAGATAATCATCAATTGCCTTACGGTACGTTCTCGCAACTGTTGCCACATACAGGGCCGTCTTCATACGTCCTTCGATCTTAAAGCTGTCGATTCCGGCATCGATCATCTCCGGAATGTGCTCGATCATACACAGATCCTTAGAGTTGAAAATGTAGGTACCTCTTTCATTCTCATATACCGGCATATATTCGCCCGGTCTCGTCTCTTCTACCACGGAATATTTCCAGCGGCACGGATGTGTACAGGCTCCCTGATTGGCATCTCTTCCTGTGAAGAAATTACTCAAGAGACATCTTCCGGAATAAGAAATACACATTGCCCCGTGGATAAAGCTTTCAATCTCCATCTCTTCCGGGATATGTGCACGGATCTCTTTGATCTCTTTTAACGAAAGCTCTCTGGCTGTTACCACACGTTTTGCTCCCAGGTTCCACCAAAAGTTAAATGTACCGTAGTTGGTATTATTTGCCTGCGTGCTGACGTGTCTTTCAATCTCCGGGCAGATCTCTTTGGCAAGCATAAAGATTGCCGGGTCTGCAATGATCAGGGCGTCCGGACCGATTTCTTTCAGTTCTTTTAAATACTCTGCTGCTCCCTCCAGGTCATCATTGTGTGCAAGAATATTCACGGTGACATGGACTCTTGCGCCATGGTCATGTGCAAACCGCACTCCTTCTTTCATGTCTTCCATGGAGAAGTTTTTTGCCTTTGCACGAAGTCCGAACGCTTCTCCTCCGATATATACTGCATCTGCACCAAACATAACCGCAGTCTTCAACACTTCCAGACTGCTTGCAGGAATCAGTAATTCTGGATGTCTGTTTCTCATCTTATCGATTCTCCTTCTCTTCTTTTTTCTTCTTAATGCTGAGTGCCACACCGTCTCCCAGTGGGATGATCGATGTCTCCAGCACATCACTGTGTTTTAATTCATAGAGATAATCCCTCATCCGGCTGTGGATCGTACGGTTTCTCCGTTCAACCGCGAACCGGGATTCAATGATATCTCCATCCTGTAATACATTATCCGACATTAAGATGCCACCATCCGAAAGCAGTCTCACTGCCTCCGGCATATAGTGGATATACTGTCCCTTAGCCGCATCCATAAAAATAAAATCATACGGGCCTTCCAGTGTCTTCATCACTTCCAGGGCATCCCCTTCGATCAGGGTGATCTGTTCTTCTTTCCCTGCCCGTTTGAAATTATTTCTTGCGATCGGAATTCTTTTTTCATAATTTTCTATCGTTGTGATATGGCTTCCTTCCGGAAGATATTCGCTCATTAAAATCGCCGAAAATCCGACTGCTGTACCGACTTCAAGGACTCTCGCCGGGCGGTTCATCAACATCATGACTTTCAGGAAACTCTGGGTTTCCTTCCGGATGATCGGCACGAAACTATCTAACGCTTCCTGTTCGATTGCTTCTATGACAGGATTCTCCGGACGTTCCAGCGACCGGATGTATGTGACCATACGTTCATCTACGATCATAGTATTCCTACCTCTGTTCTATTTGTTACGGTTTTATCTGTTACACATTTTTTCATCTTGAGTTTCTACAAGGGAATGAGCCGTACACTGCACAAAACAGGCTTCGCCCACTGCGTTCGAAGGCGCCTGTTTTATACAATGTGCGGCTCATTTCCCGTTTAATTATAATTATACTTTCTATACGTCCATAATAATCGGAAGAATCATTGGTCTTCTCTTGGTCCGCTTCCAGATGAAATCATTCATCGTATCACGAATCACAAGCTTGATCTTGCTCCAGTCCGCATTACGCTGGTGTGTCAGACAGTCTTCTACCGCTTCTGTAAGGACTTTTCTCGCCTCTTCCATCAGACTTTCAGACTCTCTTACATACACGAATCCGCGCGATACAATATCCGGACCTGCAAGAAGCTGGTTGCTTCCCTTCTCCAGTGTCAGTACAACGATCATGATACCGTCTTCTGCCAGATGCTGTCTGTCACGGAGTACGATATTACCAACATCTCCGACACCGAGGCCGTCTACCAGGATCTCTCCTGTATGCACGTTGTCTACAACTTTTGCTTCCTTATCGCTGAGTTCCAGTACATTACCCGATTTCAGAATAAAGATATTTTCTTTCGGAATACCAAGCATCTTGGCGATTCCTGCATTTGCTTTCAGATGTCTGTACTCTCCATGGACCGGAATTGCATATTTCGGTTTTACCAGAGAATAGATCAGTTTCAATTCTTCCTGACAAGCATGACCGGATACATGGGCATCCTGGAAGATAACATTGGCACCTTTCGCAGTCAGTTCATTGATGACCTTGGATACGGATTTTTCATTTCCAGGGATCGGGTTTGAACTGAAGATGATCGTATCGCCAGGCATGATTGTTACTTTCTTATGCACATCTGCTGCCATACGTGACAGTGCTGCCATTGATTCTCCCTGACTTCCGGTTGTGATCAGAACTGTCTTCTCCGGTGGATAATTCTTCAGCTGGTCGATCTCGATCAGTGTCTTATCCGGAACATTTAAGTATCCCAGCTCCTGTGCAACCTGGATGATATTCACCATGCTTCGTCCTTCTACGACTACCTTACGGTCATATTTACATGCCGTATTGATGATCTGCTGTACACGGTCTACATTTGATGCAAATGTTGCAATGATAATACGTGTATCTTTATGCTCTGCAAAAATGTGGTCAAATGTAATACCTACCGTACGCTCAGACTGGGTAAATCCCGGTCTCTCCGCATTGGTACTGTCCGACATCAGTGCCAGTACACCTTTCTTTCCGATCTCTGCAAATCTCTGCAGATCGATCGCATCACCGTATACCGGTGTATAATCTACTTTAAAGTCTCCTGTATGCACAACGATACCGGCCGGTGAATAAATCGCCAGTGCCGCAGCATCCTGGATACTGTGGTTTGTCTTGATAAATTCGATACGGAACTGACCCAGATTGATCGACTGTCCGTGTCTTACAACTTTTCTTCTTGTACTGCGAAGCAGATTGTGCTCCGTCAGCTTCTTCTCGATGATTCCCATCGTAAGCTTGGTCGCATAGATCGGAAGATTCAGTTCTCTTAAAATATAAGGGAGTGCACCGATATGGTCTTCATGACCATGGGTGATCACAAATCCTTTGACTTTCTGGATATTATCCTTCAGATAAGTAACATCCGGAATGACCAGGTCGATTCCGAGCATATCCTCCTCCGGGAAAGATAATCCACAGTCTACAACAATAATACTGTCCTCATACTCAAAAGCTGTGATGTTCATTCCGATCTTTTCCAGACCTCCGAGTGGAATGATACGCATTTTTCCATTGTTTTCTCTCTTCAAAATTACACCTCCACGTGCTTACCGTACTATTTTTCTGCCTCTTTTTTGGCACTCCTTGCACTGTCCGTAGAACTTTAATTCGTGGTCTAACACATGAAATCCCGTTGTCTCTTCGATCTTATCTTCCAGATTTTCCAGAAGATCATCCTTGAACGGAATGATCTTTCCACATGTTCTGCATATCAGGTGATGATGATGATGTCTTTCTTCTCCATCGAAGAATTCTCCGATCTCATAACGTGCACATCCATCATCAAGATTGATACGATCCACCAATTGCATTTCCAGTAACAGCTGCACTGTCCGGTAAATTGTTGCCAGCCCAATTTCCGGATAATCTTCTCTTACTAATTCATAAATATCTTCTGCAGTCAGATGCTTATCACGATGATCTGCAAGGACCTCCAGTACCAGTATACGCTGGTTGGTAACTTTCAACCCCTTTTCTCTCAGCATTTCTTTAAACTTCTCTTTACTGATAGACATTCCAAACTACCTTTCAATCTCTACATCTTCAAGTAGTTCTTCAAATACTTTCAGAACAGCAGAAAGCTCTACATCATCTTCTACGATCTCGTATACACTCTCTGACTGGTTCTCTCCTGATGTGTCTTTCAAAATCAGACATTCTGCATCATCATCTTCCGAATCTGTCACCAGAATATAAGACACCCCACCAACTTTTGTCTGTTCAAGTACATAAAAATCTACTTCTTCATTCATCTCTTCGGACATGAATTTAATCTTTTCCATCTATAATCCACCTCTTAATCCAGGGGCGTATGCGCAAGTGAATCCAGATATCCCTGCAATATAAAAACAGCCGCAATCTTATCAATATACTTCTTGCGGTCTTCACGCCTCACCTTATTCTCTATCAAAGTCCGCTCAGCTTCTACCGTGGTCAGACGCTCGTCCCACATAACGACCTCAAGGCCGGTCCGTCTTTTTAACATCTCACCAAATGCCATTGATTTTTCCGCACGATCTCCAATATCATTATTCATATGCTTCGGAAGTCCGAGAACAATCTTCGTAACCTGATACTCTTCAATCAGTGCTTCGATACGCGCACAGGTCTTTCTGAGCTTGTTCTCGTCCTTTCTGCATATTGTCTCTACTCCCTGAGCAGTAATTCCCAACGGATCACTGACCGCAACGCCTACCGTCTTAGATCCATAGTCCAGTCCCATGATTCTCATAGTCATTATTCCCACTCATTATGCTCGATATACGTCTTGAGCATCTCTTCTACCAGTTCATCTCTTTCCATCTTCATGATCAGACTTCTGGCTCCGTTATGGCTTGTGATGTAGGTCGGATCTCCGGACATAATATAACCTACGATCTGGTTTACCGGGTTATATCCCTTTTCACTTAATGCCTTATATACAATCTCCAGAATGTCCTTTGCGCTGATCTGTGGTCCACTTTCTACCTGGAAAAACTGGGTATTTGTCATATTTTTCATATAATCACGTCCTCCAAAAATATTTCAATTTTATTCTACATGATTAAATCTCAAATTTCAATGCAATATTTGTAATTGGTTTTCAATTTCTACATTTACAAGCTGATTAATAAGATTATTCGGATTTTTTACACCAATTTTCACATATTCCTTTGTGTGCCCGATCTGAAGTTCCTCTCCATCACGCACGATTTTCTCCTCGATCAGGACCTCCTGTGTGGTTCCAAGCAGTCTTTCTTCATAAACTGCCTGCTTCTTACGGTTCAGTTCCAGAAGTTCGGCGCTTCTTGCGGCCTTGATCTGATCCGGCACCTGGTCTTTCATAGCCGCTGCCTTTGTTCCTTCTCTTCTGGAATATTTAAAAATATGTGTTTCATAAAAATCTACTTTATCTACAAATGCCTTCGACTCTGCAAACTCTTCTTCCGTCTCTCCCGGAAAACCGACGATCACGTCCGTTGTAAGTGCCGGGTTGTCGAAATATTTGCGGAGCAGCTGACATTTCTCATAATACTCTTCTGCTGTGTATCTGCGGTTCATGCGCTTCAATGTTGCGTTGCATCCGCTCTGCAATGACAGATGGAAATGCGGACACATCTTCGGAAGTTTTGCGATCGTCTGTGCAAATTCTTCCGTAATAATTCTCGGCTCCAGTGATCCAAGACGGATTCTTTCGATTCCTTCCACTTCATGGATCGCCAGAATCAGTGACAACAGGTTGTCGTCACAGTCGATTCCGTACGAACTCAGATGGATTCCGGTCAGTACCACTTCTTTATATCCATTGGCCGACAGTGTCTTCACTTCATCCAGCACACTGTCACGGCTTCTGCTTCTTACCCTTCCTCTTGCGAACGGAATGATGCAGTAAGAGCAGAACTGGTTGCATCCGTCCTGCACCTTGATATAAGCTCTTGTGTGTTCCGCCGCCGTACTTAAATGCAGATCTTCATACACTTTTTCATGATTGATATCCAGAATCTCCTGATAGGTCTCTGTTTCCTTTTCCTGTTCGTCTGATGTTTCCCGCTGACCATCCTGATTCTTTTCTTTTTCATAATTTTCCAGGATTTCAACAATATTCTGCTTCTTATTATTACCAACGACAATATCAATACCTTCCGGGATATCATCTTTCTTAGCCTGTACGTAGCAGCCGCAGGCAACAACAATAGAATCCGGGTTCATCTTTCTTGCTTTATGAAGCATCTGTCTGGACTTCCGGTCCGCCATATTCGTTACGGTACAGGTATTAATGATATAGACATCCGCACCTTCCTGGAACGGCACGATCTCATATCCATGCTTTTCCAGCAGTTCCTGCATGGCTTCCGTCTCATATGCATTTACTTTGCATCCGAGATTATGCAATGCTACTTTCTTCATATATCTGTTCCTTTCTTTTTAAAACGTTATTTTAACACATTGTTGTAACATCTAACGAAAATCTTCTGAATTCTTTGGCAATTTGTTCCTTGACTTTTCTTCGTCTGACTCTTAATATATCTATAGAACAAGAAATGAATCAAGGAGGGTATTCCAATGAAAACAGTAAAGATTTCTTTAAATTCAATCGACAAAGTAAAATCATTCGTAAACGACATCACAAAATTTGATTATGACTTTGATCTTGTATCTGGAAGATATGTCATTGATGCAAAATCAATCATGGGAATCTTCAGCTTAGATCTTTCTAAACCGATCGATCTGAACATCCACGCTGATGACAACGTAGAAGAGATCATGGAAATGTTAAAACCATATCTTTGTGACTAATCAGTAATAAAAGTAAATGATTTACTTAGAAAAAGGGCTGACCTGTTTAAGGGTTCAGCCCTCTTTTTTACTCCATTTATTTTACTTCAATGATCTCAACGGTCTCAATCGCCTGTTTCATCAGCTCATCGATCTTCTCATTCAGATTCTCTTCCGAACGGCGGATCACATCAATATTCGGCTTGGTTACCGGATGTTTTGCCACGAAGATCGTACAGCAGTCTTCGAACGGCTGGATCGAGGTCTCATAAGTATCGATTTTTTCTGATACATCCACGATCTCCTGCTTGTCGAATCCGATCAGTGGACGGTATACAGGCATCGTACATACATCGTTTGTTGCTGCAAGGCTCTGCATGGTCTGGCTCGCCACCTGTCCGATACTTTCCCCTGTGATCATACCTAAGCAGCCATCCTCTTTTGCAAAATGTTCTGCGATACGCATCATGTATCTTCTCATAATGATCGTCAGCTCATCATGCGGGCATTGATCGTAGATATAAAGCTGGATATCCGTAAAGTTGACGACATGCAGCTTGATCGGTCCGGAATATTTTGCCACTTTCTTTGCAAGATCCACAACTTTTTGTTTTGCACGTTCGCTTGTATACGGCGGCGCATGGAAGTAAGTAGCCTCAAGGCTTACTCCACGTTTGGATACCATGTATCCTGCAACCGGGCTGTCGATACCGCCGGATAACAGAAGCATCGCCGAACCATTGGTTCCGACCGGCATTCCGCCTGCTCCCGGGATGATCTGTGAATATACGTAGATCTCATTCCTGACTTCTACGTTCACCATAACATCCGGATGATGTACATCTACTTTGATTCCGCTTTCCGGGAATGCGTACAGGATCGCTTCTCCAAGGTCACGGCTGATCTCCATAGAGTTCAGCGGATAAGACTTTTTGGCACGTCTGGACTCTACTTTAAATGTAAAGTTCTTATCCGGATACATCTCATCCATATATGCGACAACATCTTTTTTCAGTTCCTCGAATCCTTTGTCCTCCATACGGACAACCGGACAGATTCCGACCAGACCGAATACTTTCTTCAGATGTTCCACAGTCTCATCGTAATCATAATCTCCTTCACAGTCTACATAGATTCTTGCCTGTGATTTGTGTACATCGAACTGTCCGTCTACATCTTTTAATGCATAACGCACCTGGCGCACCAGTGCGTCTTCGAACAGATGACGGTTCTTTCCCTTAATTCCAATCTCTCCATATTTTAATAAAAATGTATGAAATCTCATCTTCTGATTCCTTTCCTGATCTCTTTCTCTTTTATCTGTAACTTTCTAATGTCTGGTATATCTTCTAAGCATCGGTACTATATTATATAGTGCATCGAGCGTATAGTCAATCTCTTCCAGTGTAGTAAATTCTGACATACTAAACCGAAGCGTCGCATCCAGAAACTCCTGTTTTGCCCCGATTCCTTTTAACACACCGCTGATCTGCGGATGGTTGGACGCACATGCCGATCCGGATGACACATAGATTCCTTTATCTTCCAGCGCATGTAATAGCACTTCACTTCTGATCCCTGCGATTCCTACACTGATAATATGCGGTGCCGACGTCTCATCGTATAAACCATGGATCGTTGTATTCTCGATCTTTTCCACGCCTTCGATGAAATGCTGTTTTAACGCCCGCATCTTCTCCACTTTTTCATCGAGGTTATCGTAAATCGTCTTTGCAGCCAGGGAAAGTCCTGCGATTCCCGGTACATTTTCCGTTCCGGAACGCATGTCATGCTGCTGACCGCCGCCGTAGACGATCGGGCGGATCTTTACATTTTCACCGATGTATAATGCACCCACGCCCTTCGGTCCGTGGATCTTGTGACCGCTGATGGAGCACATATCTACCTTCAGTTTCTTCGGGTAGATCTTATATTTTCCAAATCCCTGTACCGCATCGACATGGAATAAAATGTCTTTATTATATGCCTTTACGATACTTGCCGCTTCCTGAATCGGCTGTACGGAACCCACTTCGTTGTTCACATACATGATCGATACCAGGATCGTATCTTCACACAGCGCTTCTTTCAACGCATCCAGACGGATTCTTCCGTACTGGTCTACCGGAAGATAGGTCACACGGAATCCTTCTTCTTCCTCAAGAAAACGCATGGTGTTGATGATTGCCGGGTGCTCGATGGATGATGTGATCAGGTGGTTGCCTGCACGCTTATTCGCTCTTGCCGCGCCGATCAGTGCCATATTGTCACTCTCCGTACCGCCGGAAGTAAAATACACTTCCTTTTCCTGTACCTTCCAGAGTCTGGCAAATGTTTCTTTTGCTTCTTTTATATATTTTTCTGCTTCCACACCTTTGTTATGCATAGAAGACGGATTGCCATAGTCTTCACACATGACCTTCTGCACCAGTTCCCCGACGCTTCGGTATGCCATGGTAGTCGCCGAATTATCCAGATATACTTCCTTCATTTCTTCACTTCCTGTACTCTTCATTCTTAGTATTAGATTATGTTTCTACCCTTCCAGATGGAACATCAGAACCGAAAGCATCGTAAGTCCTGCAGTCTCTGTCCGAAGGATTCTCTTGCCAAGTGTCACCGGATTTGCCCCGGTTTTCATGGCAAGTGCTACTTCTTCTTCCTCAAAGCCGCCTTCCGGTCCGATAAAGATGCCGACCGACTGCCCCGGTCTGATCCCTGCGATGATCTGCTTCGTCTCTTCCATCCCTTTTGCCAGTTCGTATGGGATCAGGACAACGTCCAGTTCTTCTGCCTGCTTTAATGCCTGCGCATAAGTGCATACTTCTCCCACCTCAGGAATAATACCTCGTCCTGCCTGCTTCGCCGCACTGACCGCGATCTGCTGCCAGCGTTCGATCTTCTTCTTCGCCTTCTTCGCATCCAGCTTGACCACGGCTCGCTTTGTCGCCACCGGGATTACCTGATATGCGCCGAGTTCTACCGACTTCTGCACGATCAGTTCCATCTTGTCCTGCTTTGGAAGTCCTTGGAACAGATAGATCTTTGATGCAAGCTCGCTCTCGTCCTGCTTTTTCTCCAGTATCTTAAGCACTGCCATATCTGCTTCATAGGATTCCACTGCACACAGGTACTGACTGCCTTCTCCGTCATTTACCGTAAGTTCTTCACCGGTCTTCATGCGGAGTACATTCTTCATATGATTGACGTCGCCGCCCTCTACGTAGATCTTTTCTTCCTTCACCTGCTCCGGTGACACAAAAAAATGTTGCATATCGAATCCTCTAATTCTTTCTTGCCGTTACAGATACCCATTCGCCCTGGTGGTTCACTTCCAGAACTTCGAGGCCTGCTTTCTTCACAGCTTCTACGACCACTTCTTCTTTATCTTCGATGATTCCGCTTGTGATATAGATACCGCCCTTTTTCAACTGGTGGATGATCACAGGTGTCAGCGGTACCAGTACATCTGCCAGGATATTTGCTGCTACGATATCGTATTTCTCATAACCGACCTTATCCTGTACTTCTTTATCATCAATGATATTACCGATCATGACTTCATACTGGTCTCTGCTGATTCCGTTGTTGTCCATATTCTCATAGGTTGCATCGATCGCACACGGATCCAGGTCTGTTCCTACCGAATGCTTTGCGCCGAACTTTAACGCCAGCATTCCAAGGATTCCGCTTCCACATCCAACGTCTAAGATCTCTGTATCTTCTGTCACATATTTCTTAAGCTGGCGGATGCAGAGCTGTGTGGTCTCATGCATACCGGTTCCGAATGCTGTGCCCGGATCGATATGGATCACCATCTTGTCGCTGTCTTTGGCCTCTACATTCTCCCATGAAGGAATGACAAGAATGTCATCAATATAGAACTGATGGAAATACTGCTTCCAGTTATTTACCCAGTCTACATCTTCTGTCTGGGACTCCTCAATCGTACAGTCTCCCACATTCAGATAACTTCTCATCTCTTCTAATTCCTGTCTGACCTTCAGTAACATCTCATGCTTGTCTACTTCTTCATCCAGATAGAATGTCAGGTATGCACATCCGTCATCTTCCGGCATATCCGGCAGGATGTCTACGAACATCTGCTCTTTGTCAGACTGTGTAAGCGGGATCTTATCTTCGATCTGCACTCCTTCGATTCCAAGATCAGCAAGCATGCTGCTGACGATATCTTCTGCCTCTGTTGTTGTCTTCAGACGAAACTGATTCCATTTCATATATATTTCTCCTTTATCTCATCTTGTTTAAGACCTCCCCGGGTCTTATATCATCTTCGTTTACATTCATTGCTTATTTTAACACCTGTTGTCTTTAAAGTAAATGTACTTCTTTCGCTAAAACAATGTTAAGAAAATAACGATTCTTGTTCATACCGTGTTAAGATCCATCCGTTTCTCTTTATCTTCTTACCAAAAGTCCATACAATGTACCCGGAAGCAAAATTCCACATCATATATAACATCAATATATAAAAACATTGACAAGGAGGACTTTGACTTATGAATATTGGCATTTTAATTCTTATGATCGTCGGTGGGGGTGTCGGAATTCTATCATCACTATATATTGCGTTCAGCTTTCCGGCCATGATTATCTGGAAAATTTATCGCAAAATCCGTCATGGATATAAACTTACATACTAATCATCTATTTTATGGCAGTGTTCAGATCCTGTTCTACTTCATTTAGTTCTGACAGGATCTCCTCCTGCTGTTTGTCAAATAACAGTTTCTTATTATACTGATAATACTTATCACAGTCATTTTCCTTTAAGAACTGAATACTATAATAGTTCGTGTTAAGTTCTGTAACAAAAGAAACCATCTCCTGACTGTCCCCAAATGCATCTTCCATGAAATCAAATGCGTGTTCCAGCGCAGCAAGTGTATGCTCTGTCAGTTCTTCCCGCCCTGCCACTTCATTTCCAAATACCTCTTTTATACGTTCAAATGCTGACTCTCCTTCCAGATGTTCTTCTTTTGCAAGCTGTTCGTAAGATTCCAGTTTATCCAGCACCTGTTTTCTTACATGCTCGTCCTGCTTTGTCATCTGTTCTTCTTTCCGTAATTTTTCATATTGCTCTCTGGCTTCACAGACGACAAGATCCATTTGCAGATTGGATTTATACAACTTCAGATATTCATATATCATTGTAACCAGTCTGTCTTTTAGGAAATATTCTTTGAAGCAGCTTCCCAGACGGCCGATCAACATATTTACAACACTGAACCTCTCATCAAATGCTGCATATCGAAGTCTCTCCAGCGTATCCCTGGTATAGACACCTTCAATAATCTTCTCAAGACCATAATCTTTTTTATACTTATGATACAGTTCCAGATAATTGGCGAAATCTTTTGCGATCTTCCAGTGCTGGATATACTGATGTACAACCTCTCTGTCCGCTTTCTTTCCAAGCTTTTCATAAGTCTTCAGAAGCTGTGACAGATCTTCCCAGCCTCTGGCTGTTGCAAAGACCTTTCCATCTACCGTCGTCTCCATCCGGTAAAAATAGTCTCTCCTGATCTCAAGATATGCCAGAATCGCCGGATGAATATCTGCCTGGTATGCATATTCTTTCCATACATCATAATTCACATCTACATCGATCTTCTTGATTCGATCCAATGTTACCACATCAAAATCCCGTACCGACTTATTGTACTCCGGCGGATTACCTGCCGCTACAATGATCCATCCTGTCGGAATCTTCTGATTACCAAATGTCTTACACTGTAAAAACTGTAACATTGTCGGAGCCAGAGTCTCAGACACGCAGTTGATCTCATCAATGAACAGAATTCCTTCTCTAAGTCCTGTCTCTTCCATCTTGTCATATACCGAAGCGATGATCTCACTCATCGTATATTCTGTAACCGAGTACTCTTTCCCATCGTACGTCTTCTTTTCAATAAACGGAAGTCCGACCGCACTTTGTCTGGTATGATGTGTGATCGTATAAGATACCAGTGCGACTTTACACTCCTTTGCCACCTGTTCCATAACCTGTGTCTTACCGATTCCCGGAGGCCCCATCAGGAGAATTGGTCTTTGTCTTATTGATGGGATCATATAATCTCCATATTCATCTTTGGCAAGATATGCCTCTATCGAATCTTTGATTTCTTTTTTGGCTCTTTTTATATCCATTGTATTCCCTTCTTTTGCTGTTATTTATTTCATCTGATCAGAAATCCCGATCTTCTTCCAGGATGATCTTTATTGCCCAGGGCGGAACATCTACATCTTCATAGTCTTCCTCCATGAACACAAATGCCGTCTCATATACAGGCCTTTTCGCCGGATAGATTCCCCGGCCATCCGTAAAATAGATCATTCCCCGTAAATGTTCAAATGTATGCTGGCGGACCAGTTCATCCACATACGAGAATGCCGGCCTGAAATCCGTTCCGCCTTCGCCTTTTAATTCCAGTTTGTCCATGTATTCTTTCAGCTCTTCTTCGCACGTGATCTTCTGATCCGTCTGAACCTGATCATCACATTGAATGATATGAATGTTCACTTTTCGGAAAAAGCTGTCGTTTTCACTTAATACGCCGTAAGTCTCCTCCAGAAATTTTTTCACCAATTCTCCCGAACAGGACATCGATGTATCGATCACAATAACAAATTCTTCTACCTTCTGAACTTCTTTCCATTCCTGTGGCTCGATCAACGGCATATTCCCATACATAGTTAATCCATAACTGTAGAAAGTATAATCAAAAGAATCCGGATCCACCGTCATCTCTTCTTTTAACACCGAAAATTTTCTTAAAAATTCCCGGTAATCCATTCGCTCCCGATTTTCTACTTTCACCTGATCGATCAGATTTCCGGATGTCTGTGATGCTTCTTTGGAAAATGTCTCCATCTCTGTCTCCATACGCTCACTGATATCCTGCCAGCGGTTTTCAATCTGATTCTGTCTTTTTTTCTCCTCAGCTTTTGGCCAGTAACTGTGATCGTCTACCCGGAAATCCACCTCCAGTTGTTCAAGCTGCTTTTGTGTCAGCGCTTTTTTCCTCAGCACTTCATATATTCGTTCTGCCGTAAGCGTTTTCATTTCTTTTTTCAGTTCACGGTACATTTCTCTTCTTGGGAACGACCTGGCCTTCATAACACACCGATACTGTAATTCATCGATGATCGATTCCACAGCAATATCACATGACAGATGATAAAGCCGTTCCTCTCTTCCTTTTCTGCGGATCATATGGCGAAAAATCCCATGCAGCACCAGATGCAGGTAGATCCTGTTCACCATCACTTGGTCTTCCCTGAACAATCCCCCGAGAGATTGTGGATCATAATACAGATACAGTCCGTCTGTTCCCATACCTTCCGCACCCGTATCAAGTACAAACGGAAGACTGGATAATGCTACATCCAGAAACCGCATCTTCATATACAGTTCATTCCTTGCCATAACAAGAATCTTACGGCTTATATTTTCCAGGCGGTCCTTTTCTATGGTTTCTCTGTTATTTTCTATCTTTTCTCTGTCCATTGCTTTTCTTCTCTACTTGTTTTATAAATACTCTATAGCTCAAATGTCTTTTTCTTCTTTGGAAACTGATCCTTTCTGATATCCATAAAAATACTCAGAATTTCTGTTTTGCTACCTTCTGCCGCGAAATCCATTCCCGCCTGTAAAGATTGTTCTGTCCATAATTTTCTTCTTTGCAGGAACCGGATTCCTTCCACCTCTTCCTGCTTCACCGTCCATTTTGCCACCGCAGTCATGTGCTTTTTTAAGTATTCTTCATAACCTTGTCTGTTCTTATCTGAAAGTTCTGCCGGGAACCGCAGGCGGTTCAGTGCCAGTTCCACTGCCGTCTCCTCTGTGTCTTCCGCAACCGTATGATAAAACATCTCATCATATTTTCGATAGTCCAGTTCACGGTCATAAAAACACTGACGATAATATCCGCCTGCCCCGTGATGATGCGTTTCCAGTATTCTTGCAGGGGTGTTCTCCACCGCCTCTTCATAATGCTCCGGAAAGAGTAGTTTTGCTTCCTGTCCTCCTTCAGGCGCATGTAGATATATCCTCATCTGGTACCGCATCTCTTCTACAATCGACTTCAGACAGCTCTTTTTTCCGTCCTGAAGATATATCTCTACTTCTTCCAGATGGCAGCCTGTAAGCGCACCACCTCCCATATCCAGAAGTCTGTTGCCAAGTACTAATTTTCTCAGATTCCGGCACCTGTAAAATGCATATCTTCCAACTTCTTTAAGTTCCAACGGCATCCATATTTCCTCAACTGAAAGATTTCTGGAAAATGCATAATCTCCCAGTATCGTGACCGGCTCACCTTCTATCTCATCCGGCAGCACCACATAACTGTCATTTCCATAATATTCAGTGATCATCATACCCTTCTCTGTTTTTTTATAACGGATTTCTTTACTCAGCATATTATCTTTTTTCACATATTCTCTGGCCATGTTTTCATCCCGTTTCATTTATTCTTTCTTATATCTGTTCTTAATAATTCTACGTTCCTATACTACTATCATTCCCTATTCTTTGCAAGTTTGTGTCCTTTTCCGCACATCTTTTTCCTTAGGGCATCATATAACTGTATAAAAAGTTTTCCGGAGTTTCTATGTTCAGATTCCATATACCCAAAACTCATCTTTCTTTTTCCACCCTTTATTCCAGATATAAACCATTAATCCTCCTTTTCTTCTTTTCCTTCTGTTTTTTTGCCGGAGGATTGATTGCCCGAATTTTCCCCGCCAGTGAAACAACTTTGACTCCGGCCAGCCGCACTTTTATATCTTCTTCTCATTCCTTTGTTCTCCCAACCACCGAAAACTGGGGGTTGAGTTTTCAGGAGGAAGGAAAAGCTCCCGTCGGAAATGCCTCATTCGATGAATTAAAAAAATATAATGCCTACTATGCCAGAAACACTGATCAGAAAGTGATTTATCTGACTTTTGACTGTGGTTACGAAAATGGCAATACCCCTTCTATCCTGGCGGCTCTGAAAAAGCATCATGTTCCTGCTACCTTTTTTGTCGTCGGCAATTTTCTGCAGGATAATCCAGATCTGATCAAACAAATGCAAAAAGAAGGTCACACCGTCGGCAATCATACGTATCATCATCCCGATATGTCACAGATTGCGACACAGGAAACCTTCTCAAAAGAGCTTTCAGATGTCGAAGATCTTTTCAAAAAGATCACCGGAAAGTCGATGACACGATTTTACCGGCCGCCTCAGGGAAAATACAATACCGAAAATCTACAGATGGCCAAAGATATGGGATATCATACCTTCTTCTGGAGTCTCGCCTATGTTGACTGGCTTACCGATGCCCAGCCATCCAAAGAAGAGGCTTTTGACAAATTACTCGGCCGTATTCATCCCGGTGCCATTGTACTACTTCACAACACTTCGAAAACCAACGGAGAAATCCTCGATGAACTTCTTAACAAATGGGAATCCATGGGATATCAGTTTTCTTCTTTGAAAGATCTTCTCAAAACTGAAGAGTAATCTTCATGTCTTACACGCTCAAGTATCAGCAAAACCGGCCGCCTGATATCAGATTTTCCGATATCAGGCGGCCGGTTTTATTTCTTATAAAATTTTAATTCAGTAATTAATCCAGATCAATAACATCCATCTTAAATGTGTCATCCATCTCCGCATGACTTCTCTTCTTTTCCGGGTGATTACTTAAGAGATCTGCCGTTGCATCAAATAACTCATCGTCGTCATAATCATAGTCATTTGAACCAAACATATCGTAATCATCATCTGAATAATATCCTTCAAAATTATCGAACTCTTCTTCATCTAAAGGAGTAAATTTTTCAAAATCATCTGTATCCTGAAGATTAATGTTCTTTACAGGTTTGCGGATAGCAGGACCTGTCTCATCTAAAGAACGTACACCCTTTGCAGCTGCTTTTTTTGCCGTTGCGTGTTTGACGCTCTTCTGCTTCTTTGGTTTTTCCATGGCTTTGGCTATGTTTTCTGTAACCCAAAGATCATCCTCATCGTATCCTTCAAATTCATTTTCATCATCATATTTCTTAGATGCTTTTTTCGAAACCTGTTTTGAAGCTTTCTTTGCTTTCTTTTCCTGTTTCTCTTCTTTTTTCTTAGCTTTTAATGCTTCCTCTTCTTCATCCAGATCAATTCCATATTCATCATACAGATCATCTAATTCCAGATCTCTGTGTCTAAGCTTGACTGCTGTGACAATAAGTACCAGAACAAGCAGTAAGATTAATGCAATTGCTATAATAACTACAATATCCAGGAAATTCTCTACAAAATTAAGGATTTTTCCCCATATTCCTTTTCCGTTACTTAACTTACTTTCTGAAGAAGAACTGCCGGTTGATTCCGGTGTGTATTTCTGATAGGTTCCATCTGTCGTATCATAACGATATGTTGTCTTTTCACCGTCAGAATTCAAAGCATAAATAATATAATATTCTGCGTCTTTTGTATCCTGCCAGGTGTCAAATTCTTTACCATTTAATGTCAGAGTTGTCTTCTGATACTGGCTTGGCAGATTCATCTTTCCATCATTCATCAATGGGATAATATATCTGTCTTTTGCAATCTCAACTTCTTCAAACGGTGCGAAAGATCCATCATCACTGTTATACAGATAGAAATCTGCATCATCGCTGTCTTTTTCAGTCAGATACATTGCATTGATTCCACTTGCCTCCTGTGTGATCACAGAATACTTTGAACCTTCAAATGTCAGCTCGCCTTTTTTAAAACCTTCCGGAATGATCTCTTCCGAAAAATCGCTGGTCACAACATACTTCTTGCCGTTCACTTTCACAACGGCACCATCTGCTGTCGATGTTGTTGTATCTTCGGTACTGGTCTCTTCCTTAATCAGAGACGGATCGCCAGCTCCGATCGTAACTGCAGAACTTCCCTGTGTTACTTCCAGGTTCGTTCCGTCTTCCGCAGTACCTGTAGCACTTGACACTTCGATATTCGAAGTACCTTCTTTTAATGCCTGAAACTTCAGATTAAATTCTGCAGTTGTTCCACTTCCGGTCCAGGAAATCTTAATGGTTCCATCCTTTCCCGTCGCATTATCACCGCTGATAAATCTCAATTCACTTTTGTCATACGTTAAAGTCGCTTCCATAGACTGCATTGATGAAGCAGAAGTCAGCTTGGTCTTTACATCAACTTCCGCTCCTACTGTAGTGGACGGATCCGCAAAACGCAGTTCTGCTGTCGCTGCTTCTGTTATCACCGACAGACATGGACATATCATACATATCGCCAAGAATGTTACAAATATCTTTTTAATTCTTCTCATGTAACCTACCCCTTTATCTTTTATTACTATTTATTCCGTTCCTTCTGTCGATCCAGTGGTTCCCGAAGTGCTGCCTGTATTATCTCCGGTCGTTCCACCTCCTGTTGTTGTCCCTTCTGTTCCTCCGGTTGTTCCCGTAGTTCCTGAGGAAGTGCTGCCTGTACTTCCGGTCGTTCCGCTTCCCGTCGATGTTCCTCCGGAATATCCGTTTGACGTACCGTAAGATCCGGTTCCGTAAGTGCTTCCACCCGTTGTTCCGTAGGTACTTCTTGTTGTACCGGTTCCGGATGAATTATTGGAATAATTTCCCGAATACCCCTTACTTCCCGGTGTCTCATCATCCTCGATCGTTGTACCGCTTTTGGCCTTATCTGACGCTTTTGCAGTAATACCACTTTCAATGCCTTCAATCGTGCTGGATACAGAATACCCATCACTTCCAAATAGGAATTTATGCACCTCAAGTACATTCGAAGACAAGGTCTTCGGGATTACGACACTTCCTACTTCATTTAACATATCCGTTGTATTTTCAGCCGGAAAACCAATCGAATCTCCTAATTTATACTTTGTAAGATTCTTTGCATATCCGATCATTTCAGCCAGTGTAAAGTTTGTTGATATCTGCGGAAATACACTGTCTATGATCTTATTAACAGTGCCGACACTCATGTTCTGCGCTTTATCTGCAATTTTCTGTAATACCAGGCGCTGACGTTCTGCACGCTTAAAGTCTCCTCCTTCCGTATAACGGATTCGGGAATAAGACACTGCCTGCACACCATTCAAATGATATGTACCATCTACTTCCGGCTCGATCTTCTCATAACTTTTTCCTGTTACTTTTGAAGTTTCGACACAATAGTTGTTCATATGCACAACTTCATCATGCGTCAGTTCCAGATCCAGTCCTCCTACCGCATCGATAACATCTACCAGTGCATTAAAGTTTACGGTTACATATTTTTCAATATTCATATCCAGATTACGGTTAATCAGCGATACTGCGCCTTCCGGTCCTCCAAAAGAATATGCAGAATTCGCTTTATTATAACTTCCGTCATCTAATTCTAATAATGTATCACGATAAATAGATACCAATTTAACTTCTTTCGTATCATTATTCAGACTTGCTATTATGATCGTATCACTTCGATTTCCTTTGCCCAGATCATTTTCTCTTGAATCCAGACCAAATAACGCTACATTCGTGTATCCTTTTTCATGTTTTACTTCATCAGAAATGTTTAATTTATCTGTATCGAGTTTCACCGAACTCAGTTTATTCATCTTACTTGCCAGAATGACTGATCCTATAACTACTACGCCCAGAAGAGTTCCGCCTAATACAGCACCTATTTTCTTCCCTATAGACCAGGTCGCAAAGCCTCTTTTTCTGCGACGCCCTCTTCGTCTGACCTTTTTCCCTGTATTTCTTGCCATACTTCATATCCTTTCCGCATTTATCCTAAATTAACACAAACCTTTTTACATATTACCCTATTTTTTTCTAAATTTCAATATTTTCAGTCCTGTTTTCCTGTTTATGTCCAATATCTCGGATTCATTGTGCATTTTAATACAATCTTTTTCGGCAGTTTTTGATATTTTCGTCCAAGAAGATATCCTGCATATTTCGCTACACAATCTGTGAAAAGTTTAAAAACAAGCCATGGCCTTCTCTGTTTTATCAAAAAAGCGACTGTATTCTTTATCAGTTTCATTCCTTCTTTTTCTGAGCTTACCTTCCGGAATATCTCAGGATGCTGTGCCTGGGAAACGGCCATATCAAAGTTTCGGTGAAACTGTTGTGCAAAATTGTAATTATGCGAATGGATTACCCTTGCTTTTGCATTATAATATACTTTCTGTTCATTCTCTATAACCTTCGCTGCGTATATCATATCTTCATTAAATATTGCTTTTTTCTCGAATCCACCGTTTTTCAAATACATATCCCGGTTATAGGCTGCACATACATCCGAACAGAAGAATGTTTTGATTCCCATTTTTTCCAGATCTTTCGAAGATTTCACTTTGCTTTCCGGCGGATAATTAAATTGTCTCGTATATCTTTCTAATAATGTACTTTCTTTTCTAGGAAGCTGTCTCGCATACGCAACTGCAACATTTGCTTCTTCCAAAGCCTGTACCAGTTCACTTACCAGATACTCGTTATCCGGGCAGGCATCCTGTGTCATACAGATCACAATATCTGCATCCGATTGCCGGATTCCTTTGTCTCTCGTTGCGGCATGATCAAATTCATCCGGAGTAATCTCTTCAACTGTCACATTTTTATAACGTTCCTTCATGCTTTCCAGACTCTGTCCGTCTGTTGTATGCATCAAAAAGATACTGTTTACTTCATAGGTCTGTCTTTCCAGACGCTCCATCAGCTTTTTAAATTCTGATCCCGGATGATATACCGGAATTACGACATCTACTTTCTTCTTATTCATTTTGTGATGTTCCGCTTTCTGTTGTATTTGGATATACCTTGGTCATATCATTCAAAGTATTACTTATATCTGTAACCGTTGCCGTCGGTGTATAATCCTTATTCGGATATAAGAATTGATGCAGCTTTATTACATTTTCTTCCAGTCCTTTCGGGATGACATATGAACCACTGTATCCCGGTATCTGTTCCGGAGTTTCCAGATCAAACGGGAAACCTGTTGTTTCGCCCAGCTCATAATCAAAGGCACCTGTGGCAAGACTTAATATCTCCTTTGTAGTGAAGCTTGTTGATACCTCCGGCATTACCTTATCTATAATCTTATTAAGCGTTGCCAGATCCTGCTGTTTCAATTTATCTGCTGTTTTCTTAAGGACCAGTCTTTGTCTTTCTGTTCTCTTATAATCACCGCCTGCTGTATATCTTATTCTCGCATAAGATACCGCCTGCACGCCGTTTAATTTATACGTTCCGGCTACTGCCGGTTCGATCTTCTTATATTTCTTACCTGTTACTTTAGAAGTCTCTACACAATAGTTGTTCATATGCACAACTTCTTCATCCGTTAATTTTACCGTAATACCATCAACCATATCTATCACATCGGCTAATGCAAGGAAATTGACACTGACATAATCCTGAATATTAAGATCCAGATTCTCATTGAGCATATTGACTGCCGTCTCAGGTCCGCCTACTGAATAAGCCGCATTGGCTTTATCATAATGTTCTCCGTTCTGTTTTAACATCGTATCCCTGTACACAGACACAAGCTTTACTTTTTTGGTTTCATTATTGATGCTTGCGATCATAATCGTATCTGTCCGGTTTCCTTTTCCAAGATTCTTTTCTCTTGAATCCAGACCAAATAATGCAACATTGGTATATCCGGTCTGTTTCAGTCCGTTGTTCTTTATATTCGAAAGATTGGTGCGTTCCATTTTTCCCAGCTTAAATAAGCCAAACGCCGTTGTTCCCAGAATACACAGAATGATCAATTCCAAAATAATTACAAGTCTTCTGCGTCTTCTGCGTTTTTTCAGTCTTTTTCTTCGTATTTCCTGCTGTCTTCTGGTTAATCTTTTTTTATTACGTTTACTCATGACTTCTCCTTAAAGCTAATAGGCATTTTTATTAATAAATCCTTTGAAAAATGTTAAAAATATAATCTTAAAGTCAAATCCAAGTGTCCAGTTTTCAATATAATACAGATCATGCTCTATTCTCTTCTTAATAGACGTATCTCCTCTGTATCCATTTACCTGAGCCCATCCCGTAAGTCCCGGTCTTACCTGATGTTTGATCATATACCGAGGTATTTCTTCTTTAAACTTTTCTACAAACTGCGGTCTTTCCGGTCTCGGCCCTACAAGACTCATGTCCCCTCGAAGGACATTAAAAAGCTGAGGCAGTTCATCTATACTTGTTTTTCTTATAAACCTTCCGACCGTCGTAACACGCGGATCATCTTTGGTCGTCCAGCCTTTCTTTTCTTTTTTCTCATCCTGTACGATCATTGAACGGAATTTATACATTTTAAACGGACGATTCTGCAACCCTACTCTTTCCTGCGAAAAGATCAAAGGCCCCGGCGAAGTCTTCTTGATCATAATTGCCGTTACGATCATAACCGGAGAAAAGAGAATAATTGCTACAATTGCTCCAAATATATCCACTCCGCGTTTCATCCATTTATTCAGCGGATCACTTAACGGAACTCTTCGGATATTGATCACCGGAAGTCCCTGCAGATCTTCGGTGTACGGCTTGGTCGGTATAACGTTATTATAATCCGGAATAAATTTCGTATGCACACCTGATTTTTCACACATTTTAACAATTCTTTCCAGCTTATGATATTCAGCCAGACCCAGTGTAATTACGATTTCATCCAGTTTATTTTCCGGCAGCACAATTTCCAGATTATCAATTCTTCCCAGTACCCTGACCTTCTTATATTCTGTTCCTCTAGGAACATTATCGGCAAGGATACCCCGGATATTATATCCCCAGTCCGGATTTGCCAGGATTCTGTCAATGTACTGTTCTGCCGCACGGCTGTATCCGATCAGTAAGATATGTTTCTGATTAAATCCCTGACTTCTGATCTTCCGAAGTCCCATTCTGATCACATTACGCTCTACTATTTCCAGAAAAATATTAATACAGTAAAAAACAAAGATCATCGTTCTTGAAAAATCTGTCTGATGTCTGAAATAAAGTACTAAAATAAATACCAGAAAGCCTATCGTGTTCGCCTGAAGGATATTCCATGCTTCCAGTCTTCTTCCTCTGACTCTTTTCGGAGTATATAACTGAAAAATATAATATAGCAACAGATATCCCGGTATAATGAATATCAGTACACTCATATATACTTGCAGAGAAAGATACCACGGATCCATCTCAAAAATGCCGCTCCTGAATCTCAGATACCATGAAAGCACATACGAAATTACAATCACTACCGCATCCAGTACCACATGTATTTTATTTAATAACCCTTGATTTTCCTTGATCAATTTTACTCACCAACTTTATCTATTATTTCGTTTTCCTATGCCAGACGCCGGAAAATATTTATCCATAGTTCTATCTGAATCTTTATATAATTCTTAAGATGGCCGGATTCATATTTTACTTTATCTGATTTTTCCCCCATATGCAGCCCTTCTTTAATACCATTGACATATAGCTTTCCGTATCCCTTGCGAAGGAAAAACAGGTACTTCACCAAAAATCCCACAAAAAGGAACGGACTGTTCAGTATCTTCTGTACAACCGGCATATTTTTATATATCAGATATACATTATTGCGTGAAGACATCTTGACTTTAAATTCATTATATCTTGCTCCGCTTGCCGCACTTCCCACATGGATCACTTCTGATTTGGGTTCATATAAATTATCGTATCCCGCTATCCTGGCACGATATCCCACATCTATGTCTTCCAGATATGCAAAATGCTTCTCATCAAACATTCCAATCTCTTCAAATACTTTTTTCCGATAGATTGAAGCCCCTCCGCATGCTGCAAAAATCTTTCTTATATTATTGTATTTCTTCACACTTTTGTCTTTTCCATATGCGTATGCCCATCCAAGTGCATTATAATAGGTTCCTGCGCTGTCAATTTTGGACGGATCATGATACTGGATCATCTTAGGCTCCACAGAAAATATGTTCGGATCTTTCTTAATCGAATCCAGCAGATACTTTACATAGTTATCTTTTATCACCGTATCATTATTTAACAAGATCACATATGCTGTATCTGTCTTTTCAATACCGATATTAACTGCTCTGCAAAAGCCATAGTTCTTATCCAGCATCACACATTCAACTTCCGGATATTCTTTTACAACTTCCTCTATACTTCCATCATTCGAGGCATTATCTATGATCAGGATTTTCTTTTCTGTCTGATCCTTTTCATACAAACTTTTCACACAGGAAAACAGATACTCTTTTCCTTTGTAATTAGGTATTACGATTGTTACTTCACACATAATTTCTCCGTTAGTTCACTTTCAGGGAATAGTCCCATTTTTTTAAGGAAAGATTCGGATTATACGCTGGATCTCCATTTTTCAATATGCCAATCCAATGGCTGCGCATATATTCTATCTCTCCCTGAAATCTGCGCACTTTTTCCTTCGTATCTTCAGCTCCTCTGGTCTTAGATTCATAATGATATAACTCTACATATGGATCATACACGATCAGATGTCCTTTTTCCCGTATTCTAAGACACAGATCCACATCATTAAACGCTACTTTCAGCTCTTCTTCCAGTCCGCCGACTTCTTCAAATACCGAACGTTTCATCATCATACAGGCCGCTGTCACGGCACTTAAATCCTGCTGGATAGCCGCTCTGTGCATATATCCTGTATAACCGCGTTTCATACCGACAAAGACACTGCCGGCAACTCCTCCGATTCCAATGATAATTCCCGCATGCTGCACCGTATCATCCGGATAATATAGTCTAGCGCCTACTGCACCGACTTCTTTTCGCTGACATGTTGAAAGCAACTCTGTAAGCCAGTCACGACTTATCACTTCCATGTCATTATTTAACAGCAGTAAATAATCTCCCTTTGCCTGTTTTGCACCAAAATTATTAATTGCCGAATAATTAAATTCTTTTTCCCAGTATACGACACGGATCTTATCATTGCAAATCTGTTCATAGTATTCAAAAGTCTTCTCTTCCGTACTATTATTCTCAATAATGATAATTTCATAATTCTCATAATCCGTCAGTTTTTCTATTGACTTCAGGCATTTATCTAATGTCTCTGCCTGATCTTTATTCGGGATCAGAATAGACACCAGCGGATTTCCTGTCACAGGATATTTTACTCTGTAAAATCCAAGATTTTCCGTCTGAAGGACTTCTCCTTTTGTATGGCATCGTCTGAGATGATCTTCGATTGCCTTCTTTCCAGCTTCATATGCATACATTTTACTTAAAGGATTATCTGCTGTTGATTCCTTATGCACCCGCCAGTGATATAATATCTTTGCAACATGAGAGATTCTTTCCGCCTGTTCCGTACATCGTAAAATCAGATCATAATCCTGCGCCCCGTTATATTCCGCTCTGAACTTTCCTACCGATTCAATTAATGCTTTTTTTGCAACAAAAAAATGACAGATGTAATTATTTGCTCTCAACATATCCAGATTAAAGTCCGGCTTAAAATTCGGAGAAAAATATTCATCCAAATCTGTCGTCACTTTATCTTCGTCTGTATATAGCACATCTGTCTTGCGATCTTTGTTCAGGCAGCTTACAATTTCATACAGTGCATTTTCTTCCAGAAGATCATCATGATCCAGCAATCCTACAAATTCTCCCGTTGCGATCTCCAATGCTCTGTTCGTATTCTGTGCAATTCCCTCATTTTCCGGAACATCCACTACTTTGATCCTGTTGTCCTTCTTGCCTGCAACATTCAGAATACTACTTACTTCCTGATTAGAAGGATTAGCATTGGCAATACACAATTCCCAGTTCGTATAAGTCTGCTTTCTCACTGACTGGATCATCTGCTTTAAAAACACCTCCGGTGTATTGTATACCGGTACCAAGATGCTGATCTTAGGACTGTATTCAAATACCTGCTTCCGTTCTCTTTCTAATTCCTGTTCAGATGGTCTGTGATTTTCATACCATTCTTTATAATCAATATCGCTTTTCTGGAAACGTTCTGTTAATTTTATCCAGAATCCTTTCGGTCCATAATGGCGCAAATAAAGTATCCCCTTTTTCAAATTATAGGGAGATACTTTTTTTATCATATTTATATAATCTAATTTACCACTCATTAAGATATTCCTCGTACATATTATTACATATTTTCCCTTTTTATCCGATTTATTGTAACATATAGTTAATAATTGAGCAATATTTATATTCTTAATATTATATGAATAACAGTTTAAGATAACAAAAAAGCTCCGGATTCGTATGATCCGAAGCTTTTATTATCTTAAATCTACAGAACCTGCCACTGGCAGCTTCTTCCGAACGCATGGCGATTTAAAAATGGAATGTATCTTTTAATCCAACCCAGAGCTGATCTTTTTCGCTTAAGTTCAGCGCAGTTCCATCTTCAAGTGCATATCCTTCACCGGAAGCTGTTCCTTTGTACTCTCCTGTCAGTGTCGGCCACTCGATACCAATCTCAGGATCGTTCCATGCAAGACCGCCTTCATCTCCCGGGTGATAGAAGTCTGTACATTTGTAGCAGAACTCAGCAATATCACTCAATACCAGGAATCCATGTGCGAATCCTTCCGGAATATAGAACTGTTTCTTATTTTCTTCTGTCAGCTCCACACCAAACCATTTTCCGTATGTCTCGCTGTCACTTCTTAAGTCTACAGCAACATCAAATACAGAACCTTTTACGACTCGTACCAGTTTGCCCTGTGGAAATTCTTTCTGGAAATGTAATCCTCTTAAAACTCCTTTTGTTGAGCATGACTGATTGTCCTGAACAAACTGCATTGTAAGTCCGGCTTCCTCCATATCTTTCTGGTTATATGTCTCCATAAAGTATCCTCTTGCGTCACCATGTACTGTTGGTTCAATTACACAGAGTCCCTGGATACCGCCTGCGTTTTTTTCTACTTTAATCTGTCCCATTATTACGTCTCCTTATTGATTTAAATGATTTATACGTGAGTTAATCCCAGCCACATCATGTGGCTGAGATTATTCTTCACCTATATAAAATTTAGAATTCGATTTCTTTCAGGTATCTTCCAAGCGCATCCTGCCATGTCGGAAGTGGAGTAAATCCATTTTCCACAAGTTTACTCTTGTCCAGTCTGCTGTTGAAAGGTCTTGCTGCTTTGGATACACCGTACTCTTCTGTTGTTACCGGCAGAACTGTCACCTTGTCTTCGCCGTATTCGTCATGACCAAGCTCTGCTGCCTGGCGGAAGATTTCCTTTGTAAAATCATACCAGCTGATATATCCGCCTTCATTTGTTGCATGATAGTAACCATATTTATCAGTCTCGATCATGTCAACGAGAAGTCTTGCAAGGTCAAATGTATAGGTTGGTGTTCCGATCTGGTCATTTACAACTTTCAATGTATCGTGTGTCTTTGCTACATTGAGCATTGTCTTGATAAAGTTCTTACCGTTCTTTCCGAATACCCACGCGATACGTACGATGAAGTACTTATCCAGCGTCTCCGATACCGCAAGCTCTCCGGCAAGTTTTGTCTCTCCATATACATTCAGTGGTTTGTAATCCTTACAGTCAGGTTCCCAGGCTTTCTCTCCCTGTCCGTCAAATACATAGTCTGTACTGATGTATACCATCTTACAGTCTAACTTTTTACACACATCTGCAATGTTCTTTGTTCCTGTTGCATTGACTGCTTTTACGATGTCTTTCTTATCTTCGTCTTCTGCAAGATCTACGGCCGTCCATGCAGCACAGTGTACCACTACATCCGGTTTTGCATCTGTCAGAACTTTTTCTACCGAAGCTGCATCTGTGATATCCATCGGTACATACGGCATTGTTGTCACCGCTGTACCATCCTGAATTCCGCTGTATGTTTCTTTGATGTCCGAACCGATTCCCTCATAACCACGGGATGCCAGTTCGTTCATCACGTCATGACCAAGCTGTCCGCCAACACCTGTCACTAATACTTTCATTCTTAAATCTCCTCCCGGTGAGCATACATTTTCTCATAATAGTTCTGGTATTCTCCGGAAATGATCGTCTCCCACCATTCCTTGTTCTCAAGATACCATTTGATCGTCTTCTTAATACCATCTTCGAATTTAGTCTCTGGAAGCCATCCAAGTTCATTATGGATCTTAGTCGGATCAATTGCATAACGCATGTCATGTCCCTTACGGTCTGCAACATGTGTAATCAGACTTTCCGGTTTTCCAAGTTCTTTGCAGATGATCTTAACGATCTCGATGTTTGTCTTTTCATTGTGTCCACCTACGTTGTACACTTCTCCGACTCTTCCATTATGGATGATCAGGTCGATTGCTTTGCAGTGATCTTCTACATATAACCAGTCACGTACATTCAATCCTTCTCCATATACCGGAAGTGGTTTGTCATTCAGTGCATTGGCGATCATCAGAGGGATCAGCTTCTCCGGGAAGTGATATGGTCCATAGTTATTAGAGCATCTGCTGATCGTTACAGGCAATCCGTATGTTCTGTGATAAGCAAGAACCAACAGGTCTGCTGCTGCCTTAGATGAGCTGTATGGGCTGCTTGTGTGGATTGGTGTCTCCTCTGTGAAGAACAGGTCTGGTCTGTCAAGCGGCAGATCTCCATATACTTCATCTGTAGATACCTGATGGTAACGTTTGATACCATATTTTCTGCAGGCATCCATCAGAACTGCAGTACCTTTAATGTTTGTATCCAGGAATACTTCCGGGTTCTCGATAGAACGGTCTACGTGGCTTTCTGCTGCGAAGTTTACAACCATGTCCGGTTTCTCTTCTTCGAATAATTTGTACACCGCTTCACGGTCTGTAATGCTTTCTTTTACAAAACGGAAATTCGGATTGTCCATTACAGGCTCCAGTGTAGATAAGTTACCTGCATATGTCAGGCAGTCCAGACAAACGATGCGATAGTCCGGGTATTTGTTTAACATGTGAAATACAAAGTTACTTCCGATAAATCCGGCTCCTCCGGTTACAATAATTGTCATTTTTTGCTTTCTCCTTTTTTGTATCATTTCTTAGTATAGATTTTAGTACAGATTTTCTTTATATTTTCCATCCAGGACGTCTTTTAAGTACTGTCCATACTGGTTCTTCTTCAGAACTTCATATACTTCCATTACCTCTTCCTTGCTGATCCATCCGTTCAGGTATGCGATTTCTTCCAGACATGCGATCTTACGGTGCTGATGCGTCTCAACCGTCTTCACGAAGTTGGTTGCATCTACAAGGCTTTCGTGTGTACCTGTATCCAGCCATGTGAATCCCTGTCCGAGAAGTTCTACATTCAGATCACCTTTCTCAAGATATACACGGTTCAGATCTGTGATCTCCAGTTCTCCACGTGCACTTGGCTTTAACTCTTTTGCATACTTCACAACATTGTTATCATAGAAATACAATCCTGTTACACAGTAGTTGCTCTTTGGCTGTGCCGGTTTTTCTTCGATGGAAATAGCTTTTCCTTCGTGATCAAATTCTACGATACCGAAACGTTCCGGATCATCTACATAATATCCAAATACAGTAGCTCCCTTTCCGGTCTCTGCATTCTCAACAGCAGCTTTCAGACGTTTATTCAGTCCATGACCTGCAAAAATGTTATCTCCGAGAACCATTGCTACTGTATCATCACCGATGAATTCTTCTCCGATGATAAATGCCTGAGCAAGTCCGTCCGGGCTTGGCTGTACTGCATAAGACAGATTCACACCAAACTGATGTCCGTCTCCTAACAGTTCTTGGAATCTTGGTGTATCCTGTGGTGTTGAGATGATCAGGATATCACGAATGCCTGCGTTCATCAGAACTGACATTGGATAATAGATCATCGGCTTGTCATAGATTGGCAGTAACTGCTTTGATGTTACCATTGTTAATGGATACAGACGTGTGCCTGAACCACCTGCTAAAATAATTCCTTTCATTTCAGTAACCTCCTCGTTTTGTATATTAGGTTATCAAGTTCTAAGATTTTCTAGTCTCTGTTTTTCGTGTTAATTGTATTATAAAAGGTGACCTTAGGTCACCTTCAAGTACTTTTTTTATTTTTTTGTAACTTTCTTGTAATATTTAAGGCGTTTTAGGAATTACACTGCATTTCAAAAACGAGATTATTAATTCAGACATTTATTTCATTATACATAACATTTCTATTATTCTCAACCAATATACCCAACAAAAATCCCGGCATCTTTCGTAATGTGGAACCCGCCTTCCGTCTTCTTACGCACATAAGACTGGAACTCCTTGTAATGATCCAGAATATACTGTCCCTGATTTCCATGGCACGACAAGATATAAGAAATCAATGGCTCCGGTTCCGGCACGATAAGCGAATCCTCATACCGCCTCCACTCTATCTTTTCAAAATCCTTCTTAAGAATCTCTTCTCCGTTCTCTTTTCCAAAACGCTCATACAGATTCTTTGCTGCCAGTACGATCCGGTCATCGAACTTCTGGACCAGTTCACTGACTTCTCTCATATGATCATTGCCATATGTACTGCAGACAAATCTTCCTCCCGGCTTCAATACACGTTTTACTTCCTTGCAGACTTTCGGAATATCCTCGCAATAAAACAACACATGATTGGCAATTACAAGATCAAATGAATCCTCATCATAAGGTATTCTTCCCGCATCAAATACACGAAACCTGAACCTGCTGTCGTCTGCACCGATCGTACGCCTTGCATCTCTTAACATTCCATCCGATATATCTGATACTACAATCTCCGTCTGTTCCGGGATCTTATCCCTGTCCACGTTCCAGAGTGTACCATCTCCACATCCCAGCTCCAGAACCTTCATTCCCGGCTTTAATTCCAGTTGTTCGAAAATCCATGGAAACCATCCTTTCGTATTCTGTGAATACAGACTGTGTAGGTTAATTCTTGCGGAAATGTTTGACGCATCCTGATACTGGTTCTTCATACTTTTCTCCATGCCGGTCAGATGAATCAGATTCAACATCTGGCTCCAGTCGATGGAATGTTCTTTCTGTATCAGATCCGACGTATCCTGAATTGCCTGTTCCACCAGCTGCATCTGTTCGATGCGGTCACGGACTAATTTTAACTGAATGTTAAGAGAGTTGAGCATGAAGTGATAGTCTGCATCATCGATCGTCATATCACGGATATCGTCCAGCGAAAATCCCAGATACTTTAAAAGTAATATCTGCTGCAGTCTGGCGAAGTCTTCATCTGTGTAGAATCTTGCACCAGCTTCTGTGACGTAGGATGGTTTTAATATATTCTGTTTGTCGTAATAGCGAATTGTCCGCAGGGTCACGTGGGCCATGCGGGCAAATTCACCGGATGAATAGTAGCCTGGTTTTTTCAATACTTTTCACCTTCTTTAAATTCTGTCATACATTTTTATTAAGCGATATTTTTCTTTCGTGCTCTTCCTAAAGACATGATTGTTTTGCATACCTGTTTTAAAACAACAGCCGAAATACCGGTCGCCGCCAAAATTGCAATCAATAATATTACTCGCATCATCACCGTCGCATCTGCCGGTACAAACTTTATAAACAGGCAAATCGTAACATGGTGTGTCAAAAAGGCCTCATATGAAATGCCGCCAATAAATTTCATCACCTTGTTTATAATATTTATTTTCATTAAATAAGTACCAATACCATATAACATATACGCCATAAGGAAACCTGCAATATGTCCTTTTATATTCATATTGCCCGGTTCAATGCATTTCAATATCACTAATAAAATTCCTGCGATCCACCAGTATTTTTCAGCACTTTTTCTGTGTTCAACAAAAAGCATACCTGCATAAAAACTAATCAGACAGGATGGTAACATCCGAAAAGATACCATCCCCGTTAAATTAATTTTCAGGGAAAGTATGTAAAGAAGAATCACTAAACCAAATGTAACCCATTTATATTCTCTCTTCATCCACGTAAGTAATGGATATAAAATATAGAGGAGGATAATCGCACCTATAAACCATTCTCCCAGAATATAATAATCATTTATCTTAAATGCAAGGTATCCATCCATTCCAATCAAAGACAAAATAATGCTGGCCGGGTTTCCTCTGTAAAACAAACTTTTATATCTCAGCACATCCCTTATATACATTAATCCCCATGCAATATAAAATGCCGGGAAGATAGATAATGCTCTTTTTTTATAAAATAATTTTAAATCATCTACTTCACTATGATTATAAAATAGTAATGCACCTGAAATGAAGAAAAATACTGTAACGTAAATATCTCCATAGGTAACACCACCAACATAATTATTAAATATATCCGGCCAGCCATATTCTACTGCAAAGTGATACAATACAATTCCCAAACATGCTATTGCACGGATAAAATCAAATTGATCTAAAACAACTTTTTTCTTTCCCATAATTTTTCCTCATACTTTTTTCATTCCTGATAACAATATTCTTATCTTATATTACATCCTGATACACTCAATGACAAATTCTTGTTATAATACGGATCGCCCTTTTCCAATATTTCTGCCCACTGTTTCTTAAAAATTTTTTCATCATTTTCGTTGTTTTGCAGTTCATTACTCCAACGCACCATTTCCACATACGGATTATAAACAACACTGATATGCTTATTTCTAATTTTCAGACAAAGATCCACTTTTCCCAGTTCTCCTTTGTAACCCTCATCAAATCCATTCACTTTTTCAAATATATCTTTCTTCACCATCATACACGCACCTGCAACTGCACTATACTGCATCTGTGTTACAATATGTGAAAAATATCCATTTTCTCCTCGAAGCGTGTGCTCAAAGAGGCTTCCTGCAGTCCCATTCATTCCGATCACACAGCCTGCATGTTCTAATGTTCCGTTCTTATAATAACTTCTTGCCCCGACTACTCCGACATCGCCTCGCATAGCCATGGAAACCAGTTCTGATATACCTTCTTTATCCGCAAATTCTGCATTTCCAGCCAAGAAGATCAGATACTCTCCTTTTGCACAGCCAGCCCCTTCATTTTTCCGTTTTGATGCTGTCCATATCTTTTCCCCTCGTTTTACACGTATTCGCTTATCCTGATACTTTTCAACGAATTCTTCTATTTCTTTCTTCTCTGTACAATCTACTATAATCACTTCATAATCCGGATAATCATTTTCTTTTATTGATTGCAAAGTTTTTCCCAGTAATTCCTTCTTCGTAATCTCATCAATAATGATCGACACTTTCGGTTTGTCTGCATATTTGTAACGTGTACGATACGTTCCGGGATATGCTGTTTCTTCTACATATGCATCCTTTAATCCGATCCGTTCATAGTGCTTTTGAATTGCTCTTCTACCCGCTTCAAAGGCATAGCGTTTACTTTCCGGATTTTCTGCCGTTGAATCCATATGTGCCCGCCAATGATACAATATCTTCGGAATATGATACACTGCATCTGTTTTTTCCACACAACGCAACACAAAGTCATAGTCCTGAGCGCCATTATATTCTCCATTTAAATTCCCGGCCTGTTCTAACAGTTGTCTTTTAACCACAACCAGATGACAAAAATAATTAACCGAACACAGCAGATCCACATTCAAATCCGGCTTAAAATGTGGTTCAAAATATGTTTGTCCATCCATAGATACCTTATCCTCATCAGAATATATCATATCTACTTTCGGATTTTCATTGATACATTTTGCACATTCGTATAATGCATCTATCGATAATATATCATCATGATCAGCAAATACGATATAATCCCCCGTTGCAATCTCAATTGCAGCATTTGTATTCTCTGCTATCTTTAAGGGTTCTTTCGAACTAATGACTTTTATTCTGCTGTCACTATATTCCAATTCTTTCAAAACCTCTTTCAGCGGGGAATCCAGCCCACTTCCATCCGACAGACAGAGTTCCCAGTTTGAATATGTTTGACCTTTGATAGATTCCAGAAGCTCTTTTAAATATTTTTCCTGTGTTTTATATAATGGAACGACTATACTAAAACATGGCTGTTTATTGAACACCGTCTCTTTTTGCGCTTCACGTATTGTCTCTGTTATCTTGTGTTTTTCAAGCCATCGTTCATAGTCTTTCTGATCTTTATGCGTTGCCTTTTCATACAAAAGCCCCACAGTCTTTCTTATCCCGTATGCCTTTATATAGCTATCTATTTTCTTTATCTTTTCTTTCATGACGTCACCCTGCACACTTTGATATAATCCAAAAAGGCAGCCAGATATAATTTCTGCCCGCCTTTTTATTACTTAAATAATTTATATAACCATCTCATAAATAACACAATATACGCAGCAAAACATAATGTTACGATATATGTTTCCAGATCAAACCGATGCGTCAGTGTACGCATAACTCCGATTCCATCAATCGGTGTTCCTGCATATACGAGTGCTTCCCCTTTATCGGTTCCCGGGGTATAAAAGATCTGTACATTTCCCGCATCACACTTTGTAACCTGGAAATTTAATGTATATGCTTTATCCTTACAATCATTTACTCTGTCGAATTTCATCTTGAAGAATTTTCCGCTGCGTAATTTTCCAAGATTCTCCGTACCCTTGGCAACTACTTTACCAGTGCTGTCATCTACAACTTCATATGCTACTAATACCTTTTCTTTATCCGGCACTGCATTCGCAGCCAGTTTTAATGAGATACCATCCATATACGCCTCTTCGCATACGAACTTCTGCGAAGCCATCTGTCCGACTTCTAATACCTGCGCCTGAAATTTACTGGTATCACATGAAGTATCATAAACAGATACCGGCTTGTCAATAACCGCATATACTGCAGCGAGTACTATTATAATTAGAATAAGAAAAATAGTTTTTATCTTTGATTTCATTGTTTCAATATACTCCTATCTTATGAAGCACTGTATATTTCAGCGATGTTTCTGGACTCTCCTGCCATCTTCAGATTACCTTTGTCCAGCCATACTACCTTGTTACACAGTTCTTCCACCTGCTCAATACTATGTGATACAAACAATAATGTTGTTCCTTTATCCAGCATATTCTTGATACGGTTCTTACATTTTTCCTGGAATCTGAAATCACCTACCGATAACACTTCGTCTACGATCAGAATATCCGGTATTCCTATCGTTGCAATCGAAAATGCCAGTCGTGAGATCATTCCTGACGAAAAGTTCTTCACCGGAACATTCATAAAATCATGTAATTCCGAAAATTCCACGATATCATTATAATGTTTTTCCATTTCCGCTCTTGGATATCCCAAAAGAGCACCATTCAGATATACATTCTCTTCTGCAGTCAGATCATAATCAAAACCTGCTCCCAGCTCGATCAGCGGCGCTACGGATCCTCTGACTGTCACACTGCCTTTTGTCGGTTTCAAAACACCTGCAATGACCTTAAGCATTGTACTCTTTCCACTACCGTTCAATCCGATCAATCCTAATGCATCACCCTTATTCACACTGAAGCTTACATCTTTTAAAGCCCAGAACTCTCCGTATGAAAGCTGCTTTTTCGCAGTCTTAATTACATATTCTTTAAAACTTGTCACTTTCTCCGATGCAAGGCTGAACCGCATTGAGACATGCTCTACACTAATAATCTCCTGATTATCCATATATCTTCTCCTTATATATCCAAAATAAAACTATCCTGTCGTTTATAAAATACATACAATCCAATCACAAGCATTACTACACATTCTACTGCAGCTATCAGGATAGATTTTATTCCCGGTAAAGAATTATACATCATTACACCACGGAACATCTGCAATATATTCGTCAGTGGATTGAGTAATACAATCGGTTTTAACCACTCCGGTAAGATTGACATCGGATAGATTACCGGTGTCAGATACATCAGTGCTGTAACAAATACTGAATACAGATGCATAATATCTCTGAATTTTACAGCAATCGCTGATAACAGCAATCCCATTCCCAGTGAAAACGCTACAATAAATGCCAGTGGAATCCATACCAGTAATACTGTATAATGCAGTTCCACACGCATGGCAAGCATAACAACAATCAAAGCTGTAAATGATGCCAGCAGATTTATGGTACTTGAAAATGTTCTTGCCAGAATGAACAAATATTTTGGTACATATACCTTTTTGATCAGCGGTCCATTGTCAATAATCGCTGACATAGAACAGGTTGTTACTTCCGAATAAAAGTTGAAGATCAACTGTCCACTCAACAGATATACCGGAAAATATTCTACATCAAATTTAAAAAGATTCGAAAATACTACCGACAGAACGATCATCATAAATAACGGATTCAGCAATGTCCATAAAACACCCAATACTGATTTTCTATATTTAACCTTGATATCTCGTGCTATCAATTCTTTCAACAATGGTTGAAATTTCAAAAAATTTTGTACATACGTTGTCACGATTCTTCCTCCGATTTTATTGGTTATAATTGAACAATCTTATTAAGTATAGCATTTTTTCGTCTGTTAGACAAGTCTCGCTTCTAATTTGCGCCGTACATCTCCAGAATTTCATCTGTTACATTTTCCCATGCTCTTTCTTTTGCGGTCTTAAGACCATTCAAATATAACTTCTGCTGCAATTCTTCTGAAGCGATCAGATTTTCAATCTTTTCACAGGCCTGACTGATATTTCCTGCCTTATACAACAGACAGTTTTCATTATCTTTCAGATATTCTATATTTCCTCCATTCGGAACTGCAAGCACATATCCACCGGTTGCCATCATCTCCAGTGGCGGGTAGGAGAAGCTTTCTAACAGACTGGTCTTTATCAGAATATCACTCTGTGCATATATCTCCGGAACTTTCTCATACGGAACCCTGTTAAAAAATTTATCCACTCTGTATTTGTCTTTTGGTTCTGCATTGTATGACATATACCATACTTCATATTTTTCCTGATCTAATCTGTCAATGATTTCAAAAGATTCATCTACATTTTTATAATCCACGGCACAATCTCCCTCTACCAGGATTCGGATTTTGCCATTCAAAGTTCTCTTATGCTCCGGAAATCTTTCGATTTCCAGCCCATTCGGTGCATACACAGACATTTGTCCGAACTCTTCTTCCAGCCATTTCTGACACCATTTCGATATCGTGATAAATTTCACGTCTGTCGATGGTCTATAAGACTGATTCGCCTGTATACGCAGCGAATCTGTCTCTTTATAAAAGCCTGCTTCATAATTTTGAACCAGGTAATATTTGTTCACCGCATACGGATACTCTTCTACTACTTTCACCGTTGTCCACATGGTAGCGATCATATGATCGATCTTACCCGCAATCGTTGTATCTTCCAGATTGATCACCGGGAATCTACAGTCTTCGAATTCACACCATTTTTCATTACTGTCTAATGTAAATATAGATACTTCGTTCCCTTTTTTTTGCAGCATCGCCGCATGTCGTAATGCAACTTTGATACCACCGCTGATTTCTAATCCCGGCAGTACGAATACATAATTCGTACTTTTTTCTTCTTCATACAATTTTGCCAGACGTAATCCCGTTCTGAATGTCGTATAATTTTCTTTGCATTTCAGATAAGCATTTTCCACTATCTTCTTCCGATATTCTGAATCTTCAATGACTTTCCTTAATGCATCTTCCCATTCTTTTGCATCTCTGCATAAAATACCTGTAATCTCATCTTCCACACAATCATGAAATGCTCCCACATCACTGGCAACGGTAACGGTCTTAACCAGAGCCGCTTCCATCCATTTGTTTTCTGATTTTGCTTCATTAAAAATGGTATTTTCCAACGGTGCAAGATTAATATCCATTTCAGCTATGATCTCAGGCAGTTTCCTCCAGTCACTAAATGGCAGTTTTTTTACTCTTGCTTCAAAGACCTTTAATTCATCCGGCAGATCTACTTCCCCCATCAGATACAATTCTACATTTTCATAATCGTTCATGATCGTTATGATTACCGGCAGGAGCAACTCCACATCTGCATTATGTGTGATACTTCCACTGAAATATCCCATCTTAACCACCTTTTTATTGTCAGGCTTATTCTTTAATGCCTGTTCCGATAGCAGAATCATCTCTTCTGATGCTACATTACGGTTAATATATACCTTAGGACAGTAATTCTCCAGTTCATTTTTCAGACAGTTCGTGGTCGTTGTAGCATAATCACAGCTTTTCAGCATACTCTGCATACTCATCACATTGGCATCATAGGCTTGTTTTTCTTCTGTCGGTAGCGCTGCGACATATTTAATCTGGTCTGTATATTTTGTATCAACAACCAGATCATCAATATCATATACTACTGTCTTATTCAAGTATTTTGCCAACGCCACAAATTCTTTGATTGCCTCTGTCTCCGGACATCTAAAGAACACAAAGCTCCTGTAATAACGAATCGCATCCAGTTCCAGTTCCGGAAAATACACCTCATCTGTCGTGTAATTCATAGCTTCCAGCTGTTCTCTCTGATGTTTTACCCGGTATCGCCACGGATGCGGAAGATTTTCATTACAGCCGCTGATAAATAATACATCTTTATATACTTTTTCTACACGTCGTCTTTTCTTTATCTGCTTTTTTATATATCCATTTGTTTTCTTTACACATCCACCAATACCGTCTTCCCGTATTGTATGAAATGCTTTTTTTGCCAAACTTGTTGTACCCATATTTTCTCCTATATCTTTTTTAATGCTTTCAACAACGGATGATAGAATTCATCCCCTGCTTCTATCGTCTCTTTCCATTTTTTCTTAAATAAATCACACTGTTTCCAATAGTCTTCTGCCGTGTTGTCTCCTGCATAAGCTACATCTGCAAAACATGCCCATACATTCCACAGACCTTTTTCTCTACTTCTCAAACACAGATCAATATCCGCACAATCTTGCATCTCTGTGGAAAAATCTCCTATTTTTTCAAATGTTCTTTCCGGTACCATCATACAGATTCCTGATGCTGTAGTCGTATTTCTTACATGACGCATATTCGCCTCATAACCCTGATCAGCTTTATCCATTCCTTTATTTATGACATGAATTCCGGTCAAAGAATCTTGATCCAGTACACCGCCGGCGAAATAACTCTGACCTTTATTATCCCATATATTGGCAGATACCACCCCGACATCCGGTCTCTGTGCATACATCAGCATTTCTTCAATCCATTCTTCTGATTCCGGTATGCAATACCCGCTAAGACAGATATGATACATTCTACTTGACTGTTCTCTTGCCTTTCTTATCCACTCATAAGCACTTTCTTCTTCAGTTCTGGAATAACCGAAGATCTTTACATTCTTATCTGATACAGATGTCACTTCTTTGCTATTACAGATAATTTCTAACGGTCTGTAGTGTGTCTTTTTTAACAGCTTATCGATATAACCGCCTATATCTTCCTGTCCATTCTCCCATATATATATACTTACTACCGGTGTATTTTCCAGATCATATTTGATTCTGTAAATCGTCTGATATGGCAGATTACACTCTACCTGCCCATATTCATTTGTTCTTTTCAGCTGCTCACCGATTGCCCTTTTCGCAGAATCTACGGCATACTGTTTTACGGATAAATCCATCGACACTGATCCTGCATGTACACGCCAGTAATAAAGAATCTTTGGAATGTGCACTATCTTCCCTGCTTTTTCAGTCAGACGCAGTACCATATCGTAATCCTGACTGCCTTCGCATTCCTTTCTATACGGCTCTGACATTCCATCTAATAAGTTTTTTGCAAACACAACAAAATGGCAGATATAATTATGTGATCTTAATTCATCTTTTCCAAATCCTGATTTACAGACAATATCGTTTGAATCTTCTACGGATTCCCTGAATTTCATTTCATCTGTAAATACGAAGTCTGCACCATCCTGAATTCTTTTTGCACATTCATATAATGCTGATTCGTGCAATATATCGTCATGATCCAGAAGTCCCAGATATTCACCGGTGGCAAATTGTATTGCCTGATTTGTATTACCTACGATTCCTTCATTCTTATCCAATTTTCTGTAAACAATTCTTGTATCTTTTTCAGCATATTTCCGACACAGTTCTCCCACAGCATCATGTCCATCATCACTTCCGTCCGCAAGACACAATTCCCAGTTGGCATACGTCTGACTGCATACAGATTCAATCAGCTGAATCAGGTAGTTTTCCGGTGTGTTGTATAATGGTGTAATTATACTTATCTTTATATTCTTTTCGAATACTTCTTCTCTTTGTCTTTTACGTTCGTTATCATCAATCAAATGATAGTTTTGAATAATTTTCAGTTCTTCTTTTTGCCTTTTCTGATTCTGAATACGTCGTTCGATCGGTTTTACGATTCCCTCTTTTTTTACTTTCGTAATGATTCTTTTTATTTTAGAGCACATGTTGTACCTCGCTTGTAAATGTATAGTAGCAGTATCCTAGGATACTGCTACTATACTATACATCACTTTTCTGTTTTATTTCAATCTATTTACTATTAAAAGTATGAAGATATCGAATTACACCCTCTTATTACATGGATGTCTTAAGTCAAAATTATTTTCCAACAAGGTTAGATTCGGATTATAATACGGATCACCATTATAAAGAATGTCAAACCACTTTTCATGGAATTTTTTAATCTCACCCATAAAGCGTTTTATCTTTTTTTCATTATCTTCCATTCCTCTGGATTTTGATTCATAATGATATAATTCCGCATAAGGATTATACACGATCAGATAACCCGCCTCGCGAATTTTCAAACAAAAATCAATATCATTGAATGCCACAGCCAGATCAGGGTCAAATCCATTTACTTTTTCAAACGCTTCTTTTTTCACCAGCATACAAGCTGCTGTAACTGCACTACAGTCATGTGCAATAATCACCCTTCCGAAATATCCCGGTGTGTCATGTGGCAGACCAGTAAATACATGTCCAGCTACTCCCTGTAATCCTACGATTACTCCTGCATGCTGAATTGTTCCATCCTCGTAATAAAGTCGTGCTCCTACTGCTCCTACTTCATTTCTCAGACAATACCCCATCATTTCTTCCAGACAGTTTTCATTTATAATTTCTGTATCATTATTCAGGAACAGATAATAATCTCCCTTCGCAAAGGTAACACCAAAATTATTGATAGCTGAATAGTTGAACTCCTTCTCCCATTTCACTACTTTTACTTTCGGATTTTCTGCTTCCATTTTTTTATAATATTCAAATGTACGTTCTTCTTCACTATTATTTTCAACAATAATATATTCTACATTCTTATATGTTGATTTCATTTCAATTGAAGTGATACACTTGTCCAAATCTTCAATATGATCTTTGTTCGGAATGATAATTGATATTAACGGTTTTTCCTGTAATTGATATGTGCTTCTGTAAATTCCCAAGTATTTTGTTGACTCAACCTTTGCATTTATGCCAACTCTGTCATAATGAGCCTGAACAGCTCTCGCCCCTGCTTCAAATGCATATAATTTGCTCTCAGGATTCTCTGCTGTAGAATCTTTATGCGCTCTCCAGTGGTATAAAACTTTAGGAATATGTACAACATTTTTAGCATGTTCTACACATCTTAAAACAAAATCATAATCCTGTGCTCCATCAAATTCTCCATTCAGATTTCCTGCTTTTTCATACAATCCTTTTTTTACCACCGTTAAATGGCAAAAATAATTTGTTCCTCTTAACATATCAATGTTAAAATCTGATTTAAAATGTGGCTGGAAATAAATTTTCCCATCCATAGAAATCTTATCCTCATCGGTATAGATCATATCCACATTTTCATTCTGATTGATTGCCTTCACACATTCGTAAAATGCATCTGGTGTCAGCAAATCATCATGATCCATGAATGCGACCCAATCACCTGACACTAATTCTAATGCCTTATTTGTATTATCAGATATCTGCAACGGAAAATCGTTGCGAATTACCTTTATTCTTTTATCTTCATTTTCATACTTTGTCAAAATATCTTTTAATGGTGATGGATTTCCACTTCCATCCGAAAGGCACAGTTCCCAATTAGAATAACTTTGTCCCTTTACTGAATCGATCATTTCCTTTAAAAATCTCTGATCCGTTTTATATAATGGTACAACAATAGAAATTTTAGGTTCTATTTCAAACGCTTGCTCGCTCTGCTCTTTCAACTGTTTTTTCGTTGGAACATACAACCTTCTCCAGTATTCATACATTTCATGATTTTTACGGGATAATTTCATTTCAACACGTTCGAACACATCTTTTATTCCGTATTTCTTCAGGTAGATCATGCCTTTATCTTTATATCGTTTTACCTTGTTTACACCTTTTTTCACAACGGATGCTTTGAGTGTCACACCATATTTTGCGCTTTTATTTCCTTCTTCCAAATAAACATAAACAACTTTCGGTACATTTCCTTTGTATACAATCTCAAAGCCATATACATCCTCTTCCGTGCATTCCGGATATTGGTTAAAAACATCAACTCTCTTTTTTTCTTTTATTTTTACTGGCAAAATATTCTTTTTTTCGTCTTTTACTATAATATCAACTTTATTCTGATATATACACCATCCCTTTATAACAAAGCCCTTTTCACTTACTTTTTCACATTCGACATATTTTTCAATCCGATTTTTATTTTTCACGAGTTTTGCTACAGAAATCTTATACTCTTCTTTTTCTTTCTCATTCAGACAATTTATTACTCTGATTTTTTGTCCTTTTTCCCAGTTTCCCGGCAATTCCACTTGCAATTCATAAATATATTTTGCCCTACTCGTTCCAAGCTCTGACGATAATGCAATGCCCTGATTAATTTCCTCATCAATTGCTACGTTTAATTCCTTCTGATCCAGCATTATTTTCAAAGAATTATTTTTTTTACATCCCTCTTCGAAATATCCCTTAATGAGTAAGGTGTTTTTCTTTTTCATATGAAATCTATACAGTACAACTTCAAATTTATTATACATTTCTTCCTCCTGCTACCGTACTTCACCGCATATTCCAAATATAATATTCTCCAACGGTCGCATAATATTGATATCCATCTTTTTCTAACCATTCACCACAATTTGGATTTTTTACAACAATGCAGTCTACATTTAAATTTTGGATTTCTTGTTTAAGTTCTTCGTATGTAGTTTCATTAGGTTCCGCAACAAATCCATCGTATTTTTGTTGTGTATACCCTTTATATTCTAAATTATTTGTTCCATTAAATCTTTCCAATGCCGACAGCGATACAACATCTGGTGCAAATGTTCTGACAGAAACTGCTAAAAAATGCAATGTTCCATCAATCAACACAGCTTTTGGCATGACAATATTTATTTTCTTATCTTTTTCCTTTGCCAATTCTTCTAATTGGTGTCCCAATTCAATTGTTGAATCTGGCGCAAAATACATATTATGTCTAATAACACTCAGGCAAAGTCTCATATCAGCTTTTTTGCATTCCTCTTGTGGTAAAATTTCCCCTCCATACTTTTGAAATCCTGCCAGCATCATCGAACAACTTAATATACCAATCAATCCATAAGCAATTCTAACAACAAAATCCTTTATATGTATTTTCCGCAATATTATGTATATATATACAACATTCAATATAATAAAATAATACGCAACTGCCGACCAGGCTCTTCCTCCTACAAAATCATATACCGAACATTCTTCAAAAATGTCATTACACTGAGGTACTGCTATCATCGCTATCATAAGTAATACGTGCGCATTCAATTTATATATAACTTGTTCCCGCATAAAGAAACTTACTAAAAATATAATAATACACGGATAAATAAGTAAAGAATTTTTTGTAGAAATGATATCCGCTTTCACCGTTTTTTGAATAGATTCAGAATTAGGAATTATAATTCCTAAAGCAATATATATAAAAGCTAATGCAAAGCTAATTACTTTGCCTTTTTTTTCAAAATTCTGCCATAACGCCACAATACCTGCTGCAACGCCACTTACAATAATGATTGGAAGTGCAATAGTTGACTTCGATATCAAAACAACACTAATAATAATACAATATACCAGACTCTGTACAATATTCTTCTTTGCATCAAATTGTAGCAAAACAACTCCAAACAAAAGACACCCAAATAATTTTACAAATGATGCACCTAAAAACATTCCTGTATTCAAATGAAATCCATCTCTAAGCACTAATATCCCTGTGTCTGACAAAAAAATGTAATATGCACACATTAATGGAACTATTCCCAATACATATTGCGCCATCTTAACATTCGCTTTTACATTCAATTTGTCAATAATTATTTCCGCTACCCATTTGATTAGATTCAAATATAGAAAATAATAAAAAGCTGATTGAAAAAGTCTCAGAAATAATGTCGGCATTACTCCCAACACTTTCACATATACTGATGCTTCTAATTCCCATGTGTTAACAATATAACTATTAAATCCAGTATTCATTGTTCCTACTGAATAATTATAATTTCCTCCAATTGGTGAATATGGAAGAGTTGCCACTTTTGTAATATAATAACCATCATCTTGATGATTACCTAACCAAAAACCAGCATAATAAAACAACAGCATAAATATCATAACAGCACCAACTACATATATCATCCAGTTATCTGTTAAATACTCTTTGAGCTGAAATTTACATATAGCCAAATTATTATACTTTCTTCTATATAAAATATATAGACCTATTCCTATCCATAGCACTCCCATGCAAACTCCAAACACTATCCATGGCACATTTAAAACTTGCAGCGGAATTCCTATAATAGCAACACAAAAACTATACACCAAATATCCTGTAATCAAATTTTCTGAAATGCTTTTATTTTTTCTATTTATTGCATTTCCAAATACAATTAACAGCAAAGTGAAAACGCAGTAAAATAACGTACATAGCAGATAATCTTTCACCACTATTCCCCTTTCTTTTCTTCCGCATCAATTTTACGATCTATTGCAATTTGCTGAGCCAAACTATCAACTTTATTTTCCAGTGCCGAAATCTGAATTGTATTATAAAATAACTTCACAATCAATACAAAGATAACGATCAGATATACCATATTAACCGTTGATTTAAATCCCAGAAATTCCGATATAGCTGACATAATTTGTGGAAATACTCCCATAATAACAAGTATACATGAAAATCCAATCCAAAAAACTGTATATTCTATTTTTAACTTTGCCAAGCGTATCTTTCTAAGCATAAATGCCAATAATACTATAGCTCCTACAACAAGTAAAATTCTAATAAAAATTGACATATTATCCCCTCTTTCTAAAGTTTTGTACAAATAATATTGATATCAACATTTTAACCATATATTTAGCTGCATTCGTCAAATTCAGATAACTTTCTCCTGCAACTCTCTCATCCATATTTACTGGTACTTCGGAAATCTCCGCTCCATTTTTCAACAAATATGATACAGTATCCGGCTCTGGTCCATAATTCAAATTCTGTGCGAATTCTTTAATCATTTTATGGGAAAACATTCTCATTCCTGATGTCGGATCTGCCACCCTTTTTCCAGTTGTAATTTTGATGGCTACAGTAAGCATCTTACTTCCAACCATTCTTAATGATTTTTCTTTTTTCTGGTTGACAAATCTTGATCCGATTACAATATCATATCCTTCTTTTATTCTATTTAACATTGGTTCAATAAACTCCGGTCTGTGCTGACCGTCCGCATCAAATTGAATCGCATACGAATATCCTTTCGTATATGCATACTTTAATCCAGCCTGAAAAGCTCCCGCAAGTCCGAGATTCACAGGCAGATTCAACATTTCGTATCCTTTATTCCTGCAGATTTCTGCGGTTCTGTCCTTAGACCCGTCATTTACAACAATATAATCATACTGGCTATACTTATTCTTAATGAACGTAACTACATTTTCTATATTTTCTTCTTCATTATAAGCCGGAATCACTATCAATAATTCGCTTTTCATTCTTTTCTCCTTTGCTTATATTATTTTATATATCCTTCAAAATCATGAAATACCCGATCTTCTTCTTTCGGTAATTTCATATAATCTCCATACATTTTCGAAAGATACTCCTCATATCCTACAGGGATCGGGAACATTCCATCTCGGAACTTAACATATTTTGCCTCTGAAAATACTTCTTTAGAGAAAAATTCTTTATCTTCTACCGGCCATATGCGGTCTCCTACATATGTTCCCTCACAAGGAGTTACCATATCTATAACTTTCTTATTCCAATATTTGTAATCCTTATTTCTAAAAAGTATCTTATATGCACCTTTTCCGATAATGTTTAAAATACTTTTCTTCATCGTTGTAAGATTACCTGCAACATATATTTTATTCATCATCTTATAAAAGCGATGCTTTTTCATGATTTTTCTTAATGTTTCTTTTTCATCCGGCCATATATCCATCGGGAATATATCCATCCATACGCCTGTAGCATATTGTCTTTTTATATCCTTTTCAAATACTATAGTCGAATCATCTACCAATTTCATGTACGGATAAATATAATTATCATCTAGCGGTAATAAGAATTTGTATTTTCTTTCAGTATCCAGATACCTGTTATCTTTTACCAGCGCAATTAATTTATCATAATCTTTACGTAACATGCATACATCTATATCGTCATCCCAGGGAATAAAATCCTGATGCCTTACTGCCCCCAGACATGAACCCCCGCTTAAAAAATACATGATATTATTTTCTTTTGCAAATTCATCAAATCTTTTTAACAAATTATATTCCAGCGATTGTATTTCTTTAAATTCTATTTTTTTCTTATATTCCTTCATTGTTTTATCCTAACTATTTATACTTACCATAAAAAAGCGGTATACTTTTTCCAAATATTCTTTTGAAGTGAATGTGAATCTGACTCCATCCACAAAAAAATGAATATATCTTTTTTGCTCTATATCATTAAGTAATTCATTAAACCTGACATTTGCTTTCAGATATTTTTCTGCCTTTTTAGAAGAGTTCTTCTCGGTTACATATTGTTTTGCTTTTTCAACATCCGCAATCTTTCCTTTTTTATAAGAACACGTTATATATTTTGCATATAAAAACTGTTCAAATAAATTGTTTCTGGAAATACTCTGAGATGTCATTCGGTACTGTAACACTACTTTATTAAGATTCGATACTCTATATCCCTTTAATAATGCCCTCAAAGTAAAATCATAGTCTTCGCACAATGGTATTTTTCTGTATCCGTTTAAATGTTCAAACATTTCTTTTCTTCCAAACCAGGTCGGATGTGGTACAACCTGATTATAGCGGATACACTTTTTTATTTTATCCGGATTCGCCGGGATTTTTTTGATGGAATAAATAACTTTTTCCTCTTCATCTATTACTTGTGTAATCCCCCCGATCAAATCCACATTACATTTTTCCAGATATTCTTTTTGCCACTGTAATCTTTCCGGAACGGATATATCGTCTGCATCCATCCTGCAGATATATTTGCCGTTTGCATACGACAGACCTCTGTTCAAAGAATACGTCAGCCCCTGATTTTTTTCATTAATATGGAATTGAATTCTATTATCTTTTTGTTGATATTCCTTTATAATTCTAATATGATCTGAATTATCCGGATTGTCTAAAATAATAATATACTCAAACGCTTTATACGTCTGATTTAAAATAGATTCTATCGATCGCCTGAGCTGATTTTCAGGCTCTTTATATGTCGCCATTATTACTGAAACTTCTGTCATAACACTCCTCAATTCTATTTATACTTTATCTTTATTTCGGATTCATTTCACGTTCACTATTCATACCTATAGCATACCACTTTCCCTATTATAACGAACAATACCTTAAAAAGCAAATTAAAAGCTATTGACTTTATTCTTCAAAAATGGTTACATAATAATATTACAAAAAAAGAAAGTTGAGGTATCCTATGTTCGACACTTTACAAACATTTATTGCCCCCAGGCTGCGTAGTTTTCTCAAACTGCTGTCCATCGGGCACTTTCATAAAAAAAGAATTGTATTTTTCAGCTATTTTGGCGCACAATATTCTTGCAATCCCAAATATATTTCCGAATACATGCAGGAACACCATCCTGATTTTGAGATTATATGGGCTTTTAAATCCCCTCAAAACTTTTCTTACTTACATGATAAGGGAATTAAAACCGTCAAATATTTGCATCCTTACTTTTTGCATGTATGCCTGACTTCAAAATTTATTGTTACCAATTCAGAAATTCCTGCATGGTTTCCAATTATGAAACGTCAGGTTTATATTAATACATGGCATGGCGGTGGAGCATACAAACGTGTTGGCGCTGCCTATCAGAAAGAAACCCCCGGAAAACAGATCCGCGCGGAAATTGCACGAGAAGTACCTTGTACATATGTATCAAGTTCAAACGCATTTACAGAATTAACGATCCATCAAAGTTTTCATCATGACGGAACCATTCTTTCCTGCGGAATGCCGAGAAACGATATGCTGTTCAATAATGATCATCCTGAATTGCACGATAAGATCCGAGCGTACTATCACCTCCCTTCAGAGGCAAAGATCCTTCTATACGCCCCTACTTATCGGGAATCAAAAGCGGCTTCTGATTATTTATTCGACTGCAAGGCAATTCAATCTGCTCTTTCAGAAAAATTTGGCGGCAACTGGTTTATTCTATTCCGTACACACTACTTTGTTATGAACCAGTTAAATAATGCTGCCAATTACATTGATGCTTCCAATTATCCTGATATGCAGGAATTGCTGTATGCCGCAGACGTTCTTATCACCGACTATTCCTCTTCTATGTGGGATTTTTCACTTACACGGCGCCCGTGCTTTTTATATGCTACGGATTTGAACTACTATGATCTGGATCGTGGATTTTACTCCGACATTCACACCTGGCCATATCCTTTAGCCGAGTCAAACAGTGCGTTAATTAAAAACATTAAACAATTTAATAATGATCAATATCAAAAAAATATCCAAAAGCACTGGGATGCGCTCGGCAGCTATGAATCCGGACATGCCTGTGAGACCGTCGCAAATTATATTTTAACTTCTAATACATAAAAGGGAAGAGCAAATGCTCTTCCCTTTTTAAAATCCTAAGATCTGTGAATTTTCTTCCGCTTCAACAATCGCTCTAAAGGTATAAAAATCCGATGGTGTAGTTATTTTTATATTTTCCGGTTTTCCCATTACCGGGAATAACTTATATCCTTCTGCCTGCATAAGTGTCGCCGAATCAATGTAAGAATTAATGTTCTCTTCTCTCGCATGATCATGTGCCGCAAGCAATTGTCCATATATATATGTCTGTGGAGCTCTTGCAAAACGACATTTTTTCCGTTCAACGCTTTGAGTTAATTCATTTTTTTCATTAACCATCATAACCGTTTCCGTTGCTTCAACAACAGTTATTGCATTTCCCTTTTCTTTCGCTACTTTGATATTTTCACTTATTAATTCTTCATTGATCAATGGACGAACACCATCATGTATTAATACAATGGAATCTTCTTCTATTTGTCCCCGCATCGCATTCAAACCATTATAGATAGATTCCTGTCCCGTTTTTCCTCCAGGTGTAATCCATTTCACCTTTTTAAGCTGATACTTTTCAATCAGCTTTTTCAGATAATCGATCCAGCCTTCTATACATACAACAGATATTCCATCTATTTCCGGATGATTTTCAAAATGTTCCAGAGTATAGATAATTATTTCTTTATTGTGTAATGTTAAAAATTGTTTTGGTTTTGTTTTGGTATTCATTCTGGTCCCGGTTCCGCCAGCAAAAATCACTGCATAATTCATAAAACTTTCCTCCTAATTATTTTTTTTCTGTACACCCAGTGTGCAAGATAAATGAGATCCACCATTCTATACTTCATTAAAGACCAATACAGCTTTCTTGTGACCGGTATATTTTCAGTATTTATATTTTTAAAATTATCCCGGTAACACTTTCGTCTTAAAACTGTTTTCAATTCTTTTCGTCTCGTCAGGTAATTTTTTGGATTATTTTCATGTGCATAATCGCTATTAATTGACTGACTTAACAATTGAATACTCTTATTATTGTACGCCTGATAGAACCGCTCATCTTTTCCATGTTCTTTGATAAACTTTAATATATATCTGGATATTCTTTCCAGAATATCAATCGTACCCTCTGTATACTTATTCACAGTTGAACCGCTATTCATTCGATAATGATATAAAAAGCGTTTCACATACAATACCTTTTCCGCTGTCTCAAATGCATGCAGATTAAAGACTGTATCCTGCCCTCGTCTTAATTCCGGCTCATAAATTATATTTTGTTTCCTCAGCCATTCAACATCATATGCTTTTGCCCACGTTGTTCCAAATGTTGCAAATCTTGGCACATAACTGGCTGCCTCTTTAAAAATAGCCTGTAATTCCATTTCTTCTTTTTCTTTTCCTGTGAAATATTTCTTTTCACCATTCCAAAATGGATTTTCAATCTCTTCGTCATTTTTATTTATATATGCTGCCGAAGATATAATCTGCACATCTGGATTATTTTTAAAATTATCATAAAAGAAAGCACAAAATTCAGGCTCTACCCAGTCATCTGCATCAACAAATGTTATATACGGCGCTTTTGCATTTAGGATTCCGTTATTTCTTGCTACTGCTACCCCCTGATTTTCCTGTTCAACTACCCTGATTCTTTCATCCTGCCCTTCAAAGCTTTTACATAAATCTAAAATTTCCTTTTTCACACCATCGGCAACAATAATAATTTCAATTGCTTCCAATGTTTGTTGTTTCAGGCTCAAAATGCATTCTTCAAAATATTCCTTTTCCACACTGTACACAGGAACAACTACACTCATTTGAGGTTCTATCATAATTATTTTACTCCTCTGATTTTTTGTATCATATTAACTAAGTTATAATACAAAAATACACTTCTGTATTTTCTATGTTTTAACAGCCATAATTTTATTTTATTTAAATTAAGATCCATCACCCGAAGATCTATTGCTGCAATAGCAGACTTATATGGCTCTTCATTCATTAGTATTTTAAATTCGCGAAATGCATTTTTCCTATTCGGATTATCCGGATGTAAAAAATATTTTCCGATCAGAAAATACGCAATAACTCCAACTCTGACACAATACGTATTTCTATATGTCTCAGATGTATTTATTCTTGGTTCTAATTCATAGTATTTCTTTAAAATACGCGTAGATGTGTCTGCATTTCCCGCAAAAAACGTGTGTGTCGTCGACTCGCCGTGCAGCCTGTAATGATACAATGGTTTATTTATATATGTAAATCTTTTTATATACTTATGATATTCATAGTTAAAAAGTTTATCCTCTCCTTGTTTCAAAGAGCTGTCAAATCGTATATTATTTTCTTTAATGATACTTCTTTTATACAAATGACAAACAGGTCCCTCCAATGTCGGAATCCTTATCTCATCTTTCGACAGCGAAATTGTTCTCAAAAAATTCAAATTAATCTTTTCAAGAAGCTTCTCATCATCAACACTAAGATCTTTTTCATAATTTTTCTTTATTTGCTGATTTGCATCCTTGTTTAAATACATGTTCCAGACAACCATATCATTTCCGTCACGCTTTTCCATGGCCAGTTCACACATATTTTTTTCAATCCAGTCATCCGCATCAATAAAAGTGATCCACTCTCCCGTTGCTTTTTGAATTGCATTATTTCTGGCCATAGATACACCTTGATTTTTCTGATGCAAAACCATAATCCGACTGTCTTTTTCCGCATATAGATCACAAATTTCTCCACAATTATCAGGCGATCCATCATCTACAAGAATAATTTCCAAATTAGAATACGTTTGTTTCGATATACTTTCAATACATTCTTTTAAATATTGTTCTTTAATTTTATAAACAGGAACAATAACACTGATTTTTTCCACCAACTATTCTCCTTACGCTTCCATATCATTCATCATACGCAAATATGCTTCTTTCATATCTACTTCTGCTTTCCAGCCTAATTTATTTAATTTTTCCGAGCTCAAATGCATTTTCACTTTTGGAGCATATCCCAGGCTCTTGGCCTCATCTGGAATATCAAATTCTACTTTTATCTCTCCATTCGAAACATCGTTTGCCACAAGTTCTGCCATTTCTCTTATAGTCATATGCGACTTTTCATTTACAACATTATAAGCTTCTCCGACTTTCCCCGAATATCCTAAAAGCAACAATGCCCTGATAACATCTCTTGTATAACAATAATTGCCTTCGGAACTTCCATCTGTTCGCAAAACAAGATTCTCCTTTTTCATAGCACTTCTTGCGAATTGTGCATATACACGATTATCTTCCTGTAATACGCCCGCTCCAAATGTTTGTGCAAGTCTTGCAGATTTCACCGGCAAGCCAAATTCTGCCGTATATGCATTACATAAGCATTCACATATTCTTTTTCCCTCTGAATAACTGCTTCTTACATTTTCCAGTTCTATATACCCCAGATCTTTTTCTGTTATATACTCTTTCTTTTCATCCGGAATACCATATACTTCCATTGAAGAAACATATACCATTCCTTCAATCTTTTTATCTACTGCCAAATCCAATACATTCTTTGTTCCCATATATGAAGTTTGTATCGTCAGGACCGGATGCTGCACCATCATCTTGGATGCTGTAATACTGACTGTATGAAAAATATAGTCTACATCTCCTGCTATTACCGGTATCTGTTCAATGTCACCGATCATCAAATGAATTCCGTAGTTATTATACCATTTTCCATATATTCTTTTTGCCTTTTCTTCATTTCTGATCAATCCAATAATTTTTATATTTCCCTGATGCAAACAATTGTAATACGCAAAGGCTTTCACCAGTAATGACCCTATAAGCCCTGTCGCTCCCGTTACAAATATGGTTTTATTTTTGTATTTGCTCCATTCCAGATCACTGTTAGCAATATATTCCAAATCCATTTCTTCCATAGATTTTTCCATTTTTCTTTCTACCATCACTTATTTTCTCCTCTTTTGTTTTCATAAAAATCATATACTTCTTTTAATACTTTCAGGGATTGTAAATGATTTTTTATTTCAAACATTTCTTTTTTTCTATTCTCCTTGATCATATCATCTGTCGATGCATCTTCTCGATGAAAAACATGAATATCCGGTAAATACACACTGTTCAATCCATTTTCAGTCAAATGCTTCATTAAAATTGCTTCTTCTCTATATAAGAAAGTTCTATCATCCAACCCATTAAACTTTTCTATATATTTTCTTGAGAACAGCATAAAACATCCATGAAGTTGAACATACTCGCATCTCTTAATAAATTCTTTTTTCTTTTTCTTTTTTAACGGTTTTATTTTTCGATAAATATTCTTTATCTTTTCCAAATGATATTTGTAAACCACACTTTTTATTTTATACGCCTGAATATCATGCTCTACTTCCTGTTTACTCATTGCATTCGTTCGTATAGGGTTAATATCACATCTGCCGTCGGCACTTAATACCATCGGCCCTAATACGGCAAATTGACTTCTTTTATATTCTTTCTCTACTTTTTCAAGGAAATCATCATCTAACAAATAAACATCATTATTCATCAGCACAATATATGATGGATTCCATGTTTTTTCAGCACATCTGAAGCCCACATTATTCCCCCTTGCAAACCCCAGATTCTCCTGATTTAAAAGCACTTCTACATGGTCATCATTTTTATAATGTTCTTTCAATAATGCACCTGATTTATCCGGGGACGCATTATCAACAATTACTATCTTATACATGTCTGTATCGATTTTTTTCTCAATTGAATCCACGCTTTTGTACGTTTCATCTATTGCCAGATAGTGTAAAATAACAAAAACTATTTTCATATTTTATCCTCTACATTTTTCTTTTTAATGTTATCGAGCTTTAATCTTTTTTATTTTATTAAAAAACTGCGTTTCAAATTGCTTCAAATACGGATCTCTGATTATTGTCAAAATAATAAAATATCCCAGACAACATCCCGCAACCGTTCCTACTAAAGTTATGAATACACTGTTCGTTATCATATTCATTACAAATCTTCCCGCAAAAAACCATACACTTGCTACAAAGTACACCATAACTCTTGTATATAACATCTTTGTATTAAATATCTTACGTGCATAGTAAGTCAAGATAACAAACACAATTATTTCAGAGAACAATGTTGCCACCGATGCTCCAGTCACACCAAACATTGGTATTAATAATGCATTCGCAATTAAATTGAACACTGCTCCGCCAATTGTTGATATCAATACTTCTTTATCTTTTTTATGCGGAATACAAATCTGATAAGCCAGCACTCGATTAATAGCTCCAACTACAACTTTAGCAGATAAAATTTTTGCCGCCATACTTCCCGTTAAAAATTCTTTGCCACTAAATATTAATATCAAAATATCACTGGTACAGATCATTCCTATAGCCGCCGGTATCGCTATCATAAAAAGAATATCTACAGATTCTTTCATCAGCTTCTCATATTCTTTTTTCAAATTATTTCCCAGATAATAAGACACTCTTGGCAGGATGGTCGCTGATATCGTTCCTATCAATGTACTTACAATTGTATTAATCTTTACAGCTGCCGTATAGACTCCGGTAGCCTTATCTCCACGAAATGCCCCAAGCATGGTTGTATCCATTGTCATATAGATACTGGATGCAACACTTGTTCCAAAAATCATTAATATCGGCTTTAAATGCTTTCTATATTCTAATCTTTCTTTTTTCTGTTTCCAATCGACTATTTTTCTCGAATGCCACAAGTTAAAAAAAGCAGATCCTCCTGACGAAATAACCGTCAATGCCGCATACCAGTAATAATCATTTTTATTTTTAACCAATATAAACAATAATATCAATGAAATGATCTGAAATAAGATTGCCCTTTTCGTGATATAAGCATATTCTTCTTTGATTGTAAAAATCCACTCTGTTCCTATTGTTGTAAAAATGATACTTAAACTTGAAATTACTAATAACTTTTTGTAATTTCCCAAAATAGGTAACGCTAAAAAAACAGCCAATGCACAATAAGCGATAAACGTTGTGCACAAATTTATGTTCAGCATTTCACGTGAGAACTTGCTGAATTTCTCTTTATCGTCTCTAATCCGTGCTCCTTCTCTTACTGCATATGTACTAATTCCCAGCGCTGCAAACATAGAAAAGTAAGACACAATAGAACTTGCATAGTTAACACGGCCTATCCCTGTAGCGCCTAAGATTCTTGACGCATACGGAAATGTAATTAACGGAAATATCAGGCTCATTAACGTTTTTATTGTATTCATTATCAAATTTATTTTGATAGATTTTTGCTTTTTTTTCATGTCCTCTCCAATCTTCTTTAGACCTTTCGCCATTATATCACTTTTCCATATGGCAATCAACCTTGACACTTTTAATCTTACGGGACTCCATTTTTTTCCATAACCTGCGCTCTCTTTCCTTATAATGCAAAATTTCTCCCACAAGTATCAGTACTTTCTTTCGATTGTTATTTTAAGCAACACATTTTTGTATCTTCCCCTTTTTTATCACTAAAACATTGTGATTTTCTTATGTTTATGATACAATATTTATGTCATTTTAATTCAAACGTTGTTTTAAATAACATTTAGTATTCATTATAAATGAAAGGATATCAAATCATGAAAAAACTATCACAATCACTTCTCGCAAATCTTGTAACAAATCGTCGAAAAGAAAAACACATGACCCAGCAGGATCTTGCAGATATCACAGGGATCAACCGTTCTATGATCTCACGTTTGGAAAAAGAAGATTTTATTCCTTCTATTCCTCAATTAGAGCAATTAGGAGAAACGCTTGATTTTGAACCCCAGACATTATTTGTTGATGCCGGCAATACCAAGCTTCCTTCTCCTTCACCTTTAAATATCGCGGTAGCCGGAACCGGATATGTCGGATTATCCATCGCGACATTACTTGCACAGCATAATCACGTAACTGCTGTAGATATCATTCCTGAAAAAGTAGAATTGATCAACAACAGAAAATCCCCTATTCAGGATGATTATATCGAGAAATACCTTGTCGAAAAGGATCTTGACCTGACTGCTACTCTTGATGGTGAATCCGCCTATAAAGATGCTGATTTCGTCGTCATTGCTGCTCCAACCAATTATGACAGTAACAAAAATTATTTTGACACTTCTGCAGTAGAAGCAGTCATCGAACTTGTATTAAAGGTAAATCCGAATGCGATCATGGTCATCAAATCAACGATCCCTGTGGGCTATACCGAATCTGTCCGCAAAAAATATAACACAGCTAATATTATCTTCAGTCCAGAATTTTTAAGAGAATCAAAAGCTTTATATGACAACCTTTATCCAAGCAGGATCATCGTATCTACCGATTCTTCCGATGAACGACTGGTGAAGGCTTCTCATACATTTGCGGCACTTCTTCAGGAAGGGGCTCTTAAAGAGCAGATTGATACATTGTTCATGGGATTTACGGAAGCCGAAGCCGTAAAGCTTTTTGCTAATACTTACCTTGCATTACGTGTTTCTTATTTCAACGAATTGGATACTTATGCAGAAATGAAAGGACTCCATACCAAAGATATTATAAACGGTGTATGTCTCGATCCGAGAATCGGAACGCATTACAACAATCCATCTTTTGGTTATGGAGGATACTGTCTTCCAAAAGATACCAAACAATTGCTGGCCAATTACGATAATGTACCTCAGAATATGATGTCCGCAATTGTCGAAAGCAACCGTACAAGAAAAGATTTTATTGCTGATCGTGTTCTCAATCTCGCCGGATATTATGATTATAACAATCATGGTGATTATTCTGCTGCCCAGGAAAAAGAATGTACTATAGGAGTTTACCGTCTTACGATGAAGAGCAATTCCGACAACTTCCGTCAGAGCAGTATTCAGGGCGTCATGAAACGAATCAAAGCAAAAGGAGCTACTGTCATCGTTTACGAACCAACCCTGGAAGATGGAACCACATTTTTTGGAAGCAAAGTAGTCAATAATTTAGAGCAGTTCAAAAAACTTTCTCAAGCTATTATTGCCAACAGATATAATCCGATTCTTGACGATGTTAAGGACAAAGTATATACCCGTGATCTTTTCCAACGAGATTAATCCGAATTTCACAAAAAGATTTGTGTATAACAAAGGCAGGTCAAATGACCTGCCTTTATTGCTAATATACTACAACTTTTGTTCCTCGCGGAATATTATCATATATCCATTTTGCATTATTAATGTTTAATCGAACACATCCGTGTGATGCATTGATTCCAAGTCTTCCATCTGTAATTACAGACATACTTCCTTGTTTATACAGTACAGAGTGGAACAGGTAATTTCCATAGAACTGTGTATAATACCAGCATGTATATCCAGATCCAAATGATTTTCCTTTTCCCTGTACAGTAAATGTTCCTTTCACTGTCGGAGTTGATTTTGCTCCTGTAGTACAAACCCACTTTTTCACTTCATTCCATTTACCGACTGAACCGCTATAAATTCCTACTCTGTTAGCTGTCGTATCTACCAGAATAAGATACCGTGTGTTACTTGCATACGCCAATGCTCTCAGATGCATCTGGTCTTTAACTGCTATTGTCGCAGTCTTTTTCTTTTCTGTATAATAATTAGCATTTTTCCCCGGAGCTGCTGCATCTTTTGATACAAGGCGAATCTGTAATCCTTCCATTCTGTATCCGATTTTTGATGTTCCTGCTGCCTGGCCATTTTTTGCCCAGCCAAGCCAGCCATATCCCTGTACATGTGCACGATAATATATGTCATAATATTTGGCAAGATTACCGGTAAGTCTGATTTTCACAGCTTCCATTCCATTCGTTCCTGTAGATGCCCCGTTGGTTGTACCTGCATCAGACCAGTCCTTCCAGCCCTCTTTTGCAATATGTGTCGCATATTGAATCGTTCCTGATGGTGCAAGTTTATTTGACTGATCCAGATATAATGTAAGGCTCTGAAGCTGTTGTTTTTTGCCGATTGTCCCTACTGTATTTCCTTGCGATACATTACCTGTCGCTCCTACACCTTTGATATATCCATTATAATAGAAGTTACCACTCTTATATCCTTCCACATATTTTACACCACTTGTATTCGGAGCCGTTTCTGCATCTTTTTTCACAAGGCATATTTTCAATGCCTCGATCTTCTTACTAAGATCAATTGTTCCTGTTACTCTTCCTGCAGATTCGTAATTACACCAGCCAATCTTTGCCAGATGTATACTGTAATACACTTCATAATACTTTGCGATCTCACCAGTCAGCTTCACTCTGATCGCTTCAATTCTCTTACTCTGACCGCTTGTTCCTGCAAGTTCACCATTCTTTTTCCAGCTTTGCCATCCAATTCCCTGTACATATGCCTGATATTCTACATTTCCTGTATAGTCAGAATCCGGAAGTGTAATCTTTATTGCCTCAATTCTTTTTCCCTGTCCGGTTGTCCCTGCAATCTGATTATCACTTACTTTTTTCTGCCATCCAATAGACTGTACATGGGTCTGATACTGAATTCTTGGTACCTGATAAGCTTTCTTCGTACTTCCTGGTGCACTTTCACCTTTTTTCACTAATTTGATCTCAATTGCTTCTAAACGTTTTCCATAAGTACTGCTTCCGGCCTTTTTCCCGTTCTTTGCCCAGTCAAGCCAGCCAAAGCTCTGTATATGCGTACGATAGTACACGTCATATTTTTTTGCTATAGCACCTTCCAGACGAACAGATACTGCTTCTACTCTCTTTCCCTGTCCGGTTGTCCCTGCAAGTGCTCCGTTTTCTACTTCTTTCTGCCAGCCATATGACTGTACATGAGTTTTATATATAATTTTACTGTCTTTTTGATCTTCTTCTGATAATCCGGCAAGCTTAATCTTTAACGCCTCAATAGAAAGCGCCTTTCCTTCCGTTCCTGCCAGTGCGCCATCTTCTACTTTTTTCTGCCAGCCGATTTTTGCTACACGAGCCTGATATACCACCTTCACTGTTTCCTCCGGTACTATATCCGTCTTTACTATGTATGAATTTGCTGTGTCTAAATCGACAGTTGTACTTTTCTCTGTCAACTGAACCTGAATGGCCTTTATGCCACAATCATATCCTTTAGTTCCGGATGTGGCATCATTTTCGGCCCAGCCAAGCCACTGTCCTTCACTCTGATCATCAGTTTGAACATATGCGCGATAGTAAATATTATACTTTTCAGCCAGTTCTTCTGTTAATTTTATCTTGAACGCAGCTATCTTCTGTTCGCTGTCAAATCCAGTCTCCTGGCCGGCTGTTACATACTCATTCCAATTTCCCTCTGGATCTGCTACCGAATATGTGATTCCATTCAAATTTTCCTCTGTTACAGAATCCAAAACATCTAATTTTAATTTGGATATTTCAGCATCTTTATTCTCTGGCTCACCCACATATTCTCCATTGTCTGCTTCCTGCCACTCAGAAGCCCCTGACATTAATACCGAATATTTTAATACAGGCTGTGATTCTGCCTGTGTTTCGTCAGCATATGCCCTGGCCGGCATAACTAATGTAACGATCATTGCCATAATTGCAGTCAATGATATCATTTTCTTATACATGATCCTGCCTCCTTTTCATAGTATGACTTTATTTGATCACATGCGTTTTTTGAGTATTACCTGGTGCCGCCGCACCTTTTTTTACCAGAACAACCTGTATACATTCTAATCGTTTTGCACATCCTGTTGTTCCTGCTATCTCTCCATTTTTTGCCCAGTCGAGCCAGCCATATGTTTCCGCATGTACACGATAATATACGTCATACATTTGAGCCATTTTTCCCGTAAGTTCAATTCTTATGGCTTCCATTCTTTTTGCAGCACCAACCGTACCTGCTACTGCATTATTCGTTTTCCAGTCTTGCCAGCCACTACTTTGAACATGCGCCCGATACTTAATTTCACCTGAGTATTTCTGGTCTGTCAATTTCAGTCTGAAAGCTTCCATACGTTTTGCTTCGCCTGTCGTCCCTGCATAGCCACCTCCATATACACTTTCTTTCCATCCATATGTTTGCAAATGTGCCGAGTACTGTGTTAATGGTTGTACATATGCCTGTACCGTACTGCCAGGTGCCTGGCTTCCTTTTGAAACCAATTTTATCTGTATTGCCTCCATTCGCCTTGCACCGTCTGTTGTACCCGCAATTTCACCATTTTTTGCCCAGTCAAGCCAGCCATATGTCTGCGTATGTACACGATAATAAATATCATAATGATTTGCTGCTTCACCCGTCAGACGGATACGAATTGCCTCCATGCGTTTTGCTTCGCCCGTCGTTCCACCGATCGTACCATCCGATACCCAGTTTTTCCAGCCATTTGACTGCACATGTGTACTGTATTGGACTGAACCGGTATAACCAATATTAGAAAGCTGAATCTTTATCGCTTCTATTCGTTTTGCTTCACCTGTTGTTCCAGATATTTCGCCATTGGCTTTAGACGCCTGCCAGCCGTCTGACTGTATATGTGTGCTATAAATTACTCCCGTTTTCTTAGTGTCTGGTATTGTGTTTCCTCCATTTAATCCAGAGGTACCTGTATTAATCTTTTTAATATATTGCTTACTTGCATAAGCATACATAGAAGATGAATTATATTTTCCGGAAGTACTTTCAATTCCTCCTCTATCCGCTTTTAACACCGGATCACTCTGCACTTTATAAAAATCTCCGGATTCTCCCAATATCAGAAATGCATAATTGGAGGAAGTTCCCGTATTATACAGACTTGTAGCAGAAGTACTTGCCTCTTTTCGTACATTTAATGTTGTATGTGCTGTTGACACAGTGTCCTTAATACCTATCGAATATTTATTTTGATCTTTCTTTCCGCCCTCACTGTCCATCTTCCATGCAAGAGCGGCAATTTTTTCACCCCAATAAGGATCTGATGCGTAGCTTACATTAATACCACTCGCTTTATCTCCTAAAAAGCCTCCGTGATAATAAGCCCATCCGGCTCTTAAATATTGTTTTGACATATAAGTTTCTGCAAAATCTTTTATGCATACATCCACACTTGAAAATGTATTCGCACTCTGGCCAGGCGATGTATCGACTGCATTCAGTCCAAACAAATTATTTTTTTGCTTTGCAATACTGCTTGTTCCCCAAGCACTTTCCAACGCACCTACACCTGTCATGAGCAATGCATTTACTCCATATGAATTTTGATTATTTACAAATGCCGCCCCTTTATTATACATTTTTGAGCTGCTCTGAGCATGTTTATTAATAATTGTAGAAAGTTCATTTGCAGAATACGATGACTTTCCACGCAGCGGAAGATATTGATAATAATTATAATACGGGTTATTGGGGTTAATAGAATTTTTTCTTGTGTTACTCTTGTAATCAGATAACATTGTCACGTAATTAGTATAAAAATAATGTCCGTCATAGCTGTAATATGTGGTCCCCGTCTTCATATAAGACTGTTGTGGTCCCACATTAACTGATCCGCCATAACCCGGTGTCGTCATATCCATACAGATTCTATGGATAATAGAAGAACCATCTGCATAATAGTTGCTATAACTTTTTGCTGAATTCAAATTAACAACCTGAACTTTGGACTGGTCTACTAATCCTACAACACCACTTTGCATAAATTTCACTTTTCCGTTTTCAGTGCCCAGATATGCTGCATCAGCTCCCGCTCCACCATAGCAGTAACCTGCGGCGTTCGTACTGTATTCTTTGTATTCTGTAGTATTATTTCCAACCGAAGCACCTGCTGCATTCGCCCGGAAATTTACAATATAGGTTGCCGCAGCTCTTGCCTTATTAGATAAATCTTCTTTTACTACTCCATCCGTTTCTTCTTCAACATCGAATACATTTCCGTTTCCATCTACACTTACAACGGTTCTTTCACCTGTGGTATTTTCGGGTGTATCAGGATTCTCTGTTAATTCACTTTGTTCCTGTGTTCCATCTATTTCCTGGTTTATTTCCTGATCAGCTTCGTCATTCATCTGTTGCTGGTTCTGATCCGTCTGACTACTTTCCATCGATTGTCCTTCTTCAGTAGCCGCATCATTGGCTGCAGATACACTTATTCCGGAAAGTATCATACTCATAATACATATGCAGGCAATGAATCTTTTTTTACTTTTCAAATTTTCTTCCTCCCTTTCTTCATTTTTCCTAATTATAACACAGTTCCATAACAAGCGAAATCCTTTATTGCAACAGAAAAAGTCATTTGAAATATGGATACTTCATACTTCAAATGACTTTTCTTTCATATACTAAAGCTCTCTATCTTACTTCTTTATAAATGTTTTTTCTGTACTTCCAGGTGCTGCTCCACCTTTTTCCACCAGTACGATCTGAACAGCTTCCAATCTTTTCGCAAGACCTTCCGTTCCGGCCTTTTCTCCGTTCTTTGCCCAGCCAAGCCAGCCATAACTTTGTGCGTGAACTCTGTAATATACATCATATTTGTTTTTCATTTCTCCAGTCAAACGTATCTTCACTGCTTCCAGACGTTTTGCTTTACCACTGGTTCCGCTTAATTGTCCATTCTTTTTCCAGCTCTTTTCCCATCCATACGTCTGTACATGTGACTGATATTCAATGTTTCCAGATACCTTCATTTTCTGCAGCTTAATTTTTATTGCTTCCAGACGTTTTGCCTGTCCGCTGGTTCCGCTTGTTTCTCCATTTTGTTTCCAAGTCTGCCAGCCATAGGTCTGTACATGTGACTGATAAAATACTCCCTGATTAGACACATAATGTTTTTCACTTGTTCCCGGAGCTTTTCCTCCTTTTTCTACTAACTTAATCTGAATAGCTTCCATTCTTTTTGCGAGGCCTGCTGTTCCGGCTATTTCTCCATTTTTTGCCCAGCCTAACCAACCATAAGATTGTGAATGAACTCTATAATATATATCATAATGCTCCGCAAGTTCCCCCGTCAACTTCAACCTTACGGCTTCCATCGCCAGTTTTTCCCCTGTCGTTCCGGCCGTCTGTCCATTCTTTTTCCAGTCCTGCCAGCCTTTCTGGGCAATATGTGTACGATATTCGATATTTCCTCCGTATTTTTTATTTTGAAGTTTTACCTTTAAAGCCTCCATTCTCAGGCCTTTTCCTATCGTTCCTGATGTCTGTCCGTCTTTCTTTGCTTCCTGCCAACCGATACTCTGTATATGTGTCTGATATTTTATACTTGTAGCACTATTTTTATTTTCTGCTTTAATTCCAGATACTTCATCCGAATATGTCTGTCCATCGGACGTTCCCACTGCTTTTATTGTATTCATATCATCCAGCTTTACGTCATCCCATACAAATACACCTGACTGCTGTTTTCTTCCTTTTCCAACAGACTGTCCATTTACAAACAATTCCACGCCTTCACAATTGGAATATACTTTTATCTGCTGATATTTTGTATCCCTTTCCGTATACCTTTTGCTTGTTAAATATACAAATTTATCTTGTTGATTCCAATTTGCTTTATAGAAATAGAATGCATCTTTTTTTGTCGTATGATCATAACAAACTAATCCCTTTGTATTTCTTCTCGGGATTCCTCCTTCATTTCTATAGCAGGAGAAGTCAAACATATTCCATACGAAGCTTACCGGTATATCTTTTCGCTTTTGAATCAATGAATAATATGTCTCTAATACAAACGCCTGATATTCCTCGTAATGTTTATCTTTCGATGCATCATCAGAAGACCATGAAAAATTTTCATCCATCGTTGCGTGTTGATTTATATTAGCTCCTGCACCATACTCTGTAATCATCATAGAAGAGGCATTGTACGTCTGCTTATATTCATTTAGTTTTCTATTCAGAGTATCTGTGATCTCTTTTCTTCCTTCATCATCTGCACTGGAAACAGATGACTTAAATCCCACATATAAATTCACTCCGGTATAGTCTACATTGCCATTTTTAGACCATTTAGCACATACCTTATTTGCATTACTACTGTCTATCTGAGCCTGAACTATATATCTCGTTGTATCTTCTTTTTGAGCCAGCTTTGCAACTGATGAATTGAAGGATACTAATGTATTTTCGTTTATCTGAAAATCTTTTCCAAATGCAGCTGCAGATGCCGGCTGATAAACCTCATTTTCGATTCCCCACATCATAATCGACGGATGATTATAGCCCTGACGAATCATCTCTTTTAACTCTTCTTTTATAGATGTTTTATAAGATTCCGCATTTGACAACAACAAATAATACGGTATTTCACAATAAACCAACATACCTCTCTCGTCTGCTAAATTGTATGTTGATTGTGAATGAGGATAATGCGATGTTCTAATTGCATTAACTCCCATCTCCTGCATCAGATTCATATCCTGTACCTTCAAATCATCCGGCACAGCATTTCCATATCCTTCTCTGTCCTGATGCATACCGACTCCATGAATCTCATACTCCTGTCCATTCAAATAAAATTTTCCATTTTTTATCTCATATGTTCTGACTCCGAAATTATCCGAAACCGTATCAAGTACTTCATCATTTTCATTATATACTGTTACATTTGCTGTATATAAATATGGATCTTTTGTTCCATTCCATAAATGAACATTATCAATTTGACATTTTGTACTATATGGCTGAACATTTTTATTGGCCTTAGCTGTTACTTTCTGCTCTGTTCCAGTAACTTTATTGCCATCTGCATCATAAATATCTGTTACGATTTTTAATTCTTTATCGTCATTACTTTTATTAGATATCTCATTTTTCACATTTACATCAGCAGTTGTTCCATTTACATTGGAATCTATATAGATTCCCTTATTGCCATAATCTTCTAATGAAATATACTGGTCATCTGTTGAAATCAATTCAACATCTCTGTAAATTCCACCCCACTGTGTATAATCTACATTAATTGGTATTGAAACCGTATCAATATTAGTAACATTCGCCTTAATTGTTATTTCATCCTTACCTTGTACATAATTGGTAATATCAAAAACAAAAGCCGAATATCCTCCAACATGCGTACCTACTTTCTCTCCGTCTATAAATACTTCCGTATTTCTTGCCGCACCATAGAATTTAATAAAAAGATTTTTATTTTTTATTTCTGAAATATTAACTGTCTTCTCATATGTAACAGTCTTTGAATTCATTTGTGGAATATATGACTGCCTCGGATGAACATATTCCCAAGAATGAGGCAGATTCACTACTCCGTTTCCTGCTCCCGACGGGAAATTCCAGCCTGCAGTAGATGTATCATTCGTTGAAAAGTTCCAGCCATCATTAATATTTAATACTTTTCTTTGTGTAACCGCTTCTTCTGAATCTGTTTCTTCTGAAGGTTCTTCCTGCTGAGCCTCCATGTTATCTTCTTTACTCTCTTCTTCCGTAATGTTTTCTTCCGCTTTTTCCTGTGAACTGTCAGAATCATTTCCCTGTATTAAATCATTCTCTGTCTCTTTTCCGTCATTTGTATTACTGTTTTCCCCGTCTTTCGTATTATTCTGATCATTAGATATTTCCTGATCTTGTTGATTTTAACTATTAAATCAACGCGACATTTTCCAGCATGTTCCCATAACTTCCCGAAAGCCGGTGAAGCCCGATTCCAAGGGCGTTCCCGGCTTTTTCGCCTTTTGGGGAAGCTCCCGTATCTTGGCGAATCCCGGCGCATCTTGATGGCCGTGAGTAGTAAAACGAGTAGTAAAACGCGTTTTTGCTACGCCGCGACGCGTCGCATCTCCTCCGCAGCCGTGCAGCCGTCCATATGGGCGTAGTACCCGAGCGTCATCTTGATGTCCTTATGGCCCATGATGTATTGCAGCGCCTTCGGGTTCATGCCCGCCTTCGCCATCTCCGTGCAGAACGTGTGGCGCAGCGTGTGCGGCGTCATGTCCTCGGGAAGCGCCACTCCCCCGCCCTTCGCGTACTTGCGCCTCAGTCCCCTGAACACCCGGTCGTAATCGCCGCCGACCCTCGGCAGCCCGTCCCTGTTGAGGAAGATGAAGCCCGTTCGCCCATCGACGCTCAGGGGCTTCGCCTTCGGCCTCGATGCCATGACATGCTCGAACGCGGCCATCACCTCGTCGGTCATGTAGATGTAGCGCTTGCCGCTCTCCGTCTTAGGCTCATCGACCCGGTATCCCCCGCCGACTGCGCGGGCGAGCTGGTGGTCCACGAAAATCACCCTGTTCGTCAGGTCGATGTCCGTCTCGGTCAGTCCGCACATCTCCGATATGCGCAGCCCCGTCCCGAGGAGGATGACCGCCTCGTCGATGTACCTGTGGTAGACGGCATCCGACCGCATGAAACCGAGCAGCGCGTCCACCTGTTCCCGACTCAGCGGCTCCCTCTCCGTCACGTCCCTCTTGATGACGGTCGCGAGCTTGAAATCGAACGGGTTCTTGCGTACGCAGTCATCGGCTATCGCCAAGTAGAACGCCGCCTTGAGCGACCGCTTGTGGTTGGAGATGGTGGAGTAGGCGAAGCCCTTGGACTTCATGCGCTGCGCCCATTCCTTCGCGTCGGACGGCTTCACGCCGCCTATCTCCCGCGAGCCTATCGCATCCTCGGAGAGGAGTCGCTTGAGCTGCGCCCTCGACCTCTCCGTCCCCTCGCGCACATCGAGGCGGCATCTCGTGAACTTCGCGTAGAGCTGGCTGACCGTCATCTTCTTGCCGATGGGGTCTATCCCGTCCTCAAGGTCGCGGCGTATCTCGCGCTCCTTCTCGCGCAGCGGCTTGCACGGCCTCTTACCGGCAGGGAGCCTGTCGGTCTCCACCAGCCGCCATGAGTAGACGAACTTCGGTTTTTTGTCCCTGTCGATGTATTTGAAGACGTAGAGTCCGTTGGTCCTCTGGCTCTCGCCGGTGTTCAGTACCCTATTTCTGTTGTCCCGTCTTTTCTGTGACATCCATATATCGCTCCTTCCATATGGAAAGAGCCTTGGTATGCTACTTTCATTATAGCATATCCAAGGCTCTTTTTCATCCTCTAAATCACGTCCGTCGAGTCGATGAACCGCTCGAACGCCTTGCGTTTGACCTGAACGCGGTTGCCGTTCATCACCACCCAGTCAGGCGGCGGCATCTCCGAGGCAAGGCGGCGCAACTTGCCCTCGCCTATGCGGAAGTACCGGGCCGCTTCCTCGATGGTGAGCGTGTACTTCTCCCATACGGGTATGTCCTTCGCGCCCATGCGCCCACCTCCCTGTCACGGCTCGAACCGCAGCATCGCGGCGAGCAGCTTTCCTTGGAGCTGCGTCTTTCTCAGGGTATCGACCCCGTACTCGACGCGCCCAGACTCATCGAGGAAGGCGTGCGTGCAGAGCTGGTCCATATAGCCGTCGAAATAGGCGAGGACCTTCTGCATTGCAACGGGGTCGCCTGAGACCGCCGCGACCATTACCTCATAGCTCATCATCGCCCATCACCTCCTCCAAACGCGCCCTCAGCGCGAGGAGCGCCTTCGAGCGCCGGAACTGGACCGTGGAGCGAGGGCACCCAAGCTCCTCGGCGATGCGCCTGTCCGTCCACTCCGCGAAGTAGTAGAGCAGGACGATGGCTTGGTCGCCTTTGGAGAGGCCATGGATGGCATCGGCGAGAACGGTATCCATCACCACGACCTCCCGACCGACCACCTCGAACACGACCTCCTCCGATATGAGGTCATCGGGTGAGGCCAGCCTGTTCAGCTCGCTCTCGTGCATGTCGGAGAACACGGTCTCCCATCGCGCCTCACGCGCCTGCTTGCGAATGATGTCCGTCCTCGCGTTGCGAAGCGTCCTTCTGCAATAGGCGCAGAACATCTTGACTGCCGCCAGTTTCTCTTCTTCTGAAATCATCGTGATTCCTCCTTTCCACAAGGAACACGATACGCCGCCGGTCGTTTGCCGGGGAAAAAGGTTCTCAGAAGGAGGGATGTGTAGAAAACGTGGAGATGCTTTACTTTCAGGCACCGTACTGGACTGAAAAAAATGAGCGATGATTACCGTAGATTACCTCTGATGGCGTTAGATGACATTCGATGCACACCATCTACCCTCTTCCACCTCCCTCGTTGGCAACCAACTCCCCCGTCTGCGTGTATGGGATGTGGGGCACCGTGCGGGTGCTCGGATATAATGCGGCGAAAGGGGTGTCGGGACATCCGCGCCCCGCTGCGTCCACGAGTAGAAAGGAAGATGACCATGGCGCAAGATTTTGGAGACGACGTAGGTGAGATGCTATTCAGGTTCATGGAGCGTAATGCCGAGAATCTGATGCAAGAGTATGCGAAGACCCTTGTACATCAAACTGTTTTAGGCTGGTATCAAGCAAGAGCTGAGAGGATGGGACTCTCAAAGGAAGAGGCTGCTTATCTTGCCAAAGCAATGGCAAATAAAGAACAGGCTTGCGTACCGTTCGGCAATAAGAATGACGCCGCATATTTTGCACAAGTCTGCAAGGAGAACGATGTCTTTGCTGCCGCGCTCTCGGATGGTAACGACAACGGATATATCGTTTTCGTAAAAGACGACCTAAAAAAGCTGCAAGATTGCGTACCTCAGTTCTCCGAAGTCATGACCACGCTGAAAAATCGAGAAATCGCGGAGCTTCTGGCTAAGGGAAAGCCGTTGCCCAACAAGCCACCAAAGGGTTTCAAACTTGTCAAGAACATGCCGGACCTACCCCATACCGAAAATACCCGCGAACCCGACCGCGACACCCGTAATACTCCGCCCGTGAAGGACTCCATCGGCGAAACGCCGACATCCAATCACAGTGAGCAGGTCGTACATGACCTCGCCAACGACCCGTACAACCACACTGCCCTCATCTGCGACAAGGTGCTCGCAGCACGCGAGCAGTGCCGTGACTTGGAGGATTTCAAGGCGATACTCGCCGAAAACGGCATAGGTACTCGCCTCAATGATGACGGAGAATTGCAGTTCTATGAGGGCCGTCAAGGCGAGAACGGCGAAATGCTCGAATTTGATAAGAGCATGGACTGGCCGGTCAATGCAAAGACCCTGGCGGGTGACAAGTACCACTGCGATGCCACCCTCGACTGGTTCGAGAAGAACACACCCAAGGAACCGAGTGGCATCGACCGCGCAGACGTCCATGCGCCCATCCCACCTCAGAAGGACCTGAACCTCATCTGCAACGCGGTGCGCAGCGACCTTGAGGAGCGCGGCATCGAGACCCGAGACCGCCCAGACGGCAAGATGGGGTTCGTCGTTGACCAGAAGTACAAGCAGGATGTCATCAAGGCAGTGGAGGCGCGATTCCCCGGTCTCATGCCGGAGGAACTGGGTATCGAGTTCGATAATGGGCGCAACGACCCGCCAAACCCGCCAACTCCCCCGGTAATCGACGGTTCCCTCGACACGGACGGTAGGACCCCCTCGCTTGACCAGAACATCAAATCGCATGACAGTATGGACACAGCGACGAACACCGCCCGCATGGAGAAGGACGGGTCGAACACGGATGTCTCGCCGACCACGGTGCGCGAGCAGTCCGACCGTAGCCGCGAGAAGTACGACCTGAACTCTCAGGCCAAGGAGTGCCGCGCCGCGAGTAAGCAGCTCTCGCAGACCAACGACTCCCCCGACCGCGACATCTCCGACCAGTTCCAGCAAGAGCGCTAGAAGGGAGCCTGATATGACCCATATGAACGAGTACCTGCCGGAGAGTCTTGCGTGGAACCCCTTGCAGGCCATGGAATCCGATAGCGACATCGAGGCCATCGCCGACGCGGTGATAAGCGCCAGCGTCCTGCGCGATGAGTGCGACGGGGACGCGGCTTTCAAGAAGAGCGCGAGGCAGCTCCTCTACGCCTGCCTCGGATACCTGCGTGACTGGTGCTCATTGGAGCAGCGGACGGTCGGAAACCTCAAGGCGCTCCTCGACGCGGCGTGTCCCTCCGCACCGGGTTCAGCCGCCACCGACCTCGGGGACCTGTTCTACGAGATAGAGTCGGGCTGCAAGCGCGTCATCAGCGCGGACGGCATCACCATGAGTTGGGAGCCGACGGCTCTTGAGCGCAACGACGGCACCTGCCCCCGTGACACCAACGGCATCCGCCCCGAGGACGATTTCTGCCTCGGGTGCTACAAGCGCTTCGCGCAGGGAACCGCGCCGACCACCCGCGCCTCCATCGCCGTCTCGCTCTCCCGCGCCCTGCCGGGACGCGAGGGTTAGGAAGGAGGGTCGCTTATGGCTCAAGGCAAGGGAAACCCTGAAATCAACAAGAAGGTCGCGACCTCGGCTTTGGTGACGCTGTTGGTCTCCGTCGTAGGTTTCTATCTTGGGAATCGCTATTGGGAGGCGGTGGCGTCCCTCGGCGGGCAGTTCTTCGAGCACTGGGGCGACGGCTTCGCCCTCATGTGGCCCCTCATCGCCGATACACCCACCCATCTCGACATGTCCCCCAACGCCATGCTGGCGGGCCTGACCATGTGCATCATCGTCTGGCTCTTCTGGCTGCGCTACCTCGCCTTCGTGGGCAACTTCCGCGCCGGTGAGGAGAGCGGTTCGGCACGATGGGGCACGCTCAAGGAGGGCAAGCAGTTCCGCGACCTCACCACGGAGGACAACAACCTCATCTTCACGCAGAACTTCGGCCTCGCCCTGCATCGCCCCAAGTTCAACCCCGAACTCGACCGCAACCTGAACGTTCTGGTCGTGGGCGGCTCCGGCTCCGGCAAGACGTTCAACTACGTCACCCCGAACATCTGTCAGCTCAACACGAGCTATTTCATCACCGACCCCAAGGGCACGCTCCTCAAGGACGCGGGGTTCCTGTTCACGGACAACGGCTACAAGGTGAAGTCGTTCAACACCATCAATCTCGATGAATCCATGCACTACAACCCGCTCAAGTACGTGAAGACGGACACCGACATCCTGTCGTTCGTCAACTGCTACATCATGAACACCAATGGCGACGGCAAGGCGGGAGACCCATTCTGGGAGAACTCCGAGAAGATGCTGTACACCTCCCTCATCGCGCTGCTGCGCGACTGGTTCCCGCCGGAGGACTACAACCTGTCGAGCCTGCTGACGCTGCTCTCCATGGCCGAGGCCCGCGAGAACGATGAGAACTTCAAATCCCCGCTCGACCTGCTTTTCCTGCAAATCGAGGAGGGAAAGCGCTACATCCCGAGCGAGGGCGGTGCCCCCGCGCCGTCGATGGGCGTCTCCGGCCTCTCCCGCAGCTTCGGGACGGGCAACGCGACCGGAGACTCGGATTGGTCGTGGGAGCCTACCAACCTCAAGCGCAACTCCGACGGCGTGCGACCCGCCGACTGCGGCGGTCTGTCGCCCGATGAGGACTTCGCCCTCATGAACTACAAGAACTTCAAGGTCGCGGCGGGCAAGACCCTCAAGTCCATCATCATCTCCTGCAACGTGCGCCTCGCTCCCATCGCCACCGCCGGTGTGCGCAGCCTGCTCGAATACGATGAGATGGAGCTTGACACTCTCGGCGACCCGGACGCGAAGGTGGCGGTCTTCGGCATCCTCTCGGATACCGACAAGACGCTCTCCTTCCTGTTCGCCATCATGATGTGGCAGTGCATCGACCAGCTCTGCCGCAAGGCGCTCACCGACTACGGCGGCAAGCTGCCGACGCCCGTCCACTTCATCTTCGACGAGTTCGCGAACATCGGGACCATCCCGCAGATTGAGGAGACCATCGCCGTCACGCGCTCGCGCAACATCGGCATCACCATCATCCTGCAATCCATGTCCCAGCTCGAATCGAAGTACGACAAGAAGGCGCAGACCATCGTGGACTGCTGCGACTCCACCCTGTTCCTCGGCGGCAAGTCGAACTCCACCAACAAGGAAATCGCGGAGATGATTGGCAAGCAGACCATCAACCAGATGACCTACGGGGAGAGTACAGGACAGTCAGGGTCAGCCTCTAAGAACTTGCAGATACAGGGCCGCGACCTCATCGACGCGGCGGAAATCGGCAAGATGAGCCGCAGGAAGGCAATCCTGCTCATCGCGGGCACCAACCCGCTCATGGACGACAAGTTCGACCCGCACACCCACAAGCGCTACTGCTACATCGTGGACAAGCGCAACCCAAAGCGCTTGCACGACAAGCCGTTCGACTTCAAGCGCTACTTGGAGGGCGGATGCGAGCCGTATGACGACCATGATGACGGCGATACCGGCGAGAAGCGGTGATTTTCCGAGCCGCTTTCGCAAGCGGTTATAATCTATGTTGACTCGGCGGCGCATCCGCTTCCGGCGGTGCGCCGCGTATGCGGCTCACGGGCAAGAAAGGAGAGGACGGTGAAAGGACATTGGAAGAACTCGTCAGGCTCGCCGCGAAGCCCATCGCCTACATAGGCTGCACGGTCATCTTCCTCGGCCTCCTTTACCTCGGGATGAATCTGAGGGACGGGGCGCGAGCGGGAGGCGGCGAACTTCGGAAGGCCATCGCCATGATTGCCGCCGGTGCCGCCGTGACCGGGTTCGCGGCCATCTACGGCTTCACGGGCTTCTAGGCCGCGTGTATGCAGACACTCAATAGACTGAATCAGAAAGGATGTAAACAACTATGCTCGATAACGCAGTGAACATGCTCACGCAGGGCGTGACGTTCCTCGGCGGCGTGCTCGTCGTCTTCGGCCTCATCAACCTCGGCATGACCATCAAGGACGGCATGCAGGGCGGCGGAGGCCAGCTCAGTGGCGCAATCGCCATGATTGTCGGCGGTGCCATCGTCGTGGGTGCCGCCATCTACTTCGGCCAGCTCAACACCGGTTGGGCGGGCGGACTCTAAGAAAGGGGCGGTGCCTATATGCTATCCGTAGCGGTACATAAGGACATCGCCGAGTACCAGCCCAAGGTCGTGGGCAAGATGACCGGGCGCACCCTCGCGTCAATCGCGGGTGCGCTCGGTTGCTCCGTCCTCACCGGCCTCTACATCTACTTCGTGTTGGGCTGGAACGTCGGCGACAACATGATGCTCATCTACGCCGTGAGCCTCCCGTTCTGGTGCTGCGGCTTCATCCGCCCGAAGGGCATGCCCTTCGAGCAGTTCGTCGCACTCTGGCTTAAGGCGAACTTCGGCGTGGAGCGCGTCTTCTACGTCCCCTCTATGCAACTCAGCGGTCTCATCGGCTCGCCCGATGGGAAGAACGTCAAGAAAGGAAGGGTCTATGGGAAACACTATCGAAAGCAATGCAGCCTCAAGGGAATCGAATCCTACTCCCCCCGTGCGGGACGTGTCATCAACTGACACCGAGGCGAACTTCGACATCGAGCAGTTCGTCCACACCTCCGGTGAGGGGTTCGGCAACGACCGCCCCATGGATGCCGATAACGGCTCGGTCGATGTGGCGGCGCTCGGCTCCGTCGCCGGTGCTCCCACCGTGGCTGGCAAGAAGATGTCCCGCAAGGAGAAGAGGCAGGCCAAACGGGAGGTCGCACGCCTCAAGAAGGAGGCGAAGCTGGCCGAGAAGGAGGCCCGCAAGAGCTACACGTCCGTGAAGTCCCAACTCAAGGACCGCGACAAGGAACTCACCTCGAAGACGGCGGACGCACGCCGCAAGCGCGAGGGCGCGAAGGACGTGGTGAACTACATCGGCTACAACCGCATGTATCAAGACGGCATCTGCGAGGTCGAGGAGGGCCTGTTCTCCTCCTCCATAGCCTTCGGCGACACCAGCTACCACTCCGTGCGCGACGAGCAGCAGAAATCCATGTTCTCCGCACTCACGCGCCTGTACGACCAGTTCGGCGCGAACACGCTGGTCCAGATGAGCGTCATCAACACGCCGCTGCTCAAGGAGGAGGTCGGCAACCGGAAGTTCTTCGATGTCGCCCGTCAGGGGAATGACGCCGCCCGCAATGACGCGCAGGTGTTCAACGACATCCTGAACGACAAGGTGCGCGAGGGCGTGTCCAACATCCGCCGCAACCGCTACCTGACCTACTCGGTCACCGCCGAGACGGCGGACGACGCGGCACGCCAGCTCTCTCGCATCGAGACGGAATCCAGCCGCATCTTAAACTCCATGGGGTCCAAGGCCCACCTGATGAACGGCACCCAGCGGTTGTCGGTCATCCATTCGCTCCTGAACCCCTACAAGCCGTTCTATTTCGACTACCAGAAGGACATCTCCGCCAAGCGCGTGCAGACCACTAAGGACTGCATCGCCCCGACGCAGATTGACTGGCGACCGGACGGCATGTTCAACGACTGCTTCAAGCTGGACAACGGGGTGTACGGTCAGGTCTTGGTCATGAAGAAGTTCGGTTCCGAGCTTTCCGACCGGGCACTTGCCGACATCGTTGACCTGCCGCTCCCCATGGCGGTCACATGGTTCGTGCAGCCCATGGACAAGTCCAAGGCCATCAACTTCGTCCGCACCCGCAGCGCGTGGATTGACAAGGAGATAATCGAGGAGCAGCGCAGCGCCGTGAACAAGGGTTATGACTTCTCCATCTTGCCGCAGGAACTCAAATATTCCAAGGAGGAGACGGAGGACGTCCTTGACCACTTGCAGAACAAGAACCAGCGCCTCTACGTCTTCACCGGCTTGATTTACACCTACGCGGAGAGCAAGCAGCAGCTCGACGCTCAGGTCATGCGCATCATCTCCACGGCGCGGCAGAACTCCATCGAGGTGGACACCTACGACTACCGGCAACGCCGGGGCCTCAACTCCGTGCTGCCCCTCGGCCACAACCATGTCGAGATTAGCCGCATGTTCACCACCGCGCAGGTCGCCATCCTCGTGCCCTTCGCGACGCAGGAGCTTGACGACGCCGGTGGAAACTACTACGGCCAGAACAAACATTCCCGCAACCTCGTCATGTGCAATCGCAAGCGCCTGACAAGCCCCATGGGCTTCGTCTGCGGCAAGACCGGTTCGGGCAAGGGCATGTTCACCAAGACCGAGATGACCGGCACCATCTTCTCCAACCCCACGGACGAGATTTACGTCATCGACCGCGCCGGTGAGTACACGGCCATCGCCGAGCGCTACGGCGGCACCACCTACCACTTCGGCGTGGGCACGGATACGTTCCTGAACCCTTTCGACACGGTGTCCGTGGAGCACATGCCCCGCACCGAGCAGATAGCGTTCAAAATCGACGCGATGCTGGCGCAGGCGGGTGCCTCCGCCGCCGAGTCCGGGCAGTCCCTCTCCGAGGTTGACCAGTCAATCATCCAGCGCTGCGTCGAGCTTGCGTTCCAGCGAGCCGAGGGGCGCGGTGACGGCCTCCCGCCGACCTTGCAGGATTTCTACGACATCGCCCTTGAGCAGCCCGAGCATCAGGCGCAGACCATCGCGCTGCGCTACGAGCGCTTCGTCAAGGGTTCCATGGACTTCTTCAACCGCCAGTCCAACGTGGACTTCAACACCCGCATCGTGGACTTCAACTTGAAGGACCTGCCGGACTCCATGCTGGTCTTCGCCCTCATCAACGTCTGCGAGGCCGTGCGAAACCGCATGTACTTCAACGCGAAGCGCAACGTCCGCACTTGGCTCTACGTCGAGGAGATGCAATCGCTCTTCGCCTACCCGACTGTTCTCAACTACTTCTCGCGCTTCTCCAACGAGGGACGCAAGTTCGGCCTGCTGCTGACGGGCATCACCCAGAACGCGGTGGCGATGCTCAACAACGAGGCCGCGCAGAACATCGTGCTCAACGCCGACTTCATCATGCTGCTCAAGCAGTCCCCGCTCGACCGCATGCGCTGGGTGGAGCTGCTGAACCTCTCCGAGCAGGAGGAGGAGTGCATCGACGAGTCCGCCGAGGCCGGAGACGGCCTGCTCATCGCTGGTAACGCGCGTGTGCCGATTCGCGGCAAGTTCCCGTCGGGCAACGTGCTCTACGACCTGTTCAGCACCAACCCCAACGAGACCAAGGAGCTGAATATCGGCTTCAAGAAGAAGGACGGCAAGGTCATCTAAACCGGGAAAGGACGGTGAACGTCAATGAAGCCATCTGATTTCGTTTCGACATCCGGCCAGAAGCAGGACATGTCGCAATCTGTGTTACAGACGGAGATGACGGATGCCGTCAACTCCGGCATAGTGGGACGCGCCGACAAGAGCGAGAAGTCGCTGAAAAGCGGCCTCTACTCAGTCGGCAAGAGGGCATCGACGGGCGGTGCCGCCAGCGCCGCCCTCGCCGCCGTCACCAACGGCAGGAAAGGTGGAAAGACCGGTTCCGCAGATGGCGGTGCATCCCCAAAAGGCAAGGCCGGAAAGGCCAGCGCCGCCATGGCTCACGCCGCAGTCCATAGCGCTCTGGAAGGTTCCGAGCTTGAGGGTATGGATGACCTTTACAACAGTAGCAAGGGCGCATATCGTGCTGGTCGAGCAATAGGCAGACGCATTAAGGGCAATGCCAGTTCCCTCGACATCAAAGGGGCTGTGAGGAACGCCGGAAAAGGCGCGGTGATAAGCGGCGTGAGAGGCACCTTTCAAGAGTCAGAACTTGAAGGTGTAGATAACGTCTATGATGGTGCGAGAGCCGGTTATCATGTCGTCCGAGGTGTGAAGAAACGCCTCAGCGGCAAGAATCCTATTTCGTCGGACAAGAGCCTCGGCAAACTCTCCGAGAAGAAGTCTGCGATAAAAGCAGCAGATACCGTCGAGGCGAAACGTAAGGTGCAAGCTGCCGGTTATTTCAAGAAGAGCGTATATAAGGCCAGTGCTGATGTGCAAGCCGCTGGAAATATCGCTACATCGGGCAAAGTCCTTGGTGCTGCGACCGCAGCTGGTGGTAAATCAGGTCTTCTTATCGCACTTGGAGCCGCATCACCGGTTATCATCATGGCCGTCATCATCATCCTGCTCTTATTTGCCGCCCTCACCGGCCTTACCGGTGAGAAGGCGAATGAGAAAAGCGTTGGCTCTCTGCAAGGTGTGCCTGCCGAAGTCGCGCTCTATCTCAAAGGATATGGTTATACAAACGAAGCGATTGCCGGTATTCTCGGCAATATGGCAGTGGAAAACTCTGCTTTTGACCCTGGCCTTGGAGGAGATGATGGTTACGGCACGGACTCCATAGGCCTCATACAGCTCAGCGGGGCGAACAAAAACGACTTCCTACGCTGGTGCGCAAATACAGGAAAAGTATGGTCTACCGTCTCTGCGCAAATGGAATGGACGTTCTCGGGAGAACCGGGAACGGGTTATTTCGCATCAGATTGGTATACTGGTCTTGCATCATCCTATTATCGCCTTGAAAGAGGATATGAAGAGCGATTCGGGAAGGACTTCTATCGCTCTGGAGAGGAAATCAAAGCGTCAACAGATGTTGACCTCGTGACGTATTCGTTCATGGCCTGTCATGAACGCTGCGGAAGCGCCGTCAGCTACGGTGATGATGTGTCACGCCTATATAGGAGACTCGAAGATGCGCGCAAGTTTCTCGCTCAACTAAATGCTGGAACAGGCGGCGGGCAAGATTACGCGAGTGCCGAGCCTTGGCAGCAAAACATCTACAATCAGGCCCTTTCAACGCCATCCCCCGGTGCCGGGTGGTGCGCCAAGTGGGTGTCCACGGTCTACTATAACGCGGGGTTTCCATATCCCGGCGGGAACGCCGATGACATGTACCGCAACTGGTGCCATAGTTCAGACCGGAGTCAGTTGAAAGTCGGCATGATGATAGCCGTTGACCAATACATAACAACTGGTCACGCATATGCAGGCTATACGCCTGATGGCCGCCCTCTTTCCTATCATGTCGGCATCTATATGGGAAACGGCATGGTTCGCGATAACATCGGAGCTATCACCGACACCCCTCTCGATGAATGGATAGCAACTTACGGCAACTACCACGAAGTGCGTTGGGGTTTCCCTCCCGGAGTTCCTGCACAGTAGAAAGGATTACGATATGGATAAGTTCAAGAACCTAATCACACAACATAAGAAAGCATCATTGCTCGCCCTCTTCGCCATCATCGTCTTCACCGGATTTTCCATCACGAGCGCCATAAACGTGGCACATCGTCGTGCTGTTGATGCACCGACACAGGGTGATGAGGCAATCGAAGATGCAGAAAACAATGAGCAGCCCATCGAAGTAGAGCTTACGGACTCTCAAATGAAACTTATAAAAGAGTATGACGATAAGACAAAAAAGCTCATTGAGACCATGAGTTCAAGCATCTGGTCGTCAAACGGCGGTAAGAACACCTTGCGCTTTTATGATTCCCATTATGTCGAGAACATAGATGGTGTCGAGGAAAAGCATCCTTATGCAATCGCAAGAATAGATTACGGCACAAATGGGTCAGACACCGAAATTGACACCATCGTCTTTGAGACCGACACGGGTTCGCACATCGTGACTTATACCCTTTCCATTGCCGAAGATGGGAACTCAATCGGCGGCTCAACACTCTCATCCTCATCCATGTTCTACTCAAAGAACAGCCTCTATGAGTGCATCGACCCTGTGAAAAACATCACAGTCAAAGGTCTGAACAGTGAAATGACTGAGCTTCTTGGCAGCGACATCGAAACCCTCACTAAGGAGTTGAGTTCATGGTGCGCGGTCAATTATCCAACTGCCACCGAAGCGACATGGGATAAGGCTGTCATCATCGACTATGACGAAGGAGTCCTTTCGACGAATTTCATGTTGAACACGGAGTCCCCTGTGCCGCTCGCCGTGAACTACTATTTTTCTGACGGTACCTTTACTTTCAACCGTTAAGAAAACATGTCTGGCAGAAAGGAGTGATTAAATGTTCGACATCATGGGTGCCATCCATGAAGCAATATGCCTGATACTAATCAGCATCGCCTCATGGTTCTTCAACCTTTACTATTTCATCATTGGACATGTCGCGAGCAGTGATGTCGTAGGTGGCAGTTTCCATAACGTATTCGGTAACGAGACCGTATGGAATATCGTCTCATCGGTACATCAGACGGTCGTGATTCCCATAGCCGAGTCGATTCTGGCTCTGTTCATGCTAGTTCAGCTTATCAAGATAAGTCAGCGCATCGACGCCACCGCGACGTTGCCCGCCGTCAAAGATATTGTCTTTCTTGCGGTCTCCTATGTCTTGTTCCACTGGCTTATCGTCAATTCCCTTGGTCTGCTCGATGCCGTTTACGGCGTGTTCAATGAGATAACTAACAGTGATGCACTTACCGGGGCATCAATCCAACTTGGAAATATGACGTTGGAGACATCGGGTCTTGATTTAAAGAAGGCGTCTATCGGCGGCTGCTTCATACTGGTAATTACCGCCTTCTTCTCCGCTGGAACCGGGTTAATCGCCTATATCGTGAGCATCGCGGTAGCCACGGCACGAGCCATTCAGCTCTATGTCATGGCGGCATTCTCTCCCATTCCATTGGCCTTACTCGGTTTTGAAGAGACCCGGCAATCCGGTATATCGTTCCTAAAAAACTTCTGTGCAGCTTGTCTTGCGGGTGCAATCATGATGTTCCTTTTCGCTGCATATCCGCTCATTCTCACCTCTATGACGGCATCCCTTGGCGTAGGGGACCTCAATCAACTGGTCAATGCCGACAGCAGTGTCAATGTAACCGGCGTAGTCGATTCAGCTTTGGAGTACGCATTCGCCCCGCTTCTCGGTCTGCTGATGTTTATCGGCCTGTCAATCCTCCTTATTGTCGGACTCGTCAAGGCCGGTTCTTGGGCGAAGGAGATTCTGGGTAGCTAACCGTTTATCGAGAAAATTCACCATCAACCGAAAAGGGACGGTCTTCGGCACCGTCCCTTTCCTTTAATAATATATTATTGGGCAATCACAAGAGCCTTGGAAAGGAGCCGCCATGCCAAACTACAACGACGCACAGGGGGTCGCCGACCTCCTATCCCAATTCGACTTCAATATCATCAGCGAGGGTCCGGGTGACTTCTCGACCCAGCACCGCAAGTACACCTGCGAGTTCAGCAAGCCCGGCATCGAGTCCTTCACCACCACGTACCAGTGCAATCCGCGCTTCGGCGGGCAGCCGACCGCGACGGATGTGTTCGCCGCGCTGGCGAGCGACGCACTCGCGGTCGATGGTCGTCATATCGACGACTTCGCCGATGAGATGGGATTCGAGAAACCGTCTCAGGCCATCCGCGCCTACGAGTCCTGCCAAAAGACCCTCGACTGGCTCAAGAACGATATGCAGCTCATGACCTCTGAAATCTCCGACATCGCGGAGACCCTTGACAACGAGCTTGGTGAGGTCAAGGAGGAGGTAGAGCGCGTGCAGGCGGAACGCAAGGCAAAGCATGAGTTCGAGCACCCGCCGGTACCCGAGGGCTTCACCTCCATCGAGGACTTGCAGGCGAGCCTCGACCTCGGCGAGTACGGCGACCGAATCACGGATTACACCGGCAACATCGGAGACGCTTTCGGCGAAATCGCCGACTCCGAGATTGACATCTACACCCACGACCTGCTCAAGTGGCTTCCCGATAACTACGAGTGGCTTGAGGAGGCGGATGCCCAAGGCCTTCTCGAAGGTTGCAAGGGCGACCTCATCAAGATGACCCAGATGGCACAATACGAGTGCTTCACGCAGGACATGTACAGCCATCAGGAGGACATCGCCAAGTACGCCGCCCTCGAAGGACTCGCATCCGAAGGCGTGTACGCGCTGGCAGATAAGGTCTACGACGATGTGTTCGACGGCATCACCATCGACTTCAATGACAACAATATGGACATCGAGGACTTCGCCGCCGAGGCCGAGACCGCGATTCAGGATGCCATGGACTCGCCACTCTACGATGCCCTCGGTTCAAACGATGAGATTCTTGAAGATGGCGAACTGAGCGGCGACTTCGAGGCAATCAAGGAATCCGGTTATGATTTCCCGAATCCCTGCGCCATGAGCGTCGAGGCGGTGCGCACGGTCAACGAGAAGGGCTACGAGGCCGCGTTCAACGAGTTCTGGAAGGACCTCATGCCCGAAGACCATGAACTCGCCGCCGTGCAGGATGTGACCCTCATCCCCGTCACGCTCCACTTCAACGAGACCCCCGACAAGTCCGAAAACATGACGTTCTCCGCACAGGACACCAATGGACTCGACATCGACGGCGAGGTGTTCTTCTGCGGTCTCACCCATGAGGAGCTGACTGGGATGGTCGGCAAGCAGACCGGTGAGGACTTCACCGTTGAGTCCGTCGGTGAGCCGTATCAGGTCGAGGCTCATCCCAAGTCCCAAGAGCCGTCGCAGCCCCGTCTTGCCGAGAAGGCCAAGGAGACCCGTGACGGCTCGGACAAGCTCGAACAGGACAGTCATGACGGGCAGACGCCCGAGCGTGAGGTCGAGCGTGCCGATGGGGACGCCGAGCATTAGATAAGACGATGACCGGGCGGCGCGGGTTCATCCCGCCCGCCCTTTTCACATGAAGGAGGCGATGAGACATGGCGAGAATCCCCAAGCAGCGCGTCATATTTGACGCGGAAAAGTACGATTTGGATTACCTGCGCGAGACCCGTGACTCCTATTCCCCCATGACGGATGCCGAGTTCGAGGATTCCATCAGCTATGACATGGGCGAGGACGACCTGCGCGACCTCATGGAGACGGATTGGCGCTCGAATGAGAATGCACTGGACGCTTTCTTGGGCAAGTCCATCCTCGTTCGTTACAGCCCCGTCAACTACGATGACGGGTTCGTGCAGTTCAACCTTAATGACCTCCATGATTTGCTCCACGCCCACACCTCGCCGCTGCACCGCGTGGACAAGGTGTGGGACGAGGACGGCCATCTTTTCCTCTCCGGCAAGTGGCCCGATAACTCACCGCTCCTTGTCGAGGTCCGCAAGCTGACCGTCGAGGGTGAGCGAGCCATGGACGCTATCTTGACCGCCGACCGACGCGGTGATTTCGATGCGGTGCGCGGGACTTTCCACGCCATGTGGGACGACCCCGCGCTCGTATCCACTCCGCGCTATGCGGAGCTTGCGCTGGGTATGCCCGCAGAGGATGCCCTTGCCCCGCTGCCGCTCGACCACATCACGTTCGATGATGAGATTGCCGAAAACGGCGATAAGCTGAACTTCTACATCCCGGTCACGTTCAACTGCGATGCCGTATTCGGGACGGACGTTTGCTCGCTCGACAACGACGATTATCTCAACATCTACGTCGATTACGACATGCTCACCGGCGAGGTCGGCAACCAGCTCGACATCTCCCTGAACCGCGCAGACGGCAGGATAGATGAACTGAGCTACCCGCTGGATGAAGCAGAGCGCTCTGCCCTGCTTCCGAAGATGGATGCGTATTGCAGACATGAGACCGGCAAAGGCATCGCGGAGTATGCGAAGGAGGTCATGGGCGAGCCTGAGCGGCCGGTGAGCCTGAAAACCGCCGCAAAGGAGTCCCGCGAGGCTTCGGCTGCCTTGGCCGGTAACGATGCACATGAGGACATCGGGCAGGATGCCCGTTAGGAGGGAGTGATTCAAATGGCACAGGAGAATCGTGAAGTTTATATCGCGTGGCTGCGCGAGAAACTTGAGGACTACTGCAACGATGATGGGAGCTACGAGGTCTATTGGGACTACGACGATTCCATCACGCCGGACCAACTGGTCGAGGCGGTTGATAACTGGAAGTCAGAGGGCTATACCAGTCCGGAAAGCTATCTCGCATCGACCTTGTACGATACAGTCGGGGAGGCTCAGGAGAGCCAGCTGTACGTCTCCATCCTCGACGACCTCAACGACGCGCCCGATGAGGTAAGGGCATGTTGGGATGAATCGACGGGCATCTGGGACGACCTTTACGAGGCTGGGTACACCGGCATCGACATGAACCTCGACGACCTGCTCTCCCGCTCCTCATTCAACGTCAACCTCTTCTTCGCCACCGAGACCGAGAAGAACTTCGATATGGGGAGCATCGTCGATTCCTTCGGCAACGACTATCGCGAGCCTCGCCTTGAGGACATCGACGCGGAGAGCTTGGACAACGCCCTCTCCTACCTCGTCAACCAGCAGGGCCACAGCGTCGAGGAGGTCTTCGGGAATCCCGATAACGCCTTCATCCACTCAATCCGCGAGGAGATAGACGAGAACAGCAGCGAGGCGATGAGCGAGCTTTGCGCACTCGTGCGCATGGACGCACGCGAGATGCTGGACCTCATCGGAAAGCGCTCCGAGGCAAAGGGCAGTCTCGTGCTGCCAAGGGATTGCGCCACCATGGGCATCTTCAACCAGTGGTCCGGCTGCGGCGGCGTGCTCGACATCCTGCTTGAGAAGGATGCCGTCATGCCCCTCTCCATGATTCGCGGGTTCCAAATCGAGGGTCAGTCCGACCCCGAGGGGTACACGGTCAACGACGTCTACGGTCTCGTCGGTTCCTGCTGGAAACCAGCCCAACTCAGCGACGACATCGAGACCGACGTGAAGGAGGACTACGCGCTCGCTTTGCAGAAGGCCCGCGCCACGGGCTGGGAAATCGAGGAACAGGAGGCCGCCGAGCCGGTGAGCCTGAAAGCCGCCGTCAAGGAGTCTCGTGCTGCGTCCGAGGCGCTGGTGGCACATGGGGCATCTGCCGTGGACCTCGAACATGAGGCCGATAACGCACGCACAGCAGCCTCGCCGCTCTCCAAACCCGATGGCGACCGTTAGAAAGGAGGCGGCTCTATGGATTTCAACGACGCGACCGCGCTCATGCGTCTGGTTCAGGCAGTCGAGAACGACCCCTATGTATCGAGTGGGTCCGGTGAAGCCCTCGCGGACAAGGTGCGCGAGTTCATCGAGGATGAGGCGGAATTGGGCGGCTGGTACACCGAGCTGATGGATGCCATCGGCGAGGGTGAAATCGCGGACCCACTGGCCGACTTCACGGTAGGCCAATTCCGAGTGCATCTCGTTCAGGAGGGCGAGCGCTACGGGGCGTCCGGTGGCTTCGTGTACGGCAAGGCCCTGTCGAACGGCAGCTTCGGCATCCCAATCAACGACTGCCAGCTCTACGGCCACGGCCTCCCTCTGGTGGAGTTCTACGACGTGTCGCAAGCCCCCGCGAAGTTCCCCGAGGGCCAGTTCGTCACCCGCTACTACATGTCCACCCTGCTCGGTATGGGTTCTTTCGGACATAGCATCGGAGGACATAGCATCGGAGAGATGTCGGTGTTTGAGCTCGTCGGCGGTGTGCCGATTTGGACAATCAGCGGCGATGACTTGAAGGAGCTTCATACGCGCCTCTGTGCCGCCCGCGACTGTATCGAGCAAGAGACCTCGCATGATGAGGTGAATCGCGAAGAACGGTCCTTCAAGGAGTGCGGAACCTTCACCGACCACGGCTTCGGTTTCCATGCGCAGGCCGGTACGAGAACCGATTACATCATCGGCTATCCTTACGAGAATGACGGGTGGGCCGTCCTGACCGGCAGCTATGACCTTGAGAATGACGACCTTGACTGCCATGTCCCCGAGGATTACCTGAACGGGCTTATCTCCTACTACGGCTACTCCTCTCTCGATGACCTGAAATACGTCAACGGTGACGCATGGCGCAACGTCCTCACCGGCATCATCGCGGAGCGTCAGGAGGCAAATCGCTTCGAGGTTCCCCGTCTCTTCTCCGACCACTCAAGTGCGGTTCAATTCTGCACCTCTCGCGGCATTCCCGCCGACCATCTCATCCCCGCCATGGAGAAGGCCCGCGCCGAGTACGAGAAGGTGAAAGCCGCAGAAGCTCCCGAGAAGGCCGTGTCCCTCAAGGGGGAGGCTCAGGCATCGCGTGCCGCCTCAGAGAAGCTGGCCGAGGGCCGCGTCACCGGCTCACCGGCACGAGAAGACCCCTCCATCGTGTAGATATATAGAAGACCATCATAATAGAAAGGTAGTAAAACACCATGGCATACGACAAGAACATCCCCGACGTGCTGCAACTACTGCGCCTCGACCTCGGAAACGTCGATTACACTGTACCGAGCGACACGACCATCGCGCGATACACCATCGACGGCGACTACTTCCCCCGCTACTGCATCGCGGATGTGGCCGACGATGCGGACACCATGGACATCCAAGGCGCTATCGAGGAGACGATGCACGCCATCCTCGACTACGGCGGCACGCCGGACGATTTGCGCACCGCCATGGGCCTCGTACCCGAGGCGGAAATCGACCCGGACATCATCGAGTCCGGTGAGTACGCTCCCATCGACCTCGGCTACTGCCTCGACGGACAGCTCACGGGCTTTGAGGTACTCGACATTGTCGAGTGCGACATCAAAAACGCGTTGAGCGGGCACCAGATTGAGAACGTCATGACGGCGCTCAACAACCTGCCCGTGAACCTGCGCCTGCCAGCAGCCAAGGCACTCTCGCAGGGAGACTTCACCGAGTGGCAGGCATATCAAATCTGCAAGGCGTTCGAGGCGGGCATCGAGGAAGACACCATTTCCCGCCTCATCGCCAACCCCGACCTGAACCACGGTCAGATGCGCGAGCTGCGCCGCATCGCGGAGCAGATGAACCTCACCTCCCCCGATGTCAGCCCGTATACCAAGGACATGTTCAAGACGCTTGCGAGCGGTGAGTACGATGTCGAGAAGCTGCATCATACGCATGGGCTGATGAAGGCGGCGAAGGCGAAGGAGATTTCCTTCGACCGCGATTGGCTGAAACTTAATTCCGACCAGATGAACGCGCTGCAATATGGCCTCATCTCCGATGTGCCTATGGACGTGCTCGCGGATTACACGGACGGTTCCTACTCCGCCGACCAGATGAACGCGCTGAACATCGCCCTCATCGAGGGCATGGAGAAACAGGACATCGAACGCCTGATGAATCCCGACCTCTCCATCGAACAGGTCTGGGGCTTCTATCAGGTCATCAGCGGTGGACGCTTCACCAACGAGCAGCTTGACATCCTATGCGACCCAACCCGTCCCGTGGCGGTCATGGAGGCCATGTGCACCGGCCTCACTTTCGGTGTGGACGCGCAGACGGTGCTGCGTCTCGCCGACGGCAGCTTCGCACCGGAACAGATGGAATCGCTCTACCTCGCGGCAGGCGATAAGGACATCACGCCCGAGATGCTGGATGTCATCGCCGATGCGAGCCTCAAGCCCGAGCAGATGGACGCGCTCAAAATCAGCTTCCAGCAGGGCGGCTCCATCTCCGATGTGGAGGCCGAGAAGAAGTCCATGCCGCGTTCCGTCAAGTACGCTGGGCAGGCGGGCAAGGCCGATGCCATCCGTAGCACCAAGCTCCATGAGACGGCCAAGGAATCCCGCGAGGCATCCGCCCAGCTCGGCTCCGAGAGCCATGGCGATAAGGCCGTCGAGCGCGAGGAATTGGAGTAAGAGAATAAGCGGTTTTCCATGCTTTCAATGGCCGGAGGGTTCTCAACCCGACCCGAAGGCTGTTGGAAGGGTGGGAAACCGCCCCAACTATACATATTGGAAACTATCAGACCACAAAGGAAGGAGGCCATATGCCAGATGAGATGAGCAAGCGGGAGGTCATCCTGACCATCCGCGAGTACGAGAACTCGGTGGCGATGCCCGAGGGCGAGCGCGTCACCTATCTCGACCCGCACGGCGGGGTGCATCTGAAAGACGGCGACGATAAGGTACCGGATTACATGGGGCACGCAACGAAGTGCGCTGAGTACCTTCGCTTCGGCGATGAGGTCGATGCCGTCACTTGCGGGGAGTATCCCCGTTCCAGCGCGGTCAAGTTCTGCGATACGCCGGAACTGTTCGTGCAGGCCGGGTTCCGCCCGCTGCCGATGCTCTACACCCAACGCCACCTGCGCGATGCAATCCGACCGAAGAGCAGCTACGACCCCCATCGCCATGGACTCACCGTTGAGCAGATGAAGCGCCTGCCCGAGCTGATGGAGCATCCCGTGATGCTCTGCGACAGTCCCGCCCGTGATGACACCATGCTCGTGGTGCTGCGCGATGTGGATTGCGATGACCTGCCTCTCATCATGGCCGTGCGGCCCAATGGGCGCGGTTATTACGAGGCTGGCGAGATTGAGACCAACTTCATCTTGGCCGTCTACGGCAGGACGAACTTCCCCCGCTACTTCGACAACCTCATCACGCCCGATAGGGTCGTCTATTATGACGAAGAAAGAGGCCGGGAACTCAATGCACTTGCGAAGCTACACTTGCTTCGGAGCCACATCGTCGAACCCGACCTCATTAAAACTATTATACGCTTCCCGCAGTGCATAGTCAAGAGCGAAACCGCAGGTCAAGAGGGTTATCGGTTGGAATCGAAGGCCAAGGAGGCCCGTGATTCGAGCGCGAAGTTGGCTTCGGAACACGATAGTCAAATGTCAAGGGATTCCGCCATTGAGGAAATAACAGAAAAGGAGGAGACGCATGAAACTGGTAATCGCTGAGAAGCCGATGCTCGCCCGCGACATCGCCCGCGCCATCTGCGGTAAGCAGGTGTCCGAGACTGCGCGGTTGCCCATCTCGGGCAACGGGTACACGGTCATCGCCTGCGCCGGTCACCTGCTCGAACTGGTGGAGCCGGATGCGGTGAACCCTGCATGGGGCAAACCATGGTCGCTGGACGTGCTGCCCATCCAAATCGACGATTGGGCGAAGGAGCCGACCGAGGACAAGAAAGACTTGGTGGAGCGCATCGACTCGCTTTTGTCGGAGGCCGAGTGCGTCATCAACGCCGGTGACCCCGACGATGAAGGCCAGCTCATCGTTGATGAGGTGCTGGACTACCTCGGCTACGAGGGAGAGGTGCTGCGCGTCTACGTCAACGACAACATCGAGAAGAACATCGTCAAGGCGTTCGAGCGTCTGGTGCCCAACGAGCAGTGCCGCCCTGCCGGTGACGCGGCATACGCTCGCCAGATGGCGGACAAGTGCTTCGGCGTGAACGAGACCCGCCTTGCCACCAAGCGGCTCGGGGGCCTGTTCTCCGTCGGTCGCGTGCAGACCCCGACCCTCGGATTGGTGGTCAACCGCGATGAGGCGATAGAGAACCACGTCACCCGGAAGTATTACGAGCTGACCGCCACCGGCGGCTGTGCAGACGCGTCGGGAGCACCGGTGTTCAAGTTCAAGCCGGACAAGGACATGTTGGCCGGTGAAAAGCACATATTCGACCGCGATGCCTTAGACCGCATCAAGGAGAAGCTGGACGACTCGGATAAGACTTTCTCCACGACCATCTCCAAGAAGGTCGAGAACCCTCCCCTCCCCTACAACCTGACGGTGCTGCTCTCCGACATGTCCCGCCGCTACGGCTTCGCCGCATCGAAGACCCAGCAAATCACGCAGGACTTGCGTGATAAGTACAAGGCGATAACCTACAACCGCTCGGACTCCCAGTACCTCAAGGAGGAGCATTTCGCGCAGGCACCCGTGGTGCTGGCTCAGGCCATGGAGAACGTCGGCGTATCGTGGCCGCTCGACTACTCCATCCACTCCAAGGCGTTCAACGAGAAGAACGTGACCGCGCACCACGGCATCATCCCGCAGGAGGTCAGCGCCCCCGTGGCCGACATGACCGGGGATGAGGCCAAGGTCTACACGGCAATCGTCGAGCGCTACGCCATGCAGTTCCTCCCACCCGCCACCTACGATGTGAGCACCAGCGCCTTCACGGTCGATGGCGGGGAGTTCCAAGCCGTCGCTCGGCGCGTGCGCGACGCGGGTTTCAAGGCCGTGTTCGGCAACGTCTCCGAGGAAGACGGCGATGAGGCGGCATCCGGCAACCCTTGGGTCGATGAGGGCGAGCACCGACTTGAGCGCATCGAGTGCGCCGTCACCGAAAAGGAGACCGCACCGCCCAAGCCCTACACGGAAGGCACCCTCATCGCCGACATGGCATCCATCGCCAAGTACGTCACCGACCCGGAGGTCAAGGCCATCCTCAAGCAGAAGGACGACGGAAAGAAGGGCGAGCACGGCGGCATCGGCACCACGGCCACCCGCGCATCAATCATCGAGAAGTTGAAGGAGCGCGGGTACCTTGAGGACGTGAAGGGCAAAATCCGCTCCACGGAGAAGGCTCGCGCCTTCTACCATCTCCTGCCGCCCGAGATTCGCGGCGCGGACGTGACCGCCCGCTGGTGGCTCATCCAGCAGGACATCGCGGAGGGCAAAGCCGATGTCAACGCCCTGCAAAAGAGCGTCATCGAGGTCTTCAAGGGCCATCAGGACACGGCCTACGTCGGTGCGAGCATCGCGCCCAAGACCATGGTCGTGGGCAAGTGCCCCATCTGCGGCGCGGACGTGATGCAACGCAAGTCGAAGTCCGGTAAGGCCTTCTACACCTGCTCCTCGAATAAGAGCGAGAAGCAGGATGACGGGACGTGGATACAGGTCGCGGGCTGCGGCTTCAAGCTACTGGGCTGGTGCGGCAAGACGTTCACGGCGAAGCAGGCGGCGTCGCTGCTCGAAGGCAAGGCCATTTCCCTCAAGGGATGCAAGTCCAAGACCACGGGAAAGACCTTCGACTGCAAGGCTAAACTCAAGAAGGATGGTTCGATAGAGCCTATATTCGATAGCAAGCCCAAGGGCAAGCACAACAAGGGTCGCAATCGGTAAAGGAGTAGATGTATGAGTATATTCGACAGGGAACGCTCTGAAATCGCAAAGCTCTTCTCCGAGGAGCTTGAGCTGGGGCTTTATAGCCTTTCCAGCGAGGCGACATATCGTGTCATCTCAGTAGACGGAATACCGGCACAGCACACGATTCTCATCTCATGCTACAACGACGAGGTGTACCTGCCGTTCGAGAGCCGCAGCAACACCAACCGCCTCACTGTCACCGACCTCGATTATGATGTGCGGTACGGACAGGTGGTCAACCATGCGAATATAGATATGCGCGTTCTGAACGACGGCATGAACGCGGAGAACTACAACTCCGATATATACATCCCATCAAATACCAAAGTCAGCCTTCGTGACCTCCTCATCCGAGCTTACCAGCTCGGCGGTTACGGTAGTCGCCATGACTTGCTCAACTCCAACGAGATTACGGAGGAGGAGGCCCGCATGGCGGTTGCAGAGGCCGTGGGAGCACTGACCTCTAATGAGGCTGAGCCATCAATGCAAACTGATAAGGACATCCGCCTCGACACGCCGCAGGCGGTCAAGGAGGCACTGGCTTCCGGCAAAGACCTCTACAACCCTCAGACCGGCGAGTTCTGGTGGGAATATAACTATACGGGAAGCATCGCCAATACATACGTGCACCTCGACGACCCGAACCTGCTGGCGGTCGTCGATAACCCCGATTTCGACCTGTATGAGGACATCGTGGGCGGGCTGAACTATACGGGTTACATCACCGACAGCATCGAGACCATCATCGAGGACGGCGAGGAGAATGCTCCGCTAATCGACCCGCGCGATGAAGTGTTCGCTCAAATCGCATCCGAAAAGGGCTGGGTTGTCGCGACGCCCGAGAACGTGAGAAAGGCCGTGCAATCGCACATGGCTGAAAATGGGGCCGATGCCCCCGGAAAGGAGAACGGCATGGACAAGACCGCAGAAATCGCAGCATGGAAGGAAAAGCACGTCCCCATCGACCGCAACGGCGATGACGCGCTCGTGATGCACAAGATGGCCGACGGCAAGCGCGAGTTCATCGTCGCCCACGGTTACGATGAGGAGACCGGGCACTGGGGTCACGGCACCTACTACGATTCCCTCGCCAGCGCGGCGGCGGACCTTGAGGACCGCGCCATCTCCAACCCCGGTGAGGAGGTCATCTGCCCCGACTTCTGGTACCGCGCCGACATCGAATCCGCCCTTGAGAACGCCGGTCTCGAAGTGAACGATGCGAACGTGAATGCCACGCTAAAAGAACTCGGCTTCGACAACGGATGGCTTAACAGCAATTTCCACGACCGCCTCGCCGAGATGGGCAACGAGATGATTGCAGATGCGGTGGACAACATCGAGCCGAACGGCGGCGACGGCGATTCCCCCGAGGCCTTCGTCGATAGGGGCATCTCCCTGAAAGCCGAGGCCGAGTCCATGCGCAGGGCATCTCAGGCGCTTTCTGCCGATGGGTCGGTCGATGAGCGCGAGCCTTCCTTCACCCCCGACCTCTCTTAGGGGTCTCCGATGATGGATGTGAACTCGGGGTACATCGGTCACTCGATGTCACGACGCGCCGCCGAGGCTTACGAGGATGGCGAGATGCCCAAGAGCAAATGGACGAAGAAGGCCATGGTCGCGGCCATCCAATCCTATTGCGATGAGTTCGACATGTCCTTCGACCCCGATGTGCTCAAGGGCATGCGCAAGGATGAGGTGTTCGAGCGGTTCTTCCACGAATCGTCGTGGCATCACACCTCCAAGTTCTTCAACGAGACGGATTTCTACAAGCTCGATGAGGATGCGGTCTGCGGGTCATTCCGACCGATGACCCAGACCGAGGTCGCGGAGCGCGATGCGGTGCGCAGACAGGCCATCGAGGAAGAAAAGACCGAGCGCGAGGCCATGCGGGCTGCGAGGTCTGAGCAGTTGGAGCGTCATCGCGCATATCGCGAGGAGCATGGCTTCGCCCCTGACACGGTGGCCGCGTTCGCCCATGAGCACCCCGAGTGCTGCCATGAGCGCGTGAGTCGCAAGGGCAACCGCATACTCTCCTACATCGACTATCTCGGGCAGGAGCAGGTGTGCCCCATCGACCGAATCGGCGAAACCCATCTCTACGGTTTCGATGCGACGGAACCGGGCAGCTTCGACAGGGCAATCGAGTGTCACCAGTTGCCCAGCACGCGCGGAATGCCCGGTAACGACCTCATCACCATCAAGGGCGAGGCTCAGACCATGAAGGCCGCGTCAGCCGAGATGGCGGATGGTACGGAAAAACATGACATCGGGCTAGATGCCCGGTAAGGAAAGGATGTGATGGAACATGCTCACCGATTACGAGCGCTATCAGCTCGAATGGATGATTGAGCACGGGCACAGCCTCAAGGAGTTCGTGCAGGGACTCGACCTCGTTGACCGTGACGGCATCGACAGCCTTGAGGATGTTTATGCCATCTGGGAAAACGACTACGGTTTCGGCGGCGAGGTCTTTTCTAACGAACGCGAGTTCAAAGAGGAGGACCTACCCGAAATCATGAGGAAGCCCGAGCATGAGACGGAGATGGGTCGCATCTTGAAGAAGGGCGGTGCCCTTTACAGCCCGGAGCGTGGAATCGTCATCGCGAGTTACCTCAAAGAGGAAGTATCGCCTCGCATAGAGGTCTACTACGGCTACCCTCCCTACGTTCTCGCATCCCTCGTCGGAAGGAACTTCGGCGTGACGGTCGATTCAAGCATCATGGACATCCAAGACGCCCTCGCCGACCCGAGCCTCCCCCGCCGTTTCGACCATGAACTCGCCGACTTTGCCTCGGTCGATGAATTTATGTCGAGCAGATTCCCCAACTCCGCTACGGATTGGCTGGATGTCTCGGGAAATACCGGACTTGAGGACATGTTGCAGCTCCTCGACATCAAGCAGACCGATAACGTGCGCGAGTGGTACATGCTCGCTTTCCCAGACGATGAGTTGGTGACGGGAATCAACCCGCGCCTCACATTCGTCGATGCCATCGCGGCTGTACCGACGGGGGACGGCTTCTACACCGCACTCGGTGAAACAGCGGACTCCCTCCTGCGCGAGCGCATCTTCGAGGAGCTGTGCAACCGCTATGGATACACCTACGATGAGGTCTATGATAGTTGGCTCAATGAGTCGCCCCTTCCCTCTCCCGCCATCTCGCAGCAGCCTGAGAAAATCGCGGTCGCGGCGGGTTACCGCTTCAACCTCGTGGACGCAAGGGAGGCCTCCGGCATCGACCTCAAGGGCTGCGGCACCGTGGTCACCGTGGAAGGTCATGATTACGAAATCATGAAGGGCGCGACCTACGAGGACTCCCGCAAGGTCGATGACCTGCTCGACTCCCACGGGGACAAGCCCATCTCCGATTACCGCAAGCGACCGCAGGGAATGAGCCTCAAGCAGGCCGTAAGGGAGTCCCGCGAGGCATCCGCCAAGCTCGCAGAGGAGAACGTCGGCACCGATGTGCTCGGCAAGGATGCCCGCTAATCAAAAGAAAGGAAGTGTGTTATGAAGGATGATGTCTTCATCGCTTCTCTAGTGCAATACGGTTATCTCGACCGCGTGTTCTCAAAGATAAAGGAAGAGCTTCGCTATCTACCAAATACAGATGAGTTACGCAAAGTCGTCTCTGCAACCGATGCTTTCTCGCACAGTTATCGAAAGATGGGAAGCGAAACTATCACAAGAGAAGCAGCATCGGAGTTCATCGACGAATGTTCTAAGCATCCGGCATTCATCATCGGTGGACTCGACATGCCGGGAGACGAATACGGTCCGGTTGGAACGGTCGCAAAGAATGAGCAAGCATTGGAAATCATCAATACACTCAAGCAAAGTTCTGTTGCAGTGTCCATTGGACACCAGCCGCAATGTGTGAAACTCAAGCAAGCTGCAATAGAGTCACGAACAGCATCCGCTAAACTTGCCGAAAAGAACGCCAGTACCGATTGTCCCTGCGGCAGAGATGAGCGCTAGGGGGGATGCCAGATGGGATTTGAACGCGACACCTACCTCGACGCGGATGACACCACCGTCTCCGTCACCCAATCGCTCCTCGACGTGCAGGCACCCTCGCATGACGATGCCGATGCGCATGAGGATGGCCGCGCCGTCCTGCGCGAGGCTGTTCAGGTGACCTCGCATGGGCGCGTGATGTCGTGCGCCGTGCATGAGCGCCCGGTCTCCATCCATGGGGAATCGACCCGCGCCCGCGCGGCGGCTGCCGCGTTGGCCGCGCATGTGGATGCCGATGATGAAGTCGAGGAAAAGGAAGACAAGCGCAGGAGCCGTTAGGGCAACCGCTACCCAGATGGTGCGGTTTCCCTTCACCACCTGCCGATTGATATACAATATAGGGTGTCTTAGGCACTCTATGGACAGAAAGGATGAGTGATAGACATGCCAGAGAACGCGAAGTACGCCAACGTCAAGATGCCTGCGGCGTTCCTCACGCCGCACGAGTTCACCGCCAAGGACGGTCGGACCTTCGAGAAGGCCTACGTCCATTTCCCGGAGGGCACCAAGGTCAACGGCATCGACCTCGGTCACTACTCCTGCGACGTGTTCCTCAACGAGCGCATGAAGCAGCAGATGCTCTCCGGCGAGCAGGTCACCATCGGCTTCAAGGCCGATGAGCCTGTTCAGGTCTGGACGGGCAAGGCCGGTGACGCGCAGAACCCGTACAAGAAGTACGAGGTCAAGCCTTGGGATTTGGTCAAGGGCCTCAAGGCCGCCAACGAGGGCTTCAAGGCCGAGAAGGCAGCCGAGCGCGAGGCTGCCAAGGAGCAGGGCACGACCCTCAAGGGCGAGTCCGAGCAGATGCGCGAGTCCTCCGCCAAGCTGGCCGGGGACAACACGCCCGAGGAGCATGCCAACACCCGTTAGGGTCCAAGGAAGGGGGAATACGGTAGATGAAGGTCGAGGTGCTTTTCAAGAGCCACCGTTACGAGGAGTTCGATTCGTCCACGCAGACGTGCTCGGAGCCGTATCGCGGCAAGGGGCTGAACGTCCTCACCGACTGGAACCTCTATCTCGGCTCCCTTGAGGAGAACGGCATCATCCTCGTGCAGCACTGGTATGACGGGAACCCGGCATCCTCACAAGGCAAGGTGACCTTGGAGGGGGTCGAGGTTCCCGCCTCCGTGCGCAAGGTCGGGTGCGCCATGCTGCTCGTCTCCCCTGACGAGCTGGATGAAATCGTGTGGCTCAAGAAGGACGGCGAGAAGCTGCTGTGGCGCGAGGGCGAAGACCTCATCAACGGCGAGCGCTTCTTCGCGCAGGAGCAGCTTTGCTACTCCGATGAGACCACCAAGTCCATCAACCGCCGCGCCGTGGCGGTCTACGATTATCTCGCGAATGCCCACCCGACATGGGACGAGGATGAGGTGGCCGAGAGCATGGGTTACACCGCGTCGGCCATCCGCCGCATCCGCGACGCGGAGCTTTGCCAAGAACCCGAGTACATCGAGGTCGAGGACGAAGATGACACCGAGGAGGCCGACGTGGATGCCGAAGGCGGTATCGGCGGCTACAACTTCGGTTAGAGATAGCAATCAGGCAAACCACCAAGCAATCAAGAAAGGAGTCTTTCATGGAACGAATCTTCTGCAAGATTAAACGCGTGAAGCGCAAACTCGATGGCAAGCGCATCACCGCCAAAGTCATGTCAGCCGTGCTCATCGCCAGCTCCATGCTCAACGCGTTCGCGCCCGTCGCGGCATACGCATCCGAGCCGGAGCTTGCGACCGTCTCGCTCTCCGAGACCCAGCACGGCAAGCTCTCCTTCGACGGCACCGAGGACATGACGCTGGCCGTCGAAGTCGGCACCGATGTCACGGTGAACGTCACCCCGGATGAGGGGTACTTCTCCGACGGCATCACCGTGTTCAAGGGTGAGGAGGACGGCACCGCCGTCGATGTAAAGGACGGCAAGGCCACCTTCACCGTGGAGGGCGACACTATCGTCACCACCACTTTCTATGAGAACGGCAGCGCCGGTTCTGCGGCATTCAAGTCCGTGGATGTCGATGAGGGCAAGGCCGTCACCAGCATCGAGAGTTACATCCGCGAGCATGCGGATGCCAAGTACGTCGGCGTGGGCGATGAGTTGACCCGCGCGGACGTGCTCACCGTGACCACCTCCGTGGTCGATGGCGGCAAGCTCCCCGACGCGACGCTCGACAAGCTCTGGGCGGATGAGGACGGCGACGGCTTCTCCGAGCACTGGGACGCGCTGCTCTCGCAGCCGGTCTCCCATGCCGTGCTCTTCGAGGTTGACCCGGATGCCGACTACTACGTCGGTTGGGCCGGTGCCGACATCTCAGGCGCAAAACTCACCGATTGGGGAGCCTCCGAGAACAACGCCGACGCGAAGATGCGCGAGGGCTTCGTCGTGGACGAGGCCACCGGTCTCGTGTACGTGCCCAAGTCCTACACCGAGCTGAACGACAAGGGCGAGCCGATGGTGGCCTCCTCTCGAATCCAGCTCGTCTACACCGTGGAGGGCGAGGGCGCAGAGGCCGCTTTCGACTTCAACAGCACCGTCACCGACGTGCGTGGCGACGTGGCCGGTAAGGGCAAGGTCTCCTTTCCCGTGACCACCGCGTCCACCAAGGTCACCCTTGCGACCGATGATGCGGCGCTTGAATCTCTGACCGGGCGCACCATCGACAGCGTGACGGTCAACGGCATCGAGTACACGCCCGACATGGGGATGTGGCAGTACGATGCGGGTACCGGCTCGCTTGAGTTCGCCATGGCCCCGGCGGGCATCCACGCCATGAACGTGAAGATGTCCGACAACTTCGGCAAGGGGGTCGCCAGCTTCTTCCGCATGCCCGAACCCCGCATGTCGGTGAACACCATCGGTACGTGGGAGTTCAAGAGCGCCCCTTGGGCCGGTCAGACATTCATCACCCGTGGAAAGAACGCCTACACCGGGCGCAACGTTCCCGGATACACGCTTCCGGCAGTAGAGAACCCCAGCGGCGGTAAATACGAGAACAAGACAATCAATCAGGCCATGGGCTGGCAGGGCGTCGATTTATCCCGCCTCCAAGCAGGCAACTACTCCATCGAGCGCACCGCTGAGATTTACGCCCAAGACAATGGAACGGTGAAAATCAACACGCCCGCCAAGCTGGCGCTCACCTGCGGCCATGTCGGCGTGAACCCGAGCTTCGGCTATGACCCGAACTACAACGAGCCAGCCGCTTCCGAAGACCAGTACGGCCAGCACATCCGCGTCTTCTCCGTGTCCGGTAACGAGGCGATTGTGGGCGTGACCGTTCCCACATCCCATACTCAGGCGGGTGCGGGATTCTTCCGCATCGGGTGGCGTGTCCTCGCCGGTCACATCAACCTGCACAAGACCAGCGCCAACCCCGACATCACCAATGGCAACGACTGCTACTCCCTTGAGGGCGCGGAGTTCACCGTCCTCAATGCGAACGGTCAGTCCATGGGCGTGCTGCGCACGAACTCCAACGGCGACACCAACACCCTTGAGCTTCCCGAGGGCACCTACACGGTGCGCGAGACCAAGCCCCCCAAGGGCTACCTGCCCGCGCCCGACCAGCAGGTCACCGTTCACGGCGGTCAGACCACCACGGTGCAGGTGACAGACGATGTCTCCTTTGACCCTGTTCGTATAGTTCTTGGTAAGTTCGATGGAGACAAGGAATACAACGCCAATAATCTTCCACAAGGTTCAGCATCCCTTGAGGGTGCGGAGTTCACCATCGAGTACTTCGATACCGTGGACTACGATAGTTACGATGCCCTCAAGAAGGCCGGTGTGAATCCCACCCGTTCTTGGGTAGTTCGCACTAATGAAAAAGGGCGTGCGAATCTCGATAAAAACTCTATCGTTTCTGGTGATGAACTATACTATCAGGATGGGATTCCAATCCTCCCTCGTGGTTCTGTTGCCATGTACGAATCCAAGGCACCCACCGGTTACAAGTTGAACTCGAAGGTTGACTTCCAGAAGATTCAGGACAACTATCTCGAAGGTGTCACGACCTTCAATATGCCTGAAATCCCGGAAACGGTGATTCGCGGCGGCGTGTCCGTCCAGAAGCTCGACTCCGAGACCGGGCAGGTTCCGCAGGGCGGTGCTGATTTCAGCGGCATCAGTTTCTCCATCATCAACGACAACCCGAACGCGGTCACGGTGGATGGCAAGAGCCACAACCCCGGCCAGACGGTGAAGACCATCGTCACCGACAAGGACGGCGTGGCGAAGACCTCTGCGGACTGCCTGCCTTACGGCAAGTACATCATCCGCGAGACGGCCACCAACGACGATTACCTCAACACCTCCAACGAGATGCGAGTGACGGTCTCTGAGGACGGTAAGATGTATTCCTTCACCGCCAAGGATGACATCGTTCGCGGTGGCGTGAAAATCACCAAGCACGACATCGAGACCGGCACCGGCGACCCGCTCGGCGGCGCTTCCCTCGACGGCACGAAGTTCGAGATTAAGACCCTCAACGAGAAGCCCGTCATCGTCTCCGGCGTGACCTATACCAAGGGTCAGGTCGTCCATACCCTCACCATCAAGGATGGCGAGGCCAGTACGAGCGGCCACCTGCTTCCCTTCGGCCTCTACTCCATTCAGGAGGTCAAGGCCGGTGAGGGCTACCTGCTCACCGACGGCGAGCCGCATGAGTTCCGCATCGCCAAGGACGGCGTGCTGGTGAACCCCTTCGATGGCGCGTTCGAGAATCAGGTCATGCGCAGCGACCTTGAGTTCACCAAGAAGGGCGATGACGGCCAAGACCGCCTCGCCGGAGTGGCCTTCAAGCTCACCTCCAAGACCACCGGCGAGAGCCACGTGGTCGTGACGGATGAGAACGGCTACTTCTCCTCCGCCTCCTCTTGGAACAAGCACACCCATGAGACCAACGCCAACGACTGGGCGCTGGATGCAGAGGATGTCATCGACAGCTCCAAGCTGGATGCCACCGCAGGTGTCTGGTTCGGCGGAACCACGCCGGATGACTCCAAGGGCGCACTGCCCTACGACACCTACGACATCGAGGAGCTGCGCTGCACCGCAAACGAGGGCTATCAGCTCATCAAGACCTCTGTCATCGTGAGCCGCGACGGCAAGGTGTACGACTTCGGCACCCTCACCGACGTGAAGGCCTCCATCACAACCAAGGCCTACGACCCGATAGACGGTGACTCGAACATCGGCATGGGCAACTTCCTCACGATTGAGGACAAGGTGGCCTACGCCAACCTCTTCCCCGGTCGCAACTACAAGCTCGTCGCGGAGCTGCACGATGCCAAGACCGGTGAGGTGTTGTACGACGGCAAGACCGTGGAGCACACCTTCACGGCTCAGGAGCCTAGCGGCTTCGAGGTCATCCGCATCGACGGCATCGACACCTTCGGATTCGCGGGCAAGACCATCACGGTCTATGAGAAGCTGTACGATGAGGGCGGTTCCCTCATCGCCAAGCACACCGATAAGGACGACGTGAACCAGCAGGTCACGGTCATCGTCCCCGAAATCGGAACCACCGCCACCGACGGCGCTGACGGCGATAAGCTCGTCTCCACCGACGATGCCGCCACGGTGGTCGATACCGTCCATTACAAGAACCTCATCCCCGGTCGAAGCTACGCCCTCGTCGGTGCCCTCTTCGTGAAGAAGACCGCCGAGGATGGAGAGGTCACCGGTGATGTGCTTACGGTCGATGGCGCTCCCGTGGTGTCCTACACCACCTTCACGCCCGAGACCGCAGACGGCGATGCCGAGGTGACCTTCACCTTCGACTCGCTGGCACTCAAGGACGGCACCCAGCTCGTGGCAGCCGAAGTACTCTTCGGCATCCCCTTGGAGCCAAGTGACCTCACCGAGCCTGATGCCGACGCGCTGCTCGAATTGATGGAGAATGCCGAAGACGTCTCCACTTTCCTCGCCAAGCACTTCGACATCGAGGACTTGGGCCAGACGGTCACCATCAAGAACCCCAAGATTGCCACCACCGCTCTGGACGGCATCGACAACGACAAGAACGTGGTCACCGACAGCGAGACGGTCATCGTGGATACCGTCGAGTACCACAACCTCGTCCCCGGCAAGGAGTACACCCTCAAGGGTTCCATGCAGGTGAAGGGCGAGAAGGACGGCAAGCCCGTAGCGACGCCCCTTGAGGTGGACGGCAAGCCCGTCACCGCAGAGACCACCTTCACCCCCGAGGCCGCACACGGCACGGTCAACGTGACCTTCACCTTCGATTCCCGCGACCTTGAGGACGGCACCCAGCTCGTGGTGTTCGAGAACCTTGAGCGAAACGGCAATGTGCTCGTGACCCATGAGGACATCGAGGACATCAACCAGATGGTGGTCGTGACCGTCCCCGGCATCTCCACCTCCGCACGCGACGGCATCGACAGCGACAAGGATGTGGTCGTGGATGATGAGACCACGGTCATCGACACCGTGGAGTACAAGAACCTCGTCCCCGGCAAGGAGTACACCCTGAACGGCAAGCTCTATTCCAAGAGCACCGGCAAGCCCCTGATGGTGGGCGACAAGCCCGTCACGGGCCAGACCGTCTTCACGCCCGAGAAGGCCGACGGCAAGGTCGAGGTGACCTTCACCTTCGACTCCCGCGACCTTGAGGACAAGACGGACATCGTGGTCTTCGAAAGCCTTGTGCGCTCCGGCACCGAGCTTGCGTCCCACGCCGACATCGACGATAAGAACCAGACCGTCACCGTGACCCATCCTGAAATCGGCACCACCGCCGTGGACGGCGCGGATGGCGACAAGAACGTCATCACCGATGACACCACCGAGGTCATCGACACCGTGGAGTACACGGGCCTCATCCCCGGCAAGGAGTACACCTTGAAGGGCACCCTCCATGTGAAGGTGACCGACGAGGAGGGCAATGTCACGGAGAAGCCCCTTGAGGTGGACGGCAAGCCCGTCACCGCAGAGACCACCTTCACGCCCGAGAAGGCCGATGGCAAGGTCGATGTGGTGTTCCACTTCAACTCCCTGACCATCCCCCACGACACGGAAATCGTGGCCTTCGAGTCCCTTGAGAAGAACGGCGTCGAAATCGCCGCCCATGCGGACATCAAGGACAAGGCGCAGACCGTCACGGTCAAGCACCCCTTCATCACCACCTCCGCGCTGGACGGCATCGACGGCGACAAGAACATCGTCACCGATGACGAGACGGTCATCGTGGACACCGTGAAATACTCCGGCCTCATCCCCGGCAAGGAGTACACCTTGAAGGGTTCCATGCAGGTGAAGAAGTCCGATGAGGACGGCAACCTCACGGCGGAGCCTCTTGAGGTGGATGGCGAGCCGGTGACGGCTGAGACCACCTTCACGCCTGAGACCGCCAGCGGCGAGGTCGAGGTGACCTTCACCTTCGACTCCCGCGCCATCGCCGACAAGACGGACATCGTTGTCTTCGAGTCCCTTGAGCGCACCGGCGTTGAAATCGCCAGCCATAGGGACATCGAGGACGGCAAGCAGACCACCACGGTCACCCGCCCGCAAATCGGCACCACCGCGCTGGACGGCCATGACGGCGACAAGAACGTCGTGACCGACGGCAAGACCACGGTCATCGACACCGTGGAGTACAAGAACGTCATCCCCGGCAAGACCTACACCTTGAAGGGCAGCCTCCATGTGAAGGTGACCGTCGAGGAGGGCAATGTCACGGAGAAGCCCCTTGAGGTGGACGGCAAGCCCGTCACCGCAGAGACCACCTTCACGCCCGAGAAGAGCGACGGCAAGGTCGAGGTGACCTTCACCTTCGACTCCACCGGCATCCCGCAGGACACCGAGATGGTCGCATTCGAGAGCCTTGAGAAGAACGGCGTCGAGCTTGTGGCCCACGCCGACATCGAGGACGGCAAGCAGACCACGACCGCCCATGTGACGGGCATCTCCACCACGGCCACCGACGGCCTCGATGGGGACAAGAACGTTATCGCGGATGCGGAGACCACCATCACCGATGAGGTGGCCTACGAGAACGCCCTGACCGGCATCGGTTACACCATGACCGGTATCCTCATGGATGCCGAGACCGGCCTTCCCATCCTCACGGGCGATGGCAGCGAGAAGTACACCGAGGCGGATGTCGCGGCGTTCATTCAGCAGCTCCTCGACGTGCTCGGACTCTCCGCGCAGGATGAGGATGAGGGTATCGCCGACATCGTGGTCTCCGATGAGACCGCCGAGGACGGTTCGGTGAAGAAGTCCCAGACCGTGCGCGTCCATGCGGACGGCACCTTCGAGGTCATCGACACCACCTATGAGACCGATGAGGACGGCCTGACCTCCGCCACCGTGGACACCACCGGCAAGGTGGGCTACGATGCCCTGACCGATGAGCAGAAGGAAGCCGTCTCTGACGTGGCCGTGCTCAAGGACTCCGGTATCGTACTCAATTACTCCGCCACCGGCGAGCTGCCGGTGTCCATCGACATGGATGCCCTCGGCAAGTTCATCGCCGACAACGAAGACCTCATCTCCCATCTGGTCTACCAGACCGCCGAGTTCACCCCGGAGAAGTACGACGGCACCGTGACCATGGACTTCCACTTCAACGCCAACGATGTCATCGACCGCCTCGGCGGCGAGACCAAGGACATCGTGGTGTTCGAGGTCATGTCCAAGAACGCGGTCGCGGATGAGGAGGGTTCCGCCCCCGTCATCGTCGCCTCCGAATGCGACCTCGACTCCGAGGAGCAGACCGTGAACCTCGCGCCCACCGTCATAGGCACCACCGCCACGGACAAGTCCGACGGCGACCACACGCTGATGGCCGGTAAGGATGCGGTAATCACCGACCGCGTGACCTACGAGGGCCTGATTCCGGGCAAGGAATACACCCTCAAGGCGACGCTCATGGACAAGAAGACCGGCGAGATGCTGTCCATCAACGACCAGCACGTCACCGCCGAACTCAAGTTCACGCCCAACAGCCAGAACGGCACCATCGACATCGACCTCGGCAAGTTCGACGCCTCCTCCCTCGACGGCCACGACCTCGTGGTGTTCGAGGAGCTGTACAAGCAGACCGAGCAGGGCAACGAGGCCACCGAGGTTCTGGTCGCCGAGCACAAGGACATCGACGATGAGGGGCAGACGGTCACCGTGACCACCACGCCTCCCGGCGGGTTCTTCGGCAAGACCGGTGGCAACGACTTCTTCATCGTTGTCTCCATCGCGGCACTCGCCGTGCTCGCGTGTGGCTGCGCCTACTATGGCATCAAGAACCGCCGCGCCGCGAAGGCCGAGGATGCCGCAGCCGATGAAGGCGACGACACTGACAACGGGGATGTCTCGGGCGACTCCGAGGCCTAACCCACTGCACATGCTGCGGGCGCTCCGTCCATGTAAATGGGGAGCGCCCGCCCTATCCCAGAAAGGGGGACACCCATGGATGACAAGAACCGTCTGAACGACGGAGAGAAACCGCAGACCCCCACCGACCGCGAGGCCAAGGCCAAGCGCCGCATCCTCGTCGGCATCGCGGCGGGTGCCCTGCTCGTCGCCGGTCTCATCACCGGCAGCATCTACCTGTCTGGCAGGCAGGGCGGCACGCCCACAGCCCCCGGCTCCGGCACCCCGACCGGCCAACAGGAGCAAGTCGATGGCGAGAAGCCCTGCGAGCATGACTGGACGGTCACCTACAAGACGGTGCATCACGACGCGGTGACCCACACCGAGAACGTCCCGCCGGTCTACGAGGCCAAGACCAGCTACCACACCGTTTGCAACGACTGCCAGCAGACCATCGACGGCATCGCCGATGCGCATATCAAGGACACCGGTCACTCCGGTTACTCCACCAACGTGCCCATCACCGGCGAGGTGCTGGTGAGCGAGGGCTTCACACGCGAGGTCACCGATTCCCCGGCCTACGATGAGTCCGTGCCGGACAAGCTCGTCTGCACGCTCTGCGGCGAGGAGAAACCGGCGACTGCCGAGTAGGGAACCTCTCCTTCTCAAGACCTGGCATCCTGCAATCGGGGTGCCGGGTCTTGTCCGTTATCGGCTCAAGATTCGACTCAAAAGGCGGTGAAGACCTTGCTCTCCCACATGAAAGGCGCTCTCGCCGCGCTGGCACTCGGCGCGGCCTTGGCGCTATCCCCTGCGACCGCGACACCCGCGCTCGCGCAGGAGATTCCCATCCACTATCTTGAAGACGGCGGTGTGCCTGTATCGTACAGGTACTTCACCCTCGACACATCATCCTATCCCGCCGAAAAAGTGCGCTTCAACGGGAAGTGGCGCGATACCGGCCAGTTTGTCTACCCCCTCTCCATGTCATCCTCCGTCACATTCCCGGAGGTGGGCGTATGGACCGCGCCTGATGGGCGGGAGCACCCCATCGACATGACGCTCGGCATCGTGGACTGGAACGGCTTCTGCATGCAGAGAAACGGCGGAGGCTCCATGTGGATTTACAACCTCTGTCCATCCAACGAATCTCAAATCCCCACCGAGGCCATATCGGTGCTGGGGCATCTGAGCACGGATGCGCAGGGCAACTGCCTGTCCGTCCTCAATGCCACCTTCACCTTCTCGGACGGCACACCTGTGCCGGAGTCGTTCAGTGGCGTGACGGGTTTCAATGACATCGACGGATGGTCAGCTAATCCCACTATCCGCTTCGAGCACGTCGGTCTGGATGACGGTTTCGATGGTGCCTACCTGCTCCGAGAGCATCACCTCTCGCTCTCTGGCAATGGGGACTTCTTCGGAATCTCCGAAGATGCCGGTGACGAGAAGCGTCTGGACTCCGGCCTGCAACCGCTCCACCGCCTCGCTGCGACTTGGAAGGGAGGCTGCTTCACATTCAGCTTTGGTGGAAACCAAAACTCATCCTTCCACACCGTCTTCGGCGCACCCATCGACACCGCGAACCTCAAGTGGTCGCTCCGCGCGGTATGCGTCGATGATGACGGCAAGGTGCTCCGCACCGTCGAGGATGGGCGCACCATCCGCATGGGTTCCACATGGGACTTCACGCCGCAGGACATCGAGGGCTACACCTACATGGGACTCGCGGAAGGCTCCGCCCCGCTCAAGGGCACCATCACATCGGCGAACATGACCGACCAGACCGTGACCATGCGCTACGCGAAACGGCATGCGGTCAAGGCTGTCTGCATTGATGAGGATGGGAACACCCTCAAGGAGCCATGGGTCATCGGCGACGGCCTCCTTCGCGGTGATGAATGGGATGTAACCCCCCCCCGCATCGCAGATTACGCCTTTAAGGCGGTGACCCCGGACTCGGCTCCCATAAGGGGAACCGTGGATGCCAGCACCCCAGCCTCCCAGACCATCACCCTCGTGTACGAGATTGACGACTCCAACCTGACGGTGACGGTGCCGACGGTCATCCCGTTCACCATGGGCG
>OLQG01000029.1_pt1 | contig 116797 bp, 105 predicted proteins | sample 1672221 | NCBI WGS metagenome assembly OLQG01 (sample SAMEA3136660, study PRJEB25190) | human gut metagenome | biome: human gut; feature: human-associated habitat; material: faeces | place: Austria | collected 2013
CCGCGCATAGAGTTTTAATGCCGACACCTGCTTTGTGTGCCGACGTGCAGCGGAAAACGCTAAAATAACACAGAAAGAGGAACAAACCATGATGCAGACATTTCGTACTGAAGGCAATTACCGCTCCGCAGACCGGCTCAGCCCCGCAGAACTGCGCGCCGCCATCGCCAGCCGCGAAATTTTACAGAGCACTGCCCTTGCCTTTGACACCCAGCGCCAGCTCCGGTTCGACCTGGGCGGGGTAAAGGCCGTGATGCCCTTTGGCCAGTGTGCCGATGGAGCCGAGAGCGGCACCGTGCGGGACATTGCGGTGCTGACGCGGGTGGGCCGCCCCACCTGCTTTGTGATCGAAGGGATGGAGACCGGGGAAAACGGCCAGCCCTGCTACCTGCTTTCCCGGGCTGAGGCACAGCGGATGTGCAAGGCAGAGTATCTGGACACCTTACAGCCCGGGGACATCCTGCCCTGCACTGTGACCCACATCGAGCCGTTTGGTGCCTTTTGTGACGTTGGGTGCGGCATCAGCGCCCTGCTGCCCATCGACTGCATGTCGGTCAGCCGCATCTCCTCCCCTGCCGACCGGGTGAGTGTGGGCCAGCAGATCCTGTGCGCCATCAAAAGCCGGGATGTGCAGGGGCGATTCGTGCTGACCATCCGTGAGCTGCTGGGCACCTGGGAGGAGAACGCCGCCGGGTTCACCGTGGGCGAGACCGTGGTGGGCATTGTGCGGAGCGTGGAGGAATACGGCACCTTTGTGGAGATCGCCCCCAATCTGGCCGGCCTTGCCGAGACCTGCCCCGACCTGCACCCCGGGCAGGCGGTAAGCGTCTACATCAAAAACATCCTGCCCGATAAAATGAAGATCAAGCTGGTCATCGTCAACCACAGCCTGGGCCAGAGCCACCGGTTCGACCTGCGCTATTTCATCACCGAGGGGCATATCGACCACTGGCTGTATTCCACCCCCGAAAGCCGCAAGCGCATTGAGACAGATTTTGCGGTTGCGGCTTGCAATCCGGTCTGAAACCCTTTATACTATAAGAAAGTGATTCTTTACGGCCTGCCCCGAGGCAGTGCCGGGCAGCAATTTGAAATAACAAGGGGATGTGCAGAACGATGGCCGCCAACGATGCTTTTACCGCCGGTGTTCGTCCCGGCGGGCTGACCGACAGCACGGAGATCCGGTTGCTGTTGTGTTATCTGGTAAAGAATGCCGGGCCGATCACCCGGACGGAGATTGAGAATGCGCTGATGGAAGAGCAGCTGGTCAACTATTTTGAGATCGGCTCCTGTCTGGATGATATCACCCGCCAGCAGCTGGTCACGCTGAAGGAAGATCGCTATTCCATCACCGAAAAAGGACGCAAGGTCGCGCAGGAGCTTGCCTATGACCTGCCCCGCAGTGTGCGGGAGCGCGCGGTGGCGGCGGTTCTGCGCAGCCAGACCTGGGCCCGCAAAGAGGCCGAGTACAGCGCCCGTATCACCGAAAAGCCGGACGGCCACTGCTCCATCCGCTGCACCATCAAGGCACTGGATCAGGAGCTGTTTTGTCTGGACATCGGCACGCCTGACCGGCTGAGTGCCGATCTGGTCAAGAAGCAATTCATCCTCAAGGGCAACGAGATCTATCAGATGCTCATCACCAAACTGACAGAGTAACAAAGAAACGGGGCTGTTGCAAAAACAGTCCCGTTTCTTTTAGTTCCAGCACGCTGCTGTGATCAGTTCCAGCACACTGCCCGCAATGCAGCGGGCCTTATCCGAGATGAGGAAGCAGTTTTCCAGCTCCGCACGGCGGGGATCCACATCAGCCACCTTGAACCCTTTGGTCACCGGGTAGCCATCCCGCAGCAGCCCCCGCAGGATGCCGGAGATCTGTGTGACCACCGGCAGACGCTGACCGTCCGGCGTTTCGATCTCGGCCACAGCCTCGCCCGCCTCCACAAAATCAGCGATAGAATGCAGGTTGCGGAAGATACCCGCGGCCTGTGCATGAAGTACACGCTCGGCACCATAGCCGCCGATGATGCCCGGCACGCCGGAGTTGGGTGCGGCAGATCCTTCCCGGATGATGCGGCCCAGCTTGTGGCCGCGCTTGGTCTCCACCACCACGTCCACATCCTGCCCCGCCGCAAAGCCGGGGCCAAGGGCAATGGTCAGCGGAGCCATCTCCCGGGTGGTGCCCAGATTTTTCTTTGCGATGATGGCATCCACCAGAACAGCTGGCCTTGCCTGCGGCAGGCAAGCACCCGTTGGGTCTATCAGGACCGGCACGGCGTTCTGTGCCCAGACGGCATCGGCATCTGCCAGCGTCTCCACCCGGATGCCCCGCATTCCTTCCACAGCGGTCTCGCCTTCGTAAACAGCCTCACAGAGAGACACCTGCCGACGGATGGCGGCGGGATGGGCCGTTTCCAGCACCAGCACCCGCAGGCCAGCCGACCAGAGCCGATGCACAACACCGGTGGCAAGGTCTCCCCCGCCCCGGACAACGATCAGGTCATTACGCTTCATGGCTCATTCCTCCGGTTCCAGACGCTGCAAAAAGACTTCCATGGAGCCGCCGCAGGCCGCAATGGCCGCGGCATCGCTGGCCCCCTCTGTGGTAAAGGCGGCCAGCCTGCACGGGGCAGCCCCCGGCTCCAGCAATTCCCGCGCCAGCTGCTGGGTGCGGTACTCCATGATGCCGCCGCCCACGCTGCCCACGGCAGAGCCATCGGGCAGGACCAACATCTTGGAGCCTTCCTCCCGTGGCGTAGAGCCATGGCGGCCTACGATGGTCGCCAGCACCGCCGGAACGGTCTGTTGTTCCAGCGCGGCCAGCAGCGCCGGGGAAAAGCCCTCGGTCTGCTGGCGGCTGTTTTTAACGGAGACGATCTCCGCAAGAATAGAAAGTGCGATCTCCTGTGCGGTTTTTGCCCCAATGGAAAGCCCAATGGGCGCGTGCAGGTCATCAATGCGCTCTTGCGGCAGCCCCAGCTCGGCCAGTTGTGTGTGCACCAGAGCCGCGCGCTTCCGGCTGCCCATCATGCCCACATAGGCGGCGGGCTTTTGCAGAATGGAACGCAGGCAGGCAATATCACAGCTGTGGGCACGGGTCACGACCACAAAGTATGTCTCCTGCCCGCCGGGGATCTGCGCAAGCCCCTCTGCAAAGGGCAGGCAGAGCACAGCATCGGCCCCGGCCTGACGCAGCTCCTCCGCAAACTCGGGGCGGTCCTCCAGCGCTGTGACCGGCAGGCCCAGCAGCTTTGCCAGCCGCACCACCGACGCGCCCACATGGCCGCCGCCGCAGACCACAAGCTGCGGGGCTGCGCCAAAGCGCTCCACAAAGATGCGCTGTCCGGCTGATTCCAGAATTCCACTGGAGGTCACAGCGGCCAAGGCAGGCAGATGCTCCCCCCAGAACGCAGGCAGTTCCTCCGGCCAGACCGGTGCTGTGTTCCGCAGCAGGACACGTTCCCCCTGCGCCGGGCCTTCCAGCACCGTGGCCAGCAGAAAATCCCCCTCCCGGTTATGGAGTGCATTGAAAAAAGAACGGTTTCCCATCCAATTCTCCTTTATTTGTTATTGTTCTACCACCGCTGCGGCATCATAGGCGGCGGGGTCGATGCGGCTCTGCCACAGCGGCCAGTCCTCGGGCGGCATCCGCCACGCAAGGCCGCACCCGGCAGAGAGCTCCCGGGGCAGCGGAATGAGCCGCCCGGGGATGTGTTCCGCTTCGCAGTGTTTTTCCCATGCCATCGCTTCCACTGTGGTGCGGAAGGATAACACGATATAGGGTCTCTTTGCACGCATCGTTTATTCCTCCGCCAGGCTGCGCACCGCACGGGCAGCAGCAAGCGCCTCCTCCCGGGTGTTGGTGTGGGAGAAGCTGAACCTCACCACACCCTGCTCCACGGTGCCCAGCGCCTTGTGCATCAGCGGGGCACAGTGCGCACCGGCCCGCACACAGATGCCGTACTCTTCCCAGAGCACATCCGCCACCCGGGCGGAATCCTCGCCCGTCAGATTCAGCGAGACGATGGGCGCACGCGGCGCAGTGAAGTCACCATAAAGCCGCACACCGGGAATTTCCCGGACAGTTTCGTAAAACAGGCGTGCAAGCGCATTTTCTTTTGTTTCCAGCGCTTCCACGCCCTGCGTCAGGAGCCAGCGCACCCCGGCCCCCAGCCCGGCGATCCCAGGCACATTCAGCGTCCCGGCTTCCAGAGCAGTGGGCATTTCGACGGGGTGGTGTTCATCAAAGCTGTGGACTCCGCTGCCGCCCACCACAAGGGGGGCAACCTGCAGCCCGGGCCGGACATACAGCCCGCCGGTGCCCTGCGGGCCCAGCAGCGCCTTGTGCCCGGTAAAGCAGAGCACATCGATCCCCAGCGCCTGCACATCCACCAACATGGCACCCGCTGTCTGGGCGGCATCCACGAGAAACAACAGGCCGTGCTTTTTTGCAAAAGCGGATACGAACGCCAGGTCCGTGCAGTTTCCGGTGACATTGGAAGCACCGGTCACAACCACTCCCCTGGTGTTGGGACGGAGCAGCTGCTCAAACTGTGCATAGCAGAGCACACCGTTTGCGTCCACATCCACAAAGCTCACCTCAACCCCCTGCCTTTGGAGGCGGTAGAGGGGCCGCAGGACGGAATTGTGCTCGCAGACCGTGGTGATGACATGATCCCCCGGGCCAAAGAGCCCGTTGATGGCCGTGTTCAGCGCCTGGGTCGCATTGGATGCAAAGGCGATGCAGGCCGGGCCTTCGGCGTGGAAGAGCCGAGCCAGTGCTTCCCGGATCTCGTAGACGACACGGGAGGCGTGCAGGGTGGGCGCATGGGCTCCACGGCCCGGGTTGCCCGCTGTCTGCAGAGCATCCAGCATCGCCTGCCCCACTTCCGGGGGCTTGTGCAGGGTGGTTGCGGCGTTATCAAGGTAGATCACGGCTTGACCACGTTCCCGGCGTTCAGCATTTTTTCGGCGATGACATACATATTGGTCACACCGCCCACGGCCAGCTTCTCGGTCAGGCCATAGAAGTTCAGGCAGGTACCGCAGGTCAGGATCTCCACGCCCTCAGCCTCCAGTGCCTTCAGGTCTTCCAGCATGGGCGAGCCCTCACAGGTCAGGGATGCACCGCCGTTATAGAAGAGGATCGTCTTGGGCAGCTTGTCCTGCTGGGTCAGGGAGAACACGAAGGCCTTGAGCAGGGTCTTGCCCAGCTCCTCGGCCCCTTCCCCCATCTTGTCGGACGCGATGACCGCCACCGTATCGGTGCGGGCATCCGGGATGCAGGTTTCCGCCTCTGCCTGTTGTTTCATCGCGCCCGGCACAGCGGTTTCCGCAGCGGGCGTGTCCTTGATGGTAAAGCGGACACGGTATTCCTGCTCGGCCAGTTTTTCGGAGCTGGACAGATAGCCCTTCTGCTGGGCCATCTTGGTCAGGTTCTGGACAGCGATCTCATTGTCCACCAGCACTTCCACCTCGCCGGGGCCGTGCAGCTCTGCTATGGCCTTTTTGGCCTTGACCACGGGCAGCGGGCAGGCATCTCCACGGGCATCGATCTTGATCATCGGTTGTTCCTCCATCATTCGTATGTTACTGTGATCTCCGGTGTCTGCTTTTCCCCAATGGTGCCCACGATCTTTGCGGGCAGACCCGCTGCCTGCAGCTCTGCTTCCAGAGCAGCGGCATCCTGCGGGGCCACGGCAAACAGCAGGCCGCCGGAGGTCTGGGGATCAAACAGGATCTCCTCCATCGGGAAGGGCACTTCCTCAAACCGGACAAAGGGCCCGGTGTGGTTGCGGTTGCGCTGACCGGCGGCGGTGTACAGGCAGGCATCCGCAGCCTCCCACGCCCCGGGCAGCACCGGCACCGCATGGGCATCGATGACGCAGGAGAGCTTCTCCCCCATCATCTCGTGCAGATGGCCCAGGAAGCTGAACCCGGTCACATCCGTGGCGGCGTGCACCTCGTACCTGCGTGCGATCTCTGCCGCTGTTTTATTCAGGGTTGTCATGGAGCGGACTGCGGCTTCCATCTGTTCCGGAGCGGCTTCGCCCACCCGGTTGGCGGTGCAGATCAGCCCCACGCCAAGCGCCTTGGTCAGAAGGAGCTTGTCGCCCGAGCGGCCGGTATCGTTGGCCGTCAGGCGGTGCGGGTCTACCAGACCGGTCACCGACAGGCCGTACTTCACACCGGTATCGGCAATGGAGTGCCCACCCGCCAGCGTGCCCCCGGCTTCGGCCACCTTTTCGGCACCGCCGCGCAGGATCTCCCCCAACACGTTCAGATCCATGCTCTCGGGGAAGCAGACAAGATTCAGTGCCGTTTTGACCTCACCGCCCATGGCGTAAACATCGCTCAGGGCATTGGCCGCGGCGATCTGCCCGAAGGTATAGGGGTCATCGACCATCGGCGGGAAGAAATCCACAGTCTGCACCAGGGCAATGTCCTCGGTGATGCGGTAGACGGCAGCATCGTCCCGGCTGTCGTAGCCAACCAGAAGGTCGGGGTCTTTTTCGCCCCGGGGCAGCTTTTCCAGAATGCGGCTCAGTACCCCGGCACCCAGCTTGGCGGTGCACCCGCCGCCGGTGCAGAAGACAATGGGGCCTTGTTCTGCCATTTCATGCACGCTCCCTTTCGTCAAAATAAGTCAACACGCCCTGCACCTCATATTTTTCGTGCAGGAGCGCGAGGGTCTGTTCGCCTGCGGCAATGCGGACGGGGTCATCCGCCTGATTGAGCACCACAGAAAAACGGCGATCCCCCACCCGTTTTCGTCCCCCCTGCTCACTGGCCAGCAGCCTTGCCAGCAGCTCAGGGGTCAGAAGCGTTTCGGGGGCAGCGCCCAGCAGGGCGCAGGCCTGCTCCAGCCGGAAGCAGACCTCCCGAAGAGGTCTGCCCAGCGCGGACAATCCTGCCACGGCCAGCACGATATCGCTTTCCGGCAGCAGCACCGGTTCATGGGCCGCCGGAACTTTGCAGGGCATCCGTTTTGCACCGTCCGCTTCCAGAAGAACCATATCCGCACGTGCCATCCAGCAGGTCAGCTGCTCCGGCGGCAGGGCGGTCAACTTGCCCTGCTCTGCCGGGACACCGGCCACGGCATATTGCCCTGCCGCCCAGAGGGACGCAAGAGCTGCTTCATCTGCGGCATAATTCTCCCCGGGCTGTCGGATGTGGGTGGTGGTGCTCACCAGCACCCGCCAGCCTTTGGCGGCACAATGCCGGGCAAAGGCATAGAGCAGGGTGGTTTTTCCGCCGCCGCCCACCAGCGAGACCACATGGCCCTTTTCAGCCAGAAACGGAAACTGTTTTTCCGGAAACATCAGCGGTTTTCTTCCACCGCCATGGCGACCTGCTCCGGGGTGATGGGCAGCTCATAGAAGCGGGTGCCGATGGCATTGTAGATGGCATCCGCGATGGCGGGCAGCGGGGTGTTGATGACCACCTCACCGATGGATTTTGCACCAAACGGGCCGTTGGGCTCGTAGCTGCTCTCAAATTCCACCCGGATGTGTCCGATGTCCACACGGGCAGGGATCTTATACTGCATAAAGGAATTTTCCATCGGCCAGCCCTTGGCATCATAGGTGATGTTCTCGGTCAGGGCCATGCCGATGCCCTGCAGGATACCGCCCTCGGCCTGCACACGGGTCAGGTTGGGGTTGATGGGGGTGCCGCAGTCCACACAGGCGGCATAATCCACCACCTTGACCTCACCGGTCTCCTTGTCCAACTCAATTTCAGCCGCACCGACCATGTAGGGCGGGGGCGAAAGGGGCGAGCTGTGGGTCTCGGTGATCTCCAACGGCACCATGTGGCCGAACTGGGAGGCGAAGGCCACCTCAGAGAGAGAGACCCTCTTCTCCGGGTCTGCGTTCAGGGAGACGAACTTGCCGTCAAAATCCACGGCATCTTCGGTCGTCTGGAGCAGCTCCGCACCCAGCTTGCAGATCTGGCCGCGCAGCCGGAGGGCACACTTCTCCACCGCCTTGCCGGTGACATAGGTGGTAGAGGAAGCGTAGGAGCCGGAGTCATAGGGCGAGGTGTCGGTATCTGCACCAAAAACGGTGATATTGTCCAAGTCACAGTCCAGCACCTCGGCGGCGATCTGAGCCAGCGTGGTGTCACAGCCGGTACCCATATCGGCCGCGCCGATGATGAGGGAGTAGAAACCGTCATCGTTTACCTTGAGTGTGGCGCTGCCCACGTCCATGCCGGAAATGCCGGAGCCCTGCATGGCCATGCCCATACCCACGGCGCGCACCTTGCCATTGCCAAGGTCGCGCACAGGGTACTTGTTGTCCCAGTCGATCATCTCATGGACTTTTTTCAGGCAGCGATCCAGCGCGCAGCTGGTGTTCACAGCGCCGTAATAGGCGGGCATTACATCGCCCTCTTTGACGATGTTCATTTCACGGATCTTGAAGGGGTCCATGTGAAGTTTGGCAGCCAGCTCGTTGACAGCAGATTCCACCGCAAACAGGCCCTGGGTCGCACCATAGCCGCGGTACGCACCGGCAGACATGTGGTTGGTGTAGACCACGTCGCTGACAAAACGGAAGGCTTCGGCCTTGCCGTACAGCGGGATGGACTTGTGGCCGGAAAGGCCCACCGTTGTGGGGCCGTGCTCACCATAAGCACCGGTGTTGGACAGGGTGTAGAGGTCGATACCCTTCACGATGCCGTCCTTGGTGGCACCCAGACGGACGTGCATCTCCATCTCGTGGCGGGGCGAAGATGCGGTCTGGCTCTCTTCGCGGGTGAAGATCAGCTTACAGGGCTTCTTGGTCTTCCAGGTAACAAAGGCCGGATAGATGGCCGAGACTGCCGTCTGCTTGGCACCAAAGCCGCCGCCGATGCGGGGTTTGATGACGCGGATCATGGATTTGGGGATGTGCAGGGCGTTTGCCACATTGCGGCGGGTATGGAACACGATCTGTGTCGAGCTGAGGATGTTCAGCCGTCCGTACAGGTCCATCCAGCAGCAGGTGCGGAAGGTCTCCATCATAGCCTGCTGGCAGGCCTTGGTGTGGTAAACACGGTCGATGACAACATCGCACTTTGCCAGCACGGCATCGATGTCGCCGTCGCCGCACGCATCGTGGGCACAGAGGTTGCGCTTGTTGTCGGCACCCACGGGACTCAGGCTCTCCCAGTTGTCCTCCGGGTGGACAAGGATGGGGTTATCCTTCGCAGTGTGGAAATCCAGCACCGGCTCCAGCACCTGATACTCCACCTTGATGAGCTTCATGGCCTTCTCGACACACTTCTCATCCTTGCCCACCACAATGGCCACCACGTCCCCCACAAAGCGGACGTGGCGGTCAATGACCAGGCGATCATAGGGGCTGGCTTCGGGGTAGGTCTGGCCGGCCTGCGTGTAGCGGCGGGCGTTCTGATCCACATCCTCCCAGGTGAAGATGGCCTCGATGCCGGGCACCTTTTTGGCCACGGACGTGTCGATGCGCTCCACCATGGCGTTGGCATGGGGCGAACGGTACAGCTTGACGATCAGGCAGTCTGCCGGGGCCAGATCATCCATGTAAACGGGCTTGCCGGTCACAAGCTGCATGGCATCCTTTTTGCGGAATGCTTTGTTGACGTTTTTCATTCGGCACCCTCCTGTTTTGCTTTTTTCCAGGCGAGGAAATTCTGGATGCCCCGCAGCTGACCCTCGTAGCCGGAGCAGCGGCAGAGGTTGCCCGCAAGATATTCCTTGATCTCCTCCTCAGTGGGGTATTCCTTTTCCCGGAAGAGGGCGAGGGCGTTCATAATAAAGCCCGGGTTGCAGAAGCCGCACTGCTCCGCACCCTGATCGGCGATAAAAGCACCGAACTCAGCAGCCTCCTCCTGCAGGCCCTCCAGCGTGGTCACCCTGTGGCCGTCGGCACGGGCTGCCAGCACAGAGCAGGACAGCACCGGCACATCGTCCAGAAAGACGGTGCACAGGCCGCAGTTGGAGGTCTCACAGCCGCGCTTGACACTGTAACAGCCGTGTGCGCGGACAAAATCGATGAGCAGGGTGTCCGGTGCGGCCTCTGCCGTGACTTTGGTTCCGTTCAGAATAATATTCACCTGCATCTTGTCTCACCTGTTCCCTTCCAATTTCAGCACAGCGCGCTTGACCAGCACCCCGGCCAGATGATTGCGGTATTCCGCACTGCCGCGCATGTTGCTCTCCGTCCGGATGTTTGCCCGCACCTCAGCGGCAAAGCGGGCGGCGGTCAGCTCCGGCGTTTCGGCAGCATTGGGCTGCAGGGTATACAGCACTGCCTTGCCGGGCCGGGCACCAATGGCAAACCGGAAGCCCCCGGCCGTTTTCGCGGCGGCACAGGTCAGCACAGGAAAATCCGTCTGGCTGTTGCGCACCGACTGATAGCAGAATGCTGCCTGCTCCTTCGGCACGATGACCCGCACCAGGATATCCCTGTCGTACGGGCGCTGAGCATACTCCGAAAGCGGCACGATGCCGCCCTTGTAGAGCTCCACCGAAGCGTTCAGGGCCAGGAACATGGTCAGAACATCGGAAAAGCCAAAACGGCTGTAAATGCTGCCGCCCACGGTGGCAAGGTTGCGCAGCTGCACACCCACAATGTGGCGCACAGATTCCCGCACAGCGCCGTCCGTGTAGGCATTGAGCCCCTCGTGGAGCTCGATCTGCCGCAGGGGCACCATGGCCCCGATGGAAAAGCCCTCGGCCGTTTCCTCAATTTTGTCCAGCCCAAGGCCCGACAGGTCGATGGCGGTGCCGACATTGATGTTCTCCATCTTGAGCCAGATCATGCCGCCGATGACCCGATTGTTTCGCTTCTGGTTGAGCTGCCAGGCTTCCTCGAGGCTTTCGGCCCGTTTGTATTCCCGGATCGTCATCATACGCAGTACCTCTCTTTTTTCGATTGCTACTTTTATTTTATCACAAAATCCCTTATAATGCCACTGGAAAGACTGCCGCAGATCCGGCAGATTCAGGAGGAACGATTTTATGGCAGAGTTGTGCAGAAAAAACGCCCGCCCTCCGGTGGGATGCGTCATCATGGCATCGGGGCTGGCCCGGCGGTTCGGCTCCAACAAGCTGCTGGCCGATTTCGGGGGCCGCCCCCTGCTCTGCCGGGCGCTGGAGGTCACCGCCACCCCTGCCCTTGCCGCCCGGGTGGTCGTGACCCGCTCTGCCGAGGTAAAGGCCCTGTGTGACGCACAGGCCGTTCCCTGCCTGCTCCACAGCCTGCCGGGCCGGAACGACACTGTTCGGCTGGGGCTGGAGGCGCTGCTGGAGCAATGCCCCGGTCTTGCAGGCTGCATCTTCCTGCCCGGAGATCAGCCCCTGCTGCAGCGGGAGACGCTGGAAGCGCTGATCACTGCTTTTGCCCAGACACAAAAAGAAACAGAGCGGGCGATCTTCCGGCTGGGAGCCCGGGCCGCACATGGCCCGGACACCGTTGTCGGAAGTCCCGTTCTGTTTGGATGCGGATATTTTCCCACTCTGCGCACCCTGCCCGAGGGCAAGGGCGGCAGTGTTGTGCTCAAGGCTCACCCTGAGCAGGTACAGATCGTTTACGCCCAGCGGCGGGAAGAACTGCTGGATGCAGATACGCCGGAAGCTCTGGAGGAGCTCTCCGCCATTGCAGCGCAATGGTGTGCCCCCTGACAGGAGAGGCAAGGGCACTTCCTGGCTCCCCTGTCAGGGGAGCTGTCACCGAAGGTGACTGAGAGGTTTATTCGGCCTTATCGTCCTTGGGCAGCAGCACGTTCAGCACAATGGCCACAAAGGCTGCGGGCACGATGCCGCTCTCGCCGCAGATCAGCTGGAAGAACTGGGGAGTGTGTGCCAGGATGCTGGCATTGGCACCCATGCCGTAGCCCACGCCCAGTGCAACGGAAACGATGGTCAGGGTGCGCGGGGTCATCTTTTCCTTGGTAATGAGCTGGATGCCGGACACCACGATAGAAGAGAACATCATCACGGCAGCACCGCCCAGAACGGCCTGCGGCATGATGGAGACCAGTGCGCCCAGCTTGGGGATCAGGCCGCAGAGGATCAGGAAGATGGCACCGGTAGCCAGTGCACCGCGGTTGACGACCTTGGTCATGGAAACCAGACCCACGTTCTGGCTGAAGGAGGTGTTGGGCAGCACGCCGAAGCAGGCGGCAAAGGAAGAGCCCAGGCCGTCGCAGATAACACCGCCGGACAGCTCCTTATCGGTGGCCTCACGGCTCATGCCACCCTCCATCACGCCGGAGATATCACCCACGGTCTCCACAGCGGTGACGATGAACATGATCAGCACGGGCAGGATGGCGCGCATATCAAAAACGATCTTGACGGGAACCAGCTTGGGGATGGCAAACCAGTCGGCCTGTGCCACCTTGCTCCAGTTCAGCACCCATGCCTTGGTGAACTCCACACCCTCGGCAGTGACACCGGTGGTGGGCAGGACAAAGCCCATGATAAAGGCTGCCAGATAGCCCGCCACGATGCCGATGAGGATGGAGGAGGAGCTCAGGAAGCCCGTGGTCCAATGCTTGAAGAACAGGATCACCACCAGCACGAACACGGCCAGCAGCAGGTTTTCCGCAGAACCGAAGTCCTTGGCTGCGTTGCCGCCGCCAAAGGAGTTGACACCCACGGAGATCAGGGACAGACCGATGGACAGCACCACCGTGCCGGTGACCACCGAGGGGAAGAACTTGCGCAGGGGCTTGAGGAAGAAGCCCAGCACAGTCTCAAACAGGCCGCCCAGAATGGAAGCGCCCATGATGGCACCGTAGGCCAGCACGCCACCGCCCATGGAAGCAGCCACACTGTTGAACACGCCCAGGAAGCCGGAGCTGGTGCCCATGATAATGGGGACCTGACCGCCCACAGGGCCGATGGAGAACAGCTGCACCAGCGTGACCACACCGGCCACGAACATGGCGTTCTGCAGCAGGCTGACCTGCAGGTCAGCAAACTCACCGCCTGCAAGGCCGCAGGCACTGGTGATGATAAGAAGCGGGGTCAGGTTGCCCACGAACATGGCAAACACATGCTGCAGGCCCAGCGGGATGGCCTGGCGAAGAGGCATCTTGGCATCAAACTGGTATGCGCCCTTCTCCAACTCGATATTTTTGATCATAACTTCTCCTTTATCTAAAAGGCTTTTTTACACGACAAAAATTATTATAGCAGAGCCTTTCTCAAATTGGGAGAGGTCCGGGATGTTTTTTGTTCATTTTTAGTTCATAAGTCATACTTTAACTTTGAATTGTTCTTCTATGAAGTACAAAATCGGATGGATCAGCCCCCTGCTCCCGGCACCAGAAGCCTCCGAGGCGCATCAATGGCCGTGGTGCCCTCTGCAAGGTCGTTGGCCGCAAGCATCTGGGCCGGGGAGACATGGAACCGCCTGGCGATGGCGAACAGCTCCTCCCCCGCCTGTGCATAATAGATGCGCAGGCTGATCTCCGGGTCTGCCGGGGTCAACGGCTCTCCCAGCGCGATGGAGCCCACACAGGTGTTTCCGCTCCGCTGTAGGATGGCTCCTTCTGCCTTGACGGAAAGGTTGACCTCCAGTGTACCGTTTGCGCAGACACAGCGCAGGTCCTCGGCACGGAGCCAGCACTCCGGGATCAGCTCTGCGTCCGAGGGCAGCTCCCGCCCCAGCGGCAGGGCAAGCTCCAACACCTTTTCATAGCCTTCCAGCTCCGAAAGGCTGTTCTCCCCAAAGGCAGTCACGGTCACTCGGCTGGTCAGATCCCAGTTGTTTTCCCTGTATGCCAGCAAGGCCGGGCCAAAGGAGGCAAAGCAGGCCAGAATTTTAGCCCCAGCGTCCGGCAGAGGGCCGGAGCCGGTCAGGGTCACGGTCTCGTCCAGGGTGCAGGCCAGCGATTCCGTCTGTACCGTCTGCGGGGTCTGTTCTGTCTCAAATTTCGTGGAGAAGGCATCCGCCACGCACTGCAGCTGATAGGGCCTCCATGCCCGCAGGCGCAGCATCAGGGTGGCAGTCAGGCGGCTGGGTTCCTCCCCTTCTCCCTCTGTGAGCGTAAAGCCCACCGGCTCGGCCACGCAGAGGCAGCGGCAGTCCTCGCTCAGGCCGTCCACATCCAGCACCTGATTGAAGTTCAGGTTCACGCTCTGGCTCTGCAGTGCCGGGTCGCCCTCGGCACGCCAGGCACAGGAAACGACCAGCACGCCCTTGGCAACGGCTTTCCCGTTCAGGAGCTTGAGGTCTCCGACAGAGGCATTGCCGCTGAGGTCCAAAACGGCGGCGGGCGGCGTGGGAAAGCGGATCTCGCCCTCGACCGTGACCAGCTTTTCCAGTACAGCGGCACGCCGCACCCCGGAAAGGTTGACCAGTTTCTGCTCCACACCGCCATCCGACAGAGCCGTGATGACATCTGTTTTGACCTGCGTATGCACCGATACCACCAGCCCATACGCCCCCCGCACCTCGATGTGGCGCGGGTTGACGGTGCGGCAGTTCAGATATTCGGTCTGTCCTTCCACCTGCACGGCCCATGCCGTGAAGACGAACTCCGGCAGGTCCAGCAGCTTGGTAAAAGGGAGCTTCTGCTCGGTCTGGCACAAGCCCGCTCCATCTTCCCCCTGATAATAGACCACGCAGCGCAGGTAGCCCTCCAATTGCAGCTTGCCGGGCTGCAGCCGCTTTTGCAGCACCACCGGCCTGACAAAGCACTTGACCAGTTTGAACACCGGTGGCAGATAATCAGAGATCAGGATCTCTGTTTCCAGCGGCAGCTCTGCCTTGAGGGTACAGTTTGTCCCCGCCGCCGGCAGGGCATCCCGAAAGATCTTCAACTCCATGGTACGCGCTCCTTTCCTGTCCGCTCTTGGTGTCATTTTATTCCGGGAACAGGTGGGATAGAACGGAGCGCTTTTCCGGGGATGCAAAAAGCCGCCGCACAGCGTTTCCACTGCGCGGCGGCCTTATCACAATCAGGGTTCGGGGAAAATCAGGTGCTTACTCAGCAGCCTTGGCAGCCTCGATCTGCTTGATCAGCTCGGGAACGACCTTGAACAGATCGCCCACGATGCCGTAGTCAGCAACACCGAAGATGGGTGCGCTCTCGTTCTTGTTGACGGCGATGATGCACTCGGAATCCTGCATACCAGCAGTGTGCTGGATGGCACCGGAAATGCCCAGAGCAACATAGATCTTGGGGTGGACCGTCTTACCGGTCTGACCGACCTGATGGTCAGCGGTCATCCAGCCTGCATCGGTGACGGCACGGGAAGCACCCACAACGCCGCCGCCCAGTGCAGCAGCCAGCTGCTCAGCCAGCTCGATGCCCTTGTTGACATCCTTGCTGATGCCGCGGCCAACGGAGACGATGACATCGGCACCGATCAGATCGACCAGCTTCTCAGCAGCCTTCTCGACGCTCAGGACCTCGGTCTTGATGTCGGCAGCGGACAGCTCGAAAGCGGGCTTCACGATCTGGCAGGCATCTGCCTTGGCCTGATCGAAGGGAGCCTTCTTCATAACGCCGGGGCGCACGGTGGACATCTGAGGACGGAAGCGGGGGCAGATGATGGTAGCCATCAGATGGCCGCCGAATGCGGGACGGGTCATCTTCAGGTTGCGGTCTTCCATATCGAACTTCTGCTTGGACAGGTCGATGGTGGAGCTCTCCTTCAGGAAGTCGATGTACTTTGCAGTGTCGATATCCAGGTGGGTAGCATCAGCGGTCAGGCCGGTGTGCAGGCGGGCTGCGCAGCGGGGGCCCAGATCGCGGCCAATGTTGGTGGCACCGATCAGCAGGACCTCGGGCTTGTACTCGTTGACCATGTCGCAGACGACCTTGGCGTATGCGTCCGTGGTGTAATCCTTCAGCAGGGGGCTGTCGCAAACCATGACCTTATCAGCGCCATAGCCGCCCAGCTCCTTGGCAATGCCGTCCACGTTATCGCCCAGCAGCAGGCCGGTGACTTCGCAGTTCAGCTCATCAGCCAGCTTGCGGGCCTCGCTGACCAGCTCGAAATCGGTGGGCATCAGTTTGCCCTGGCGCTGCTCACAAAAGACCCAAACGCCCTTGTACTCGTTAAAATCAGCCATTGTAATCCTATGCTCCTTTCATCAGATCAGGTGCTTCTTGGCCAGGATACCTGCCAGCTGTGCGGCGGTGTCGTCGCCAGTCAGCATGGTGCCTGCGCCCTTCTGCGGAGGAGTGAAGGACTTAAAGACGTTCGTCGGAGAACCCTTCAGACCGATGGTATCGACCTCGATCAGCGGATCATCCTTCAGAGCGTTGTAATCGAACACTTCCATGGGCTTGTCGTAGCAGGTGAAGATGCCATTGACGCTCATGTAACGGGGCTGGTTCAGCTCCTTGATGCAGGTCAGCAGGCAGGGAGTCTGCACCTTGACCATCATGTAGCCGTCTTCCAGCATACGCTTCACGGTCAGGGTGTTGCCATCCTTCTGGATGTCGGCCACATAGGTGACCTGAGGCAGATGCAGCTTTTCAGCGATCTGGGGGCCGACCTGTGCGGTATCGCCATCAATTGCCTGACGGCCGCAGAACACAACGTCCTCGGGGCCAACGCCGATCTTATTGACAGCAGCAGCCAGGATCTGGCTGGTTGCAAAGGTATCGGAACCGCCGAACTCACGGCCGGAGACCAGAACAGCCTTGTCCGCGCCGCGGGCCAGCAGCTCACGCAGCATTCCCTCGGCCGGAGGAGGACCCATGGTGATGACAACGACTTCGCAGCCGGTAGCGTCCTTGAGCTTCAGAGCAGCCTCCAGAGCGTTCAGGTCATCGGGGTTGGTGATGGTGGCCATAGAGGCACGATCCAGAGTACCGTCTGCCTTGACGGCGACTTTGCCGGAGGTATCAGGAACCTGCTTTACACAAACAATTGCTTTCATTGTAAATCTTACCTCCCTTACTTCAGCAGAGCGCCGGAAATGACCATCATCTGCACTTCGCTGGTGCCCTCATAGATCTCAGTGATCTTGGCATCACGCATCATGCGCTCGATGGGGTAGTCACGGGTGTAGCCGTAACCGCCGAACAGCTGCAGGCAACGGCGGGTCACATCGCTTGCGGTGCGGGCTGCGATCAGCTTAGCCTGAGCAGCCTCGACACTGTAACGGACCTTTGCGCCGTCCATGGCCTGCTGCTTCTTCAGAGCGGCAGCGTAGACCAGATACTTGGCAGCCTCAACGCGGGCCTTCATCTCAGCCAGCTCGAACTGGGTGTTCTGGAATGCAGAGATGCTGCGGCCAAACTGCTTGCGCTCCTTGACATAGGCAACGGTCTCCTCCAGAGCGCCCTCAGCAATGCCCAGAGCCTGAGAAGCGATGCCGATACGGCCGCCGTCCAGGGTAGCCATGGCCAGCTGGAAGCCCTTGCCGCGCACGCCCAGCATACGATCCTTCGGGATACGGCAATCCTCGAAGATCAGCTCGCAGGTGGAAGAACCACGGATGCCCATCTTATCCTCAGCCTTGCCGACGGAGAAGCCCGGATCAGTGCGCTCAACGATGAAGGCAGAGCACAGCTTGGTGGGACGGCCCTTCTTATCCAGAACGTGGTCGGTGACAGCGATGACGATAAAGACATCAGCGAAACCAGCGTTGGTGATGAAGATCTTGGAGCCATTCAGGACCCAGCAGTCATCCTCTTCCTTGGCAATGGTCTGCTGACCCTGTGCATCGGTACCAGCGCCCGGCTCGGTCAGGCCGAAAGCGCCCAGCCACTCGCCGCTGCAGAGCTTGGGCAGGTACTTTGCCTTCTGCTCGGGGGTGCCGTTCTCATAAATAGGAGCAGCGCACAGGCTGGTGTGAGCGGAGACGATGACACCGGTGGTGCCACAGACCTTGCTCAGCTCCTCCACTGCCATGACGTAGGACAGCACATCGCCGCCTGCACCGCCGACAGAGGTGGGGAAGTAAATGCCCATCATGCCCAGCTTGCCCATCTTCTCGACGGTCTCTTTGGGGAAGTACTCTTCTGCATCAACCTTCTTAGCCAGGGGCTTGACTTCGTTTTCAGCAAACTCGCGGTACATCTTCTGCACCATCTGCTGCTGCTTGGACAGAGTAAAATCCATCGCTATATCCTCCTAACGGGTGTTTTTTATCTCCCGGGGTCGGGATTCTCCCCTACCCGGTTGCAAACAAATTCCTCCTGACCGCTTTCCCCACGGCCAGGAGAAATGTTTATCAGAAATTACAGCTGGTCAACAGGAGTCTTGGTGCGGTCTGCGTTGTAAACGTAGAAGCCCTTGCCGGTCTTGCAGCCCAGATTGCCGCCACGGACCATCTTGCGGATCAGCGGGCAGGCGCGATACTTGCTGTCGCCGGTCTCATGGTACAGGACATCCATGATGGCCAGGCAGATATCCAGGCCGATGAAGTCGCCCAGCTCCAGGGGTCCCATGGGATGGTTGGCACCCAGCTTCATAGCAGTGTCGATGCCTGCGATATCGGAAACGCCCTCCATCTTGATGAAGGCAGCCTCGTTGATCATGGGGATCAGGATGCGGTTGACCACAAAGCCTGCAGCCTCGTTGACCTGAACAGGGTTCTTGCCAATGGCCACAGAGATCTCCTTGATCTTCTCAACGGTCTCGGCGGGGGTATTGCAGCCGGCGATGACCTCGATCAGCTTCATGCGGTCAGCGGGGTTGAAGAAGTGCATACCGACCAGAGGACGGCTCAGGCCCTTGCCGATCTCGGTGATGGACAGGGAGGAAGTGTTGGAAGCGAAGATGCACTCGGGCTTGCAGATCTTATCCAGCTCGCCGAAAGTGGTCTGCTTGACCTTCATATCCTCAAAAGCAGCCTCAACGACCAGGTCGCAGTCTGCGCACAGATTTTCCTTCAGGCCCGGGGTGATGGCTGCAACGATTGCGTCAGCCTTTTCCTGGGGAATCTTGCCCTTAGCAACCAGCTTCTCGTAGCCCTTCTTGATCTTTGCCAGGCCGTTCTCAGCCCACTCCTGCTTGATGTCGCACAGAGCAACGGTGTTGCCCTCAACCTGTGCAAATGCCTTTGCGATGCCCTGGCCCATAGTGCCAGCGCCGATAACACCGATCTTCATAGGAAATCTCTCCTTTAATATTAAAAATTATGTAATGGATTAGTTGTTGGTAAACACTGCCTTGGGCTTCGGTTTCTCACGGCTCAGGAAGCAGGCCATGCCCTCCTGCTGATCGTGGGTCTCGAAGCAATCGCCGAACAGCTTCTCCTCAACTTCCACAGCCTTCTCAATGGGCAGGCTGATGCCACCGTTGATGGCCTTCTTGCAGTTGCGCACTGCAATGGGAGCGTTTTTGGCGATCTTGCCGGCCAGCTTCAGCACGTTCTCCATCAGTTCAGCCTGCGGATATACGGCGTTGACCAGACCAATGCGGTAAGCCTCGTCTGCCTTGATGTTCAGGGCAGAGTAGACCAGCTGCTTTGCCATGCCCATGCCGACCAGACGTGCCAGACGCTGGGTGCCGCCGAAGCCCGGGGTGATGCCCAGACCAACTTCGGGCTGACCAAACACAGCGTTGTCAGAGCAGATGCGGATGTCGCAGCTCATGGCCAGCTCATTGCCGCCGCCCAGTGCAAAGCCATTGACGGCTGCAATGACGGGGATGGGGAAGCTCTCGATCATCAGGAACACGTCATTGCCCAGCTTGCCGAAAGCCTCGCCCTCTGCCTTGGTCATGGTGCTCATGGAGCCGATATCAGCGCCTGCAACGAAGCTCTTGTCGCCTTCGCCGGTCAGGACGATGCAGCGGATGGTCTCCTGATCGACAGCCTCAAAAGCTGCCTTCAGGTCTGCCAGAACCTCGGGGTTCAGGGCATTCAGTGCCTTGGGACGGTCGATGGTGATGATCTCGACAGCGCCCTGCACCTCGGTTTTTACAAAAGCCATTGTGAAAACCTCCAATTCAGATTCTCAGTGTTTCAAAACAGCTCCCGCGCCCCGGCAGAGTCTCCGGTCTGAGCCGAGGCGCGGGCTGTCATTCAATTCAATTCCAAAGGGGGAGCTTACATCTCAACGATGGTAGCGCAGCCCATGCCGCCGCCGATGCACAGAGTAGCCAGACCCTTGTGAGCACCACGGTGCTTCATAGCGTACAGCAGGGTGACCAGGATACGAGCGCCGGAAGCGCCGACCGGGTGGCCCAGAGCGATGGCGCCGCCGTTGACGTTCACCTTGCTCATATCGAAGTTCAGAGCCTGGCTGACAGCCACAGACTGTGCAGCAAATGCCTCGTTGGCCTCGATCAGGTCCATATCAGCAACAGTCAGGCCAGTCTTTGCCATGACCTTCTTGGTTGCTGCGATGGGGCCCAGACCCATGACCTCAGGCTCAACACCGGCCAGAGCGCCAGCGACCCAGGTTGCCAGAGGCTCAACGCCCAGCTCCTTGGCCTTTTCCTCGCTCATAATGACCAGAGCAGCAGCGCCATCGTTGATGGCGGAAGAGTTGCCTGCGGTCACAATGCCGTCCTTGGTGAAAGCGGGCTTCAGAGTTGCCAGCTTCTCGACCGGGGTCAGACGGGGGCCTTCATCGGTATCGAACACGGTGTCGCCCTTCTTGCCCTTGATGACAACAGGAACGATCTCATCCTTGAAAGCGCCGTCCTTGATGGCCTTGTCGGCCTTGACCTGGCTGTTGTAGGAGAACTCATCCAGCATCTCGCGGGTGATGGGGCTGTAGCCGTACTTCTTCTGGAAGGTCTCGTTGGTGCAGACATTCTCAGCGGTCATGCCCATGTGCTTGTTGAAGCCGGTGGCATCCCACAGAGCATCGTTGACCATGGTATCGACCAGCTCGCTCTTGCCCATGGGTGCGCCCATGCGGTAGCCGTAACGGCCCTTCATCATTGCAAAGGGAGCCATGTCCATGTTCTCCATGCCGCCTGCGACCACGATATCAGCATCGCCTGCCTCGATCATCTGAGCAGCCATGTTCACGCAGTTCAGACCGGAACCGCAGACCACGTTGACGGTGACAGCGGGGGTCTCGATGGGCAGGCCAGCCTTCAGGGAAGCCTGACGGGCAACGTTCTGGCCCAGACCAGCCTGGATCACGCAGCCCATGTAAACATGATCGACCTGCTCAGGCTTGACGTTTGCGCGGTTCAGAGCCTCCTTGATGACGATGGAGCCCAGCTCAGCAGCGGGGACGTTGGCAAGGGTGCCACCGAACTTACCAATGGCGGTACGGCATGCAGATGCGATAACGATCTTTTTCATGTGAATAGCCTCCTGATTGTGTATGTTGTGATTTAAGAAAGACTGTTTTATCAAAACGCCGAAGCGTTTCTTGCATAAGGAATGGGGTCAGACGTTCTCTCCCCTGCTGCGCAGCTCGGCCATCTTCTGCTCCACGGCGGCTTCCACATTCGGGGTAACGAACTTGGAGATGCTGCTGCCGTAGCGAGCGGCTTCCTTTACAATGGTAGAGGAAAGATAGCTCCACTTGATGCTGGTTGCAAGGAACATGGTCTCGATGCCGGGCATCAGCGCATGATTGGTCTGCGCCAACTGGATCTCGTTTTCAAAATCCGTTACCGCCCGCAGGCCCCGCACCATGACCGAAGCGTGGCGCTTCTTGGCGAACTCCACGGTCAGGCCGTCGAAGCTCTCCACCGTGACATTGGGGATACCCTTGCAGCATTCCTGCAGCAGGGCCACCCGCTCCTCCACGGTGAACAATGGGTGCTTTGCACTGTTGATGAGCACGGCCACGATCAGGTGATCGTTGATCTTTGCCGCGCGCTTGATGATATCGAGATGACCTCGTGTGACCGGATCGAACGACCCGGGGTAAACTGCAGTTGCCATCGGTTTTGTCCTCCTTGCGCGCCTTTGAAAAGCGCATTGGTTCTGACATGATAGCACTTTCCAGTTTGCTGTGCAAGATGTTCTTCTCTTCTGCTACGGTGTATCGTTAATTTTTAAACAATCCCACCCGCAGTGCCACGCTGCATCCTGCTACGCTATAAGTAAAGCACATCGTCAAAATTTTATCAAGTATTTTTTGTGTAAAATTTATTTTTTGTGCACCAAAGAATCTCTACAAAAAGCTAAGATTTTTAGTCATATTGCATCCAGCCCTGTTTTTTGCCGGGAAAGTATTGATTCTCTCGTTTGTTAATGATATAACTAAGTTGGAATTTACAATTCCTTTATGTTATTGTAAGAGAGGATGGTTTATAATGGATTTTACGGAATTGTATGCGCAGAAGAAAATGACAGCTGACCAGGCTGCCGCGTTGGTCAAAAGCGGCGACTGGGTGGATTACGGCTGGGCCGTGAACACCCCCGTTGCAGTGGACGCTGCCATTGCAAAGCGTCTGCCTGAGCTGGAGGATGTCAACTTCCGCGGCGGCATCCTGATGTGGGTGCCCGCCATCTTCCAGATCGAAGATCCTGCTGCCCACATGACCTGGAACAGCTGGCACATGGGCGGCATTGAGCGCAAGGCCATTGCCCAGGGCTTTTCCTTCTACTCCCCCATCCGCTACTCTGAACTGCCCCGCTACTACCGCGACAGCTCTGACCCCGTGGATGTGGCGGTGTTCCAGGTGACTCCCATGGACGAGCATGGCTATTTCAACTTTGGTCCCTGTGCTTCCCACCTGGGTGCCGTCTGCGATAAGGCCAAAAAGATCATCGTTGAGGTCAACCGGAACATGCCCAAATGCCTGGGCGGCACCGAGAACTGGGTGCACATCTCCCAGGTTGCCGGTGTTGTGGAGGGCAGCAACCCGCCCATCGGCCAGATGGCCGCTGCTGGTGCCGCCACCGAGGTCGATCTGAAGGTGGCAAACCTCATCGTCCCGCAGATCCCCGACGGTGCCTGCCTGCAGCTGGGCATCGGCGGTATGCCCAACGCCATCGGCAACCTGATCGCGCAGAGCGACCTGAAGGATCTGGGTGTGCACACCGAGATGTATGTGGATGCCTTTGTGGATATTGCAAAGGCAGGCAAGATCACCGGCCGCCACAAGAATCTGGACAAGGGCCGTCAGGTCTATGCCTTTGGTGCAGGCACCCAGAAGATGTACGATTACCTGAACAACAACCCGGAGTGCATGGCCGCTCCCGTGGAGTACACCAACGACATCCGCAGCATCTCCGCCATCGACAACTTCATCTCCATCAACAATGCGGTGGATATTGACCTGTTCGGTCAGGTGAACGCGGAGAGTGCAGGCATCAAGCACATTTCCGGTGCAGGCGGTCAGCTGGACTTTGTTCTGGGCGCATACCTTTCCAACGGCGGCAAGAGCTTCATCTGCCTGTCCTCTACCTTTATGAATAAAAAGACCGGCAAGCTGGAGAGCCGCATCCGTCCTACCCTGGAAAACGGCAGCATCGTCACCGACACCCGCGCAAACGTGCACTACCTGTGCACCGAGTACGGCTGTGTGAACCTGAAGGGACTGACCAGCTGGGAAAAGGCAGAAGCACTGATCAGTGTGGCACACCCCGATTTCCGGGACGAGCTGATCGCCGAAGCCGAAAAACTGCACATCTGGCGCAGGAGCAATAAGCGCTGACATTGCCGCAGGGAATCCTGCTGTCTGCGGCAGGAATGGAGTTTCTATGACATGATGGACAAAAAACCGCATATCAAACCCTATCTCTACGGAATGTTCGCGGGCTTTGGCGCGATCAGCCTGAGCATCCTCTTCTTTTTCCTGATCTACCGCTTTCAGGGCTTCGGCAACGCCGTTTCGACCCTGACCGGCATCCTGATGCCCTTTATCTACGGCAGTGTCATTGCCTATCTGCTCAAGCCGGTGTGCAACTGGATTGAAGCATTTCTCCACAAGCTGTTCCCGGAAAGGATGCACCGCTTTGCCAACATGCTGGCCGTTGCTCTGACCATCCTGTTCGGTCTGCTGCTGATCTACGCGCTGATCATGATGATCGTGCCGCAGCTCATCAACAGTGTGACCGCCCTGTACTTCACGGCGCGGGACAACATCGGCGACTTTGTGGAGTGGATCTCCAAGCAGGAGTTCATTGCCAACAACAAAAAGCTGCTGGACTTCATCGAGAACTCTTACGACAGCCTGGATGCCAACCTGGATGCCTGGATCAAGAACACCCTGCTCCCCTCCATGCAGAACATCCTCAGCGGTGCCGCTGTGGGCGTGGTGAACGTGGTGACCTGGATCAAGAATTTCGTCATCGGCCTCATCGTTTCGGTGTATCTGCTGGCCAGCCGGAAGAAATTCGGGCAGCAGGGCAAGCTCATCCTTTATAGTTTGGTCAAGCCCCGCTGGGCCGACCTCATCATGGAGGAAGTCCGTTACGCTGACCGGATGTTCGGCGGCTTCATCAACGGCAAGATCCTGGATTCCGCCATCATCGGCGTGCTGTGCTATATTGCCTGCCTGATCTTCAAGTTCCCCAGTGCCCTGCTGGTGTCGGTCATCATCGGCGTGACCAATGTTATCCCCTTCTTCGGCCCCTTCATCGGTGCCATTCCCGCCACCCTGCTCATCCTGATCCAGAACCCCATCAAGGCGCTCTGGTTCGTGCTGTTCGTTCTGGTGCTGCAGCAGGTGGACGGCAACATCATCGGACCCAAGATCCTGGGCAACACCACCGGCCTTTCCAGCTTCTGGGTGCTGTTCGCCATCCTGCTGTTCGGCGGCCTGTGGGGCTTTGTGGGCATGATTATCGGTGTGCCGCTGTTTGCTGTCATCTATGATGTCATCAAAAAGCTGGTGTTCCACGGCCTGAATCGCAACGACGAATCCGGCATGGTAAACCTCTACCACGATGCCTTCGGTGACCCCGACGACGAGTGATCCCAAACACAATAGAATCGCAAAACCGGCTCTGTCTCCTGCATGGGAGGCGGGGCCGGTTTTTGTATTCCTACCGCATGATTTTCTCAGAGCAGCCGAGAAACGCAAAGCTCCCCCTTCCCAGCGCTGTCTCGGCGCTTGGGGAAGGGGGAGCTTCAGCTTTCAGGGCGGATAAACCAAAAAGGGAGATTTCAGGGGGGAGTACCTGCAATTACTGCTGATTGGGCTTCCAATCCTTATAGTTCTCGTAGCGGCTCTCGCGGATCTTGGTATGGGACCAAATCTCGTCGGCGGTCGGCTGCCAGTTGGCGGCATAGGACTTGCACTTCTCGCACAGATGATCCACGCTTTCCGGGCTCTGCAGGTCGGTGCTGTGGGCACCGGTCTCGTGCACCATTTTTTCCAGCAGCTCGGGGTTTTCCAGCATGGGGCAGGGGCGCAGATGGTTCTTGTTGAAGGGCTGGCCGTTGTGGTAGGCCATGAACAGCGGACTCTGCAGGATCTCCAGGATGCTGCTGTCATGGATGTTGGCATTGGAGTAGTGGATGAACACGCAGGGCTCTGCGTCACCGGCCGAGTTGATGTGGAAGTAGTTGCGGCCGCCGGCAATGCAGCCGCCCACAAACTCGCCGTCGTTCTGGAAGTCCATGGGGTAGAACGGGATATCGCAGGCTTCACTGCGCAGATAGCGAATGCGCTGGATCATGTACTTGCGCTGCTCGGGAGAGGGCATCAGTTCAGGCGCTGCCTCGTTGCCCACGGGCATGTAGTGGAAGTAGAAGCCGAAGTGTGCACCCTTATCGCAGAGGAAACGCATGAACTCATCGCTGGTAACGGCTTCGATGTTGTCGCGGGTGTAGCAGATGGAGGTGCCGAACAGGATGCCGTGCTCCTTGAGCAGATCCATGGCGCGCATAACGGCAGCATAGTGGCCCTCGCCGCGGCGGGCATCGTTGGTCTCGGGGGTACCCTCGATGGACAGCATGAAGGCGATGTTGCCCAGACGAACCACTTCCTTGCAGAAAGGTTCATCGATCAGGGTGGAGTTGGTATAGATGGCAAACTGCACATCGTTGTGCTTCTCGGCCAGCTTGAGGATATCAGCCTTGCGCACCAGCGGCTCACCGCCGGTGAGCATATACAGATAAACGCCCAGCTCCTTGCCCTCGGTGACGATCTTATCCATATCGTCAAAGCTCAGGTTGTTCTTGTGGCCGTACTCACCGGCCCAGCAGCCCACGCAGTGCATATTGCAGGCAGAGGTGGGGTCAAACAGGATCAGCCAGGGAATGTTGCACTGATATTTGACACGATTCTCGCGGATGGTCTTGGTACCGCGGAAAAAGGCCTCATAGCCCAGGTTCAGGGCCGTGGTGCGGGCCACGTTGGGGTCCAGCTGGTTCAGCATACAGTTGATGAGCTTCGACCACTTGCTGTTGGGGTCGGTCAGGGTCTGCTTGGCGTGTGCGTAGGTCTCCTCGCTGAAGGAATCGCCGTAGAACTGCTTTGAAAGATCTACGATCTGTCCAACCGTCTTGGCGGGGTCCTTCTCGGCATGAGAAAGCACGAGATCCACAGTCTTGCCCAGTGCAGCACGCTGCATTTTGTGCGTCAGAGAATCAAATGCGGTATTCATTTTTATTTCCTCCAGATTCAATAGAATTTTACAGGGCGCTCTTCCCTGCCTGCCGGGCTGAATTCCCGGCGCTCAGATGATCTTATACTCCAGCAGCAGACGGCCCAGGTCGGTGTCCTGTACCTTTTCTACCGCTTTTCCCAGTGCAAATTTTTTGATCCAGTTCATTTTCAGATCACTCAGGGGTTTGCCATCCCGCAGCTGAACAGCGGCGTTCAGCAGGTCGCGGACATCGTAGGTGCTGCCCCAGACCTCCGGCACGCCCCGGTCGATATCCAGCAGGGTGTACACAGCCTCCATGCCGGTGCGCATGGAATACTCGGTGGTGAAGATGGTATCCCGCTTCGTCTCGGCAAATTGGCCGATGAAGGCAAAGTTCACTGCGCCCTCCGGCACCACCGCCGGGCGGTCGCCTGCGGTGCGGGGCATGAAAAAGGCTGTGATATAGGGCATCATCACAGGCACGGTATTGGCACTGTGCTCTGCCAGGTCCTCGATCTGGTTTTCGGGGACCCCCAGATGATACAGCCACTCCATGCAGATCTCCTTGCCGGTGCAATCCCGCATGGGCTTTTTGATGTAGTCGCCGGGCGTGTTGCTGAACAGGCCGTAGATCCAGCCCACGAGCTGGCCCTTGGGCTGATCCCGGAACTGGGGCTGACGGTTGAATGTCCAGCTGAGCAGCCAACCGGAATCCCGCGCCGTGACGATGCCGCCCGTGACAGTCCTGCCGCTGAACGGGTCACGCTGGCAGATGTTCTGGATGTAGGGCACGATGCGTTCGTCCAGCGTGGTGACCGTGGCGCTCATCCAGTTGGTCTGCTCCGGATCGGAGCAGAACTTTTCCGGGCGGCCAAAGGCCTCATCCTGCGCGGCGATCTTCTTCCACAGATCCCAACCGTTGCCGGGCCGGAGGGTGGGGTTGAACACTGCAGGCTGATCCTGGGAGCCGATGGAAGTGCTTTCCACGCAGCCGCCGTTGGTGATGAACACCAGATCATTCTCGGTCAGGTCCACCCGTTCCGCTTCATCGTCCACCAGCAGGCAGATGGTCCTGGCCTGCTTTTTGCCCTCGGTCAGCTCAAACTCAATGTTGGTGACCTTGGTGTTGTAGTGGAAGCGCACACCGTGCCCTTCCAGATAGCGGATCATGGGCAGGATCATGCTCTCGTACTGGTTGTACCGGGTAAAGCGCAGTGCCCGCAGATCAGGCAGACCGCCCACATGGTGGATGTAGCGCTTCAGATAGAGCTTCATTTCCAGTGCGCTGTGCCAGTTCTCAAAGGCGAACATGGTGCGCCAGTAAAGCCAGAAGTTGGAAGAGAACACCTCCGCGTCAAAGACATCGGTGATGCGCTTATCATAGAGCTGCTCATCCGGGGTAAAAAAGAGCTTGATGAGTTCCATGCAGCCCTGATCCGAAAGGCCGAACTTCCCATCGGTGTGGGCGTTCTGCCCCCGGTTTTCCGTGGCACGGCAGAGCGAGTAGTTGGGGTCTGCCTTGTTCAGCCAGTAGTACTCATCCAGCACGCTTACGCCCTCGGTCTCAAGCGACGGGATGGAACGGAACAGATCCCACATGACTTCAAAATGGTCATCCATCTCCCGGCCGCCCCGCATCACATAACCGATGCCGGGGTACTGGCAGCCATCACAGGCACCGCCGGGGATGGATCCCTTTTCAAAGAGATGGATGTGTTCCCCTTTCATCTGACCGTCACGGACCAGGTAGCAGGCAGCTGTCAGCGCCGCCAGACCGGTGCCCACGAGATAGGCCGATTTCCGATCCACTCCCGCAGGCTTTTTCGGGCGCGCAAATGCCTCATAGTTCCCGCTGGAATAATACATTTTATTCCCTCCGTTTGCTGTGGTTTCCAGGTTTTCACCTTTCATTTTGCGCTGATCATACTGTAACATTTTGTCAAACGGAAAGCCATAAACAGAAAAAGCACCGTGATGGAAAACCCATCACGGTGCCCGGATTGATAAAATATTGTCAGTCGTCAAGATCTGCGGGGCTGCGGTCGGTGCGGAAGCGGCGGAGCGCCCGCTCAAGCTCGCCATGAAGCAGAACATTCAGCCGCTCGGTCATCCGGACTGGGTCCTCCTTCATATCCCTGCGGATCCATTCCAGTGCCATGCCCACCAGCGCGTATTTGTAAAAGTCGATGATGAACTGCTTGTCGGAATCCTGCACGGTAAAGCCCTGCGCACTGCGGTCCACAAAGTCCCGCAGCATGGAGTCCAGCAGTTTATATAAGTACTGTTCCAACTGCTCACGGCTCACGGAGCGGTAAACATTCATCACCAGAACCTTGTTGTCCTGCACCTGATGCAGGATGTCCAGAAAGGCATCTGTCCAGTTCTCAAAGCTCTGTCTGCCCTCCAGCGCCTTGGCGGCATCTTCGACCATGATCCAGTCCACGAGGTCGTAGATGTCCTTGAAGTGGTAGTAGAAGGTCATACGGTTCACGCCGCAGTCCTCGGTGATATCATTGATGGTGATCTTATTCAGCGGTTTTTGAAGCAGCAGCTTTTTCAGCGATGCTTCCAGCGCCCTTTTTGTAGTTTGCGACACGAGATCCATCCTTTCCCAGCGGCACACACTGTGCCGCTGACCGTGGTGGCCGCCCTATGGGGCCAGAGAAGTAAGAATACTTCCTTTATACTATAACGCAAATGCCCCCCGTTTTGCAAGTTCAAAATCTCTCATTTTGATATTTTTTTCACGTTCTTCTCCATTTTGCAGCCGTCCCGCCACCTTTTTGCCGGGTTTCCGGGAGGTTCCTCTTGATTTTCTGGCTCCGGGCGCTTACAATGGATGGAGTGGAACGAATGTGCGTTCCATTTATTTCTTTCTGAGTGAGAAAGGAAGGGAAAGTCAGTATGATCAAGACCATCGGATTTTTAGGCTGTGGGAACATGGGCGGTGCCATTGCGCGAGCCGTCTGCAAGGCTGCCGACCCACAGAACGTTTATCTTGCCAACCGCACTACCGCCAAGGCAGAGGCGCTGGCCGCAGAGCTGGGCTGCAACACCACCACGAACGCCGAAGTGGCGGGCCGCTCCGACCTGATCTTTCTGGCGGTCAAGCCCCAGATGATGGAGGCTCTGCTGGCTCCGCTTAAGTTCACCCTGAACGAGCGGCCGAGCCGCTTCATCCTTTGCAGCATGGCAGCTGGGCTTTCCATCGCACGCATCCAGGAGATGGCGGGGGAAGATTACCCCGTGATCCGCATCATGCCCAACACCCCGGCTTCGGTGGGGGCAGGTATGATCCAGTATTGCTCCGCCAATGTGACAGCGGAGGAGGAGCAGGAGTTTCTGAAGTTGATGGCTCCCGCCGGGCGGCTGGACGCTGTGCCCGAGGCCCTGATCGACGCGGCAAGCAGCGTTTCCGGCTGCGGCCCGGCCTGGGTGTATCAGTTCATTGAAGCGCTGGCCGATGGCGGCGTGGCCTGCGGCCTGCCCCGGGCCAAGGCGCAGGAATATGCTGCCCAGATGGTATTGGGCAGCGCCAAGCTGGTGCTGGAAAGCGGAAAACACCCCGGCGAGCTCAAGGATGCGGTGTGCAGCCCCGGCGGCAGCACCATTCAGGGCGTGCGCGTGCTGGAAGAGCACGGCTTCCGCGGCGCGGTGACCGATGCGGTGATCGCCGCCTACGACAAGACAAAGGAAATGGGAAAGGGTTAAGTTTATGCGCATCGTCGTCAAAGTGGGCACCTCCACGCTGGCACACTCCACCGGGCGGCTGAACATCCGCCACACAGAGGATCTGGTCAAGGTGCTGAGCGACCTGAAGAACGCCGGGCACGAGGTCATTCTCGTCTCGTCCGGTGCCATCGGCATGGGAGTGGGCAAGCTGTCCCTGCCCTCCCGCCCCGGTGATATGGCCACCAAGCAGGCCTGCGCTGCTGTGGGCCAATGTGAGCTGATGTACACCTACGATCGCCTGTTCACCGCCTACAACCACAACGTGGCGCAGATCCTGCTCACCGGCGTGGATGTGGAGCACGAGGGACGGCGGCTGAATTTCCAGAACACCCTGACCCGGCTGCTGGAGCTGGGTGCGCTGCCCATCATCAACGAGAACGACACCGTTGCCACTGATGAGATCACCTCCATCGGCGACAATGACACGCTGGCCGCTATCGTCACCTGCTGCATCCATGCGGATCTGCTGGTGCTGCTGAGCGACATCGACGGCCTGTACACCGCCAATCCCCACACCCACCCGGACGCAAAGCTCATCCCGCTGGTAGAGCGCATCACTCCGGAGGTGCTGGCGCTGGCAGACGGGGCAGGCTCCGCATTGGGCACCGGCGGCATGTCCACCAAGCTCCGTGCCGCCCAGATGGTAACGGCAGAGGGCGCGGACATGGTGATCGCCAACGGTTCCCACCCGGAGCTGCTCTACGACATTGCAGACGGCAGACCCGCAGGCACCCGCTTTGCGGGCAGAAAGGAGGGCTGATCCATGACGACACAGGAGATCCTGGAAGCCGCCCGCGCGGCAAGAAGCGCGCTGGGCCTTTCCTCGGGCGAGGTTCGCCGCGCCGCCCTGCTGGGCATGGCTGATGCGCTCTGCTCCCCTGCCCGCCAGCAGGCCATTCTGGAGGCCAATGCCGCCGACCTGGAAGCAGCCAGGGGGCACATCTCGGAGGTCATGCTGGACCGGCTGGCCCTGACACCGGAGCGCATCAGCGCCATGGCAAAGGGCATCCGGGAAGTGGCTGACCTGCCCGACCCGGTGGGCAGAGTCCTGCGCCGGGTAGAGCGCCCCAACGGACTGGTCATTGAAAAGACCGCCGTGCCCATGGGCGTGATCGCCATCATCTACGAGAGCCGCCCCAACGTGACCAGCGATGCCGCCGCCCTTGCCATCAAGAGCGGCAATGCCTGCATCCTGCGGTGCGGCAGGGAGGCATGGCGCAGTGCCAACGCCATTGTAACGGCTCTGCGGGAGGGTCTGCGGACAAACGGCCTGCCCGAAACAGCGGTCTGCCTGATCGAGGACACCACCCACGCCTCGGCCAACGCCCTGATGACGGCAGTGGGCTATGTAGATCTGCTCATTCCGCGCGGCGGGGCCGGACTCATCCACGCCTGTGTGGAGAACGCAAAAGTCCCCTGCATCCAGACCGGCACCGGCATCTGCCACATCTTCGTGGATGCTTCTGCCGAGCAGGATAAGGCGCTGGACATCATCGAAAACGCCAAGGCCAGCCGCCCCAGCGTCTGCAACGCGGAGGAGGTGTGCCTGGTGCACCGTGACATTGCGGCAGAGTTCCTGCCCAAGCTGGCCCGGCGGCTGGGCCCTGACCGCGCTGCAAAGGGGTTGCACCCGGTGGAGCTGCGGCTGGACCCGCGTGCCGCCGCCATCATCCCCGGCACACCTGCAGGCCCTGCGGATTTTGACACCGAGTTCCTGGACTACATCCTGGCTGTCAAGGTCGTGGACAGCGTGGAGGAGGCCGTCGGCCACATCGCCGTGCACTCCACCGGCCACAGCGAAGCCATCCTGACCCGGGACGAGGCCCATGCCGCCCTCTTTACGGCGGCGGTGGACAGTGCGGCGGTCTACGTCAACTGCTCCACCCGCTTTACCGATGGCGGGGAGTTCGGGCTGGGGTGCGAGATGGGCATTTCCACCCAGAAGCTCCACGCCCGTGGCCCCATGGGGCTGGAAGAGCTGTGCAGCTACAAGTACATCATCCACGGCAGCGGCCAGATCCGCTGAACCGTTCAATTGCGAAAACATTTTTCCGTTTTTTTCTTACAGGCCGCCGTGGAAGGACAGCGGCCTGTATTTTTGTTTTGCAGGGATGGACTGTTTTTGTTATAGAAACACTTTCGCCCCAGAATTTCGAAAATTATTTTTCTGTTCGTATCACGATGTATTTTTCATTTCTCCATTCTGTACAAAAATAAAGTCGTACTTTTATCGGAAATTAGGGTAAAAATTCTCATTTTCCCCTTGACAACCCATATTTCGACGCGGTAAAACTATATTGGAAAGTATGGGAACAAGTTCGGCGGGGCGCTCTGAAGTGCGCCCGGAACTGTCCTTCTCACAACTGCAAATCCATTTCAAACAGATGTCCGCATGACGACACTAGTACAAAGGAGAGAGCGAATTATGACAATTGCCATTCTTGCACATGATTCCCGCAAAGAACTTGCACTTCAGTTCTGCACCGCCTACAGTGGTATCCTGTCCCGGAACACTGTCATTGCCACCGGTACCACCGGCCGGATGTTGAACCAGGCCACCGGCTTGCCAGTTCACTGTTACCTCTCCGGAAAGCTGGGCGGCATTCAGCAGATCACCGCCCGTGTTGCCTGCGATGAAGTGGATCTGGTGCTGTTCTTCCGCGACCCGCTCCGGGCCGACAGCGGTAGCTCCAACGAGCAGAACCTGCTCCGCCTGTGCGATATGCACAGCGTACCCATTGCCACCAACATTGCCACCGCCGAGGTACTGCTCCGCGGCATGGATCAGGGGGATCTGGACTACCGGGAAGGGATGCACCCGCCGGTGATCGAGCCTCTGGCCGCTCCCCGCCGCGCCGTGTGCTGAGGACTGCCTGACATTTTTTGTGTATAGAGGGAAACGTAAAACAGCGCCGCCGAAGCTTTTCAGGGCTTCAGCGGCGCTGCATTTTTATGCGGTTTTCAGTTCATTTTCCGGGAAGTGGCATCATTCCAGACCGGCCATCTGCTTGACGGCCTTCATGGCGAAGGTCAGGGTACGACCCATAGCCACACCGGCCATCAGGCAGGGGTAGTTGTTGGCAAAGAAGCTGCCGGACATATCACCGGTGATGTACAGACCCTCCATGGGCTGGTTGTTGGTGTCCAGAGCCTGACCCTTTTCGTTGATGGCGATGCCCTGCTCGGTGGTCAGCAGGGAAGCACCCAGCCAGCAGCCGTAGAAGGGCGCGGTGCGGATGGCGCTGAGGCGGTAAGCGGGCTTGCCGAAGTCCTCGTCGTTCTGCTTGTCGTACAACTCGTTGTAGCGCTCCACGGTAGCAAGGAAGGTATCCTTGGCAGCGCCGGTAAAGCCCATCTTGTCGGCCAACTCATCCAGCGTGTCGCACTTGAACATCAGACCTGCTTCGATGTGCTTCTCCATGGAAGAAGTGACCATCTGAGGCATATTACGAGACATGGCAGAGCAGCCGATGGTGTGGAAACGCTCGATATCTTCAGCAAAGTTTGCATCGTGGATCTGCGCATATACACGGCCCGGCTGGTGAGCAGCAGCGTAGACGATATCGTTGTAGGGGCAGCTCTCGTTGGCAAAGCGCTCGCCATTGCGGTTCACCTTCAGGAAGGGCTGGGTGCCGGTGTTGTACTGGCTGACAGTGCCGGGGAAAGCCTTGCCGCCAAAGACGCTCTCGCTGTCCACATAACCGGCATCCACACCGGGGGCTACGATGCCGCGGTCAAACAGCATGGGAGCGGCTTCCTTGTCCAGATTAGCGCCTGCCCACACAGCAGCACGGATGCCGTAGCCCTTGGTAGCAGGAGAGTAAGAGCAGGCGGTGGTCACGCTGGTGCCCAGCGGGTCCAGCTGCTCCATCATGTAGGGGTTGCCGGGGTAGCCGCCGCAAGCCAGCAGCACGCCCTGATTGGCGTTGTAGCGGATGAAGTGGTCGTCCTCGGCGCTCTGGGCGATGACGCCGGTAATGCGGCCATCGCTGTTCTTTTCCAGCTTGGCAAGGCTGGTCTTGAAGTCTACATCGTAGCCCAGTTCCTGAATGTACTGCAGCAGCAGCTCATTGCGGGGTGTGCCGGAAGCACTCTCGCTTGCCATGTAGTTGTGCTCCTGCACAGGGAAGAGGTAGTCGGTGTTGTGCTCGGCATTCTCGGCAGGCCATGCAGCCTCGCTGCCGGAGGTGAAATCGCACACCCAACCGTACTTATCTTCCAGAATGCTGCGCATGAAGTCGTGCATAGCGGCAGACTCGTTGATCCAAGTCTTGACGACGCGCTGGTCGCACTTGCCGGAGGCATAGCGGGAGATCTCGCTCAGCAGCTTAGCGCGGTCGGCGGGCTTCTCACCGGCAGCCTTGGCGGCGGCAGTGTCGATCGCGCCGTACCAGTGGCGGGTGTCCTGCACGTTGGCATTCTGCTCGATGACGCGGAAGTTCAGGCCATTTGCGGCAGCATAAGCAGCAGCGAACATACCGCCGTTACCTGCGCCCACGATGAGGATATCGGTGTCCACGGTCTCGGTGATGGCAGCCTCGTCGATGTCAGGCTCCTTGCCCAGCCAATCGGTCTCGTCACCGGTGGGCAACTGCACGCTGGAGACCACAGCCTCGCCCTTAGCCTGTGCAAAGCAGCTCTTGGCAGCCTTCTTCACGGCATCGGAGGTGATGGTGGAACCGGACACGCCGTCGATCTCGGCAGAACCGGCAGCCAGCAGCTGCTCGCGCAGCTCGTCGGCAGCGGCAGCGCCGAAAGAGGCGGTCTCGCCGGAGGTATCGACCACAACGTCGGTCACAGCACTGTCAGAGAAGGTCATGGTGACCTTGACGGTAGAGGAAATACCCTCAGCAGTTCCGGTGTAGGTACCGGGGGTATAGGTGCCTGCTGCACCGGAGGAAGCGGCGGTGGAGGTACTTGCAGCGTTGCAGGCAGCCAGTGCACCGGCGGTGACACCAGACATGGCAGCGGCAGCGGCGATCTTCAGAAAGCCTTTACGCGAAATCTTGTTCATGCTTGGATGATCCTTTCTTCTCTTTTTCTGTTCTTATTCTTCGATTTTCCTCTTATCCGAAACGCACCGCCACAATACGGCGCAGACTTCGTTCGATAATAAATTAACACAAAGTCCGCCTGTTGTCTTTTAAGAATTCTTAAACATCTTTGCCGTTTCTTCACCGGGAAATTCCTGTTTTCCACTTCGTTTGATAAATAACGGTCAAATCAGAGCAAAAAAAGCACCCACGGCTTAAGTTTCCTTAAGAAGCGGGTGCTTTGAGGATTAACGATATTTAAGACGGCAAAACCATTTCAGGCTTCCGTCTCCCCTTCCGGGCGGAAAATATAGCCTTTGCCCCAGACATTTTTGAGGTAGATGGGCTTTGCAGGGTCGGGTTCGATCTTACTGCGGAGGTTATGGATATGCACCTGCACAGTGCGGACATCCCCCAGGCTTTCCTTCCCCCAGATCTTCCGGTAAAGCTCGTTTGCGGTAAAGAAAGTGTTGGGATGCCGGATGAAGAGGGTCAGGATGCGGTACTCCATGTCGGCCAGATGGATGCTCCGGCCGTCCTTTTCCACGCAGTGGCTGTTGGGATCCAGCGTAAAGGCCGCACAGTGGTAGCCGCTGACGCTGGGCTCTGCGGCATCCATCTGGACACGGCGGATGTTTGCCATGATGCGGGCCAGCAGAACTTTGTGGTTGTAGGGCTTGGTCAGGAAATCATCGCCGCCCAATTCCAGCGCCCGTACCACTGTGTCTGTATCGTCCAGACAGGAAGTAAAAATGATGGGGCAGTGGTACCAGCTGCGCAGGCGCTGGCACAGTTCCATGCCGTTGGTGTCCGGCAGAAGGATATCCATCAGGATCACATCGAACTTTTCCCGGGCGTGGCTCAGCGCCTCGCCGCCGGTGTCAGCACAGACCACCTCAAAATTCTGCTGACAGTTCAAGAAATAGCTGGTAGTGTCCCGGATCACCGGATCATCTTCCACCAGAAGAATGCGGATCATCCTGTTTGCCCTCCCCTTTTCGGCGTGAATTTGCTATAATATCCTTATCTAGTATACCGTATTTCCGGGCTGTTCTCAACCGGTTCTCCAAAGTTTTTGCAGGAGGTCTTTTTATGACAAAAAAGCGATTTCTGCTTCCGGCTGCCGCCGGGGCACTGGCACTGACCATTGGGTTGGCAGGGATCTGGTTCAACCAGCAACTGCCGGCGCTGGCGGATTTTGGGGTCCCCGGCATGGACCCCGAAGCCCAATTGATGGCATGGGCTGCCCTGTTCCCGGAAAAAGGAGTGGCTGCCCTGACCTTCCGCACGGTGCTACAGTGGATGGCCATAGCGGTATTCTGCACTCTGGGGGCGGTGGTGCTGGCCCTGTACCGATACAAGCCTCAGAAGGAACTGGGGTATTTTCTGCTGTATCTGACGGTGCTGACCCTCTGGGCTCTGGTGATCATTCTGGCTCCGGTGGGAAGTTCCGGCTGGAGCGTCTTTTTCCGCCGGGGATTCTTTACCGTCACGGTTCTGGCAGGTATCCTGCTGTGTGCCGCCCTGACAGGGGCTGTGCCGGTGTCTCACGGGCAGCGGCTCGGTTCCCTGCTTCTGACGCTGGGGTATCTTGTTCTGACGCTGATTCCCCCCAGCCGTGTACGGGCGGTGGGGCTGCTTTTAGGCATGGGCTACTGTCTGGGCATACTGATGGCAATGTATGCCCGGGGCTCCGACGCTGCCCTGCTGATGCTGTTTCCCTGTGCCATCACCATTGGCTTCCGGGTATGGGTGGTCCTGCCGGGCATGCATGTGCCGTTTTTTCAGGAGAGCGTGTTTTTCTACCTGTTCCGGTGTGCCCGGATCTACGACGCGCCTTTTACTCTGGGCTGCATGGCCTACGTCTGCCGCCGGTATGCCCTGCAATTTGACCGGGCGGAGCAGCTGGCACGGGAGCTGGATGCCCGGGTCATTCAGCGGACAAAGGCCCTGACGGAGGAGACTGAGGCCCGGAAAAGCATGATGCTGAACATTTTCCACGACCTGCGCAGTCCCCTGTTTGCGGTCAGCAGTGGACTGGACACACTGGAGGCTGCACCGGAGGCCCTGCCGGCCCTGCTGCCCGCCCTGCAGCAGCGGACGGCCTTTCTCCGCCGCCTGACGGAGGATCTATTTCTGGCTGCAAAGCTGGAGCAGAAACAGGTGATGCTCAACGAGGACCGGGTATCTCTGGGGGAGGTCATCGCTGCGGTCTGTGACAGCTGCCGGGAGGAGGCTGAGAAGAAGGGCGTGGTGCTTCAGGCTCCCCCGGCTTCGGAGCTGCCGGTGTGGGGCGACCAGATCCGGCTGCAGCAGATCCTGCAGAACCTGTTGACAAATGCCATTCACTACACCCCTGCAGGAGGGAGCATCACCGTCAACAGCCGGGTGGAGGCCGGTGCTGCTCTGGTGAGCGTCCGGGACACGGGCTGCGGCATTGCGCCGGAGGATCAGGCCGCCGTATTTGACCGGTATTTCCACACCACCACCTCTTCCAAGCACGACTCCACCGGTCTGGGACTGACCATTGCGCAGGAGCTTGCCCACCTGCACCACGGAGAAATCCTATTGGAAAGTGAAGTGGGCAAAGGCAGTTGCTTCACGTTAAAACTCCCCCTATTATCCGCTTAACAAAGAAATCCCCCCGCCTATGACGAGGGGATTTCTTTATAGCATCTGATTTGAATTTAAGCCAGCGGGTCCCACAACTTCATGGGCAGGGGCTCCTGATCCAGCAGGGCGCGCTGGGCATCGCTCAGCAGGCTCTTGCGGACGGTGATCTGGTAGACATTGGCCTTGAACCACTTCTCGCTGCCGATGTAGTAGCCCTTCTGGCCGGAGGCATCGCCCCAGCTGTTCTCGATCTTCCAGCGGTCAGCCTTGCCGTTCTCGTCCAGATTGACACCGCAGAACATCATGCAATGGTTCATGGTACTTTCACGGGTGAGCAGCCGCTCGGCCTTGGTCATGCCAAAGGTCAGGCCGCCCAGCACCTCGCCGTACTGGAAGCAGTCGGGGTCCCAATAGCCGTTGGCGCGGTCGCCGTCGGGGTGGCAGTCGCAACTGAACATGACCCCCTCCCCTGCCTGCAGCTGGCGGATGGTCAGATCCTCCAGCTCCTCCTGCGAGAGGTTCAGCCAGAACATATTCTCCTCCACCACGTCACCCATAAAGGGCTGGCAGTAGGTGCGGTTCAGCGCATGGATGGGCGAGGAGATGATGACGACGTAATCATCCAGATCATTGCCCACATATTTCTCCAGGAAGGTGTGCGGGGTCAGGTTCCGGTCGCAGTGGTAGTGCTCATCCTTGTCGGTATACTCAAAGTCAAAGCTCCTGGGAGGCTGGCCGTAGAGGATGCACAGGGCGTTGTAGATCTCCGCCAGCATCTCCTCGCGGCGGGCGGCCGTGTCCTTTCCCTCTTTTGCCATGGCCCGCAGTTCCAGCGCATCCTCCCGCAGCTTGCGGTTCAGGATGGGCAGATACTTGGCCGTACCGGTGGAGTGGACAGTTTCCGGCATGACCCAGGAGGGCACCACGCCGTACTTTTTGATCAGGCTGATGGCCATATCCCACTGGCCGCCGTCGGGCAGCGGGCTGCCCAGCAGGGTGTAGGTCTCACGGTCGGTCAGGTCCTGATCCGCAAAGTGGAGGATGTTCTCAAGGAAGAGATTTGCCTTTTCCAGCTTATCGTAGAACGCCAGATAGGTGGGAGAGAAGGAGAAATCCTCCAGATCGCACTTGGCGATCACCCGCTGGCGCAGGACGTTCAGGGTGGAGAACATCCAGCAGCGGCCGCTCTGCTTCTGGTTGGTGATGTTATTGGTCTTGACCAGCACAGAGAAGTCCATCCGCAGCTTGGCAGCGGCGGCGGGCACAAAGGCCGCGTCCGGCAGAGCCGTGCGGGAAACTGCATTGGACATCACATTCAGCTCCGGGCGGGCAGCATAGCCCTGCTCAAAGCGTTCCAGCATCCGGGCATCGATGGGAGTAACACGATTCATTTGATTCACGCTTTCTTTCTGAAAAGTTCAATCCTTGAAATAAGCATTCTGCACGGCCAGCAGGACACCGGCACGGCTTGCGGCAAAGTTCAGGCCGCCCTGCAGGTAGCAAGTGTAAGGCTCACGCAGGGGGCCGTCGCAGGAGAGCTCGATGGTACTGCCCTGGGTAAAGCTGCCGCTTGCCATGACGACCTCATCGGTATAGCCCGGCTCCGGAGAGGGTTCCGGTGCAGCATAGCTGTCCACGGGGCTGGCGGCCTGAATGCCGCGGCAGAAGCCGATGAGGGCATCGGCGGTATCGGCATCGAAACAGGTCACGATATCGTTGTGGTCTTCGCAGTAGCGCGGGATGGGCTTTTTACCCACCAGTTCCAGCAGGCACTGGGCATAGATGGCGGTCTTGATGGCCTCACACACCACGCCGGGGGCATAGTAGAAGCCAAGGTACATATCACGGGGCGTTTCCAGTGTGCAGCCCAGCTCCTTGCCCAGCCCAGGGGCGTTCAGGCGGTAGGCACACAGCTCCACCAGATCCTTCCGGCCTGCGATATAGCCGCCGGTGGGGGCAATGCCGCCGCCCGGGTTCTTGATGAGACTGCCCACCACAAGGTCCGCACCGGCCTGGCAGGGCTCCTTCATCTGGGTGAACTCACCATAGCAGTTGTCCACAAAGATGATGATCTCGGGGTTGGCGGCACGGGCCGTGTCGGCGATCTTCTGAATGGTATCCAGATCAAAGGCATTGCGCTGCAGGTAGCCGCGGCTGCGCTGGATATGGCAAACCTTTGCCCCCGGGGCCTTTTGAGCGATCAGCGCGTAATCCGGGGTGAAGTCGGCCTTGAGGGGGGCTTCGTCGTACCGGATGCCGTAGTCCATCAGGGTGCCGGTGCCCTTGCCCTTGCCGTCCAGACCGATCACGCCCTCCAGCGTATCGTAGGGGCGGCCGGTAGCAGCCAGCAGGGTATCCCCTGCCCGCAGCAGGCCGAACAGGGCCACCGCCAGCGTATGGGTGCCGCTCTGGAACTGGCTGCGCACAAGGGCATCCTCCGCGCCCATCACCTCGGCAAAGATCTGCTCGAGCTTGGCGCGGCCGGTATCCCACAGGCCATAGCCGGTGGTGCCCAGCATATCGGTGGAGGACATCTGAGTATCGGCAAAGGCCTTGAGCATTTTCAGCTGGTTGTAGTCCCGGATCTCCTCCATGTGACGGAAATAGGGCTGGCAGAGTTCCATGGCTTTTTCGTCCAGCGCCAGGACTTCGGGTTTATAATCAAAAAAGTGGTTCAACATTGACATAATCTATCCTTGATCTTTATTTTCATATCGGGCATACTCTCCCAGCTTTTCAAAGCCGAGGCGGGTATAAAAGTGCACCCGTTCCGGGGAGCAGAGGAAAAGGGGCTGCAGGCCCTGCGCCGAGAGGGTGTTGGCCAGCCGGACGATAAGCCGCCCGCCGATGCCGCGCCCCCGCAATGGCTCCGCAGTCTCGCCGCAGGCCATATAAGCCTGCTCCGTTCCAATGGCGTAAGCGCCCACGGTGCAGGCAAGCTCCCCTCCCTGCTCCAGAGCCCAGACCACAGCCCTGCCGCGGGTGCGCTTTGAGCAGAGCTCAGAGTAAAAATCATCCCGCCGCGTGGGGCGGTCCGGAAACAGCATCTGTGCAACGGGGCCCGCCGGGGGCTCCGGGTCAAAATGCAGGGAGGCCCAGAGCGTTTCTTCCACAGCGGGTTCCGGCAGCTGCTTTCCGGGTGCCAGGCCAAAGACAAAAAGGGACTTTACCCGGGCCCAGCCGGTGGGCGGCGGGCACTCGGCTTCGTCCAGGATGACCGCCTTACAGCCGCAGAAATGCAGGAAGCTGGCCAGTTCGTCCGGGTTGGCGTGGCCCGCCAGCCAAGCGGTGCTGCCGCCCACATCCAGCGCCAGCGTTGGCCCGGCGAAGAACCGGCCCGGCTGGCTTTTGCCGAAAAGCTCCAGCGCCTGCAGCATCGTGACTCCAAGGCAGAGCTTTCCGCGGCAGGCGCTGCGGAACCGCTGTCTCTGGCGGGGCGTTCTGACCTGCGTGATCATTTCAGTGCGTTGACGATGTTCTTGAACTCGCGGCCGCGCACCTCAAAATTGGGGTAGAGGTCGAAGGAGGCGCTGGCGGGAGACAGGATGATGATATCGCCGGGCTTTGCGGCGGCACGGGCCAGCTCCACGGCGTGCTGCATATTGTCCGCGTGCTGGATGGGCAGTGCGGCCTCGTTGAAGCCGGGGTCTTCCCGCAGGGCCTTTTCAATGCGGGGGCCGGTGGCACCCATCAGCACCAGATCCTTGACGTGGGCCACGATCTCGGGGGCCAGCGGCTCATAGGGGATGTGCTTATCGTAGCCGCCCGCAATGAGGATGACCTTCTGGTCAAAGCTGCGCAGGCCCGCAATGGTGCGGGTGGGGCTGGTACCGATGGAATCGTTGTAGTAGAGCACGCCGTCCAGCGTGCGCACCGGCTCAATGCGGTGCTCCACGCCGGTAAAGGTGCTGCCCACCTTCTGGATGGCCTCCACGGGCACCTCGCCCCAGACTGCGGCGGCAGCGGCCAGCAGATTCTCGATGTTGTGCAGGCCCCGCAGCTTGATGTCCTTCTGGGCCAGGAAGGGTGTTACCACGCCGTCCTCGGCCATGCAGAGCATATTGTCCTCTTTGCGCAGGAATGCACCGTTGTCGGTATCGTGCAGGCGGGTGAACCAGACCTGCCTGCCCTTGCAGTCCTTCTGCATGGAGCGGCTGATCTCATTCTCGTAGCCCAGCACGGCACGGCAGGGCGGGTTCTGGTAGAGCAGGATGTTGCGTTTTGCGTCGATGTACTCCTGCATATCCTTATGGTGATCGAGGTGGTTGGGGGTGACGTTGGTCACCACCGCGATCTTCGGGCTCTGGTGCATGCTGATGAGCTGGAAGCTGGACAGCTCCACCACAGCCACATCCTCCGGCCGGACCTCGGGCAGCATGGGCAGCAGGGCCGCACCGATGTTGCCGCCCAGATGTACTTTGCGGCCTGCGGCCTCGTAGAACTTGGAGATGAGGGTGGTGGTGGTGGTCTTGCCGTCAGAGCCGGTCACGGCCACGATCTCGCAGGGGCAGAAATCGAAGAAAAGCTCGACCTCGCTGGTGACCATGGTGCCCGCCGCCATGGCATCCTGCAGGGGCTTTTCAAAGTAGCCCACAAAGCCGGGGGTGCGCATGATGATATCCTGGCCCTTGAAGCCGTCCAGATAGTGTTCGCCCAGGCTCAGGTCAATGCCCAGTTTCCGGATGGTAGCGGCATAATCGCCAAACTCCTCCACGCTCTTTTTCTGGTCGCACAGGGTCACATGGGCCCCCAGCTCCACAAACTCCTTGATAAGAGTCTTGTGGCTGACACCGGCACCGATGAACGCCACCTTTTTGCCCCGGATAAGTTCTGCAAGCTTCTGCTGATCTTTCTGCATAAAGAAAGAACCTCCTCTATGAAAATTCAGGCTGAAATTGATTCACTGCTCCATTTTACACCTTTTCCAGCCAATTGGCAACGCCAAACCTTGTTCTGGCCCCGGATGCACCGAAATCCTATCTGAATTCACAAAATGTCGATTGTCTTTTCCGACCGTTTCCGCTATACTTTAATCGTATCATTTTACAAGGAGCGCATTTTCTTGAAACATTCCCTGATCCGCTTTTCCGCAGTGGTGCTGACCATTGCGTTTGTTTTTGCCCTGACCGGCTGTGGTTCGGGCTCCAACAGCTTCACCTGGTTCGTGGACAGCATCCCGGCCAACCTTGACCCGCAGGTGGCCTCGGCATCTGCGGATGTCATCGCCTGCGAGAACCTGTACAGCGGCCTTGTCCGCAAAGATCCCAGCGGCAAATATGAGCCTGCCCTCTGCGAACGGTGGGAGAAGTCCTCCGACGGCCTCACCTACACCTTCTACCTCAAGGACGGCCTGACTTACACCGCCGCCAAGGGCAGCGCCACCGACTACGCCATCACCGCCGAGGATTTTGTGTTCGCTTTCCGGCGCTTGTTCCGGGCGGAGACCAACTCCCCCTACGCGGTGGAGTTTGCGGCCCTTGAAAACAGCGCCGCCGTGCTGGCCGGGCAGATGCCCGAGAGCGCGCTGGGAGTCACGGCCTCCGGGCCGCTGACGCTGGTGTTCCACCTGAGCAGTGCCGATGACAACTTCCTCGAGAAGCTCACCCTGCCCGGTGCCATGCCCTGCGATGAGGAATTTTTCAATTCCACCCGGGGTACCTACGGTCTGAATGCCTCGTCCACCCTTTCCAGCGGCAGCTTCTACATCTACAACTGGACAGCCAGCGGCCTGTTCCTGCGGCGTGCCCCCTCGGGCAACCTCATCGACAGCCTGCGGCTGGTGCAGAACACCAACAGCGCCGGGCAGTCCGCCGCAGAGCTGATTGCCAACGAGAAGTGCTCTGCCGCCCCGGACGACACCGCCGCGCCCACCACCCTGACTTCCCTCTCCTACTCCGATACCACATGGAGCCTGCTGTTCAACTGCAGCAGCGTGTTTGCTTCCACCGAGCTGCGGCAGGCACTGGCCTCCGCCGCGCGGGGTGCAGCCGAGGTGCCGGACGGCGGGCTCTATGCCGCCGCCAACGGTCTGGTACCGGGCGGCCTGACTGTGGACGGCATGAACTACCGGGATACCGCCGGGGATGTGACTCCCGCCGCGGTGGATGCCCGAGCGCTCTACCTCACGGCGCGGCAGACGCTGACCACCTCCGACTTCAACAAGGTCAGCCTGATGGTGCCCGCCGGTTCCGGCGTGACCAGCGCCGCTGAGGAGATCAATGGCGTGTGGCAAAAGGAGTTTTCCCTCTTCTTCTCCGTAGAGGAAGTGGACGAGGAGACCTTTGCGAAACGGCTGGCCGAGGGGGACTACACCATTGCCTTGGCCCCCATCAGCGCCGAGGGCGGCAGTGTGTACAACATGCTGAACCAGTTCACCGCAGCGGGCGGCGGCCTGACCGGCTATGCAGATTCCCTGTATGCCACCCAGCTGCAGGCCAGCGCCCAGGCCACCGGAAGCTCCCGCTGCCGCTTGCTGGGCGATTGTGAGCGCCAGCTGCTCAGCGATGCCGTGGCGGTCCCTCTGTTTGCCCAGCAGAAGCGCCTGCTGATCGCACCCGGCATCCAGAACCTCATCTTTGACCCCTTTGGCCCGGTGCTGGATCTGACCTATACCACAAAAGAATGATGTGCCACAAAAAATACCGGAGCAGCCGCCTGCCCCGGTATTTTTCTTATCCCTTTTTGATGCCGAACAGCCTGCGCAGAACGCCGCGCAGACACTTTGGGCTTTTGATAACGACCACCTGCATCGCTCTCCCGCCTTTCGTGGTGTGATACCACAATATAAGCGGCAGGACGGCAAAGTGTGCGGCTCAGGCCTTGTTCCCGGTCAGGATCGGTGTATCCGGCACTGTTTCCACGACCACCAGCGCCCCCTTGCGGGTGGAGATGGTGATGCAGTCTGAGCCTTCGGCATACTCATTGCTGACCCCCAGCGGATAACCGGCCACCAGCACATCATCGGTGAGCTCATAGTAGGAACCGTGCTCCCACACGCCCTCTGCCCTGCCCTCCATGGGGAAAGCGGAGAAATAGAAAAATTCCTCCTTCGGGTAGGCGCGGGTTTCGCCGGGACGGACAAAGGTGACGCGGCTGCGCTCATCCTGAAGCGTTGCCCGCACGCCCCGTTCTTCCAACCCAAGGCCGGTGGCAAGATTCGAGAGGGTATGCTCGATCCGCCTGCCGCCCAGCGCGCCCAGAAGAAGCACCTCGGTAAAGCCCTTCTCACTGGCAAGCTTGGCGGCATATTCGGTGTCGGTGTCGTCCTTGACGTGAGGCAGGACGATGATATCGTCGTTCTGCTGCACCGGACAGGGCGCGGTATCGAAGTCTCCCAGGATGATATTGGGCTTGCAGCCCAGCGGCGCGCAGTTGCGGTAGCCTGCATCACAGGCGATGATGAAGTCATCGGGGCGGAGCAGACGCTTCAGCTCCGGCGAAACCGGGCAGGCCGAGAGGATCACGCAGCGCATCACATTCCCCTCCTCTGCCAGTCCTTGACATCCTTGACTTCCTCATACATGGCACAGTAGCTGTCGTACCGGGTCTGGGAGAGCTTTCCCTCGGCCAGAGCGGCGCGGATGGCACAGCCCTTTTCCGTGCGGTGGGAGCAGCCCGTGAACTGGCACTGCCCAAGGTAGGGCCCGAACTCCGGGAAGGCGTGCTCCAGATTCTCCTTGGGGATGAACCCGGCGCGGTTGGCTTCCAGGCTGGCAAAGCCGGGGGTATCCGCAATACGGCCCCCAAAGGCCTCAAAGATGGTCACCTCGCGGGTGGTGTGGCGGCCGCGCCCCAGCTTCTGGCTGATGGCGCTGGTCTCCCGCTCGGCCTGAGGCAGCAGGGTGTTGAGCAGGGTCGATTTGCCAACACCGGAGTTGCCGCAGAAGGCGCAGAGCCGCCCGCTGATCCACTGCCTGACCTCGTCCAGCCCTTCCCCGCTGTCGTAGCGGATGGCAATGAAGGGCAGAGTGGATCTTTCATAGGCACTGCGCAGGAACTCCACCTCGCCGAGGTCAGCCTTGGTGCAGACGATGACGGGCTGCACCCCCTTGTCCACGGCAATGGCCGAGAGCTTGTCCAGCACCAGTGTGCTGGGGGTGGGCTGGGTGGTGCTGGCCACAAGGAACAGCACATCCAGATTGGCCACAGGCGGCCGGACAAACACGTTTTTGCGGGGTGCGATCTCGGCAATGACTGCCGCGCCGTTCTCGGTCTCCAGCGTCACCTCATCGCCCGCCACGGGGGTAATCTTCTGTTTGCGGAAGATGCCCCGGGGCTTGCACTCGATCACACCCTCTTCGGTCTTGACGTAGTAAAATCCGCCAATTCCTTTTACGATATATCCCTTCATCCGTTCCTCCCTCAGGACAGCAGCGCGCTCCACCAGTCGCCCAGGCCGGTGCCCTCGCTGCTGGAAGAATCGCCGCTGCTGGAAGAGCTGCCCCCGATCAGGCCGCTCCACCAATCGCTGGAGGAGCTGCCCGGCTGTTCAGCCGGGGTCTCAGGCACCGGCTCGGGGCCTGCGCTCACGGTAATGCTGACACGGCTGTTCACCTTGACGGTAGATCCTGCCGCCGGGCTCTGGCCGATGATGGTACCGGCGGGCTGGTCGCTGTACTGCTCGGTGGTGCTGCCAAGACCCAGCTTGTTCTGCACCAGCACGGAGCGGGCATCGTTCACGCTCTTGAGACCGGTCAGGGCAGGCACCTTGGCCGTGGTGTTGACCTGCGGGCGGCTGACATAGACCACCACTGTGGAGCCTGCGGCCACCTGACTGCCCGCAGCAGGTTCGGTGCGGATGATGGAGCCTGCGGCCACGCTGGGTTCCACCGCCTGGGTGATCAGGACAGAGACCCCCAGATCCTTGAGCTGCTGCTCACCATCTGCCTGCACATAATTGGAGACATCCGGCACGGTGACATACTGGATGCCCAGGCTGACGGTCAGGGTCACGCTCTGGCCCTCGCGGACGGTACGGCCCGCCACCGGGGACTGCCGGTAGACGTAACCGGCGGCGTAATCGTTGCTGTAGGCCTGCTCCCAGTTGATGACGATCTGGCCGGATGCCACCTGCTGGGAAGCGTTGACCTCATCCTGGGTCATGCCGCTGTAATCTGCCAGCACCACATCAGCCTTTTCCCCCATCAGGGAGCTGGAATCATTCAGGATCATCCAGCACAGGGCCGCGCAGGCCAGTGCAAAGGCCACAGTGATGCCAAACAGCACCGGCAGGAACACGGTGCGCTTTTTCTTTTTTCTGCCTTTTGCCGGGGCACTGCCGCGCTCCGGACGGGATTCTTTTCTGGGCATAGGGGGTTCCACCACCTTTTCAGGAATTTCATCGGGGAGATAGGTGTAGTTGAACACGATGGCCGGGTTCTCTACATAGGCGTTGAGGGCTTCCAGCATCTCAGCGGCGCTCTTGTAGCGGTTTTCGGGCCGCTTTGCCATGGCGCGCTCGGTGATCTCCACCAGCCCCACCGGCACCCAGGGAGCCAGTTCCCGCAGGCTCCTGGGCTGATCCGAGATCTGCTTGATGGCCACCTCCACCACGTCATCGGCATCGAAGGGCAGATGCCCTGAGAGCATCTCGTACATCATCACGCCCACCGAATAAAGGTCGCTGGTGAAGTCGGTCTCATCGCCCTTGGCCTGCTCCGGGCTGATATAGTGGACGCTGCCCATGGCCTTGCCGCCCGAAAGCTGGTTCTCGGCCCGGGAGATGCGGGCAATGCCGAAATCCATCATCCGCAGCTGGCCGTTGTCCAGCAGCATGATGTTCTGGGGCTTGATGTCCCGGTGCACCACGCCGTTGCGGTGGGCATGGTCCAGCGCTTTCAGGATCTGGGAGATAAAATGGACGGTCTCCCGGCTGGTCAGCTTGCCGCCCCGCTCGTTCAGATACTCGCGCAGGGTCATACCGTCCACATATTCCATGACGATATACTGCAGATGGTCGCTCACCGAGACATCATACACCTTGACGATGTTGGGGTGGTTGAGCAGCGAGATGGCCTTGGACTCGTTCTTGAAACGGCGCACAAGATCAGGGTCGTGCATGAGCTCCTGCCGCAGCACCTTAACGGCCACGACCGTGCCCTCCGGCACCGGGCCGCCCGGCCCCACAACGGCCTTGTAGACATTGGCCATGCCGCCGGTGCCGATGAGTTCCCGCACCGTGTACAGGCCGTCCAGCGTTTTGCCGATCAGGTTATCCATGGTGCACCTCCGTAGGTTCCACAGCCAGCAGCAGGGCGGTGATGTTGTCGGAGCCGCCGTTCTCGTTGGCGGCATCCACCAGCCGATCGGGCAGGTCGTAGAACGGGCCCTGCGCCAGCAGATGCTCCATCTGCTCCACCGGCACCATGTTGGTCAGGCCGTCCGAGCAGAGCAGCAGCAGATCCTTTGCCTGCAGCTGCACCGAAGTGACCTCCGGCTCCAGCCGGTAATCCACGCCCAGCGCCCTGGTGATGATGTTCTTCTGGGGATGGTGCTCGGCCTCCTCCTCCGTGATGGTGCCGCAGTCCACCAGCTCCTGCACATAGGAGTGGTCGTGGGTGAGCTGGGTCAGTTTACCGCCCCGGCAGAGGTAGGCGCGGGAATCGCCCGCGTGGCAGAGGGTGGCTTCCCCACCCCGCACCAGAGCGCAGACCGCCGTGGTGCCCATGCCGGCCAGCGATTCCTCGTGGGCAGCTTTGTTGAACACATAGCGGTTGGCGCTGATGAGGGCCTTTTTCAAAAAAGCTCCCTCCTGCCCTGCTCCGCACTGGGCGTACTGCTCCTGAAACACCTGTTCGATGACATTGCAGGCCCCCTGTGAGGCCTCGCGGCCGCCTCTGGCACCGCCCATACCATCGCACACCAGTGCCCAGACAGCACCGCCGGGCAGCTCCCCGGCACGGTAATCATCCTGATTTTCCTGCCGGACGCGGCCCACATCCGTTTTTCCTGCTAGTTTCATAGGCTTCTCCTCTTGCGATTTACGCCTTACCATTCATTTCGTCCCGGCGCAGCTGGCCGCAGGCGGCGCTGATCTCGCTGCCAAGACGGCGGCGTACCGTGGCGTTGACCCCCAGGCTCTCCAGCTTTTTCTGGAAGCGCTGGACATTGGCGGCATCGGTAGCCGAGTAGGGGCTGCCGTCCACCGGGTTGATGGGAATGAGGTTCACATGAGCACCCATGCCCCGGATGAGGTCGGCCAGCTGTCTGGCACAGGCATCAGAATCATTGACACCGCGCACCATCGAATACTCAAAGCTGACCCGGCGGCCCGTGGTCTCCTGATAGCGGCGGACGGCGGGCATCAGCACCTCCACGGGGTAGGCATCATTGACCGGCATCATGCCGCTGCGGATCTCGTTGTTGGGGGCGTGCAGGGAGACCGAAAGGGTCAGCTGCAGCTTTTTCTCGGCCAGCTGGTCGATCTTGGGCACCAGACCGCAGGTGGAAAGGCTGATGTTGCGCATTCCGATGTTCACGCCCTCCGGGGAGGAGATGTTCTCAAGAAAGCGCATGACCTCGTCAAAATTATCCAGCGGTTCCCCGATGCCCATGAGGACGATGTGGGAGATGCGCTCCCCGATGTCCTTCTGGGCGGTATAGATCTCAGAGCAGATCTCACCGGCTTCCAGGTTGCGCACCCGGCCTGCCTGGGTGGAGGCGCAGAAGCGGCAGCCCATCCGGCAGCCCACCTGCGTGGAGACGCAGACCGTGTTGCCGTAGTGGTAGCGCATGACAACGGTCTCGATGCAGTTGCCATCGGCCATCCGCAGCAGATATTTCACGGTGCCGTCCTTGGCTTCCTGCCGGCGCTCGATCTTGGGGGCAGCAATGTAAAACTGCTCTTCCAGCTTTGCCAGCAGGGTCTTGGGCTGGTCGGTCATGGCAGAAAACTCGGTGACCAGCTTCTGATGCACCCAGTGGAAGATCTGCTTTGCCCGGAAGCCCGGCTGACCCATAGCTTTCAGCGCAGCGGTCAGCTCGGCCAACGTCAGGGAAGAGATACAGCGTTTTTGTTCCATGGTATTCTCCTATGAATCAATACGAACCGGACGGCGGGTTCATTGCGTTTTCTGCATGGCGCAGAGGAAAAAGCCGTCCATCCCGGTGCGGGTGGGCACCGAGAGCGCCCCGTGCTCCCCCACTGTCATTCCGTCAGGGAACGCCACAGCGGGCCGGACCACCCGGAACTCCGGGTGGCGGGCAAGGAATGCCGCCACCTGCTCCTCGTTCTCAGCGGGGTCGATGGTACAGGTAGAGTAGACCAGCCGCCCGCCCGCTTTCAGCAGAGCGGCTGCTGTGTCCAGAATGGACGACTGGGTGGCCAATAATTCATCATGGCGTGCTTTTTCCAGCGTCTTATAGCGGATATCCGGCTTTTTTGCCAGAATGCCCAGGCCGCTGCAGGGGGCATCCACCAGAATGCGGTCCGCGGCGGGCAGCTTTTGGTTGGGGCGGGTGGCATCATTGCAGAGGGCGGTGACATGGGCAAAGCCCATCCGTTCCACAGCGCTCCGGATGAGCCCGACCCGGTGCTCTGCCACATCGCAGCTGTACAGTGCGCCCTGCCCCTGCATCTCCTCGGCCAGCAGCAGCGTTTTGCCGCCGGGTGCCGCGCAGAGGTCGATCACGGTATCGCCGGGCTTTGCCTCCACACAGAGGGCTGCCAGCTGGCTGGCCTGCCCCTCCACATGGAAACAGCCCTCCTTGAAGAGCGGGTGCTCCGCCGGGCTGCCCTCAAACTTTGCCAGCACACTGCCAGGCACAAGGCCGGGCTGTGCGCTCTTCACGCCGCTTTCCAGCAGTTTTTCACAGAGGGCCGCGGCATCCATTTTCAGGCAGTTGGCCCGCAGGCTGGTGCAGCCGCCGTCGGCGGTGTGGGTCAGGATGCCCAGCGCTTCCTCGGGGTAATGGGTGCGCAGGAACTCTGCCACATCCTGCCCCGCAGAGCCCAGCACCATGAGGCGCTGGGTCTCGTTCCGGAAACGGGCAGTTTCCAGATCATAATTGCAGGCCTTGCGCAGGACGGCATTGACCAGCCCGGACGCACTCGCCTTTTTGAAGGTGCGGGTCAGCTTGACGGCCTCGTTCACCGCCGCCGACACCGGCACCTGCATATAGCGGGCCTGCGCCAGCGCAGCCCGCAGGATCTCGCGCACCTGCGGGTCCAGCCTGGCAAGGCCCTTGGGCAGGAACTGCTCCAGAATGAAATCCAGCGTGCCCTGATGCTCCAGCACGGTGTAGAAGATGGCACCGGCAAAGGCCTTATCCCGGCCCTCCAGCTTCTGGCGGCGGAGTTCGGCATCCAGCACAAGGTTTGAGAAGCCGTCCTGCTCCTGCCGGACCAGTGCGGCCACTGCCGCTGCCCGTGGATTGGCCGCCATCAGAGGGTATCCCCCGCTTTGAGGCGCAGACCGGCCGCAAAGGAAGTGCCATCCATCGGCTTTTTGCCCTCAGGCACCACATGGAGCAGCTGGACCGCGCCATCGGCACAGGCCACCGTCAGGGGCTTTGTGGAAAGCACCGTGCCGGGAGCCTCACCGTTGGAAGCGGCCACGCGGCACTCGGTCACCTTGACCTTTTTGCCGCCTGCGGTCACGAACCAGGCCATGGGCCAGGGGTTCATGCCGCGCACCCAGTTGTGGATGTGCGCGGCAGTATCGGTCAGCCTGAACTCTGCCAGCTCCTTGTCCAGCATGGGGGCCAGGGTGGCGTTCTCATGCTGCTGGGGCTGGGGCCTGAGGGTGCCAGCCTCCAGGGCGGGCACTGCCTCGCAGAGGACACGGGCACCCACGGCGGTGACCCGGTCGAACAGCTCGCCGCTGGTTTCCTCCGGGCCGATGGCGATCTTCTCGCAGACCAGCACATCGCCGGTGTCCAGCCCCTCGTCCATCTGCATGATGGAAACGCCGGTCTCGGTGTCGCCGTTCAGAACAGCCCACTGCACAGGGGCACTGCCGCGGTACTTGGGCAGCAGGGACACATGCAGGTTGATGCAGCCATGCTTCGGGGCTTCCAGCACGGACTTGGGCAGGATGCAGCCGTAGGCCACCACCACGATGAGGTCAGGGGCCAGCGCCCGGATGTTGGCATCCTCGCTGCCGTCCCGCAGGGTGCGGGGCTGGAACACGGGGGTCCCATGCTCCAGAGCAACTTCCTTGACCGGGGGCGCGGTGAGCACCTGCTTGCGGCCCACCGGCTTATCCCGCCGGGTGTACACGCCGCAGATCTCGTGACCGGCGGCATACAGGGCCTTCAGGCACTCCGCGGCAATATCCGGGGTTCCCATGAACAGAATGCGCATCAGTTGTTTCCTTTCGCTTCACGGGCAGCCTTTTTGCCCTCCTCGGTGTCCTCGTAGAAATACTCGCTGGACTCCATGATGGTAATGCCGTCCAGATGGTCATTCTCGTGCTGGATGCAGCGGGCCAGCAGGTTCTCGGCCTCCAGCTCGAACCAGTTGCCGTTGCGGTCCTGTGCACGCACCTTGACGGCAACGGGACGGGTCACGGCACCGTTGTGACCGGGGAAGGACAGGCAGCCCTCGTAGGCGGTCTCCTCATCCTCAGAAACAGCCAGGATCTCGGGGTTGACGAAATCGATGAACTTGTACTCATAATCCTCGGGGATCTCCTCGGGGGCATCGGTGGTGTCCCACACCACGAACAGGCGGCGCAGCATGCCCACCTGAGGGCCTGCCAGACCCACGCCGTCGGCGGCGATCATCGTCTCCCGCATGTCATCCAGCAGGGTGGCAAGGCGGTCGTCAAAGTTGGTCACGGGGCGGCAGACCTTGTTCAGGATGGGGTCGCCCTCTTTTACGATGTTACGGATAGCCATAGTGGTACCTCCAAAATTTGTTGTGTTGTATCAGATATCCCCGTCCGAGTGCAGATCGACCACAACGGTGGCCTTGCCGGGCAGTTTTTCCTGCTCGTAGAGGGTCAGCGTTTCCCGGATAAGGTCCCGGAAACGGTGGTCGTTGCGGCACTTGACGGTGAGTTTATAGCGGTAGGAATCGTTGATTTTTTCAATGCTGCCGGGGGTGGGGCCCAGCACCCGCAGGGGCAGGTCGGGCTGTTTGGCCGCCTGTCGGCCCAGCAGGGCCGCAAAGCGGGCGGAAGCCCGGGCCACCTCGCCCTCCTTTGGCCCGGCAAAGCCCACAACGCAGAGCCCGCAGAAGGGCGGATAAAGCCCCAGCTTCCGGTAGGCGATCTCCTGCTCGAAGAACGCGCCGTAGTCCTGCGCGGCGGCAAGGTTGAGCACCGGGTTGTCCGGGTCGGTGGTCTGGATGATGGCAAAGCCGGGGTCTTTTGCCCGGCCGCTCCGGCCCACCACCTGCGTGACGAGGCTGAACACGGTCTCATAGGCCCGGAAGCCCTGGGCGAACAGGAGCGAATCGATGCCCAGCACGCCCACCAGCGTCACATCCTCGAAATCCAGCCCCTTGGCCACCATCTGGGTACCCACCATGATGTCATATTCATGCCGGGCAAACTTTGCCAGCAGCTTTTCATGGGCATCCTTGGCGGCGGTGGTATCCTGATCCATCCGCAGGATGCGGGCCTCCGGAAAGAGCTTTGCCAATTCCTCCTCGGCCTTCTGGGTGCCAAAACCCCGGTACTGCAGTTTGCCGCCGCAGGCGGGGCATCTGGCAGGGGGCGGGTCCAGCTGGCTGCCGCAGTAATGGCAGAGCAGCTTGTGGGCCGATTTGTGGTAGACCATGGGCACGCTGCACTTGGGGCATTTGAGCACCTCGCGGCAGTCCTCGCACTGGGCCACGGTCTGGTAACCCCGGCGGTTGAGCAGCAGAATGGTCTGCTTGCCTGCCTCAAGGTTGTGCCGGATGGCATCCTCCATGGCAAGGCTGATCTCCCGGGGGTTGCCGGAGGCAAGCTCGGCCCGCATATCCACGATCTGGACTTTGGGCAGCGGGTTGCCGCCATAGCGTTTGGTCAGGCGCACCAGCTGGGTGCGGCCATGCTGGGCGGCATAATAGCTCTCGGTGCTGGGGGTGGCGCTGGCCAGCAGGAGCAGGGCCCCGTTCTCCGCCGCGCGCTGCCGGGCCACCTCGTGGGCCGAGTAGCGGGGCGCGGATTCGGAGCGGTAGGTGTGCTCCTGCTCCTCATCAATGATGACAAGGCCGATGTTTTCCAGCGGGGAGAAGATCGCGCTGCGGGTGCCCACCACGATATCCGCGCCGCCGTCCTGGATCATCTGCCATTGGAGCAGGCGCTCGGTGTGGTTGAGAGCGGAATGCTGCACGGCCACCCGCTTGCCAAATTGGCTTTTCAGCCGCAGGATCATCTGAGGGGTCAGGCTGATCTCAGGCACCAGCACCAGCGCCCGGCGGCCCATCTGCAGACAGTGCTCGATGAGCTTCAGGAACACCAGCGTTTTGCCGCTGCCGGTCACGCCGTAGAGCAAGGCCGAGTGCGGGGCTGCATCCTCCAGCCCGGGCAGCAGCGCGTCATAGGCGGCCTGCTGCTCCTCCGTGAGAAGGATGGGCTCGTTTTTCAGCGGGATGGAAGAATACAGGTCGATGGATTTGTTCACCTTGCTGCATTCCAGCACGCCCTTGGCGCAGAGGTTGTCCAGCACTGACCGGCTGATGCCCTTTTCCTCCAATGCAGACAGGGTGCGCTCACCCCCGGCCAGCAGGGCCACTGCGGCCAGCTGCTTGGCGGTCGGCCTGGGCTTTGGGGGCAGCGTGCCCACCAGCTTGTAGGCATTTTCCGTGTGGCGGACGAGCTGCTTTTGAAGCACCGGGGTCACACCGTCCTCCGCCACGGTGGGCTTGTACTGCGCGCCATAGGGAATGACCGCCTTGACGGCCTCGTAATAAGTGCAGAAGGTGCGCTCCTTCAAAAAATGCACCAGCCGCAGCAGCTCCGGGGTGAGGCAGGCAGAGGCCGGGGCCACATCGAACAGGAACTTGAGCTTTGCGCTCTCCGGTTCGGCATCGCAGGCCAGCACCACACCCATCCGGGCACGGCTCCCCCGCCCGAAGGGCACCAGCACCATGCTGCCCAGCCGGACGGTATCCTGCTGGTCGGGCATGACGGCATAGGTATAGAGTTTGTCGAAATGAAAGGTCGCGTTGCTCACTGCAACGCCTACCGTTTTTGGCATTCAGGCAGCTCCTTCAAAGCGTTTTAGCGGGTCAGGCCCGCACGCTGGCAGATGATATCATAGAGCCTTGCGGCGCAGGCATTCACCTCGTCGTTGACCAGCTTGAGGGTGAATTTGTCCTGCTGGGCCAGCTCATTGCGGGCGATCTCCAGGCGCTCCCGGACGCTCTCCTCGGTCTCGGTGCCGCGGCCACGCAGGCGGCGCTCCAGCTCCTGGGTGGAGGGGGGCAGCAGGAAGATGGTGGTGGCACCGGGATACATGCGGCGGATATTGGCCGCGCCATGCACATCGATGACCATGACCACCAGCTTGCCCGCGTTCAGCCGCTTGTTGACCTCTTCCTTCAGGGTGCCGTAGTAGTTGCCGTTGAAGAAGTTGTGTTCCACGACCTCATCCTGATCGATGAGCTGCTGGAACTGCTCCTTGGTGCGGTAGTAGTAGTCTACCCCTTCCTGCTCCCCGGGGCGGGGAGAACGGGTGGTTGCAGAAACCGTTTTTTCGATCTCGGGGTGGGCCTTGCGCAAAGCGCTCACCACACTGTCCTTTCCGGTACCGGCGGCACCGGAAACGACAAACAGATATTTTTCATTTTCCATGGTCTTACTGCTCCTCTTCTGTCACTGTTTTGCCCTCGGCCTGACCGGCGGCACGGCTGGCTACCGTTTCGGGCTGAAGGGCTGAAAGGACAACGTGGTCGGAGTCCATGATGAGGACGGCGCGGGTGCTGCGGCCATAGGACGCATCAATGAGCATCCCCCGCTCCCGCGCTTCCTTGACCAGACGCTTGACCGGGGCAGAATCGGGGCTGACCACAGCCACCACCCGGCCCGCGCTGACCAGATTGCCAAAGCCGATGTTGATCAGTTTCATCTTTTCCTCCGAACCATCTGAATCTCAGGGTTTACTCCAGATTCTGGATCTGCTCACGGATCTTTTCGATCTCCGCCTTCATATCCACCACGATGCGGGTGATATCCAGATCCTGACACTTGGAACCAATGGTATTGGTCTCACGGTTCAGCTCCTGGGTCAGGAAATCCAGCTTGCGGCCCACGGGCTCGTCCAGCTCCAGAATGGAACGGTACTGGGCGATGTGGCTGCGCAGGCGGACGGTCTCCTCATCCACGGCGGTCTTGTCGCCAAAGATGGCGGCCTCGGTCAGGACACGGGCATCATCAATGTTCCGGTCCTCCAGAATGACCTTGAGTTTTTCGTACAGGCGGTTGGTGTAGTTCTCCACCCGGCCGGCGCTCAGGGTCTCCACCCGGCCCACGCATTCTTCCAGAAAACGCAGGCGGTTCTCCACGTCAGCCTTCATCTTGGCACCCTCAGCGGCGCGCATCTCCACAAAACGATCCAGTGCCTGGGCGGTGACAGCGGAAACATCCTCCCACAACTGCTCCTCATCCACATCGGCGTGGCGGGTGGTCAGCACATCGGGAAAACGGGCGATCATCCCGGCGGTCACATCGTTCTTGACCTCCAGCGTCTCAGACAGGTCCCGCAGGGCCTGCTGGTAGCTCTTTGCCAGCTCCTGATTCACAGCCACCACGGTATCGGCGGCATCCACGGTCTGCACCGTCAGGCTCAGTTCTACCTTGCCGCGGGTCACCCGCTCGTTCAGCTGCTTTTTCAGGCGGCTGTCCAGATAGCTGCAGGTGCGGGGCATCCGGGAAGAATACTCAAAGTACCGGGAATTGACGCTGCGTAGCTCCACCGTGATCTCGCGGCCATTGCGCACAGCAGTTCCCCGGCCAAAACCGGTCATGCTCAAAATCATGCTTTTTTCCTCGTATTCCAAAGGGTTTTCTGCGGACATTCTTCGTATATGTATCCGCTTTGGGGCACACAGACCCATGTTACGATACATATACTATATATTTTACTCTGCCGCCCCTTTTTTTGCAAGCAATGCGGCGAAAAAAATCTATTTTACCCCCTTGACAAGGGGCAGGAACAACGCTATACTATGCATCGTGAACAGCGTTCATGTTGAGGAGGTGGTCACACGAATCCGATGGCAACGTCCAAGGAGGAGATCCTGAAAACGAGCCGGGTCCTCATCCAGCAGAATGGATGGGAAGCGGTCAACATCCGTGCAGTGGCAGCAGCCTGCGGGGTATCCGTGGGGTGCATCTACAACTACTTCGGTTCCAAGACCGAACTGGTAAGCGCGGCGGTGGAAAGCATCTGGAGCGATATCTTCCGCCACCCGGACGACCCGGCGGTGTTTGAGGATACCCTCTCCTGCATCCGATGGATGTACCGGCAGATGGAATATGGCTCTGAGCAGTACCCCGGCTTCTTCACCCACCACGCGCTTGGCTTTGTGCGGCAGGATACCGCCGATGGCAAGCAGCAGATGCGGCAGACCTGGCAGCACATCCTGGATGCGCTGACCATGGTGCTGACCAGGGACAAAAAGATCCGCGCAGACGCATTTACTGAGGAGTTCACCCGCCAGAAATTTGCGGGCATCCTGTTCTCCCTCATGCTTTCTGCCGTGGTGCAGCAGGATTTTGACCCCACAGCGGTATTGGAGATCATCCGCAGGACCATTTATGAAGTGTAAAAAACATCCCACAGTCTTGTGGGAGTTTTTTACGGCCAAAAGTGAACGTCGTTCATATTGAGTAATGCGGAACATCTCCCCCAGCATTCCACCCACGGCAGCCTGCACATTACAACGATGCAGTCCGGCCGGCAATCGCTGACCGGATCGCGATAGAGCAGCAAACCAACCGTAAAGGAGCAACATTTTTATGAGAGCAATCATTGAGACCGTTTTCGACATCTTCTATCTGGTCACCGTGCTGACCGTGGGCATCCGCATGATCCGCGGCAGCAAGGCTGGCACCCAGTTCCGCCTGTTCGGTCTGATGGCCGTGGTGCTGGGCGCAGGTGACTCCTTCCATCTGGTGCCCCGTGCACTGGCACAGTGCACCACCGGCCTAGAGAGCTACGCTGTGCTTCTGGGCCTGGGCAAGTGGATCACCTCCGTGACCATGACCGTGTTCTATGTACTGCTGTACTATGTCTGGCGCAAGCGCTACCAGATCGAGGGCCAGAAGGATCTGACCATTGCCGTGTACGCCCTTTCCGCTGTGCGCATCGTGCTGTGCATGATGCCGCAGAACCAGTGGCTGACCAACCACACCCCGCTGACCTGGGGCATCCTGCGCAACATCCCCTTTGCACTGCTGGGCCTGCTGATCATCGTGCTGTTCTACCACAGTGCCAAGGAACACAAGGATCAGGCTTTCCGCTGGATGTGGCTGACCATCGTGCTGAGCTTCGGCTTCTATATCCCGGTGGTGCTGTGGGCAGATGTCAACCCCCTGATCGGTATGCTGATGATCCCCAAGACCTGCGCCTATGTCTGGACCGTGCTGATCGGCTACAATGCCATGAAGGCTGAGAATGGCAAGAACAACTGAGACCTGCCGGAACACAAATAAAAACAAAAAGAAGGGGCTGCTGCATCAAACGGTGCAACAGCCCCTTCTGGTATTATGATTTAGACAGGGTGAGACTGATTGGTGTAATCAGCGTGGTCAGCGTCCACGCCCTGCTTCTTGGCATTGCGCTTCTCGAAGAACTTGGGTGCGACCTGCGGGAACATTGCGTAGGTCAGAACATCCTCTTCCTGCGTTGCCCACTTGGCGGCCTCAGCCTTCAGCTTGTCCATCTCGGGAGCCAGGGTGTCGGCAAAGCGGCAGGTGATGGGCTGCTCGTCGCCCAGGATCTTCTTGGTGAACTCGGGGCTGATGGGAGCGGGAGTCTTGCCGTAATCGCCGTGGACCAGGCCCTTGAACTCCTTGGTGACCATCTTGTAGCGCTCGCCCAGGATGACGTTGAACACAGCCTGCGTGCCAACGATCTGGCTGGTGGGGGTGACCAGCGGAGGATAGCCTGCGTCCTCACGAACGCGGGGGATCTCGGCCAGCACTTCGTCCAGCTTATCTTCCTTGCCTGCATCCTTCAGCTGCTTGAGCATGTTGGAGAACATGCCGCCGGGCACCTGATACAGCAGGGTGTTGGCATCCACGCCCAGGCTCTTGGGGCTGATCTGGCCGTTGGCGATGTACTTCTCGCGCAGCTTTGCAAAGTAAGCGCGGACAACGTTCAGCTGCTTCAGATCCAGGCCGGTGTCGTAATCGGTGCCCTGCAGGGCAGCGACCAGGCTCTCGGTGGCCATGTGGCTGGTGCCGCCGCTCAGGGGGCTCATGGCGGTATCAACAATGTCGGCACCTGCCTCAATGCCCTTCAGCAGGGACATGGAAGCCAGACCGGCGGTGTAGTGGCTGTGGATATCGACCGGGATGGACAGGGTGTTCTTCAGCTCCTTGACCAGATCGTAGCAGGTGTAGGGAGTCAGCAGGCCAGCCATGTCCTTGATGCAGATGGAGTTTGCGCCCATCTCTTCCAGGGTCTTGGCATACTTGACGTAGTACTCGTTGTTGTGCACGGGGCTCAGAGTGTAGCTGATGCAGCCCTGAACATGTGCGCCTTCCTTGTTGGCAGACTTAATGGCGGTCTGCAGGTTGCGGGGATCGTTCAGTGCGTCGAAGATGCGGATGACATCGATGCCGTTTGCAACAGACTTCTGCACAAAGTACTCGACAGCATCATCGGCGTAGGGGCGGTAGCCCAGCATGTTCTGGCCGCGGAACAGCATCTGCAGCTTCTGGTGGGGCAGCTCCTTGCGCAGGATGCGCAGACGCTCCCAGGGATCCTCATCGAGGAAGCGGATGCAGCTATCAAAAGTAGCGCCGCCCCAGCACTCGACAGAGAAGTAAGGGATCTTATCCATTTCGGGCAGGATGGGACGCATCTCATCCATCGTCATACGGGTGGCCAGCAGAGACTGGTGAGCATCACGCAGGACGACTTCCGTAATCTTGATCGGCTTTTTGGCCATGGTTGTCACCTCTTCCTCAGTTCTCAGTTCATGGAAACCAGAACGTCACCGGAGTTGACGGTGTCGCCCTTGTTGACGTTGACGGAGGCCACAGTGCCATCCTGAGGAGCAACGATCTCGTTCTCCATCTTCATGGCCTCGAGGATGACCAGCACGTCACCGGCCTTAACGGAAGCACCGGCTGCGACCTTGACATCCAGGATGTTGCCGGGCATGGGAGCCTTGACGGTAACGGCACCGGCAGCACCGGCGGGAGCAGCAGCCTTGGGAGCGGCAGCAGGAGCAGCCGGAGCCTTGGGTGCGGCGGGAGCAGCGGGAGCTGCAACGGGAGCAGCGCCTGCGGCGGTCTCCTCAACGGAAACGCTGTAAGCAACGCCATTGACGGTAATATTGTAGTACTTCATGGAAGGATCCTCCTGAACAAAATCAATGTATGGATTCGATGTACGGTTTACGTTCCGGAACCGCTTACAGAGCCATGTTGCCGTGCTTCTTGGGCAGGCGGGCGGCACGCTTGGTGCTCAGCAGCTCAAAGGCGGCAACCACGCTTGCACGGGCGTTGGCCGCGTCGCAGGTCATATCAGCGGCACCGGCGGCAACGGCGTTGGCAGCGCTGCACACCTCAGCGGTGTACTGGGCAGCCTTGGCGTTGGTGGCGGCAATGATGTTGTCGGAAGCGTCGATCTCGGCCTTGTACAGGACGGAGACGGCAGCGTTGGGCTCCAGAGCGCTGACGGTGCAGCCGTTGACGGCGATCTTCAGGTCAGCGTTGGCCAGAGCGGTGTAGACAGGGCCCACAGCCTTGCCGGACAGCAGAGCCACCTTGGCGGTGGTAGCATCGGCATAGGTGGCAGCCAGACGGGCAGCCTCACGGATGCCGCCTGCGATGTCATCGGTGGCGCTGGGTGCAAAGCCGTTGGTGTTGACGATGGTCAGCACGGGCACGCTGAAAGCATCGCACAGGCGGACAAAGCGGGAAGCCTTGGCCACGCAGTTGTGGCACAGGGTCTCGCCGGTGGCCACAATACCCACAGCGTTGCCGCCGATGGTTGCGAATGCGGTGTAGACGTGCTTGCCGAAGCCTGCGTACAGCTCCACAGCGCTGTCCTTGTCGATCAGGGCAGCGGCAGCCTTCTCGGGGGCAGCACCGGCGCTCAGAACGCTGGTGGGCTGCTCGAACTCGAAGATGGCGGGGCCGGTCAGGTTGTTGGCGGGCAGCAGACCCACGATGTGGGCAGCCTTCTCGGCAGCTTCCTCAGCATTGGCAGCCACGATGGCAGCCACACCAGCCTTGGCAGCAGCCTCGGCAGTGCCTGCGCCGGGGACCTTGTCGCCCTTGGCGGCGGAGGTGAACGGAGCGGTGAAGAACAGCTCTGCATCCTCAGCCATGACGCACACGTCAGCATTGGCAGCGCTCAGTGCGCTGGTGCCGCCGCACACGCCGGTGACGACTGCGATCTGGGGGATGACACCGGAAACCTTGGCGATGGTGGCGTTCAGCTTGGCGCTGGCGGTCAGAACGTCCAGACCCTCAGCCAGCTTAGCGCCAACAGAGTTGTAGAACGTGACCACCGGGCAGCCGGTCTGAGCAGCCATCTCCAGGACCTTGATGTTCTTCTCAACGTCCTTGACAGAGACAGCCTCGCCGTTCTGGTAAACAGCATAAGCCTGCTGACCAGCCGCATAGCCGCAGGCAGCACTCACTGCGCCGTCCGCAAACAGTGCGGTATACTCCCCGTCATCGAAAAACTTGGCGAGGATTTCTCCTTTGTTACTCTTTGAAGCCATGGTAAGACCTCCTGCTTTTCTATTTTGAGCTTTTTATTTTGAGCTTTCAAAATTAGTATCATTATACCTTATTTTGAGAGCGTTCACAAGGGCTGAAAGGCCCATTTTGCGGAAAAATTTCACAATCTTTTCCAGGATCAGACGGTTTTTGCGCCGTGAAAGCCGAAAAAACGATTACTTTCTCCGTTTTGCGGGGGCAGTGCCGCTGCCCACAGGGCCCTTGGGGCGGCGGGCGGCAGCCTTGGACTGCAGCGATGCGCTGCGGGTCTGGGCGCGGCCCTTGGCGGCGGCGGCACGCAGACCGTTGACCTCTGCCTTGGTCAGTTCACGATAGGTGCCGGGCTTGAGCATTCCCAGCTTGACCACGCCCTCGGCGTTGCGCTTCAGGCGGACGACCTCCAGACCAACGGCCTCGCACATGCGGCGGATCTCGCGGTTCTTGCCCTCTTTCAGGGTCATCTCCATCACGGTGCGGCCAGGCTCATCGGTGACGACGTTGATGGCGCAGGGCATGGTCTTGGTGCCATCGTCCAGAACAACGCCGGAGCTCATCTTCAGGATCTGGCTCTCATCGGCCCGGGGCTGCACGGTGACGCGGTACAGCTTGGAGATGCCGCCCGACGGATGGGTGACAGCCTGCGCAAAGGCACCGTCGTTGGTCATCAGCAGCAGGCCCTCGCTGTCCTTGTCCAGGCGGCCCACCGGGTACAGGCGGGCGGGGATATCACTGACCAGCTCCATAACGGTCTTGCGGCCCAGCTCATCGCTGGCGGTGGTCACATAGCCGCGGGGCTTGTACAGGGCCAGATAGTAGAGCTGCTGGTTCTTCTGGATGTAGATGCGCTCGTCATCCACATGCAGCACATCCCGGTTGGGGTCCATCTTGTCGCCCACCTTGACGGGGTGGCCGTTGACCTTGACGCGGCCCTCGGCAATGATCTGCTCGGCCGCGCGGCGGGAGCACAAGCCCTGCTCGGCCATGATCTTCTGAATACGTTCTTCTGCCATAATAAAACTCCTTGTGCGCCTCCCGGCGCTCAAAAGCGCACGCCGGAGCATGCGCTGAAAAAACTGCAAGTTGGAAGCTTGCAGTTACGGCGATGTGTTGGAGGACGGCTGGCCGTCACTGCTCGCTTTTAGGAGCAGCAGGCTCGTCCTTTTTAATGAGTGCGCTGACCTTTTCCACCAGCTCGGGGATCATGGTCAGGGCGCGGTCCACGGTGTTGTTGCCGTCAGAGAGCTGGATGGTGCGAACACAGCCATCCTTGACCACCAGGAATGCCACGGGCTGGATATTGACACCCGCGCCGGAGCCGCCGCCGAACAGATCCTTGTTGGCGGCGTTCTTGCCGTCGAAATCGGTGCCGGCAGAGGCAAAGCCGAAGCTCACCTTGGACACCGGCAGGATGGTGGTACCGTCATCGGTGGTGATGGGCTTGCCGACGATGGTGTTGGAATCCACCATCTGACGGATCTTGTCCATCGTAACGTTCATCAGGTTTTGAATGGGATGCTCAGCCATAAATTCGGCCTCCTTACTTCTATATCAGGGAGCGGAACGCCGCTCCCACGGAACCACTTCCCTGCCCTGTACAGGCCGGGACGCGGACGCACCATACAAAAATATTATACCCGAGCTAGATAAAAACGTCCAGTACCTTTTCGCGCCAGAACGCATACAGAACGCGCAGAAGCGTGAAAACGATGGCATAGGCCCGGGCCGTGACCCGGAAGGAGACGTGATCCTTTACGGTGGGCTCGGCGCTGCCGAAATCCGGCAGGAGCTGGAGCTGCTCAAAGTCCAGATAGAGGAACCGGTCCAGGAAACCCAGCGTCGGGTAGAGCCAGGCGTTCAGCCTACCATAGCTGCGGGCAGCCTCGGCAGGGTCTTCGCCCCGGACACCGAGGACAACGTCGATCCGGGTGAAGCGCAGGGAGCCGATGATGGCCCGGGTAAGCTTTCCCGCCCCTTTTAAGATGGTGCAGACGGTCTGCAGGGTCAGCTTCGCCTTCTGGCGGGGCGGGGCTTCCTTTTTGGGCTTCTGCCCGCCGGACGCTTTCTTCTTTTTTTCTTTTTTCTTTTTCTCCGGCTTTTCCGGCGCGGGATACCGGAACACCGGGAAGGTGATGCCCAGTGCACCTGCCTTTACCTGAAAGATGCCCTCCGCCCACTGCACATCGGCACAGAAGGGGCAGAACATGAGCAGCAGACCCAACACCAGCACCACCAGCAGCAGGATGCCTGCCCCTTTTAAGAGGAACAGCAGCACCATGCCGATGACAGCGAGAACACTCCACAGGACGCTCATTGGGCCGCCTCACTTTCCGTGCCCCGCACCGGGGGCAGATCTTCCAGAGTGGACAGGCCGAAGCACCGCAGGAACACGTCCGTGGTGCGGAAAGCCACCGGTCTGCCGGGCAGGTCGAGACGGCCTGCCTCTTCAATGAGTCCCTTTTCCAGCAGGCCCGACACACTGGAGGAGGAATCCACGCCGCGCACCTGCTCGATGAAGGCGCGGGAGACAGGCTGGTTGTAGGCGATGACGGTCAGGGTCTCCATGGCCGCCGGGCCCAGCGGGATGGAGCGGCGGGTGTCCAGCACACGGCGGATGCACTCCGCAAATTCCGTTTTGGTGGCCAGCTGCCAATGGGTGTTCAGGTGGAGCAGGCACAGGCCGCTGTCCTCTTTCTGGCAGCGCTCGTGCAGCGCTTCCAGCGCAGATTCCACGCTGGCGGTGGGCAGCTGCAGCGCCTGAGCCAGCTTGTCGGCCCCGATGGGCTCCGCGTAGGCAAAGAGCATTGCTTCCACTGCGGCACGAATTTGTTTCTGATTCATTGCTCCTCCTTTGTGCGGTCAATGCGTCCCCGGCGCATCTTCAGCTCGCCCTCCGGGCCAAGCGTCACACGGCCGCCGCGCACCAGCTCCAGCAGCGCCAGAAAGGTGGCCACGTTGGCCCCCCGGGTCTGGCGGCGGGAAAACAGCTGGTCCATCTTTTTCGCACCGCCTGCAATGAGCTGGCGCAGGATGTAGACCACCCGGCTGCTCACCGAGACCTGCGGGGCCGACACCAGCGGCTCGAACTGCTGCTGGGTGGGCATTTTGCGGACGGTGGTGCGCCCCATCAGGGCCTGCCAGCAGTCTGCCAGCACCTGCGGCGAATGGAAGAGATCATAGGTGTTGTCCCATTCCAGCCGGGCCGGGGTGCGCACGAACACGGTATATTCCTCTCCCCGCTCCCGCAGACGGGCGGCCATCCGGCGGCACTGGTCATATTCAATGAGCTGGCCGGTGAGCTCCTGCTTCATCCGCTCGCCCTCTTCACTGCGGGGCAGCAGCAAATAGCTCTTCATCTCCACCAGGTGGGCGGCCATCTCGATAAAGGCGCTGGAAATTTCAGGGTCGGTGCTCTCGGCCGATTTCACCGCGCGGGTGTACTGGTCGATGAGCTCCAGAATGGGGATGTTGTGCAGGTCCATCTTGTGCTTCTGCACCAGCGTGAGCAGCAGCTCCAGCGGACCCTCAAAATCCTCCAGACGGAAGGTCAGTTCTTCTGCCACTCAGATCACCGTCCCGATGGTTGCATAATACGCAGAATAGGCGATCTGGTCGATGTAGCCGGTGCCGAGATCCAGCAGATCCCAGACCACATCATTGAAGGTGCCCAGCACGCCATCCAGCACACCGGCCCAGACAGCCGCCAGCAGGATGACGAAGATGACGCGCTCGTACCGCATGATCTGGAAGTAGATGCGCTGGGGAAGCACCACCAGCAGGATGCGGCTGCCGTCCAGCGGCGGGATGGGGATGAGGTTGAACACCGCAAGGCCCACATCCATCATCACTAAGTATTGGAGGAAACGGGCTGCGAAAATCGTGATCATGGTGGTGGGGGCCCAATAATACAGGATCTTCCACGCCACCATGCCGAGGTAGGCCAGCAGCAGGTTGGCCGCCGGGCCTGCCAGCGCGGTGAGGGCCATGCCCCACTTGGGGTTTTTGAAATTGCGGGGGTCGGTGGAAACAGGCTTTGCCCAGCCCACCCCCGCAAAGATCATGCAGAGGGTGCCCACGAGGTCAAAGTGGCGGAACGGGTTCAGGCTGATGCGGCCCTCCCGCTTTGCGGTAGGGTCGCCCAGCAGCCAGGCGGCCAGCGCGTGGCCCGCCTCATGGAACGGGATGGCGATCAGGGTCACCAGTGCCCGGATGAGATAATACATTCCTTGTGCGGTCATTCGTTTCTCCCTCGGTTGGATTTTATCCTATTGTACTATTTTTTCGCTTTTGGGGCAAGGGTTTGGCCCTGCAAGAAAAAAGTTGCGGAAAAATCAAATTTGCTCTTGCTTTTTCTCCGCATCTCTGGTAAAATAGTCAAGCTGATTATTTTGAATTCCATACTTCACTGTAGGAGGTGCAAGTACCATGGCTAAGTGTGAATGCTGCGGCAAGGGTGTTACCTTTGGTATCAAGGTTTCCCACTCTCATCGCCGTTCCAACCGTACCTGGAAGCCGAATGTCCGTCGTGTCAAGGCGGTCGTGGAAGGCTCTCCCAAGTATATCTACGCATGCTCTCGCTGCCTGCGCGCTGGCAAGGTTACCCGCGCTGTCTAAGTAGCTGCATCTGCCGGTCACTTTGTCGAGTGGCCGGCTTTTTTGTTATCTTCTGGAGGGATCGACGATGGCTCTGCCAAATGACCCGATCATGCTGCTGAGCATGATCAACCTGAAGCTGCGGGACTTCTACCCCACTCTGGACGCGCTGTGCGAGGATCTGGATGAGGACAAGGCCGCGCTGTGTGCCAGGCTTTCCGCTGTGGGGTACGCCTATGACCCCCAGCGCAATCAATTTGTGTGACAACAGGAGGATGCTGCCATGATCCAAGGGACGTATTATAAGGAATGGAGCCGGATGCTGGGCCGCGACATGGAGTTCAAGGTCTACGGCCATGCCGGTACGCCGGTGCTGGCTCTGCCCGCGCGGGGCGGCCGCTTTTACGACTGGGAAAACAACGGGATGCCCGATGCCATTGCCCCGCTGCTGAATGAGGGCAAGGTGCAGCTGTTCTGCGCCGACAGCATCGATGCCGAGAGCCTGCTGGCCGGGGACACGGCTCCCCGCCGCCGGGCCGAGATGCAGGAAAAGTATTTCAATTACCTGACAAGCGAGCTGGCTCCCCGCATCCTGACCCTGAACGGTGCCAAAAAGGACACCCTGCTCTGGGCGGTGGGCGTGGACACCGGCGCGTATCAGGCAGTGAACTGCCGCCTGCGCCGCCCCGAGGTGTTCGCGGGTGCCATCGGCCTTTCCGGCCTGTACGATGTGAGCCGTTTCCTGGGCAATGCAGCAGATGACCTGGTCCTGCGCAATGCCCCCCTGGCCTATCTGGCAGAGGACGGCCTTGTGGACAAAAAGCTGCTGGCAAAGGCAGAGGAGAATGCCCTTCTCCTCTGTGCCGGTCAGGGCAGCTACGAGGGCGACGCGCTGGTGGACACCCAGGCCATGGCCGATGCACTGACCGACTGCGGCCTGCCCGTGCATCTGGAAGTGTGGGGCAGCGATGTCTCCCACGACTGGTACTGGTGGGGCAAGGAGCTGAATCTCTTTGCCGCCCGTGTGTTCGGCTGATGGAGGTGCAGGATGCCTGAGTTCATTCTTGGTGCACGCGGCCACGATTTTGGCCGCCATGACCCCGAGACCCTCTTTTCCTCCATCGGGCAGGCAGGCTTTGCCTGCACCCAGCTGGCCTTTACCAAGGCGGTGGAAGGCGTAAAGAGCTATGCCGATGTGACTCCTGCGCTGGTGGAGCGTGCAAGAGCAGCTGCGGCAGCGTCCGGCGTGGGCATTGCCGTGGACGGCACCTATGTGGAGCTGAGCTATGCCGACGAGGACAAGCGCCGTGCCGAGGTGGCAAAGGTGCTGAGCCAGATCCCTGTTGCCAAGGCGCTGGGTGCAGGCTGCATGGGCAGCGAGACCACCAACATGGCCAAGCAGCCCGGTGTGACCCGGAAGGAGGCGCAGGAAGCGCTCCTGCGCAGTCTGGGCGAGATCCTGCCCGCCTGCGAGGAGCAGGGAGTGCTCTTTGCCGTGGAGTGCGTCTACTACCACGCCATGAATACCCCCGAGGCAGTGCGGATGGTGCTGGACACTATGGCAAGCCCCAACCTGCGCGTCATCTGCGATTTTGCCAACTATGTGGGCCCGGAGGCCGCGTCTGTGGATGCACAGCGCCGCATCTGGGATAAGGTGGGCAGCTGGTACGGCGACAAGATCACGGCGGTCCATTTCAAGGGCCAGAACTTCCAGCCGGATGGAACGCTCTATTCCACCAGCCTGGAGGATTCCTGTGTGGACTACGCCGGCGGCTTTGAGATGCTGCGGCAGATGCCGCAGGCTTCTCTGCCCGTGCTGCGGGAGGAAGCTGTGCCCGCCCGCGCCGCAAGTGACCTTGCCTTTATGCGCAGATTCGCCTACTGATCGTTCCAAATGCTTCAAAGGCTCTGTTCCCCGTTTGGGGCGCAGAGCCTTTTGTTTTATCTTCCGTGTTCATAGAAAGTTCACAATAATACCCCCCAGCCCTACTTGCAGAAACAGGACCGCCGTGCTATAATGCAGCTATGGAGCAAGATACCCCCAAGGGGTAATGAAAGGAGAATAGACATGAGCGATGTGAACAAGATCCCGGAGGGAAGCTGCCCCCACTGCTCCCCCGCCCCGGCAGAAGAGCCCTGCTGTGCCCCGGCTGAGGGAAGCACCGGCTGCGGCTGCCGCCACAAGCAGCGCACCGAGGAGGAGTACAAACACCTCATCACCCGGCTGAACCGCATCGAGGGCCAGATCCGGGGCATCCGGAGCATGGTGGAAAAGGACGTGTACTGCACGGATATTCTGGTGCAGGCCGCTGCCGCCAGAAGCGCCCTGAACGGCTTTACCCGGGAGCTGATCGACCAGCACCTGAGCACCTGCGTGGCTGAGGACCTGAAAAACGGCGGTGAGGAGAAGCTGCAGGAGTTTTTGTGGATCCTGAACAAGCTCGTTTGATCCCATTCACGCAGCGTTTTTTATCGGAGGGAAACAATGGAACAGTATACTGTTACGGGCATGAGCTGCGCGGCCTGCTCTGCCCGGGTGGAAAAGGCCGTAAAAGCTGTGCCCGGCGTGACCAGCTGCTCGGTGAGCCTGCTGACCAACTCCATGGGAGTGGAGGGCACCGCCAGCGCATCAGCCATCGTCAAGGCAGTGCAGGAGGCTGGCTACGGCGCAAGCCCCAAGGCTGCTGCCGCCGAGACCCCCAGCGCCGAGCTGGATGCACTGGCTGACCACGAAACACCCAGGCTGAAAAAACGGCTCATCGCATCACTGGTCTTTCTGGCAGTGCTGATGTATTTCTCGATGGGCCACATGATGTGGGGCTGGCCGCTCCCCCACTGGTTCGACGGCAACCACGTTGCCATGGGTCTGGTCCAGCTGCTGCTGGCGGGCATCGTAATGGTCATCAACCAGAAGTTCTTCATCAGCGGCTTCAAGGGCCTGCTCCACCGTGCCCCCAACATGGATACACTGGTGGCGCTGGGTTCCTCGGCCAGCTTTCTCTGGAGCACTTACGCCCTGTTCGCCATGACCCGCGCTCAGGTGGACGGCAACGACGCGCTCGTCATGCACTACATGATGGAGCTCTACTTTGAATCTGCCGCCATGATCCTGACCCTGATCACCGTGGGCAAGATGCTGGAGGCCCGCTCCAAGGGCAAGACCACCGACGCGCTCAAGAGCCTGATGAAGCTGGCCCCCCAGACCGCAACCCTGCTGCGGGAGGGGGCCGAAGTGACCGTGCCCATTGCACAGGTGAAAAAAGGCGACCTCTTTGTAGTGCGCCCCGGTGAGAACATCCCGGTGGACGGCCTTGTGCTGGAAGGTTCCAGCGCCGTGAATGAGAGCGCCCTGACCGGCGAGAGCATCCCGGTGGACAAGGCTGCGGGAGACAAGGTCAGCGCCGCCACCACCAACCAGTCCGGTTTCCTGAAGTGCGAAGCCACCCGTGTGGGCGAGGATACCACGCTGGCCCAGATCATCCGGATGGTCAGCGATGCCGCCGCCACCAAGGCCCCCATTGCCAAGATCGCCGATACCGTTTCCGGCTTTTTTGTGCCTGCAGTCATCTCCATTTCGGTGCTGACCACCCTTGTCTGGCTGCTGCTGGGCCGGGAATTCGGCTATGCGCTGGCCCGGGGCATCTCGGTGCTGGTCATCAGCTGCCCCTGCGCGCTGGGTCTGGCAACGCCTGTGGCCATCATGGTGGGCAACGGTCTGGGGGCCAGGAACGGCATCCTGTTCAAAACTGCCGCCTCGCTGGAAGCTGCAGGCCGCACCCAGATCGTGGCGCTGGACAAGACCGGCACCATCACCAGCGGTGAGCCCCGGGTCACTGACATCCTGCCCGCGGAGGGCGTTTCCGAGAGCGAGCTGCTGACGCTGGCGGCCTCGCTGGAGCAGAAGAGTGAGCACCCGCTGGCCAAGGCAGTGCTGGCCTATGCCGAGACAGAGACCATCGCCTGCCCCGATGTGACCGATTTTGCCGCCCTGCCCGGCAATGGCCTTTCCGCCCGGCTGGACGGCATGGAGATCTACGGCGGCAATGCGGAGTTCATCGCCGCCAAGGCATCCGTACCCGCCGAACTCCAGGCCGAAGCCGCCCGGCTGGCCGCTGAGGGAAAAACGCCCCTCTTCTTTGGCGGTGCAGGCCGCCTGATGGGCGTGATCGCTGTGGCGGACACCCTCAAGGAGGACAGCCCCCGTGCCATCCGGGAGCTGCAGAACATGGGCATCCGGGTGGTCATGCTGACCGGCGACAACCAGCGCACCGCCGATGCCATTGGCCGGCAGGCGGGCGTGGACGAGGTCATTGCAGGCGTTCTGCCCGACGGCAAGGAGGCCGTGATCCGCAAGCTGCAGGAGAGCGGCAAGGTGGCCATGGTGGGCGACGGCATCAACGATGCCCCCGCCCTGACCCGCGCGGACACCGGCATCGCCATCGGTGCCGGTACCGATGTTGCCATTGACGCAGCCGATGTGGTCCTGATGAACTCCCGGCTCTCCGATGTGCCCGCCGCCATCCGGCTGAGCCGCGCCACCCTGCGCAACATCCACGAAAACCTGTTCTGGGCGTTCATCTACAACATCATCGGCATCCCGCTGGCCGCCGGTGTGTTCATCCCCTTCGGCCTGACCCTGAACCCCATGTTCGGGGCTGCGGCCATGAGTCTTTCCAGCTTCTGTGTCGTGAGCAATGCCCTGCGGCTGAACCTGTTCGACCTGCACAGCACCAAACACGACCGCAAACCCAAGTCTGCCGCCCTGCCCGCTGCCCCCGTGCAGCCTGCAGCGGCTGAAAATACTGCCGAACCCATTTCGGCTCCCGTTGTCAAGGAGGACAATGCCATGAAAAAGACCCTGCATGTTGAAGGTATGATGTGCTGCCACTGCGAAGCCCGCGTGAAAAAGGCGCTGGAAGCCCTGCCCGCTGTGGACGCGGCCGTGGTCAGCCACGAAGCCGGTACCGCCATCGTCACCCTGAACGCCGAAGTTTCCGACGCAGACCTGAAGAAGGCTGTTGAGGATCAGGATTACAAGGTGACCGGCATCGAATAACGGATGCGCAAAAAGCAGCGCCCTGTTTCCCATTGCGGGAGACAGGGCGCTGCTGCTTTTTCTGGATTCCTTGGGGATTGGGATCACACCCAGCTGAGGATGCTTTTGTGTTCAGACTCGTACTGCTTCAGCGCAATGGCCTGCTGGTAAGCATCCAGCACCTGCTGGGCGAAATGCTCTGCCGAGTAGCGGGCGGCGGTGGCCAGAGCGTTCTGGTGCAGCTGCCCGCGCAGGGCGGGATCCGAGATGATGGTGTTCAGTGCCGATGCAAACTCGGCTTCGTCCTTCCACTGCCAGCCGTTGAAGCCGTTTTCCACCACGCCATCCAGGCAGGGGTCCGCACGGCAGAGCACCGGCAGACCGCAGGCCATGCCCTCGAAGTAGGTCAGGCCCTGGGGCTCGCTCTGGGAGGCGCTGACGAAGATATCGCCCACGCGGTACCACCGGGGCACCTCATCGGGCTTGACCATGCCCACAAAGCGGACACGGTCGGTCAGCTTCAGCTCTTTTGTCAGTGCTTCCAGGTCAGGCCGGGCGGGGCCGTCGCCCACGAACACCAGCCACGGGCGGTTCTCCTCCGGCTGCGCGGCCAGCAGACGCACCAGCTGGGCGTGGTTCTTCTCGGCAGCCAGACGGCCCAGCGAGAGCAGGACGGTATCCCCTTCCGGGATGCCCAGCTCTGCCCGCATCCGGGCCTTTTCCTCGCCGTTGTCCTGCGCCGGGCCAAAGGCGGTCAGGTCGATGCCGGTGGGCACTGTGACCACCGGGCAGCTGACCCCGTAGCGGTTGAGCATGGCGCGCACCTTTTCGGTGGGGGCCAGCATGAGGGAGCAATAGCCCGAGAGGATGCGGGTGGCCTTTTCGGCGGTCATCCGGCCCAGACGCTCACTGAAGAAAAGGTACTGGGTATAATCCTCGTAGACAGTATGGTAGGTATGTACCACCGGGCAATGGCACCGGCGGGCCACCCGCTGTGCCAGCATAAAGGTAGAAAACTCGCTTTGCGTATGGATGACCTCCGGGCCCCAGGCTTCCAGCTCGTCCAGCCAGTGGGAGATGGGCAGAGCGCCCGCCGCACTGATCCGCACACCCGGGTAGACCCGCTCCGCGCTGATGCTGCCCACATACAGGATGCCGTTCTCCTCATGGGAATGGCCATTCTGGGCAAGGGTCACCACCCGCACGTCATGGCCCAGTGCCAGCAGCTGGTGGTACAGCAGCTCCACCGAGCGCACCACACCGTTGACCATTGGGGACCATGTATCTGATGCAAGAAGAATTTTCATTGGAACACCTCAGATTACCGCATAGAATAGGGGTTATGTTCTCTGTTCTATCTTTCATACGTTTCAGAGCCGCAGAATCTTGCAGATCCGCCCTGATTTTTCAAAATTTTTCCGATTTCACCACCGAGACCGTCTCCACGCCGTAGGCTGTGAAAAGCTCCAGCGCCGCCGGGCCGATCACCTCGCCGCTGACGACGATGGGAATGGCGGGCGGGCAGGACACAGTGGGCAGAGCGCAGACCCTGCCCAGCGCAGACCCTGCCGGGATGGTCTCCTGCGGGGCAAACACGGCCTGCCGCACGGTCAGGCGCGGCTCCGCCTGCCGGGCCAGCGCACAGAATGCTTCTCGGTGCTCGGCAGGGGGTTCTGCCGGGGGGATGCCCCGCGCACAGAGTTCTGCCAGAGCCGCCTCCAGCCGGGCAATGTCCTCCGCCGGGTTCTCCGGGGTGAACATCAGCACAAGGTAGCGGGGGTCGGCATATTCGCACTCCATTCCGTTTTGCCGCAGATAGTCGGCTAGTGCCTGCCCGGTCAGGCCCAGCGTCGCTGCGTCCAGCGTCAGCTTCATGGGTTCCCGGGCGGGGCTGTCCAGTGCCAGCGGCAGGGCCGTGCCCTGTGCGGCAGCCAGCGCGTTCAGGCGGGCACGCAGAACGGCCAGCCGGTCACAGCACTCCTGCAGGCGTGCCGGGTAATCGGTGGAAAGCAGCCGGTTGCAGGCATCGAGAGACTGCAGGATCAGATAAGACGGGCTGGTGGAGCCGAACAGCGCCAGTGCGTTGCGCACGGTACTTTTCTCCTGCACGGGGGCCTTGGGGCCCAGATGCAGGTAGGCTCCCCCGGTGAGCACCGGCAGGGTCTTGTGGCCGGAGTCACAGCAGGCCGCCGCGCCCAGGTCGATGGGGTGGCGGCTCCCGCCGGGCAGAAAGCGCAGGTAGGCCCCGTGGGCGTTATCCACCAGCAGGGGCACACCGTGAGCATCGCAGACGGCAGAGAGGGCCGCGATGTCCTGCATCCCGCCCAGATAATCCGGGCTGGTCAGGTAAACGCCAAAGGGTGTTCTCCCCTGTCCGGCCAGCTCCTCAAGGGCGGTGGAAAGGGCCTGCACCGTTACCGGGCAGCTGCACAGTGCGCCGGTATCCTCCGGCGCGGGCCAGAGCCACCGGATGTCGAAGTCCAGCAGAGCCGCTGCATAGAGCAGGGCTTTGTGGGCATTGCGGGCCGCCAGCAGCACCGGACGCTTGCCGGTGCGGGGCGCACCCTGCAAAGCAAGGCAGAGCATGGCCCGGATGCACTGGGAAGAACCCTCGGTGCTGTAATAGGTGTGGGCCGTGCCGAACAGCCGGGTGGCGTTGGCCTCGCTCTGCGCGATGATGCCCTCGGCCTCGTAGAGCTCATCGGCCCCCCGGATCTCGGTGATATCCCACGGCTCACAGCCCAGCAGGCTCTGCCCCTTATGCCCCGGCATGTGGAGCCGGGCAGTGCCGGACTGGGCGTACCGCCGCACAAAATCGACGATGGGGGTGGTCATTTATTCGCAGGCCTCGCCGTCGGCGCAGGCATTGCAGGTAGAGCCCAGCTGGATGGGCACCTCGATGCCCTGTGCAGCCAGCTCCTGATTCTGTGCCACCTGGATCATAATGGCGCACTCCATCCGCTTGCGGAACAGCTCACAGCCGTACTCGTACACGCCGGTAATGCTGCCGGTTGCGTGGTAGGAGTTGGCTGCACAGCCGCCGGAGCAGTAGAGCTTTGCCCAGCAGTCCTGGCACTCCTTGCGGGCGTAGGCGTTGCAGTGCTTGAACTCGTCCCGGACTGCCGTGTTGGTGACACCCTTCCAGATATCGCCCATCAGGTACTTGGGATCGCCCACGAACTGATGGCAGGGATACAGATCGCCCCAGGGGGTCACAGCCATGTACTCGGTGCCGGAGCCGCAGCCCGAAATGCGCTTGTAGATGCAGGGGCCGCCGGTCAGGTCGATCATGTAGTGGTAGAAGGTGAAGCCGCGGCCCTCACGGTTCCGCTTGATCATCTCCTTGGCCAGGATCTCATACTGCTCCTTCAGGATGGGCAGATCTGCCTCGGTCAGAGCGCTGGGGTCACTGGGGTCGCAGACCACGGGCTCCATGCTCAGCTCGGTAAAGCCCAGATCTGCCATGTGGAAGATATCGTTGGTGAAGTCGGTGTTGTAGTGGGTAAAGGTGCCGCGCATGTAGTAGCCCTTATCACCGCGCTTCTTCACAAACTCCTGGAACTTGGGCACAATGGTATCGTAGCTGCCATGGCCGGCGTAGTCCTTGCGGAAGCGGTCGTGGACTTCCTTGCGGCCGTCCAAGCTCAGGACCACGTTGTGGCACTCCTTGTTGCAGAAGTCGATGACATCATCGTCAATGAGCATGCCGTTGGTGGTCATGGTGAAGCGGAAGTTCTTATTGTGGATCTTCTCCTGCTCACGGCAGTAGGCCACCAGCTTCTTGACCATATCAAAGTTCATCAGAGGCTCACCGCCGAAGAAGTCCACCTCGAGGTTGCGGCGGCTGCCGGAATTCTCAATGAGGAAATCCATTGCACGCTTGCCCACCTCAAAGCTCATCAGGGCACGCTCGCCCTGATAGCGGCCCTGCGAGGCAAAGCAGTAGGAGCAGTTCAGGTTGCAGGTGTGGGCCACATGCAGGCAGAGGGCCTTGACCACGGTGTTGCGGTTCTTGAAATCGAACGCGAGGTTCTCATAGGTATCGGGGCTCCACAGCTTGCCGGATTCCTTCAGGCTTGCCACGTCATCAATGCACTGGCGCAGGTCGGCCTCGGTCACGTCCTCACGGTCGCCGTACTTTGCCATCATGGCGGCAACGATCTCGTCGGCGGTGTGGTCGGGGTACATGGCAATGACATCATACGCCACCTCATCCACCACATGCACCGAGCCGCTGCAGGTATCCAGCACGATGTTATAGCCGTTCAATTGATACTGATGTACCATTTTATTCTCCATTCTATTGTAACATAAAAAAATGCCGCCCGGCAAAGGCGGCATCCGATTTGCAGAAATTACTTGTTGCTGTTCTCGCACTTCTGGTTAGCCACGCCGCAGGAAGTCTTGCAGGCAGACTGGCAGGAAGTCTGGCACTCGCCGCAGCCACCGGTCACAACGCTCTTGGTCAGGTCACGAGTAGCGATCGTCTTAATACGTTCCATAATTAAAAACCTCTCTAGCTCCAAATAGTTGATACGCAGAACCACCTGCGCATTGTTATCTTGATATAGGATAGCACGGTTCAGGGATTCTGTCAAGATTTTTGTCGCATCTTCTGTGGGCAGTATTTTGTAGGCTGTACAAAGACGAAGCCTTACCCCACCGGCCGATACTTTTCCAATATTGTATGCAGCCCCAGTTCCCGGGCCTTGCCCAATAAGTACCGGTAGCGGGCCAGAAGGGCCTGCCGCTCATAGATGTGCTGTTCGATGAGGTCGGTGTCCACCTCAAGGTCGAACATCATCTCATTCCGGTGCAGGCAGAACAGGCACTCTTTCAGCTCCTCCTCCAGCTCCGGGTGGTATCGCTCGTGTTCGGTGTCCCGCGGGATGCGGGGCGAAAGCAGGGTCTTTTCCTTTTGCGTGGTCTGGGTCATAGCAGTTCCTCCTCTTTGTGCGTCTTTGCTTCTTCTGATTTCCAGTATATGCAAAGAGCATGAGAAGGATGACGGAATCAAGCAGCCCGCAAGAACTCCTGCGAAAGTGCGTCTTTTTTCCGGTTTCTGCAAAAAATTTCAAAAAAGTGCTTGACAAAGCGGCGCTTTTTCCGTATAATAGCACACGTTGAGCGGCTCACCCCGCAAGACAGACCCAAGCTGATGGGGATTTGCATAGTGGTAGTGCGGTAGACTCTGACTCTACTTGTGGGAGTTCGATTCTCTCATCCCCAACCAGAAAACCGCAGTCGCCTTCCGGCTGCGGTATTTTCGGGGCATAGCGCAGTTGGTAGCGCGCCTCGTTCGGGACGAGGAGGCCGTGGGTTCAAATCCCGCTGCTCCGATCGAAAAAGAGACATACTTCGGTGTGTCTCTTTTTTCTTTTTACAAAATTTTTTCTTGACACATTTCCCCTTTGGGAATACTCTTATAGTACCAGATATCCCCTGCTCTGCGGTGGGAAAGATCAAGAGGAAACGAGGGATTTGTGAGATGAAAAAACGTGTTGGCATCCTGACCTCCGGCGGCGACTGCCCGGGCCTGAACGCAACCATTCGCGGCGTGGCAAAGGCACTGTATGCCCGGATGGGTGATAATGTGGAGATCGTGGGCATCCTGAACGGCTACCACGGCCTGATCAACGGCGAATACAGGGAGATGTGCGAGGATGACTTCCGCGGCATCCTGACACTGGGCGGCACCATTCTGGGTACCAAGCGTACCCCCTTCAAGCTGATGCGCGTGGTCGAGGATGACAAGATCGATAAGGTCGCGGCCATGAAAAAGACCTACAAGGACGCAAAGCTGGACTGCCTGCTCTGCCTGGGCGGCAACGGCACCCATAAAACCGCCAACCTGCTCTCGCAGGAGGGCCTGAACATCATCGGCCTGCCCAAGACCATCGACAACGATATCTACGGCACCGATGTGACTTTTGGCTTCCACACCGCTGTGGACATTGCCACCGAGGTCATTGACCGCATCCACACCACCGCCGGCAGCCACAGCCGCGTGATGTGCATCGAGATCATGGGCAACAAGGCCGGCTGGCTGACCCTCTACTCCGGCATTGCAGGCGGCGCGGATATCATCCTGCTGCCCGAACAGCCCTACGACATCGACCGCGTCTGCGAGGCCGTGGAGCGCCGGGCAAAGCGCGGCTCCAACTTCTCCATCATCGCCGTGGCCGAGGGTGCCATGAACGTGGACGAGGCCAAGCTGAAGCGCAAGGAGTGGGCCGCCAAGCGCGCCGAGGCCGGTTACACCACCGCCACCAACCGCATTGCCGCTGCCGTCCAGAAAAAGACCGGCATGGAGACCCGGGTCTGCATCCCGGGCCACATGCAGCGCGGCGGCAGCCCCAGCGCCTACGACCGCGTGCTGGCTACCCAGTTCGGCAGCTACGCCGCCAAGCTGGTGGAGATCGAGCAGTACGGCGTTACGGTGGCTCTCGTGAACAATCACGTCATCTCCAACCGTCTGGAGGATATCGCCGGTAAGACCCGCAATATCCCCGAGGGCTGCGAGCTCCTCACCGTGGCAAAACGCATGGGGATCAGCTTGGGCTGAGAAATCTTTCCGGCTTGACCGCAATCTTCTTCCCGGTTTATCCGTATTCCAAGTGTAACAAAACCTCGTGAAAGGAAGTGTCTCTCCATGAAAAAAATCCATAAGTTCTTTTCTAAAGATTTGCTCCATATTCTTGGTGCTGTTGGGATTTTTGTTGCTTTTCTGATTTCTATCGCCTATAAGCAAGTTGGAATCGGGGCACTCATAGCTGCGTGGCTTATTGCTATCGCAATTATCGGGGTAGCATGGATTACAGACATCCGCAAAGCAGACCTGCTGAAAAACGGAAAGATTGTTTCCGGAAAAGTTAATGCAGTAAAAAGGGTTCACATAAAATTCCACATGAGCACCTATCACCTTGCTGATGAAGATGTAATTTATCCTTGGGTGATCCGGTACCAATATAAGATTGGAAAAGACACTTATTATGGACAGTCCCATTGGTTTTGGTTCAATCCTCTCGTGAGCAAGGGAACACCTATAGAGGTGACTATTGATCCTCAAAACCCAGAAAGAAGCATTGTTGCTGCATGGGAAAGTTAATAGATTGTTTCTTTCCTCTATGATGACGGAAATTCCAAAGGAGCACAATCTCCTTTGGCACACGACTTTGGTACAAAGTCTAGTATGTTACACCTCGATAGAGGTGTAACGTTCCCAGACGCAAAAAGTCCCATGCCCAGCACTTTGGCGGTGCGGGCATGGGACTTTTTGCTTTTTAGACCGAGCGGAGTGAACAGTAACCAATCCTGACATCCAGTTGCCGTGTCATTTGTTGAATACTGTTTTACGAACAGTCTGCGGATGGACGTTCTCTCTTTTTCAATATACCGAACAAGAACTTACTTATTCTTGTACATTTCCTCGTAGTATTTCTGGTAGTTGCCGCTGGTGATGTGCTCCATCCACTCCTCGTGCTCGAGATACCAGTCGATGGTCAGGACGATGCCCTTCTCGAACGGGGTCTCGGGGTACCAGCCCAGATCGTTCTTGATCTTGGTGGGGTCGATGCCGTAGCGGCGGTCGTGGCCCAGACGGTCAGCAACGTGCTTGATCAGATCCTCGCTGATGCCGTCGTCCTTCAGGCGGTCGTGCAGCTGCGCGATGATGGTCTTGACGATGAAGATGTTGGGGCGCTCATTGTGGCCGCCCACATTGTAGACCTCGCCGATCTTGCCGCCGTTGCAGACCATATCGATGGCCTTGCAGTGATCCTCAACGTACAGCCAGTCACGGATCTGCATACCGTCACCGTAGACAGGCAGCTGCTTGTGGTGCTTGACGTTGTTGATCATCAGGGGGATCAGCTTCTCGGGGAACTGATAGGGGCCGTAGTTGTTGGAGCAGCGGGTAATGTTGATGGGCATACCGTAGGTATCGTGGAATGCCATAACGAACATATCAGCGCTGGCCTTGGAGGAGGAGTAGGGGCTGTGGGGGCACAGCGGGGTGGTCTCCATGAAGTAGCCCTCAGCACCCAGAGCGCCGTAGACCTCATCGGTGGAGACCTGCAGGTACTTCTTGCCTTCCTTCCAGGTCTTGGCATCGGCATCGTACCAGGCTTCCTTGGCACGCTGCAGCAGGTTCACGGTGCCCATGACGTTGCTCTGGACAAAGATCTCGGGGTTCTTGATGGAACGGTCCACATGGCTCTCAGCGGCAAAGTTGATGACATAATCGAAATCGTACTTTGCAAACAGGCTTTCCACCAGCTCCTTGTCGCAGATGTCGCCCTGCACGAACACATGGCGGGGGTCGCCCTCCACATCCTTCAGGTTCTCCAGATTGCCCGCGTAGGTCAGCTTATCCAGGTTGACCAGCAGGATCTCGGGGTACTTCTTGAGCATATAGTGGACAAAGTTGGAGCCGATAAAACCGGCGCAGCCGGTGATCAGATATTTTTTCATAAAGTATTATCTTCCCTTTATTTCTATCATTCTCAGGTTTTGCGCAGCTGTTTCTCGCATCGACTGAGAGGTTTAATTCGTTTTCATCCCATTCTCGCCGTCCCAGTGGGCGAAGAAGCAGGCCAGGGCCTCTTTCCAGTCCCGCACATCGTTGCCCACGGTGCAGCGGAGCATCCGGTTGTCCAGTGCGCTCCACTTGGGGCGGTCGGCACTTTCGGGGTGCTTGGCCTTGTACTCCTCGCTGGTGCAGGGGGCCACAGAGGCATCCACACCAGACAGGCGGATGATCTCGGAAGCAAAATCGTACCAGGAGCAGATGCCCTCACCGGTGCAGTGATACAGGCCGTACTCATGGGTCACGCAGAGCTGCAGCAGCTCGTGGGCCAGGTCAACCGCGTTGGTGGGGTTGCCGCACTGGTCGTTGACCACTTCCAGCTTGCCGAATTTCCGGCCGGCGTTGACGATGGTCTTGACGAAGTTCTTGCCGTAGTAGCTGTACAGCCATGCCGTGCGGACGATGAAGTGGCGGTGGCAGAACTGCTCCACATACTTTTCGCCCATGAGCTTGGTGGAGCCGTAGGCGCTGATGGGGCCGGGAATGGTGGCCTCGTCCTGTGCAATGCCGCCGTTCTCACGGCCGGAGAACACATAGTCCGTGGAGACATGCACCAGGCGGGCACCGGTCTTTTCGGCGGCCTGTGCCAGATTGCGGGGGCCCAGAGCATTTGCCTTGAAGGCTGCGTCGTGGTTCACCTCGCAGCCGTCCACGTTGGTGTAGGCGGCGCAGTTGATGATGACATCCGGGCGCTGGCGGCGGATGAAGTCATCCACCATCTTATAGTTGGAGATGTCCAGCTCCGGCAGATCCACCGGGATCACGGTGGCATTCATCAGCTTTTCGGGGATGGGGCCGATCTCGCTGCGGCCCTCCCGCAGCTGCTTGATGATCTCGGTGCCAAGCTGGCCCTTGCAGCCGGTGACGATGATTTTCATGGGTGATTCCCCTCCTGCATCAATATCTCAGTTTTCCATCGGCCACGTTCTTGAGGTGCTGGCCGTAGGGGCTCTTACCATAGCGGGAAGCGCTCTCCAGCAGGGTCTCGCGGTCGATCCAGCCATACTTGAAGGCGATCTCTTCGGGGGCACTGATCTTGATGCCCTGACGCTTCTCGACCATGCGGACGAAGTCGGCGGCATCCACCAGGCTCTCCATCGTGCCGGTATCCAGCCATGCAAAGCCGCGGCCCAGCAGCTGGACATCCAGCTCGTCCTTCTTCAGGTACATATCGTTCAGGGTCGTGATCTCCAGCTCACCGCGGGCAGAGGGCTTGACCTGCTTTGCCATCTGGACCACTTCCTTGTTGTAGAAGTACAGGCCGGTGATGGCGTAATTGCTCTTCGGGTGCTCGGGCTTTTCTTCCACGCTCAGCACCTTGCCGTTCTGGTCAAATTCCACGATGCCGAAACGCTCGGGGTCCTGCACATAGTAGCCGAACACAGTGCAGCGGCCCTTGGTCTCTGCATTGGCGGCGGCAGTCTTGAGGATCTTGGAGAAGCCGTTGCCGTAGAAGATGTTGTCGCCCAGGATCATGGCGCAGCAGTCGTCGCCGATGAACTCTTCGCCCAGAATAAAGGCCTGTGCCAGACCATCGGGAGAGGGCTGGACCTTATATTGCAGATGGATGCCATACTGGCTGCCATCGCCCAGCAGCGCCTCAAAGCGCGGCGTATCAGTGGGGGTGGAGATGATCAGGATATCCTGAATGCCCGCCAGCATGAGGGTGGACAGAGGATAGTAGATCATGGGCTTATCGTAGACAGGCAGCAGCTGCTTGCTGGTGACCATCGTCAGCGGATAAAGCCGGGTGCCGGCACCGCCGGCCAGAATAATGCCTTTCATAATTTGTGCACTCCTTTATTTGTATTGAAAAAGTTGTGCAGCTATACGGGGTGAAACGCTCACCTCGTAATATTCAAAGCGGAGCTGCGTCCGCTGTCAACAAAGTTACAGGGTAAAAGTTCCGGCCGCGCGGGGCGGCATCAGATAGTTTTACACCTTATTCTACTCTCAAATCGAAAAAAAAGCAAGAAAAAACGGCCTGTTCCAGAATTTTTTCCGGAACAGGCCGTCAAACAGAACCGTTCAGCCGCCCACGGCGGCAGTACATCGCGATGGTGGAGCGTTTCTTACCACTTAAAGCCCCACTTATGGAAATACTTCAGCAGGTTTCCTGTCTGCCAGAGGGCGGGCTTGAGATCCCGGTGGGCAGCGCGGTGCCAGGCGTGGATGGCGGTATACTGGGGCACCAGATACACCTTGCCCCGGGTGCGCATCTTCTGGGTGAGATCCGCGTCCTCCACATACATGAAGTAGCTCTCGTCAAAGCCGCCCACCGCCTTGAAGGTGCTGGTGCGCACACCGGAAAAGCTGCCGGTGCAGAACTCGATCTCGATGGGTCTGGTCAGGTCCTCATCCAGCATCAGGTAGTGGTCGTTCTGGCCTTTCCAGAAGCTGAGCCGGGGCAGCTGGCGGTAGAGCATGGGCCGCAGGGCGCACCGACGCAGAGGCAGCTGCTGGGGCTTGCCGTCCGGGAACACCAGCGAGGGCCGGGCCATCACGGCATCCGGGTGGGCGGCCATCCAGTCGGCCAGATCACTCAGGGTATCAGCGGTCAGCTGGATATCCGGATTGAGGATAAAGTGGAAATCACTGTCCAGCTCGGGCAGGATCATATTATGGCCGGTGCCAAAGCCGCCGTTCTCGGTGCGGCAGTGCACCACCACCTGCTGGCCCGGACCTGCTGCCAGCAGGCCGTCCGCCACGGCCTGCTCCAGCTTTTTGCCGCTGCCGTCCGGGCTGGCATTATCCACCAGATACAGGGTCACCGGGTAGCGGCGCGTGCAGTGCAGCACCGTCTGCGCCGCCTTCAGCGCCTCGTCATAGCCGTTATAAACAACGATACAAGCAGAGAGTTTCATCAATTCACTCCAAAGGCAGGATCTTCAGCGTGAAGTCCTCACGCTGGATATCAAAGTTGGGGTTGGTGCAGGGATCGCCCGCGGCCAGCAGGTCTCCCCAGCGGGCCTGGAAGCGGAGCACCTCGCCCTGGAAGCGCTTCTGCTTTTCGGGGTTGTCCTCGGTGCCGCGGCTCTTGCTCTCGTAGTGGTAGAGCTGGGCAAAGGGGGTAAACACGTTGGTGTAGCCCGCCTCCCGCACACGGACACAGAAATCCACATCGTTGAAGGCCACGGCATAGCTCTCGTCCAGGCCGTTCATCTCATCATAGATCTCCCTGCGGATGAGCAGGCAGGCGGCGGTATCGCCGTAAACATCCTGCACATAGTTCAGCCGCCCCATGTAGCCATCGGATGCCGCCGGGAAATACTTGTGCAGGTGGCCCGCCACGCCGCCGATGCCAAAGCCGATGCCTGCGTGCTGGATGGTGTCATCGGGGTAGAGCAGCTTTGCACCCACACAGCCCACCCGCTTCTGCTGGGCGTACATGACCATTTCCTCCAGCCAGTTGGGGGTGATGACCTCGGTATCGTTGTTGAGCAGCAGCAGATATTCGCCGGTGGCATACTGCTCGCCAAAGTTGTTCAGGGCGCTGTAATTGAAGCCCTTGCCCTCCCAGGTCACGACCTTGAGGTTGTCCGGGTGTTCCTTCTGCATCCGCTCGTAGGCGCGGAAGGTCTCGGGCTGCTTGCTGTTGTTCTCGATGAGGATGAGTTCAAAATCCGGGTAGGTGGTGCGGGCATAGATGGAATCCACGCAGAGCTCCAGATCCCGGATGTGGTCGCAGGTGGGGATGAGGATGCTCACCCGGCCCGGGTGCTCGATGGTGTAATCGGTCTTGTAATAGCCCGGAGTGCCGGGGATGAGGGAAACATCGTCCACAGCGATCCCGCAGCGGGCATAGTGGGCCTTGAGGGCCGCAATGCCTGCGTCGATGCAGTAGGTCTTGGCGGAGATATCTGCCGCCGTGCTGCCGGGGCTGGAGCGCCAGTAATACAGAGCATGGGGAATGTGAACGATCTTCTCGGCCTGCTCCGTCAGGCGGAGGAACAGCTCGTAATCCTGGCTGCCGTTGTACTCCATCCGCTCGCCGCCGCCGGCCCGCTCCATCAGAGCGCGGCTGAACACAGTCAGGTGGCAGATGTAGTTGTTGGAGCGGAGGTTGTCCAGCATGAAGTCGGGCTTGAAGTGGTAGAGCACCACATGCTCCGGCTTCCCCTCAAAGGTCGCCTCGTCGGTGTAGACAAAGTCGGCCTTCTGCTCGGCAATGGCCCTGGCCGCGTACCACAGGGCGCAGGGATGCAGCAGGTCATCGTGGTCCAGCAGGGCGATATACTCACCGGTGGCCATCTCAAAGCCCTTGTTGGTGTTGCCGGGGATCAGCTCATTCTTTTCCAGCTTCTGATACCGGATGCGTGCATCGGCCTTCGCACGGGCCTGCACATGCTGGCCTACGGCCTCGTCCTTACCGGCATCCACGCAGCAGAGCTCCCAGTTCTTGTAGGTCTGGTTCACCACGGAATCCAGCATCTCGTCCAGGAAATCCAGCGGGGTGTTGTACAGAGGCACCACGATGCTGATCTTGGGCCCGGCAGGCTGATCGTTCGCCTGCCTGACCAGCAGCTCCACCGGGGCAAAGCGGTCAGCCCGCAGGAGGTTCCCCGGGAAGAGGGCGGCATACTCCCGCCTGGCGCGGGCGTGCTCCCGCACACCCGAAATGCCGTCCCGGCGCAGCTCACCCAGCAGGACGAAAAGTGGGAAGGTGTGCCAGATCTGGCGGCTCTTGCTGACAACATACCGCATGGGCCAGGTCAGCTTCCAGAAGGTAGAGCTGGTCACCTCGTTCAGGGTCTTTTCCAGGTTCTTGGCATGGCTGCGGCTCAGGGAAAGATCGCTGCGGAGCCGCTCAATGAGGGCGGCTTCCTCGTTGCAGGTGCGCTCGGCACGCACCATCCGGTCACGCAGGAGATCCAGCTCCTTCTCATAGCCCGCGATCATCTCGGCGGTGGCAGGCTGGACCGTGCAGTACAGAGCCGACTGCTGGGCACGGCCCCGGCTGCGCCAGCGGAAATCCCGGTAGTAGCCCCGCCGGGCCAGCTCTTCGGCCCAGCCCTCAGCCACGTTGCTGCCGGTAAACACCAGCAGCACCTGCCCGGGCATCTGCGCGGGCATCTCCACCCAGGCGGGGTCCTCCACCACCAGCAGGTCTGCCTGCCGGGCAGCCACTGTAAAGGGATTGGCATCCACACCCGCCCGGTGCAGGGCCTTTTCCAGTGCCGGGGTCTCGGCGTTCAGCACCGCAGCTGTTGCCGGGGCCAGCTCCTCCGCAATGCGCTGTGCCAGCAGGCGGCAGCGCTCCATGTCCTGCTTTGTTTCCTTTGCTTTCTCCAACTGCATTCCGACTTCTCCACTTCACTGGGCCATTCCACCGCCCAGACGCATTATTACAAACTATAATAGTATACCAGATTTCGTCCCGTTTGAGAAGCGCTTTTCCGCATTTCCTGCGCTTTCCGGTGCAAAATTTATTACAGCCCCAGCAGGCTCCACAGCCAGCCGAACAGGCCGCCGTTCGAGCTGCCGCTGCCCACCGTGCCAAAGGACACGCCGGTATAGTAGTGGCGCAGGATGTCCCGGTAGCCCATGCCCTGCTCCTGCGCATAGCCCACCATGCCGCACTGGCTCATGCCCACACCGTGGCCGAAGCCATAGTAGTTCATGCAGGGGGTTCCGTTCTCGTCCGCGCTGAAATCAAAGCAATAACGGGAGGAAACGAACTGGCCGATGTAGCGGTAGCTCTTTCCGTTCGAGACAAAGGTATTGTACTGGACAAAGCCGCCCAGATCCTTATGGGTGGTGTCGGCGCTCTCGTAGGGCTGGCCGGTCCTGCTGTCGTTGTACTCGGTATAGTGGTAATCCTTGCCGATGACCCGGCGCATCAGGTTGTGATACTGCTCCTCGTAGGGGCTTTCCACGCTCTGCAGATAGGGCACATCGGTGCCCCAGGCATCCAGACCGGAGCAGGTGCCGTACACGCCGGTCTGGGTGTTGTACCCCGCGCTGGCCGACCACACTGCATCGATGACGCTGCCGTTGCAGGTCAGCACCTCGTCCTTGACCTCAGAGACTGCCCTGCGGATGGCGCTGCGGGCAGAGGAAGGGATCTGATCCACGGGGGTGTACACCAGCGCGTTGGCCGAAGAGCCGTATTTCTTGTGGTATTCCAGATAGGAGTGGATGGCCACCGCCTGCGCTTTCCACGCCTGCTGTGCCGCCGCGTCACTGACATAGCTGCCGATGGAGCCCAGCTCGGTGTAGGTGATGCCCACCAGACAGTCCTCAAGATCCAGGGTCACGTTCCGGCGCAGGCCCTGCCCCTTGACGTTCAGGTAGGGCATGGTGATGGTATCACCGGAGCCGAAGAGCCAGCTCAGGCAGTTTTCCTCCTCGTCCGGGATCAGAGTAGTGTTGGCACCGCCCATGGTGGTGGCACCGGCGGGCAGGGTGTCCCCTTCCGCTGCAAAGGCGGCAGGCACTGCCATGCAGAGCAGCACCACCGCCAGCATCAGCGCCGCACACCGGCGCGCAAACTTCGACATCCGTTTCAAGTTCCTTATCCTCCTGCGTTCTGTATTTTATTCAGTTTAGCACAGTGCAGGGCCGCGGGCAAGGACTTGAATCAAGAAAACGCCGCCGGGCAGAGCCAAAAGCTCCACCCGGCGGCGTTTCACTGTTTCTATCTTATGCTTCCTGTCAGCGGCTCTCCCCGCGCTGTGCAAGGCGGGAGAAGCGCTTATCCTTTTCGTCGTCCTTCTCGGCATCCTCAGCCGGGGCGGCGGGGGTCAGGCGCACCTCCGTCACGCGGCGCTTGGCGGTGCGGGTAACAACACCATCGTACTCGCCCAGGGTAAAGCGGTCGCCTACCTTGGGCAGATGGCAGGTCTTTTCCTGCACCAGACCGTTGACGGTATTGGAATCGATGTCCTCTTCCTCCGGCAGGTCGAGCTCCTCATACAGATCATCGACGCTGGCAGAGCCGGACACCAGCCAGCTGCCGTCCGACTGCTTGCGGAAGTCCTCGGTGACCTCGTCGTGCTCATCCCAGATCTCACCCACCAGCTCCTCCAGGATATCCTCCAGCGTGATGATACCCTCGGTGCCGCCGTATTCATCCACAACAACGGCCAGGTGGTGGTGCTGCTCCCTGAGGGTGCGCAGCAGCTGGGAGATCTGCGTGGAGCCCGTGGTATACAGGGTGGGCACCACCAGATCATCGATCTTGGTCGCCTTTTTCAGGCGGGCGATATAGAAATCCTTTTCATGTACCACACCAATGATGTTATCAATGGTGCCGTGGTAGACGGGCAGACGGGAGTAACCGGACTCCGCAAAGGTCTGGGCCAGCTCCTCCAGCGGGATATCATCCTCCACAGCCACCACATCCACACGGGGGGTCAGGATCTCCTCCACCTCCACGTCATCGAACTCGATGGCGCTGCGGATGAGCTCGCTTTCCCGGTCGGTCAGTTCGCCGTCATTTTCAGCCTCGCTGACCATGGTCATCAGCTCACCCTCTGTGATGGTATCGGCCTCGCCGCTGTGGACAAAGTGGCCCAGCAGCTTTTTCCACTGGGTGAACAGCCAGGTCAGCGGGGTCATCAGGGCCATCAGGAGCACAAGGAAGGGCGAGACTGCCGTGGCCACCTTTTCCGGCATCTCCTTGGCCAGGCTCTTGGGAGTCACCTCGCCAAAGATCAGCACGATGATCGTCAGCACAATGGTAGACATCGTTGCGCCCCGCTCGGCACCCAGCATCTGGGTAAACAGGATGGTGCCGATGGAAGCGGCGGCGATGTTCACGATATTGTTGCCGATGAGGATGGTGGAAAGCAGCTTATCGTATTGCTCCGCCATGGCCAGCACCCGGGCGGCAGAGGAATCGCCGTCCTCGGCGCGGCTTTTCAGGCGGATCTGATTCAGGGAGGAAAATGCGGTCTCGGATGCGGAGAAAAAGGCGGAGAAACCCACCAGGATCACCAGCGCTGCCCAGAGCGTCATACTGCCATCGTCCATAATAAAGGAAAATCACACTCAACTTTCTGTTTTTTATTAAAGAACGGACTCCCTCAGTCTGCTTCGCAGCCAGCTCCCTCAAAGAGGGAGCCTTGCCGCACGGTCAGCCTCCCTCACCGAGGGAGGTGGCATCGCGCAGCGATGACGGAAGGAGTTCTTTCCTAGGGATACAAAAATGTGCTTTCCACCGTGGCTGTTCCGCGATGAAAAGCACATCAATGTTACTTGTTATAATATCATATTCCGCACCCCCATGCAAGCATTACAGCCGGCACAGAGGTACAAAACTGGTAAAACTGTGGAAAATCATTTCAGCACAAGGGCATTTCCGTCGTAATCCACGGTCAGGGTGCTGCCCTCGGCATAGCGGCCCTGAATGATCGCCTTGGCGATCAAAGTCTCCACCCGGCTCTGGATGAACCGTTTGATGGGGCGGGCACCATAGACGCTGTCGTAGGCAGAATCGATGATGTAGTCCTTGGCGGCGGTGGTCACGTCCAAATTCAGATGCTTGCCCTCGTCCATGCGGCTGCGCAGGTCTGCCAGCTGCAGATCCACGATCTTGCGCATCTCGTCCTTGGTCAGGCTCTTGTAGTAGACGATCTCGTCCAGACGGTTCAGGAACTCGGGGCGGAACTTGCTCCTCAGCAGCAGGTCGATCTGATGCTTTGCCTCGTCGCTGAGTTCGTTGGAACCCTGTGCCCGGCGCTGCTCCAGATCGTTCAGGATGATGTCACTGCCCAGATTCGAGGTCAGGATGATGACCGTGTTCTTGAAGTCCACGGTACGGCCCTGGCTGTCGGTGATGCGGCCATCGTCCAGCACCTGCAGCAGGATGTTGAACACATCGGGGTGGGCCTTTTCCACCTCATCGAACAACACCACGCTGTAGGGTTTGCGGCGGACAGCCTCGGTCAGCTGACCGCCCTCCTCATAACCCACGTATCCCGGAGGCGCGCCGATCAGGCGGCTGACGCTGAACTTCTCCATATACTCCGTCATATCGATACGCACCATGTTGCGCTCATCGTCAAACAGAGCCTGTGCCAGCGCCTTGGCCAGCTCGGTCTTGCCCACACCGGTGGGGCCGAGGAAGAGGAAGCTGCCGATGGGGCGGTTGGGGTTGGCAATCCCGGCGCGGCTGCGCAGGATGGCCTCACTCACCTTGGTCACAGCCTCGTCCTGACCGATGACTCTCTTGTGGAGCACATCGTCCAGGTGCAGCAGCTTCTCGCGCTCGCCCTCTACCAGCTTCTCCACCGGGATGCCGGTCCAGCGGGCCACGATCCGGGCGATCTCTTCGTCGGTCACACGGTCACGCAGGAGGCTGTCCTCCTTCTTCTCGTTGGCCAGCTTTTCCTCCGCCTCCAGCTGTTTCTGCAGCTCGGGCAGCTTGCCGTATTTCAGCTCAGCAGCCTTGTTCAAGTCATACTCACGCTGGGCTTTCTCAATGGCGGCATTGGTCTGCTCGATCTGCTCACGCAGGGTCTGTACCTTGCCAATGGCGTTCTTCTCGTTTTCCCACTTTGCCTTCATGCTGCGGAACTTATCCTGCAGCTCGGCCAGTTCCTTTTCCAGCTCATGCAGGCGGCTCTGGCTCAGGGCATCGGTCTCCTTTTTCAGGCTGACCTGCTCGATCTGCAGCTGGGTGATGCGGTGAGCCAGATCATCCATCTCGCTGGGCATACTGTCCATCTCAGTCTTGATCATGGCGCAGGCTTCATCCACCAGGTCGATGGCCTTATCCGGCAGGAAACGGTCGGTGATATAGCGGTCAGAGAGGGTTGCGGCGGCGATCAGCGCATTATCGCTGATCTTCACGCCGTGGAACACCTCATAGCGCTCCTTCAGGCCACGCAGGATGGAGATGGTGTCCTCCACTGTGGGCTCATCCACCTGCACCGGCTGGAACCGGCGCTCCAGAGCGGGGTCTTTTTCGATATACTGGCGGTATTCATCCAGCGTGGTTGCGCCGATGCAGTGCAGCTCGCCCCGGGCCAGCATGGGCTTGAGCAGGTTGCCAGCGTCCATGGCACCGTCGGTCTTGCCCGCACCCACGATGGTGTGCAGCTCATCAATGAAGAGGATGATCTTGCCCTCGCTCTTCTTGACCTCATTCAGGACGCTCTTCAGGCGCTCCTCAAACTCGCCGCGGTACTTTGCACCGGCCACCAGCGCACCCATGTCCAGGCTGAACACGGTGCGGTTCTTCAGGTTCTCGGGCACATCGCCGCGCACGATCCGCTGGGCCAGACCCTCGGCGATGGCGGTCTTGCCAACGCCGGGCTCACCGATCAGGCAAGGGTTGTTCTTGGTCTTACGGGACAGGATACGGATCACGTTGCGGATCTCCTGATCACGGCCGATCACGGGGTCCAGCTTCTGCTTCCGGGCCAGATCGACCAGATCCTGGCCATATTTCTGCAGAGCGTTGTAGGTATCCTCGGGGTTGTCGTTGGTCACGCGCTGGTTGCCGCGCACGGCAGTCAGCTGCTGCAGGAACGCATCCTTCTTGATGTTGAAGGTGCGGAACAGCTCCGTGGTGTTCTGGGTCGGCTCATCCAGCAGGCCCAGGAACACATGCTCCACACTGACGTATTCGTCCTTCATGGCCTTGGCTTCCCGGGCGGCAGCGCTCAGGACTTTATCCGTTGCCTGCGAGATATAGACCTTGTCCGGGTCACGGCCGGAGCCGGACACCCGGGGCAGGGCCGACAGCTTTTCGGCCACGGCAGCAGCAAAGCTGCCCGGATCCACGTTCAGCTTCTGCAGAAGCTGCGGGATCAGGCCCTGCTCCTGCGAAGCCAGGGCGTGCAGCAGATGTTCCGGCTCCAAAGCGTTGTGCTGGTACTCCACAGCCAGCTGCTGGGCAGCCTGCAGAGCTTCCAACGTTTTCTGCGTATATTGATTGGTATTCATAGAATCGACCTCCATTCGTACCGGAAGTGTTATTTCAGCAGTCTTTCAGATTGATTGCCATTTCATTTTTAGCACTCTATCTGTTCGACTGCTAAAACTATACTCCAAACACCCCACTTTGTCAATAGGGTTTTCGATGGTACGGCAACAATTCACAAATTGTTTGCAAACGAGACAAAAATGCCGCCCCGGCAGACCCGAAGCGGCACAAGTTCTCTTGATATGGGGGCAGGACACTCAGCTCACCACTGCGCTCTCCGTCAGCGCATCGGTGACGGCATCCATCAGGGCGACCATGGTGCAGTAGTTCTCACCGTAGGTGTCGGTGTAGGAGGAATAGGTATCGATCTGCTCCTGGGTGGGCACGATGTCCAGTGTCTCGGCCACTGCCTGATAAAGCAGGGCCTCCTTGGAGTAGGTGGTGATGCTGTCGCTCATCCCCTCCAGCAGGTCATCGGCGTTCTCATAGCCAGCGGCGGTCTGCACAAAGCTGTCCAGATCGTAGCCGTAGTAGTTGGCCATGGTGTAGTAGTAGTTCAGGCACTGGTTCACCTGATAATCGGTGACCTCCTTGGGCAGCTCCTTGAAGGTGGAGTTCGCCAGCAGGTCGTCCATGATGGCGTTCTGCAGGTTGGTGTTGTAGAGCATCTTCTGGTAGAGCGCCTTCAGCTCCTCCACGGTGTGAACATCATCGCTCTCGCCGTAGTTCTCGGCCACCCACGCGTCGGTCAGCTCGGGCAGGACCTTCTCGCTGATGTAGTTCAGGGTAACGGAGAACACAGCCTTTTTGCCGCTCAGGACAACGGTGTTGCCCTCGGAATCGGTAGAATCGCTGTATCCCTCCGGGAAGGTCACGGTGACATCAAAGGTCTCGCCGGGGGTGTGGCCTACGATCTGATCCTCAAAGCCATCGACGAAAGTACCGCTGCCCAGGGTCAGGCTGTAGCCGCTGTAAGTGCCGCCGCTGAACGCAACGCCATCCACGGAACCGGCATAGTCGATGTTGACGGTATCGCCGTCCGCTGCGGCACGGTCCGTCACCTGCTTCTCGGTGGCGTGGTCGCTGAGCAGGCTGTCGATCTCGCTCTGGATCTCCTCCTCGGTGGGCTCGATCTCAGAACGCTTGAAGGTAAGGCTTGCAAAGTTCTCGGGCAGGGTGACATAGTCAAGCGCCTTCACGCCCTCCCAGTAGCCATTCTCGTCCAGACCGCTGCTGTAGGAGAAGTTCTCGTAATCGTAATCTTCCGCGCTGCCGTAAACAGCGGCGGCTGTGCTGGAAGCGGCAGAAGAAGAATCAGCGGACTTGGAGCAGCCTGCTGCGCCCAGCACCAGCGCACCGGCGCAGAGCAGGCAGACTGCCTTTGTGATGATCTTTTTCAAAATAAAGTTCCTCCTGTTGGAACACCGGCATCCCGCCGGGTTCAGATTCGGGTCGCATAGTACAGACCTTATTATAAAGGGCAAAAGTGAAAAAGAAAAGAATTTTGCAGAAATTCCACAAATAGAGCGCCGGGTTTGTCTGACTTTTGCGGGGCACCGGCCGAAAAAGCGGCTTTTCCGGTGGAAATGCCCACCCGGTTCTGTTAAAATAAAAGAGATACGAGAAACCCCGGCCGCTCCCTTCCGCGGGAAGCGCCCGATACAAACGGAGGAACACCCCATGGATTACAACAAAGCCGCCCTTGAAATGCACGAGACCCACCACGGCAAGGTGGGCATTACCAGCAAGGTGGAGGTCAAGACCCGTGACGACCTGTCTACCGCCTACACCCCCGGCGTTGCCGAGCCCTGCCGCAAGATCAAGGAAAACCCCGACGATGTTTATAAGTACACCTTCAAGGGCAACATGGTGGCCGTTGTCTCCAACGGCACCGCCGTGCTGGGCCTGGGTGACATCGGCCCCGAGGCCGGTCTGCCTGTGATGGAGGGCAAAGCCGTGCTGTTCAAGGAGTTCGGCGGCGTGGATGCCTTCCCCATCTGTATCGATGCCCACGATGCCGCCAGCGTGATTGCGGCCTGCAAGGCCATTGCCCCCACCTTTGGCGGCATCAATCTGGAGGATATCAAGAGCCCCGAGTGCTTCGAAATCGAAGAGACGCTGGAGCGGGAACTGGATATCCCCGTGTTCCACGATGACCAGCACGGCACCGCCATCGTGGTGACCGCCGCCCTCATCAACGCCCTGCGCGTGGTGGGCAAAAAGATGGAGGACGTGCACATCGTCCTGAACGGCCCCGGCGCTGCCGGTACTGCCATCATCAAGATGCTCATGACCGCTGGCGCAAAGGATATCGTGGCCGTGGACCAGTTCGGCACCCTGTACAAGGGCTGCAACAGCGCCGAGGCCCACAAGAACTGGCTGGGCGAGGTGACCAACCCCCGCCAGATCAAGGGCGGCCTGAAGGAAGCCATCGAGGGAGCTGACGTGTTCATCGGCGTGTCCCGTCCCGGCATCCTGACCACCGAGCTGTGCAAGACCATGAACAAGGATGCCATCGTCTTTGCCATGGCCAACCCCACCCCGGAGATCATGCCGGACGAAGCCAAGGCAGGCGGCGTGCGCGTGATGGCCACCGGCCGCAGCGACTTCCCCAACCAGGTCAACAATGTGCTCTGCTTCCCCGGCCTGTTCAAGGGAGCCTTGAGTGTCCGCGCCCGTGATATCAACGACCAGATGAAGCTGGCCGCAGCCTATGCCATCGCTGACCTGATCACCGATGCCGACCGCAGCGAGGAGAACATCATCCCCGGCGCGTTCGACCCCCGTGTGGCCGAGGCCGTGGCTGCTGCCGTGGCAAAGGCTGCCCGCGAGACCGGCGTTGCCCGCCTGTAAAGGGAGGAACACGAGATGAGGAACATCTCCGCACAAGCCATCACCGATGCCGTAGCCCGGCTCTGCATCGAGGCCAACACCCGCCTGCCGCAGGATGTGCAGGCGGCGCTGGACAAGGCCCGGCAGGAAGAGCCCTGGCCGCTGGCAAAGAATACGCTCGACCTGCTGTGGTCCAACCTGAGCGCCGCCAGAGAAAAAGACCTGCCCATCTGCCAGGACACCGGCATGGCCTGCGTGTTTGTGGAGCTGGGCACCGATGTCCATATCGACGGCAGCTTTGAAGCCGCCATCCACGAGGGCGTGCGCCGCGGCTACACCGACGGCTACCTGCGCAAGAGCATCGTGGCCGACCCGCTGCGCCGGGGCAACACCGGCGACAACACCCCCGCTGCCATCACCGTTCATCTGGTGGACGGCGACGGCTGCACCATCACCGTGGCCCCCAAGGGCTTTGGCAGCGAGAACATGAGCCGCATCCAGATGCTCAAGCCCGCCGACGGCGTGGAGGGCTTCCGGAAGTTCGTGCTGGAGACCGTCCAGCTGGCCGGTTCCAACCCCTGCCCGCCCATCGTGCTGGGCATCGGCGTGGGCGGCAGCTTTGACAAGGTGGCCTATCTGGCCAAGAAGGCACTGCTCCGCCCGCTGGATGTTCCCAACCCCGATCCCTACTATGCCGGTCTGGAGCGGGAGCTGCTGACCGCAATCAATGAGCTGGGCATCGGCCCGCAGGGCTTTGGTGGCCAGACCACCTGTCTGGGCCTTGCCATTGAGCAGATGCCCACCCATGTAGCGGGCCTGCCCGTGGCCGTGAACGTTTCCTGCCATGTCACCCGCCGCGCGTCGGCCCGGCTGTAAGGAGGGGCTTTGCAATGGAATACAGACTGACCACCCCCTGCACCGCCCAGGATCTGGCTCCCCTCAGGGCAGGCGATACCGTGTTGCTCTCCGGCGTGGTGTATACCGCCCGGGATCAGGCCCACAAGCGGATGATCGAAGCACTGGACCGGGGCGAACCGCTCCCCTTCGACCTTGAGGGCAGCGCCATTTATTATGTCGGCCCCACCCCGGAGCGCCCGGGTGAGGTCATCGGCTCTGCCGGCCCCACCACCAGCGGCCGGATGGATGCCATGAGCCCCCGCCTGCTGGACCTGGGCAACAAAATTATGATCGGCAAGGGCAAGCGGGATGCCGCTGTCAAGGAGGCCGTTGTCCGCAACGGCGCGGTTTATCTGGCCGCTCTGGGCGGTGCCGGTGCCCTGATGGCCAAGAGCGTCCAGACGCTGGAGGTCATCGCCTGGCCGGACCTCGGCTGTGAGGCGGTCCGCCGCCTGACTGTGCAGGATATGCCCCTGACTGTCATCCTGGATGCCCACGGCGGGGATCTGTATCTGGAAGGCCCGGAGGCCTACCGGAACCGCTGAGGAACAGCAGCCCCGGCTTCTGCTGAATGCCGCATATACAAAAAGGAGCTGTACTCCCGCGGGGGTACAGCTCCTTTTGCATTGCATTCTTTCTGATCAGCTGCGCTTTGCCAGCAGAGCCTCAATCTTCTTGATGGGATCGATGATGCTGGAAACAGACATATCGTGGTTCAGTGCCACCACGAAGTAGGCAGCATACTTGGAGACATCCACGTCAACATACCAGTCGCGGGTCAGCAGCTCGGGCTGGCGGTAGGTCAGGTTGGTGCCCACAACGTAGTCCAGCTTGCCATCGGCAACTGCCTGATCGAACTTCTTCAGGCCGCTGGTGAACAGCGGGAAAGTCGCGTTGGCAATGATGCGGGCAGCGCCGCGCTCCTTCAGGTTGCCGGCAACCTCCAGCATGCTCTCGCCGGAAGCGATGATATCATCGGCGATGAAAACAGTCTTGCCCTCAACGGAATCGCCCAGATACTCGTGTGCCACAATGGGGTTGCGGCCGTTCACCACGCGGGTGTAATCACGGCGCTTATAGAACATGCCCAGGTTGCAGCCCAGCACGCTGGAGAAGTACATGTTGCGGTTCATGGCACCCTCGTCGGGGCTGACCACGATGAACTTCTCCTTATCAAAGCTGATCTCGGGGTTCTTCTTCAGCAGGCTCTTGAGCACCTGATAGGTGGGCATTGCATTGTCGAAGCTGAGCAGCGGCACAGCGTTCTGAACGCGGGGATCGTGGGCATCAAAGGTGATGATGTTGCGCACGCCCATGGTCTGCAGCTCCTGCAGGGCCACAGCGCAGTCCAGGCTCTCGCGAACCACGCGGCGATGCTGACGGCCGCCGTACAGGCTGGGCATGATAACGGACACACGGTGTGCCTTGCCGGCCACTGCTTGGATCAGGCGCTTGAGGTTGGCAAAGTGGTCATCCGGGGAGAGGTGGTTCTCGTAACCGAACAGGTTGTAGGTAACGCTGTAATTGCCCGGATCGATAACGATAAAGATATCGTCGCCGCGCACAGACTCCCTGACCAGGCCCTTTGCGTCACCGCTCTGGAAGCGGGGGCACTCGCAGGGGATGATAAAGCTATCCTTCTCCACGCCTGCGGACTTTGCCCATTCCACCAGATGCTGGTCGATCAGCTTGGTCAGCTCCTCTGCACCGGGGCAGGCCAGCAGACGCAGGTCTGCCACGCTGGGTTCCTGGAAAAATGCCATCGGATTGATCTCGTTGGACATACTTACAACTCCTTCAATGTTCCTGTTGTCTTGACGATGAAATCAGATGCTGAAAGCGCATATCTGTTCTTATTCTATCACAAAAAACAGATTTCGACACACCCAATTTCTATCTTGGAGCCATTTTCTGCGGCTTGCACAGCTGTTGTTCAAAAACACGTTGGAGACTGTGAGTTTCACACAAAAAACCTTCCTTTTACCTTCCTCTTCCCTTTTCCCCTGCCTGCTGCCCGGTGGTTCCTGCGCACAAACCCACAGATTTTTCATGTTTCAGTTGGTTTGTTTTAACAAACTTTTAGGGATTGCTTGCATCCCCCGGGAGAATGTGGTATTCTATAACAAACCGAACCGACGTGCGTTTTCAGCCCCGGGCCGGGAATCAAGAAGGCAGGAGGCCGATACCATGCAGATCCACCAATCCGCAGAAGATTATCTTGAAACGATCCTGATGCTCAACCAGAGAATGGGCCGTGTCCGTTCCATCGACGTGGTCAATGAGCTGGGCTATACCAAGGCAAGCGTGAGCATTGCCATGAAGAAGCTGCGGGAGAACGGCTATATCGCGGTGGACGGTGAGGGCAACCTGACCCTGCTGGAACCGGGCCGCGAGATCGCAGAGCGCATCTACAGCCGCCACCGCCTGCTGACCCATTTCTTTGTGCAGCTGGGCGTGGACGAGGAGGTCGCCGCCGAGGATGCCTGCAAGGCAGAGCATATCCTGAGCGAGCAGACGCTGGAAAAGATCCGCGAATATGCCCTGCTCCACGACGCGCAGGACAGCGTAAAATAACCGGAATCATCAAAAAAATGAGACTGCCAGGCCTTGGCAGTCTCATTTTTTTGTCAGTAGCTGTCCAGCCCAAGGCTGACATCCAGTGCCTGATTCACCCGACGCTGATCCTCAGGCGTGATCTGCCCGGCCCGCTCGCGCAGGCGGTGCTTATCCAGCGTGCGGATCTGTTCCAGCAGCACCACACTGTCCTTGGCAAGGCCGGTATCTGCCGCCCGGATATTGATATGGGTGGGCAGGCGGGCTTTGTCCAGCCGGGATGTAATGGCCGCTGCGATCACGGTGGGGCTGTGCCGGTTGCCGATCTCGTTCTGGACGATGAGCACCGGCCGGATGCCGCCCTGTTCCGAGCCCACCACCGGCGAAAGATCGGCGTAAAAAACTTCTCCTCTGTGTACCTCCATGGAATCTTCCCTCCCTGATCTTGGAGGATGCGCCCGCTATGTGGTGCGTTTTGCGCATCCTCAGTCGCTCTGCCTTTAGTATGAGCCGACTGCAGGGCCGCTATGCACGCGCGGGCTTATTCCATTGTATGCAGACGGGAAGTTCAGGTTTCCGTTTCCAGGATGCAGTACGCCATGGCCATGCCGTCTTCATGGCTCAGGGAGAGATGTGCCCGCAGGCGGCGCGCTTTCACCCACTGGGCGCTCCGGCCGGAAAAGTGATAGGCCGGTGCCCCGCCGGGCAGGCGGACGGCTTCGATCTCGCAGAGGGAGAAGGGCTCCCGCAGACCAGTGCCCGCCGCCTTGAGGAAAGCCTCCTTGGCCGCAAAGTCCGCCGCCGCGCTGGCCACGGTATGGGCGGTGCGGCGGGCCGTGCCCTCTTCCTCTGCCAGAGGCAGGCCCAGTGCCGCCTGCTCCGCCAGGCCGAACACCCGGCGTGCAAAGACCGCGCCATGGGGGCCCAGCAGGCTCTTTTCCATCCGCGCAATGCTGCACAGGTCGCAGCCGATTCCGTAGACCATGAAAAACCTCCTGAACGGGAAAATTCGCTCCGTTCTTTTTACTCAAATTTTCAAAAATTTTTAGGCAAAGTGTGCAAATTCCAGCTTGGAATCTTGAAGTCAGCGTTCATTTCGTGTACAATGGGCTATAAGTTCCAATGACCTCTCGGAACGGAATGCGAGAGGGATACCGAAGGGGGTGCATTGCGTGGGCGACGCGACTGCTATTTTTTCGATCCACGACAAAAAGGACTACGAGATTCACGAGATCGTACAGCAGGTGTACGATGCATTAAAGGAAAAGGGCTACAATCCGGTCAATCAGCTGGTGGGCTATATCCTGTCCGAAGATCCCACCTATATCACCACATACAAGGGAGCCCGCTCCCTCATCCGCAAAGTTGACCGTGACGATCTGCTGCAGGCCATGCTCCGCAGCTACCTGAACGTCTGAATCGCGCTTACACAAGTCCGCTGCCTCGCAGGAGGCGGCGGGCTTTTATTTTGGCCAGCAGGCAAAGATCTGGTTCACCACCGTCTCATACTCCCAGCCTTCCCGGGCCTTGCGCAGGGGCTTTTCCAGTGCGTCGGCCCCATCGAAAAGGTGGATGAGGTAGAACCAGTGGGCCTTCATCCGGCTCACGGCACAGCTGGCCATCCCAAAGGCTTCGGTGTAGCCGTGATAGAGTTCATCATGGTAGCCGCGCAGTTCTTCCCGGGAAGCGGCAGGGCCGCCCACAGCCTTGCGCAGAAGGGCAGGGTCTGCGATGAGGCCTCTGCCCACCATGATGCCCGACAGTCCTGGAAATGCCGCTTCCAGTGCCCGCAGGTCATCCACGGTGGTCACATCGCCGTTGTAGCAGACCGGAGCAGTGCAGGCGGGCAGGTAGGCAGCAAAGGCTTCCCGGTCGGCCTGGCCGCGGTAGAGCTGTTTCATCACCCGGGGATGGATGGTCAGCTCGCAGAGGGGGTATTTGTTGTAAACGTTCAGGATCTCCCCGAACTCCTCCGCCTGGGCCACGCCCAACCGGGTCTTGACCGACACCGGCCCGCCTGCCTGCGAAAAAACAGCGTCCAGAAAGGCATCCAGCTTCTGCGGGTCCCGGAGCATTCCGGAACCTTTGCCCTTGGCTGTCACGGTGCCGGAGGGACACCCGAAGTTCAGGTTGACCTCGGTATAGCCCATCCGGCGCAGTTCCCCGATCATCCAGGCCGCAAGTTCGCCGTCCTTTGCCAGCAGCTGCGGGATGACCTGCACCCCCGGGTTGGCCGCCGGTTCCAGCTCAGCCATCTTCTTTTTGATGAGCACCCGGTTCTCCGGCGGCGAGAGAAACGGCGCATAATACCGTACCGGGGCCTCCGGTGCACCGAACCAGCGCTGGTGGGCCTGCCGCCAGATGCGGTCTGTCAGCCCCTCCATCGGGGCGGCGTAGTAGTTCATAACAGTTCTCCTTGGAATTGATGGGTTTATTGTAGCACAAAAAAAGCCGCTGCGCAAAAATTTCTGCGCAGCGGCTTGTGGGGTTACAGCTTATTCGGCAAACAGCGGGGTGGACAGGTAACGGTCGCCGGTATCGGGCAGCAGAGCAACGATCTTCTTGCCTGCGTTCTCGGGGCGCTTTGCCAGCTCCAGCGCAGCCCAGACCGCTGCACCGGAAGAGATACCCACCAGAACGCCTTCCTTGTGGCCGATCAGGCGGCCGGTCGCAAAGGCATCCTCATTGGTCACGGTGATGATCTCATCGTAGACCTTGGTATCCAGCACATCCGGCACAAAGCCCGCGCCGATGCCCTGGATCTTGTGCGCACCTGCAACGCCCTTGCTCAGCACAGGAGAGGAGGCAGGCTCCACAGCCACGACCTTGACATTGGGGTTCTTGCTCTTGAGGTACTTGCCCACGCCGGTAACAGTGCCGCCGGTGCCAACGCCAGCCACAAAGAGATCGACCTGACCATCGGTGTCCTCCCAGATCTCAGGGCCGGTGGTCTCGATGTGTGCCTGCGGATTGGCAGGGTTCACGAACTGGCCGGGGATAAAGGCGTTGGGGATCTCCTTTGCCAGCTCATCCGCCTTGGCAATGGCACCCTTCATGCCCTTTGCGCCCTCGCTCAGGACCAGCTCTGCGCCGTAAGCCTTCATCAGCTGGCGGCGCTCCACGCTCATAGTCTCAGGCATCACGATGATGATGCGGTAGCCCTTGGCAGCGGCCACAGCGGCCAGACCAATGCCGGTGTTGCCGGAGGTAGGCTCAATGATCACGGAACCGGGCTTCAGCTTGCCGGCGGCCTCGGCATCGTCGATCATCTTCTTGGCAATGCGATCCTTGACAGAGCCGGCGGGGTTGAAGTATTCCAGCTTGGCCAGAACGGTGGCCTTCAGGTCGGCTTCCTTCTCAATATGGGTCAACTCCAGCAGCGGAGTGTGGCCAATCAGCTGATCTGCGGAAGTGTAAATCTTGCTCATAGTAAAAGTCCTCCCTCTGCGGGCGCAGAGCCCGGGATGTTATTCTGACGCATTCCATATTTCCTGTAAACCAACATGGTTTGTAGGTTTGATGGTATTATAGTCCTCTTTTCCCCCTTTGTCAATGGAAAAACGAAAAAGCGATTGAAAAGTTACAAACCCTGTTGTATAATAGGTTTGTTAATGAGAAGAGGACAACCCCACCATCCATGCCTGCGCATTGCCGCCCCTGACTGGGCCGCTGGCGCAAAGCGTCTGAGGGGTTGATAAGGAGAAAAGCTATGATCGTTTCAACCAAGGGCCGTTATGCACTGCGCGTAATGATCGACCTGGCCGAACACCAGGCGGAGCGGTATGTGCCGCTGAAGGAGGTCGCCGAACGGCAGGAGATCTCGGAAAAATATCTGGAAAACATCCTGAAGGTACTGGTGCAGAACGGCTTTCTGGAAGGTCTGCGCGGCAAGGGCGGCGGCTACCGGCTGACCCGTACCCCCGACCAGTACACCGTGGCAGAGATCCTGCTGCTGACCGAGGGCAGCCTTGCCCCCGTGAGCTGCCTTGTGCCCGGTGCTCCCGCCTGCGAACGGCTGCCCAACTGCCGAACCTATGCGATGTGGAAGGGCCTGAACGACATGATCGCCGACTACTTTGGCAAGATCACTCTGGCCGACCTCGCTGCACCCGATCAGGCAGGGAATGATTATATCATCTAAATGACAGAAACAATACAACAGCCCTGTCGCTCGATGATGAGCAGCAGGGCTGTTGTGCTGGGCTTCATTTCGCCTTTGCATAGCGGGCAAATCATAATCGCCCATCTCACAGGCCAAACAGATCGGAGTGCGTACCGGTGCGATACAAATACAGCTCTGTTTCCGTCTGGTAGTAAACCAGCATCCAATCCGGTTGAATGTGGCATTCCCGGTGGGGGATATAGTTGCCTGTCAAGCTGTGGTCTTTGTTTTGAGGTGGAAGTGCTGCCGGAATAGCTAACACGTTAATAATCTGCTGGAGTTTGGCCATGTCATAATGCCGCTTCTGACACACCTTCAAATCCCTCTTGAACTTGGTGGAGTATTTTACTTCAAGCACTTTCGTCCTCCAGCAGTGAACTAATCAGGTTTTCAACGGGGCCGATATAGGTGTGCCCGCCACCATTATCCAATTCTTCAAATGCTTCCAGCGTGTCGGCATTCGGTGTTTCACTTTCATCCGGGATGGCCGCTCCCTGCAAGTAAGCAATAATATACAGCAACTTGTTTTCCGGCACTTGGTCAATCAAGCTCTTTGCCAATTCTCTTGTACTCATGTTGCACCTGTCCTTTCGTATGGATATTATGCGCATTCTTCCACGGCAGTTTTCCCCTCTGATACCGCGTGTTCTTTCAAAAACTGTTCCGCTGCCTGTTTCAGAACAGCGTTGGGGGTGGTCCCCGCTGCGGTACAGGCCTCCCGGAACTGGGCCGCAAAATCCTTACGGACCTTACAGCCCAAAATCATCATATGGGCCTTGTCCCACTTGGCATTTGCCTTTTTCTTCGCGTCAGACAGCATATTCAACCTCTTTTCCGGCGGGGCTGTTATAAAATGCCTATTCTGCCCCATAAACAATATAGCACTTTTCGTCCTTGTTGAACAGTGTAAAGCTGTACAAAGTTCACGGTTCAACTCTGTCTGTTCTGTCAGCAGTTTTTGAGCCAATAGCGCACAAAAGACGCACAAACCAGAGTTTTCAGAGCATTTATACAACAAATAAAGCCACGATGCAATCGCCATTTCCGGCGCTGTATCGTGGCTTTTATCCTGGTCGAGCAGAGCTGGACAAATCCGAACTATTTCCTGCCAATTCATCGGCAGCCAAAGTATCCTCGAAGCGGACGGTTTGAGAGCCGTCTTTATAATTGAACGTGATCAGCATTCTGTCATCGTAGAGGAAAATGGCGTTCACAAAGATCTCAATCAGTGCCTTGCGCTGCTTTTGCTGCGATACATCGAACTTTCTGAATTTCATCAACCAGAATCGGATGAAGTCAGCATTAAAGGAAGGCTTTCTTAGCTTTTCGTCAGCAATTTTGGCGGTCAGTTCATCCTTTTGCGCTTCCAGCGCATCCAAACGCTCTTTGGTCGTCCGTGTGAACAAGCCTTCCTCGATTGCTTTCATCAGGTTGTCCAGTTTTCGGTCCACTTCCCGGAGCTGTTTTTCCAGCAGAGGGATCGCGGTATTCTCCTGATTTTGGAAATCCATGACCAGCTGAACGATTCGTTCAATCACTGCATCATCCTGAATCAGCTTCATCGTCTCCTGAACGACCAGATTTTCCAACCACTCCTTCTGTACGGTTTTCTTGTTACAGCCTTTCTTCTTTTTGGCAGTGGCACATTTATAATAATAGTAGGTTCGCCCGGTAGCACTTGTTCCGCTCTCGCCGAACATCAATGCCCCGCACTTACCGCAGAACAGCTTTGTGGTCAACAAATATTCCTCATCTGCCTTTCCGCGAGCCGGAGCACGTTTGTTTTTCTCCATACGTTTTTGCACACGGTCAAACAAATCCTTGGGAACGATGGCTGGAATTGCATCCGGGACAACGGTATCCCGGAAAGAAAGTTCTCCAATATAGCGGCGGTTCTTTAACATGGTGTTCATGCTGCTGCACGTCAGCTTTCCACCCAGCATATTACGAACCCCTTTTTCGTTGAGGTAGTTCATGATCTCAACGATTTTTTCACCGTTGTCGTACCGCTGAAAAGCCTCCAATACAAGCGGTGAAATCAGCGGGTCGATGCGATAGAACTTATCTGCGTCGATTTTATAGCCAATCGTTCCTGTGCCGCCTGTGCATTTGCCTTTCAGCGCATTTTCGGTCTGGCCACGAATGACTTTTTCGGAAAGTTCCGCCGAATAGTATTCTGCCATACCCTCCAGCAGCGTCTCCACCAGAATGCCCTGCGAGCCTTCTGCAATCGGCTCCATGACCGATATCAGATGGACATTGTTCTTTTTCAGAATCATCTTGTAGTTTGCACTGTCAAAGCGATTCCGAGCGAAACGGTCAAATTTCCAAACCAAAACGATTTCAAACAACTTTTTATTGCTGTCCCGAATCATCTGTTGAAAATCCGGTCGATTGTCTGTTTTGGCAGAAAGTGCACGGTCGATATAGTGCCTGACCACTGTAATGCCGTTTCTTTCAGCATATGCTGTGCATTCCCGAATCTGGCCCTCAATGGATTCTTCACGCTGGTTGTCACTGGAATAGCGAGCGTAGATCACAGCATTCATGGAAAGCACCTCACTTTTACACATCATTGAACGAATGTACGTTTATTCAAGGCTGTTCTTCGTATAATGTATATACCATATTTTGCAAGGGAATGCAAGCTGTGTTTTTACTTGGATTCTTTGCTCTTTAATGTGCTCTTCCGATACTGCATCGGGCTCTGGCCGGTGGCCTTGGCAAAGCGGGTGGAGAAGTTACTGGCATCCCCGAAGCCTGCTTCCTGTGCGATCTCACTGATGCTGTGGTCGGTGAGCACCAGCAGCTCTTTTGCCTGTGTGATGCGGAAGTTGACCAGATAATTGTACGGCGTTGTGCCCATGTACCGCCGGAACAGGCGCAGAAAATAACTCTTGCTCATGTGCGCACTTGACAGCAGATCGGCAAGGGAAAGTTCCTGCCGGTAGTTCTTGCGCAGGGTCTCTGCCGCCTGCAGGATCAGCTGGCGGTTGGTGGTCATCTCCGCCTGCGCAAACAGGCTCTGTGCACAGAGGGCAAACATCTCGTGCAGGGCAAGACCTGTCTGCACCATGCTGTCCACCGTGCCAAGCTCCATCTGCTCCAGAACAAGTTCAAACAATTCCTGCATCCTGCCCCCGGTCAATTGGACCGGGGGCAGTTTTTTGTCCGGCAGAAGCAGCGGCTCCATGGCCGCAACACCGGCACCGTCCAGATGCACCCAGTAGTGGTGCCAGCAGCTCTGCCCCGGTGCGGTGCAGTAGCTCTGTGCCGTGCGGCAGTTGAGCAGCAGTGCCTGCCCGGTCTCCAGCACGACATGGTTCCCATCCTGCTCGATGAGACCGGCACCCCGGAGGGTGTAGAACAGGATATAGCTTTCTTTATCGGTGCGGGCGGTGGAGAACCGCTGTTGTGCATAGAATAGCCCCGCCTCGGTGCAGGAATAGGGCTGTGCACGCTCCGCTTCGCTGAGCGTCGTGCGCTTCCAGATGCTTTCCGGGGTCACATCCATGTTGTAAGTCAGCATTTTTCTCCCGCCTTTCTGCTTCCAGTATAGCGGCTTTTACCCTGTGATGCAAGAGTGGACTTTTCACAAAGAATGCGTCACCTTTGCGGATGGAATCCGCCTTTCCGGGCCGCTATACTGGTACCGGAAAGAGACAGAAGGAGGCGCACTATGCACGAAAAATTTCTCGCCATCGACATCGGCGCATCGTCCGGGCGGCATATCATCGGCTGGATGGAGGACGGGACCTTGCAGACCGAGGAAGTCTACCGCTTCCCGAACAGTGTCCGGCGGGTGGACGGCCACCTGGAATGGGACATCGACAGCCTGTTTGCCAACGTGAAACAGGGCATCAAAGCGGCTTTTGCAAAGTACCCCGCCATCAAAAGCCTGTCCATCGACACCTGGGCGGTGGACTACGTACTTTTGAAAAAGGAACAGCCCCTTTATCCGGTCTATGCTTACCGCGACGGCCGGACACAGGCCGTTCTGGATGAGGTGCACGGCATCCTCCCGTTTGAGAAGCTCTACGAGCGCACCGGCATCCAGTTTCAGCCATTCAACACGGTGTATCAGCTGTATGCGGACAAAAAAGCCGGGCGGCTGGCGCAGGCAGACGATTTCCTGATGATTCCGGAATATCTACTCTGGAAACTCTGCGGCGTCAAGGCCCGTGAGTACACCAACGCCACCTCCACCGGCCTTGTCAACGCCCAGATCAGAGAATACGACCCGGAGATCCTCTCTGCGCTGGGCTTGCCGGAAACCATGTTCCCGCCGCTGACCGCACCCGGCACGGTGCTGGGTCCGCTGAAGCCGGAGATCGCCTCCGAGGTGGGCGGGCAGACCAACGTGGTGCTGTGTGCCACCCACGACACTGCCAGCGCGGTGGAGGGCATCCCGATGGAGCAGGGGGAGGCACCGTTCCTTTCTTCCGGCACCTGGAGCCTGTTGGGTGTCAAACTGGCACAGCCGGTCACCACTCCAGAAAGCTGCAAAGCAAATTTCACAAATGAAGGCGGCGTGGGCTACATCCGCTATCTGAAAAACATCATGGGCTTGTGGATCATCCAGTGCGTGCAGAAGCAGCTGGGCATCTCCTTTGCGGAGATGGTGGAGCTGGCAAAGGCCAGCACCTACACCCGCATTTTTGATGTGAACGATGCGCGTTTCTCGGCTCCGCAGGATATGAGCGCGGAAATCAGAGCTGCCCTTGCTGAGACCGGTGCACCGCCTGCCACGGACGCTGACCTCATCAACTGCATCTATCATTCGCTGGCGTACTGCTACGGCGAAGCCTACCGTGAGATGGAAGCCGTCACCGGGCAGCACTGGGACAAGCTCTACATTGCAGGCGGCGGCGCCAAGAATGCCACCCTGAACGAGCTGACCGCCCATTATACCGGAAAACAGGTCGTGGCCCTGCCCATTGAGGCGACCGCCATCGGCAACCTGAAAATACAGATGAACATCCACTAAGGAGGACAAATTATGCTGGTTGAAACCAAAGCCCGCGTTGGCGTGTTCGCCATTGCGCTGGGTGCCTACCTGCCCCAGTTCCCGACCCTCGTGCCCGAATTTGAGCAGCAGTACGCTGCCTTCAAAAAGACCATCCCGGACACCGTGGAGGTCATCGACGGCGGCATCGTCACCACCAAAGAGCTGTCCATGGCGGCGGGTGATAAGTTCCGCGCTACAGATGTGGACCTGGTGATCCTGCAGCTGCTGACCTACGCCACTTCCTACAACATGCTGCCTGCTGTGCGGGATCTGGATGTCCCGGTCGTGCTGGTGAACGTCCAGAAGAAGAAAGCCCCGGACTACGCCAATACCGATACGCCCACCTGGCTGGGTGAATTGTACGCCTGCGGTGCCGTGGGCGAGATGGTGGCCGATCTGGAGCGTGCCGGCAAGCGTCACGCCGTCATCACCGGTGTGGTAGAAGGCGGCGACCCGCAGGTGCAGGCCGAGATCGAGGACTGGTGCCGTGCGGCTCAGGTGCGCCGCCGTTTCCGCGACACCAATCTGGCCCAGATCGGCCGCCCGTATCCCGGTATGATGGACCTGTACATCGACGAAACGAATCTCTACAACCGGATGTGGCTGTATACCAAGCAGTTCGACTGGGAAAAGATGTGGGCCATCGCCGACAACATCACCGACGAAGCTGCCATCCGTGCCAAGGCAGAGGATATCCTGAATACCTTCGATATCGAAGGCGGCGGCACGGTGGAAAAGGTCTGGGAGATGGCAAAGTATGTCGTCGCCTTTGAGCAGTGGGTCAAGGACGAGAAGATCGCCTTCATCGCGTCGCATTACGATGGTTTTGCCAAGGGCAAGGCCGGTGTGCTGGACAGCATGCTGATCCCGGCCTTCTCCATGCTTATCAAGCAGGGCGTTGCCTGTGCCGTGGAGGGTGACATCAAGGTGGCTATGGCCATGTCCATCCTCAAGACCATTGCAGGCTGCGGCCAGCTGAGTGAGATGTACTCCATCGACTTTGACGAGGATATCTGCATCATCGGCCATTCCGGTTCCGGCGATGCCGACATTTCCGAGAAGAAGCCCACCATGAAGATCGTGCCGGTGTTCCACGGCAAGACCGGCGGCGGCTATCTGACCCAGTTCTATCCGCACCTTGGCCCCGTGACCTATCTGGGCATCACGCAGGACAAGGACGGTCACTTCAAGTTCGTGGTGGCCGAGGGCGTCAACGAGCCTGGCCCCATCTTCACCTTTGGTGACACCAACATGCGCACCCGCTTTACCTGCGGGGCACGGGAGTTCTGCAACCGCTGGAGCGAGGCAGGCCCCACCCATCACATGGCTGCTGCCACCGGCCGCCACATCGATACCATCCTGAAGGTGGCAAAGATCTTCAATATTCCGGTGGACGTCATCACCCGATAAGCTGCGAGAAAAGAGAGGTATTTTATCATGGGCATTCTGGATATTGCAATCGTCAAGGGCTACATCCGCATGTGCAACGACGGCTGGCTGCAGGGCTGGCACGAGCGCAACGGCGGCAACCTGACCTACCGTATGAAGGAAGAGGAAGTGGCCGAGTGCCGTCCCTTCTTCAATGCACAGCCCGGTGAATGGGTCAACATGGGCGTGCAGGCCGACAACCTGGCCGGGGAGTATTTCATCACCACCGGTTCCGGCAAGTTCTTCCGCAATGTGGAGCCGGACCCCATCCACAGCATCGGCATCGTGGAGATCAACGACAAGGGCGACAGCTGGCGCATCGTCTGGGGCCTGGAAGGCGGCGCAAAGCCCACTTCCGAGTTCCCCAGCCACTTCATGAACCACAGCGTCCGCAAGGCGGCCACGAACGGCGCAAACCGCGTCATCTACCATTGCCATGCCACCAATGTCATCGCTCTGACCTACATTCTGCCCCTGACCGACCGCGACTTCTCCCGTACTTTGTGGCAGAGCGCCACCGAGTGCCCGGTGGTCTTCCCGGAAGGTGTGGGCGTCTGCCCCTGGATGGTGCCCGGCGGTGCAGACATCGCCATGGCCACCAGCGAACTGATGAAGAAATATCAGGCAGCCATTTGGGCACAGCACGGCCTGTTCGTTTCCGGCCCGGATTTTGACATCGCCTTTGGTCTGGCTCACACCATCGAGAAGAGTGCCGAGATCTATGTCAAGGTGCTGAGCATGAGCGGCGGCCTCATCCGTCAGACCATCACCGATGATGACCTGCGCGCCATCGCCCGCGACTTTGGCGTGACCCTGAACGAGGAGTTCCTCGACTGATTTTCTTAATTACAGTGATGAGCCTTTCAAGAACAAGAAACGATTGATCGATAAGAAGGAGAATAAGAGATTATGAGTGTTTTCCGCGATGATTTCCTGTGGGGCGGTGCATGTGCAGCCAACCAGTTCGAGGGTGCCTGGGACGTGGACGGCAAAGGCCCCAGCGTACCGGATATGTGTACCAACGGCTCCCACACCAGCCCGAAGTGGGTGACCACCCACATCCACCCGGACCGCCTGTACCCCAGTCATGAAGCCATCGACTTCTACCACCACTACGAAGAGGACATTGCTCTGTTTGCGGAGATGGGCTTCAAGACCTTCCGCACCTCCATCAACTGGACCCGCATCTTCCCCACTGGCATGGAGAGCGAGCCCAACGAGAAGGGCCTGGAATTTTACGACCGCGTTTTTGACTGCTGCAAGAAGCACGGCATCGAGCCGCTGGTCACCATCAGCCACTACGAGCTGCCCTACGCTCTGGTGGAAAGGTACAACGGCTGGGCCAGCCGCGAGCTAATCGACTTCTACATGAACTACTGCAAAACCATCTTCGAGCGCTACAAGGACAAAGTCAAGTACTGGCTCACCTTCAACGAGATCAACACCGGCACCATGCCCATGGGCGGCATCCTGAACACCGGCACCATCCAGGGATACGAGGGTTCCACCGCCGATGTGCCAAACGACGAGCAGGCACGCTTCCAGGCCCTGCACAACATGTTCGTGGCCAGCGCCAGGGCTGTCAAGTATGCCCACGACAACTACCCCCAGTTCAAGATGGGCTGCATGATCTGCTTCATCACCAGCTATCCCATGACCTGTGACCCCGCCGACGTGGTGGCCAACCAGAAGCAGATGCAGATCATGAACTGGTTCTGTTCCGATATGCATGTGCGCGGTGAGTATCCCTATTATATGAAGCGTTTCTTCGCCGAGCACAACATCACCATCCATCAGGAGCCGGAGGATGCCGCCATCCTGAAGGCCGGCACCGTGGACTTCTACACCTTCAGCTACTACATGTCCAACTGCGTCACCACCCACAAGGACGCCGAGGACGTGGGCGGTAATATCGCCACCGGCAAGAAGAACCCCTACCTGAAAGCCAGCGACTGGGGCTGGCAGATCGACCCCATTGGCCTGCGCTACACCCTGAACGAGATCTACGATCGCTATCATCTGCCCATGATGGTAGTGGAAAACGGCCTGGGCGCTTACGATGTGAAGAGCGAGGACGGCAAGATCCACGACAGCTACCGCATCGACTACCTGCGCCAGCACATCGAGCAGATGGCCGAGGCCGTGAAGGACGGCGTGGATCTGATGGGTTACACCCCCTGGGGCTGCATCGACCTGGTGTCTGCGTCCACAGGTGAGATGGCAAAGCGCTATGGCTTTATCTACGTCAACAAATTTGATGACGGCACCGGCGACCTGAGCCGGGAGAAGAAGGACAGCTTCTACTGGTATAAGAAAGTCATCGCCTCCAATGGCGAGGATCTCTCCTGATTTTCTGGATCATCTCTGATATCGCGCGATTGTTGTAAAACAGTTTTTCCAAAAAATGAGATAGACGGCCCGAAAAGAGGCTGGCCTGTCTCATTTTTTAGTCGCATTCTGAAAGTGTTATGAAACAGAAACGACAAGAACAGCATCAAATTCCACCTTTTCTGTCTGGCTTCTGACCCGAAGAAGTCCTTTTCCAAATTATAACGAGACAAACTGAAAACGCATCCTTTTCTACGAAAAAAATCAGAACGATCGTATGCGTCAAACCTTAGTTGCTCCGCAATATCCTGTTGAAAAATCTGTGGGAAGAATTTGACATTTTAAGGTTGCTTTTCAACGCGCACAAAACAAAGCGATGCCCCTTGTCAGTAACAAAGGGCATCGTTGATTATAGTTTTTTAGAACAGCTGTATGGTTACTTCACTCTTCAAGCCTTGTGGCTCGGTGGGCATATACTGCCCCAGAAAATCATTCATCCGGCGGCCAAGGGTGGTGTTCACCTCGATTTCCAACAAATTCTCCCCGGTGTGCAGGGAACCGGAGATTGCATAGCGGTAAGGAGGGCAGATCCGTACACCGCAGTCCGTCCCGTTCACTCGGACGATTGCACCTTCCTGTGCCGTCAGGGCCAGCACGGCGGGCCGTGCGGCCTGTGCTTCGTTCAGCGTAAAGCGGAATGCATACCGTGCCCGGCCTGCAAACGCGATGCAGCCCGGCAGACGGTGCAGAGAGAGCAGTTTTTCCAGCGGGAGCGGGGCACCATATTCGGCGCAGCCAGTGTCGGCATCGGCCAGCGAAACAGTGCATGCTGTCAAATGAATGCAGTCCGCCGGAACACCGGCAGGCAGAGCCGCCACCGCCTGCACCTGCAATGCAGTCGGGTCATCCGGCACCAGAATGCAGCGGGATTCATAAGGAGCCAGTGTCAGAGCAAAGGCATCCGGTGCTGCCGTCACAACGTTGGCAAAGGCATCGTATACAAAGGCTGCACCGGGCTTTGCACCAGTCACAGTGGTGCAAAGCGGCTGCGTGCCCTCATTCGTGAAGAAGTAGACATCACCGTCTGCCTGCCGAGCGTGGTAGTATCGCAGATATGGTGCCGCTGCGCTCAGATGCAGCGCAGGGATACTGTCTGCCGTAAGCGTCTCCACCAGCGCATCCAGCGTGGTGACGACCGCATGTTCCAGTACCGGTGCCGGACCGCCTTCACAGCAGCGAATGGGCAGACCGCCCACAAAATAAACTTTGACCCCAGCATCCAGATAGCGCTGTACATTCTCCAGCAGTGCAACAGGCAGCGCCTCGGCGTACGGGATGACCAGCGCGCGGAACTGCATGCCGTTCAGGTGCAGCGCACCATCCTTCGCGGTGTCCGCTTTCAACACCTCACAGGGCACCAGCTCATAGTCGATACCATTGCGGGCCAGCCGGGCCGCTGGTTTCTGGGTGAGCATAAACTCGCCGCTCCATTCGGCTTCGGCCTGATACAGCAGCGCCACCGGAGCCACATGGGTGCCAGACAGCACTGCGGACATCCGGTTGAGGTAGTTGGCTACCTGCCGGAATTCCGGATATTGCGGATTATGGCCGTGGGCATAGAAATGCGGCGGGCAGTCCGGGTCCGGGAAGGGTGCCGCGTTGAAGGCGTGCGGCACAAACTGATTGATGCCGCGCACCAGCATATAGTCCGACAGCCACTTGCACAGGCGGTTGCCTTCGCCCCAGCCATAGGCACCGAACAGCTCACACATGGCACGGCCTTTCTTGGCAGGGTCCAAGTGGGCCAGACTTGCCCCCAGCTTGCCCAACATATAGGTAAAAAACTCGCCGTCCCAGCCGGGGCTGTGCATGCCCTTGAACATTCCCTCATCCATACCGGGCAGCAGTTGCTGGATGACCACATCGATACCGGACATATCCTGATGCGCCATGGCGCGGTAGAAGTGCCCTGCACCATAGCCCAGACGAGCCGTGGCATTGTTGTCCTCGATGGTATGGCCGATGTGCTCGCAGTGGTGGGCATGGCACCAGGCCGCCAGAACACCATCAAAGTTGTCGCTGTACAGCTGGCTGACCAGATCCATATAGGTATACTGTGCCACATGAGCGCTCTCATCGCTGCTGCGCAGGAACAACAGCGGCAGCAACGCACGGATGTTCCCGGCAGCACGGTCTGTCAGAGCCGTTCCGGCCAGCTTTCCGGCCAGCAGGTTCTCCATGCCATCCCGCCAGGGCAGGTTCATGGCGCTGTTGTGGCCGATGGCGGCATCCTCCGCCCCGTGGATGTTGCCAAGCCGCGGCTCATCCGAGAAGAACCCGCGCAGCGTTTTGCCAAACTCCTCCCCAAAGTGGGCATAGATCGGCTCATAGACGGTATCCAGCAGTACCTTGGTCGCCGCCGAATCCAGCGGGTTCAGATAGCCTTCCGTCTGTTTCTCGCCGCCCTTGTAGCTGACAGTGATGACGTTCAGAGTCCACTGTCCATCCGGCAGGTCAAAATCCACGGCCACGCAGGGACCTTCCTTGGGGTTGCCGGGCAGCGGCTGGCCCATGGAGGAAAGCATGATCTCCCCCGTACGGGCATCTTCAAAAGTATAAACTTTGTCCGTCAAGTCGATGGTTGTGGTCGGGTCAATGGTTTCAAACGCGGTTTTGCGGCTCAGGGTCACAGCCAGGATTTTGTCACGCGGGTCGCGGAGGGCATACTTGAGAACAGCGGTCATGTTCTCCATCGGGCCGGCATAATCCAGCGTTTTGCAGCAGAGAAACTTTTTGCACAGCTCCGGGTGCTCCCGCTTGACCGCACCATCCGCAAAACCGGTGGGAAAGTGGCTGTCATCCAGGATCCACATCTCCATACCCGTGCGCTTTGCTTCGTCCAGCAGCAGGGCCAGATCCCGGAACCAGCCCGGACCGTTGAAATCCTTGTGCGGACGGGCTTCCACACAGAAGCCGCCGATGCCGCTTTCGCGGATCTTCTGCACCTCGCGGCGCAGTTCTTCTTCACTCTCTACGCCATGCACCCACAAAAAGGGATACAGGGCATTGGGGGTCTGTCCATGCAGGACATCACAAACGCTTTTCATGCTCGGGTCCTTTCCTTCCGTTTCACTCACTCTGAACATAGCACAGCACCCGTCCTTTTTGCAAGAGGCAGGTGCCATGCGGGAAATATTACGCTTTTTCGTCCGCGCTGGTCACAGCATAACTGCCGATTGCAGAAACCACAAAGGCAATGGCTGCACAGATCAGGAAGCCCCAGAAGCTGATATCCAGACCTGCGGGGTTGATCATGGACGGGATACGGAAGATGCCGTCACCGCCCCAGGTGTAGAACTTGATGCCCAGGATACCACCGATGACACCGGCAACGCCGCCACCCACGAAGGCGCAGATAAACCGCTTGAAGTTGGTCAGGGCCACGGTATAGATGACCGGCTCGGTGATGCCGCACAGCGCAGAAGCCATGGTGCCGAATGCCGTTGCACGGGTCTCACCATCCTTCACCTTGAGTGCGTAGCCCAGAGCCACACCAGCCAGTGCCCAGACGGTCAGGCCCAAGATGGCGTTGACCGGGCAGTAACCCAGGGTGGTAAGGTTGTTGATGATGATGGGGATCATGGCTGCATGGACACCCATCATGACGAACAGCTGCCAGAACGCGCCCAGAACACCGCCGCAGACCACAGGCACCGCATTGTACAGCGCGTTGACACCGGTAGCCAGAGCATTGGAAACGCCTGTCATGACCGGGCCGACCACCAGCAGGGTGAGCGGCAGCGTGATGACCAGCACCGCAGTCGGCACGAACATCAATTGCAGCATCTGCGGGATGATCTTTTTCGCAGCCTTTTCGATCCAGCTTGCCACAAAGACGGCCAGCAGGATGGGCAGCAGGGTCTGGGAGTAATCCAGCATCGTGACCTTGAGGCCGAAGAAGGTAAGCGTTTCCTCCGCGCCCACGAAAGCAGTCAGCTTCGGGTACAGCATCGCTGCGCCGATGACAGCAGCGGTATAAGGATTCATGCCAAAGACCTTGCCGGCCGAGAAACCGACGATGATGGGCATAAAGTACATCAGCGCATCGGCCGCTGCATACAGGATCAGGTAAATGCCGTTGTCACTGGTGAGCACACCGAAGGTGGTCAGGATGGTCAGAAAGCCCTTGATGATACCACCGGCGGCCATGGGTGCGATCATGGGCAGGATGCAGCCGGAAATGGCCTTGAAGAACTTGTTGAAGAAGCTGTCCTTCTTGACCACACGCATGCTTTCGGCCTTGGCCTTGCCGGCAGCCATGGCATCCTCCGTCAGGCCCAGCTTTGCCTTGACGACGGGGCACAGGTCAGAGACATAAGCACCGATGGGGATCTGGTACTGTCCTGCACCGTGCACAACGCTCATCACGCCTTTGATTTTTTTGACCTCGTCATCCTTGACGATGCTCTCGTCTGCCAGCACAAAGCGCAGACGGGTCATGCAGTTCGTCACACTGACAATGTTCTCTTTGCCGCCGACTGCCGCGATCAGCTCATCGGCAAATTGATCGTAGTCTTTTCTTGCCATGATCTTGTTCTCCTTCTCTTTGACATCTTCCAAAATACGCACAAAAACTTGACACAGCTGGCATTTCATTGTATGCTTGTGTCCAAATCGTACCTGTATTGTACCGTATCCGGCACGGTGTCACAATCTCAAAAGCAAACTCCGGTGCTGACAAAATCAAACTTTTCGTCGAACGATACTGGCAAAGTTTAAGACACTCACTGACAAAATCAAACCTTTTGGGAGGTATCTGCCATGCTGGCGCGTGAGGCATTCCGGGAAATGCTCTTTCCCCTCAGTGAAAAAGAACTGCACTACCGGGAGCACCCGGAGGATTCTCTGATCTATTTCAAAAATTTCCGGTATGAGGGCGAAGCGACTGTTGTGACGGGTGCGGACAACAGCGATGAGATCCTGTTTTTTCCGTCCCCTAAAAAACAGGCGGCCTCCAATCTGCATGGTGTGATCTCCCCAAAAATTGCGCCTCGCGTGCTGGAGGGAGGCAATCTGGCCTTTAACAAGCAGACCCGTTTTGGCATGGTGCCGCTGCACCGCCACAACTACATTGAAATGAACTATGTGTACTCCGGCACCTGCGTGCAAGAGATCAACGGCCAGACGGTTGAGATGCACACCGGCGATGTGACCATTCTGGACCGGGATGTGGTGCACCGGGTGTTGCCCACCGGCGAAAACGACATCCTGCTCAACTGCCTGATGGGGCAGAATTATTTCAAGGCAAGCTTCATCGAGCGGCTTGCCGCCAGTGGAGCGGTGCCGCGGTTTCTTTCCAATGCGCTGAACGAGCGCAACGATCACGACCATTATCTGCTGTTTCATACGGAGCGGTCGTATATTTTCCGGGATCTGTTTGAGTGTGTGTTCTGCGAATATCTGGACCCTACCACCTGCACGGCGGGTGCGGTGGAGAATTATATGAGCCTGATCTTCATCGAGCTGGCACGCTGCTATCAGGGCAATCAGGAACACGAATACCACAAATCCAACAAGAACTACCTCACCGAAGTGCTGCAATACATGGATGACCACTGCATCGACTGCACACTGGAAAGCACCGCAGCGCATTTTGGCTTCCACCCCAATTACCTTTCTCGCATGGTCAAGGAGGGCACCGGCAGTGCCTTCAAGGATCTGGTATCGGATGGGCGGCTGTCCCGCGCCGCCTTCCTGCTGTTGACCACCGAAGCACCTATTAGTCAGATCGCCAACCAGTGTGGCTATTCCAACCAGAACTTCTTTTATAAAAAGTTTCAGGTGCGCTACGGCTGTACGCCAGCTGTATATCGTGCCACTGGCGGTGCCCTGGCAGAAGATATACGTTGAAAAGCAGAACAGTTTTTTATCCGAAACATAGACTTGAAATTTCAGTATGAATGGGTAAAAACTTATGGAAGTGTCCGCTATGCTGAAAGCTTCCAATTTTTTCTATAAGTCCTACTATTATTGCTTTACCACAATAAAATACTCAAAACCATCTTGACGCACCTTGCAAACCATGATACCCTTTGTCACAAATCACATTATCGCAAGATAAGAAATTGGCTCAACCGAAACTTCATATTTGCGATATGCAAGCCAACGATGTTGCCGATGCATTGAAAAGTTGGCTTGCTATGAAAAGTGGTGGTTCTCACCGTGATAACCACCACTTTCAGTGAGTGATTGCCCCCAAAAGAACGTACCGCCCCACAACACACCCGATCGTTTTGCCGCCGTTTCACCCGACAAAATCCTTCGCCTGTACTGCGTGGGCGGTCTTTTTCTTTTCCGGGAAGCTGTACCTTGAAAATTTCATGAGCCGTCCGAATGTGATACCGACTTTCCGGCCAACGCCGCTGCAAAACAGGGGCAGGAACTTCGTTCGGGTCAAACGGCGATCAACATACACGAGCAGCGGAACTCTCTACTTATTTTTGTGTCTTAACAATTCGGAAACAATTTTCGGAAATACGTTTTGAGCGCAGCGGTGGAGGGCAAGAACCGTCCCGTGGCCACAAATTTTCAATTCTTGAAAATGTTGTGCTCTATCGGGACTTCACTTCTCAAACTCTTGCGAGTTTTCCAAGTGATCTTGTTGGGGTAGCGCTTGTCGGGGCAAGGCCCCTCCATCTTGCTTGCGCAAGACCGCGCTGCCGCTTAAAAGCCCCACTGGGGCTTTCATTGCTGCGCTGCGCTTCGCAAACGCGGTCCAACCCCAAACCCTGCTCATGGTTCGCACCTGATGGTGCGAACAGCAACGGCGTGTCGTGCTTTACATAACTTCACCGAGGAGTTATCGAACAGACAGGAGGTACAATGACCAAAAC
>OLQG01000030.1_pt1 | contig 113784 bp, 98 predicted proteins | sample 1672221 | NCBI WGS metagenome assembly OLQG01 (sample SAMEA3136660, study PRJEB25190) | human gut metagenome | biome: human gut; feature: human-associated habitat; material: faeces | place: Austria | collected 2013
CAGCACGATTCCCTACCACCAAACCTTCGCAAAAATCTATGACAACAAAACCACCGCAGAAATCTCAACCCTTAGAAGTGACCTGGGATTTAAAGAAGGAATTTTTATCGACATCTTCCCCATCGCAGGCCTTCCTGATGATGACGCAAAGCGCATGAAAATGATGAAAGAAATGAAGCACGCAAACAATATGCTCTATTGGGCCACGCGCAAAATCGAATTTTCGGATTTCACTCCCGCTCATCCTCGCACGTCACTTTACAATTTTATCGATTGGGTTGCTTCTCATAAAAAACCTTTTCAGCAATGGATGGCAGATTACCAGGCTCTCTTCGAACAGCTCCCTGCCGTAGAAGAGGCCACGATTGCGACTGAAATCACAATTTATCTGAGGACAGGCTCGGACAAATACCTAAGCAATCCATGGCTTCCGATTACCACATTGGAATTCGAAGGACGTCAATACCCTGTTCCCAACGACTACGGCACCGTCCTGAAAAGAGACTACGGTGACTATATGCAGCTCCCGCCAAAAGACCAGCAGCAGCCCAGCCACGACCAAGATTTCTTCCTACTTGACTAGCTGGCATCGACCATTTCATGCGAAAGGGACGCGGTTGATTTACGTCCCTTTCGCATATCGCACGCATAAGCCTCAAACGCTACATCTTGTAGCGCGGATCGATTTCCTGCAGTTCCACCAACGAATCGATCTCATCGATATCATCGAACGTGCAGTCTTCGATGAACACTTCGTAATTATCGCGACGAAGCACGCAGGGCACATCGTCCCAAAAACGCTGTTTGGTTTCGTCGCACGAATCGAACTCCTCCTGAAGATCGCGCGCAAGCTTCGCGCCGTCTTCGGCCGTCCAATAGCTGATACCATACATATGATGGCAATCCGTCCCGCCCTTGTGCAGGTCGACGATGCGGCCCTCTTCGGTATCAAAGCACCAATCGGGCGTTTCTTCCACCGGCACGCCCATGTAGCACGAACGATAGCGGTATTTCTTCAAAAGCGCCGGGTTTTTCAGATACAAATCGCTCTCAAACGCATATGCGTTCTGGAAATGCTCTTTGGCCACGCATGCCGAAGAGATGTTGTTGGTGACCGCATAATCAGGGTTGTACAGCAACGTGATGGTGGGATAACGACGCTTGAGCACTTCGAAGCACTCGCTCATATAACCGGTCACGATGTAGATCTCAGTGACGTCGATCGCCAGCAGCGCGTCCAGCAAGCTTTCGATAATGCGCGTGCCATTCACATTGACCAGGGGTTTCGGCGTATTGATGGTAATCGGCATCATCCTGCTGCCAAAACCGCTCGCAAGAAGAACGGCGCGCTTCGCGCGATACGGCTCCAGCGCAGCAAGGTCGGCCTCAGTTGCCTCTCCCGCTTCGTATCTATCGTTGAGTGCGGTGAACTGTTCGTACGTAAGCGCTTCCACGGGCGCATCCTCTCTTCGTTTCGACACAAACACGAAATGCCGCTCGCTCACGAACGGCATTTCGAATGTTAGCGCAATTCCGCCTCCGCCGCATTCAGGGCGGCAAACTCTTCTTCGGGAGCATTGGCCACCAGATGCTTTTTCGCATACACGACGAAATACACCATGCCCACCGCATACACGCCGAGAACTCCGCATGCCGCAACCATATCCACGAAGAACGTGGACACGATGGCCACGCAGCTCAGGCAAAACGCAAGACCCGTAGTAAACACGCCGCCCGGAGTTTTGTAGCCGCGCTCCATCTTGGGATTGCGCACGCGCAAGATGATGTGAGACAGGTTCATAAGCGCATACGACACGCAAGCGCCGAACACGGCGATATTCAAGATAAGATCGCCGTCGCGCATAACCGCCACCAATACAAGGCCGATAACCATCTGAATGGCCAACGCCACCGTAGGGGTCTTGCGCTTACCCGTGAGCGCAAGCACGTTGGGCAAATAGCCCGCACGGGACAATGCGAAAACCTGGCGCGAACCCGCATACATCAAGCTAAAGAAGCTCGCGATCAAGCCAGCAAGGCCCGCCCAGTTCACAAACGTGGCCAAGCCGCTCTGGCCGACCGCATTAAGGGCGTCCACCAGCGGCGCGTCAGAAGATGCCACCATCAAGGCGCCGGCGCCGCCGGCGGCAAACAGCAGGCTGCAAAAGCCCGTGGCAGCCAAGATGAACAGCGCTCCGATCAAGCCGCGCGGCATATCGCGCTTCGGATTCGCCGATTCCTCCGCCGCCAGCGGCACGCCTTCGACGCCTAAGAAAAACCAAATGCCGAACGGCAGCGAACCGATGACGCCGGCAATGCCCATAGGCAACGCTTCGCTCGAGCCGAACGATCCGTCGGCCGGCATGTTGAAGAGATTGGCCATATCGAAGTGAGGAACGATGCCCGCGACAAACGCCGCCAACGCCACCACGGCGATCGCGCTCACTACGAACATGAACTTCAGCGCCTCACCCACGCCGATAGCATGAATGGCCGTGAACAGAGCATACACCGCGACAACGATGACAAACGGCGGCGTTCCTTCGGGAAGCAACCCCAACGCCAGGATGTAATTAGCGATAAACGTGGAAATCGCCGCAGGAGCGCACACATATTCGATGACAAGCGCCAAGCCCGTTGCGAACCCGGCGGTGCGACCCATGGCGCTACGCGCAAAGCCATAGCCCGCGCCCGCCGCAGGAATGGCGCTCGAAAGCTCGGCCAGGCCGAACACCGTGCACAGATACATGATGCCCATGATCAGCCACGCAATGGCAAGGCCGAGCCAGCCGCCATGCTCCATGCCGTAATTCCAGCCGGAAAAATCACCGCTGACGGTATATGCGACGCCAAGGCTTACCAAAAGCACCCAGCCCACTGCGCCGCCTTTCAGCGATCGCTTCTGAAAATACTCATCGGATTCTATTGCGTCCACCTGCGCGTTGCTCACCTGCATCAGCTCCTTTCAGCTTCGCCATACAACTTTTCGGCAGCAGCCGCGAACTGCTTCGCCGCGCGATACCAGATATAGAGCCACTCGCCCACGGGAGCGCCCATGGCCTCTTTGTACATAGCCCACACGTACCAGTACCATCCCACTACAGAAACCGCAGCCAAGCAGTGACGCTGCTCCTGCAACGTGGCTTCTCGGCCGTAGTACAGCGGAAGAATTCCCAGCGTCTCCTCCACCGTGTAGCCCGAACCCTGCGCGACGAAGTTGCCCAGATCGCACGTCGGATCGCCCATGGCAGCATATTCCCAGTCAATCAGGCGCATTTCGTCGCCTTTCACAAGGAAATTGGGGCCGTAAAAATCGTTGTGGCACAGCACGGGTTCGCCCGCCTCGGCGTGCATCTTGTCCGCCACCGCGCCGATGCGCGCCGCAAGCTGTTCGAAATCGCGCGGAAGCGCATAGCGCATGTCCTTGAGAAGCTGGACGATCTTGACGGATTCGTCATAGAAGTCAAAGCTGAACGGGCTCTTCTTGCCGCTTTCGTGCAAAAGGCGAATCATCTGAAGCGCACGTGCGACCTGCGCTTCGTCGGCATAATCAAGCTCGGAACAACCTTCGATATAGCGCGAGATTTTCCAGCCCTCGGACGGTTCTTCGTAAACGAACGTGTCATCCAAGCCCAAATCGCGCGCGACGCCCAAAGCGAACGCTTCCGCCTCGCGGTTGACGATCTCTTCCGTTCCGTTGCCCGGGTGACGATAGATATACTTCTGGCCCTTGGCGGAAAACAGTGTGGAAAGGTTTGTCAGGCCCGCCTTGACCGGCTTGACGTCCGTAATATCCTCGCGTTCGCAATCGAGCGTTTTGCAGATATTGTCCAAAATCCTGGAGTCCACATTGGCGAAGAAATCCCTGTCGAAGGCGACCAGGTCCGTCAGGAAGTCGAACTCGGTAATAACACCGCGCTCGCACGGCTCGATGGTAATGGGCAGCTCTTCAAGATGGTCGGCAAGAACCTCTTCCCAAAGCTTATTGCGCGTCTCTGCCTTGTCATATTCGCAATCGAGGATTTCCAAATACGCCTCGGAAAGCGCCGCATCGAAATACGCAGGCCCAAGCAACGCATAAGCATCCTTGCCGCCTTTTTTCACTTCGGAGATAAGGCCGTATTTCCCCAGCACGACCGTCTGCTCATCGGTCCAGCCTTCGCTGTACACCGCCGAGCAATAGGGCGCATAACAATACTTTTGAAAAATATTCTCAGCATAGTACTGATCGGAAGAAACAATATAGGTATTGCCCAAAAACTCGCGAGCATGCCACACGGACGAATGATTGTTCCTCGTGGAATACTCGGGGTTGATGAGAATGGAAACACCCAGTTTGTCCTCAAGATAAAACAGGCTTTCTTTCATATAGCCTGTCACTACGGCAATGCGTTCCACCCCAGCCTCACGAAGCTGGCGAATGGTGCGCTCAATCAGAACCTCGCCACGAACCTCGAAAAGCGCTTTCGGACGCTCGAAGGACAACGGCGCAAAACGAGTTCCCGCTCCGGCAGCCAAAATAATCGCGTTCTCCACGCGATAGGACTCCAGAGCATCAAGACCTTCCTGAGAAGGAGTTCCGTCTTCTTTAAGAAAACCGCGATGCGCCAGCTCCTTGACGGCCTTGTTTACCGAGCCAAGCGACAGGCCGGTCTTTTCAGCCATTTCGCGTTGCGTTGCCTTGCCGAATTCCGTACAGAAACGAAGAACTTCGAACTGATATCGATTCAATTCCGACTCCTTCTATGTTCACGAATAATATTTTCGTAATGTTCACGAACAATATACTATACCCAGTTAGATGAACATAGAAGCTTTACCGAATGCCCATATAGATGAAAAAATCCCCGGGCAAACGTCCGGGGATCCGAAAACCTTAAACCCAGAATTTCTTTTCTGGCTGGCAGAGGTCGATATCGACCAACTTTTCTTTATCCATGCGCTCATACAGCTTCGCAGCGAAAACAATGTCATGCATTGCTACGCCGATGTTGTACACAAGAATGCGCTCATCATCACGCTCACGGCCAACAGCCCTGCCGTTTACGACGTCGGCGACTTCGGCAAACTGGTTAAACTGATCGAAATTCTTGAAGTGATCGACATGGCCCCTGTCATCCGCGTAAACCTTGTCGAAAAACAGGTCGCAATTCGTAAACCCACGAGTATGGACGGGAACAACCAGAACGCCCTCATCGAAGCAATCGTCGGCACAAACGTCATCAGCAATATATGTGACCGCAGAAATCACCACGTCGGCACCGCGCACAAGTTCGTCATACGTATCCACGCACGAGAAATGCAAGTTATCATACCCAGAAAAACGCTCCATGAACAAATCTTCTTGCCCCTTATAGCGTTTCAGTCGCACATCAACATCGCGACCGCCCAGATATTCAAGCAAGGCGAGCAATGCAGCGCGCGCCGTATTGCCCAAACCCACGATAGAGATGGTTCGATAATCGCTTTTTGCCAAAAGATCGATCGAATGCGCAGCCACAGCTCCCGTGCGCATGGTCGTAATCCAGTCGGCATCCATCAAAGCCAAGACATCGCCGTTGTCCGCATCAAACAGAATCAGCTTGCTGTCAAGCGAGGGAAACCTGCCCGGATACCTGGTGACCATTTTCACGCCGCCCCATGAACGGCCCTGCGCATCTTTCACGATGCACGGCATGAAGTTGGCAAACACACCTTCAATGCCAGGATTAAGACTGATTTTAGGGGGAAGAATGGCATCGCCTTTAGCCTTGATAGCCTCAGCGACCCATTCAACGCAGTCTTTCATTCCGATGTCGGAAGATTCAATATCACGAAATGTAACGAGTTTCACGGCTTCACCTTTTCGCTCGGATACCATTGGCACTTCTGTGGTAACAATACCTTAAAGAATCGCAACAATTGCCGTCTACACCAAAGGACTAAAACACGCTATTCGGCTTTCTTTTTCTTGAATTTTGCAGAGAAGCGACCCGTTATGCCGCCTACCTGGCGCTTAAGCTCAGAGAATTCGGGCGTGCTGCGGAATAGCAAGACGTACACCGCACCCGGCACCGCAACGCCTATGAAGCCATACAGGAAGAATGCGACGATACCCCCGACGGGAATCAACATGCATATAACGTACGCCAGGGCAATGGACGCAAACGAAACAGCCGTGTACTTCACGTATGCGATTGCGAATCGACGCAACGGACGATGAAAACCATGGCGATACACCGCCCAAGCCTCATACATGGTGGCAATGCATACCGACGAGGCCACACCCGCCAGCAAAACGCCCTTGATACCCAGCGGAAACACCAGGATAAACGCAAGCGCCGGTAGAGAAATCGCTTCTAGCACAGCCTTCCAGCGCGTATACCAATACAAACCGTATGCACTCGTGAATGTAAGCGCCGCATTGCGCATACCCTTTACGTAGAACAAGAGCACGATGAGCACCACAACATCAAGCGGGAACTGCCAGCTCTCGCCGACCCAAATCGCAATGAACGCGTTGAACGAGCAGAGAAGACCGCCGCATACCATGGCAAAAAGGATGGCGTTGATGAAAAACGTAGCCTTGAAGATTTCATACGAACGCTCTTCGGACTCAGACTCTTTGAGATTGCCTACGCTGGCAATGACCGAATCGAACAAACGGCTGGTCACGCTCGTGAGAGCATTCACGACAAGCAGATAATTGCCGTAAATAGACGTAGTTGCAAGACCCACGAACTTGGTAATCACGATGTTGCTGACAGGCGTGGAAGCAACGCCTGCAACCTTGTGCATAATCAGGCCCAGCACGTTCTTCTTGATGCCGTCAAGCACCTCGGGGTCGATGGGTCGAACATCTTTCTCAAGGATAAATGGGTACATCTTATTCGCCTTAACGGCAATGCAGATATTCTGCAAAAGCGTGGAGCCGATCATGCATGCCAAGAACAGCAGGTAATTGTGCGTGAGCAGCAATACCGCCACCTGAAACGCGGCCATGACGCACGAGAACGAATACTGAATCAGATACACCACGTAGCTCTTCTGGTCGGCCATGATAAGAGAGCCTTTGTATGAGAAGAAGTACGAAATACCCGTGTTCAGCACAAAGCAGAAGAAGTAAAGCTCCAGATAAGGAATGGAGGGCGCGTCGTCTCCGAGCAGGAATCGAATGAATGGAGACACCGCAAGGCCGATCGCGATAATGACGCAACCGATGGCAATGTAAGCGCGCTTGAAAAGGCACATGAGCGACTTGATGGCTTCCCGATCGCCTTTCGCCAAAGGTTCATACAGCGCGAACACGATGGCGCTGCCCACTCCAAGGTCGGCCAGCGTCAACACGGTAAGCACGCTGGCGAACAGCGTTTCAAGTCCCACGTATTCCTGAGCCAAGCACGCAACGAATACGGCGCGTACTACAAACTGGGAGACGGCCAGAAGAGCCTGACCGCCCCATGCGGCAAACACGTTGCGTATTGAATTCTGAGTACGCGAAGCCATGCAATTACCTCAAGTTTCGTCGATTAATGAGCGCGAGAAACCTTGCGCGCCTTCTTGGGAACGAACACGACGCCCAGTACGGGAACGCCGGCAATGCGCAGCTGCTTAAGCGCGCACTCGAGCTGCTTGCTGCTGGAAGCGTTTTCCGCAATGACCAGCAGGACGGAATCGGCGCCGAGCACGCGGGAAGCCGCGTCCACATCGCCAGAAAGATCGACGAGCCCCGCCACGGACACCTCGCCCGCGCCGACGAGCGCACGCTCGACATTCTTTGCGCCATCTGCAGCGCTTGCTCCGGCAACCACCAGGCTGGAAAGCTCAGAGCGACCCATGAGCACACGGATGCTCTTCGCCAGGCGAGCCATATCTTCACTGCTGGAGGCGGCTGCGAGAACAGGCAGGTCAAGCAGACGCTCCACATCGCCCTCGGAACGCACGCGACGCGTCAGGATGTCGAATGCGGCAAAACCGAAGATGGAAAGGAACGCCCCGACAAAACCGAAGATAACGAGTTTTTTCATGCTGATGCCGGAAACAGCGACGATCGGCGTGGACTCTTCGCCAGGCAATGCGTCAATACCCCAGTTGGCAGCCCTATCTGCAGAACCGGTCTTGATAGCAACAGGCTCAGCCAGCGTAACGCTTTCAACGGGCAGCGTGCGCTCGATGGCCTGCTGAGCAAGCTCCACCGTCATCTCGCATGCAGCGAGCGCGGTCTCTTCGTCGTTGGCTGCAACGTCGATGTAGAGGAAACGAGTGCTGTACTCACTCTTCTTTTCATCATTCATCCACGTAGGAACTGTGATGGTGACGTCTTTACCGTACTTGGCACGAACGGCACCGGCAACCTCGCTAGAAACAACCAGGCGACGGGAGTCCGTAACCATATAGCCTTCACTGAAGCTATAGTTGTATTCGCCGGAGTCCTTCTGATCATAGCCATAACCGGTCAGATACAAAGATGCCTCGGCAATATGCTTCGTCGGCGCCTCATCGGGATCGTCGCTGTTAAGGGACGATACCACGCCGGCAGCCAAGGCCAGCACGGTAACAATGGCGATGACGATCCAGTGTCGTTTCACGCTTTCGCAAATCGTTGCAAAATTGAACATAATCGCATCCTCTACTTTACTCGGGTAAAACTTGCCTGACTGACAAGTATTCCATGCCTATTTTCATGCGCACCGTTACATTCCGCGCGATGCTCGACCAAAGGAACCGCTCGTTCGACGGCGCACATGACAGACGGTTCATCCATCTGCTCCAGTCCTTTCGACACGATCCTCTTCGGAAGAAGACCCGCTCGCGACACATACGCCAAGATGACCGAAAGCGCGATGATAACAAAAACCGCCGCAAGAAAACGCGTTTCAATGATGAAGCTGATCCATTCGATATAAGCACCGCGCGGCATGTGAAACACCGCGAGAGCCGCGGTCAAGGCCACCATACCGCCGAACCATCCGCGGCCGATCAGCATGGAGAGAATGGGGAACGCCACGCCCAGAATAAAGCTTCCCACAATAATGCCGCCGAAGCCGAAATCAGCATACAGCTCAAGAATGTACGACGAACCGTAGCCTTCGCCGCCCAGGTAATTGGAGTGCGCGAAGTAGGACATGCTGTGCGCATACGACGTACCGTTCAGCGCGAGCAGCGCACTGTTCGCATCACCCAGATTGGGGCAACCGAAAAACGTCTGGCCGATGAAGCCCTGCGTAATGGTATCGGTAACGCCGCCGATCGAGAAGAAGCGAAATCCCAGGTCTTGAATCTGGGGGTTCACGTCGTAGCCATGGCCCAGCACCGTAAAGGTAACGCCCTGTTTGAAGAGCGCATCGGATATCAAAGACGTAAATCCGAAGCCGGCGATGGTAGAGCCGGCGCGCGTGTAATTCATGGCGCCCATTGCGAAGATGCCAAGGGGGGCCGCTATGCACACCACCGTTATCAAGCGCTTGGTAATCCAGCGCTCTTCGGTATCGGTCACCGCGCGCAAAACGAAGTAAAGCGCCGCGAACAAAAACGCGATGACGAAATCGGATCGAGAGCCGATCATCAGCATGGGCACGGTAGTGGAAACATACAGCGCAAGGCAGATAACCGTAGGACGGCGGCGCGGCATGCACGCAAGATAGGAGCAGAATGCATACAGCATCATGGGGCGAAGCACGCCGATGATCCACGGCACATGCTCGTCAGCATCAATGAGATAGTATTCCTCGTACGCAAGACCGCTCATGTACGAAAGCTTAATGTAGCCCTCATACAACGCCGCAACATAGCAGACCAGAAAGCACAGAAGCGATGCCGTGCGAATGTAGCGAATGCGCTCCGAATGCTTCAGCTTGCTTGTAAGATCGGCGACGGACCCGAGAATGCCTCGCGCATTACGGCCGAACGCCTCTTCGGATGCGCCGACCACTTCGATGCCGGAGCGCAGTTCATCACGCTCTTTGCGGCGGCGCTCATTGAAAGAAACCACCGTGCTGTACGTTACGGCCCCCAGGAAAAGAAACACCAGGGACACGAAGATGGCAGTGATGGCAAACCATGTGCTTTCAGGAGACGAAAGCATCCAGGTGCGATCCTCGTCAAGCGTGCCGATAACAGGACGCGTCAGAAGGAACAGCGCGATTCCCGCGTGCAGAAATAAAAACAACAGACGTTCGCGCAAACGCAAGCACCCGAACACGATATTCGCCGTGAACATAAGGACCGTGCCAAGCAGTGCCACATACAGGTCATCAAAGCAATAACCCGTAGCAAACACGATGCACGCAAGCGGCACGAGCGCGCTTTGCAGCGCGCCCGCTAAGTCACGAATTAAAGAAAGCTTGCTTTGGGCGAGACGAATGGGCGCGATGCGCGGAACGGCCGAAACAGCAGCCGCGGTTCTCTGACGCATAGCACCTCCTAGCTCGTTCGATTGATTGGGCAATTAACCGAACGATTGTACCACGCAGGATTTCATGCGCGTTTTTATGGCTCAAAAACCCACAATCATCGATCGTCGACGCGCTCTCCCCCGCCGAATACGTAGCGGCCGTGGCCGAGCGTGGCCACATCGCCGGAATGGAAGCGCTCCACCAGTTCGGTTACCGCACGTACCTCTTCGCGCGTGTGCAAAGGAATACGCTCGGAGGGATTCTGGCTGATGAGACGCACGAACTCAAAGGCTTCGTAGCGCTGGCCCTGACCGACGCATTCGTAGTAGTACTTCTTCGTGTTGCGCAGATCTTCGCCGCGAACCTCGAAGTAGTCGGTCTTCCACCACGGCGCGGGCACGTAGATGTATCCCTTGGTGCCGGTGATGACCATATCGCCTTCCGTCTTAATGCCACGGCCCACCTTCAACGTGGCGGATGCATGCGGATAGAGCAGGTTGCACTTCGTCCACACGCAGAAGTCGTTCTCGAACGAGCAGACGAACTGCGCGTCCAGATACTCGGTGCCCAAAAACGAAATAGCAGGAAGGCAGATATAGGACGCCATATCGTAGAAGCTGCCCTGGTAAACATCGGATTTATCCAGCTCGTCGAAGACGTGGCTAAACGATGCATCGATGTCTTTGACCTCTCCCACCAAGCCGCTTTCAAGCATCAGCTTCAGATGGTCGAACGCCGGGAAATACCTGGTTTTGAGAGCCTCCATGAGCACCAGCTCGCGATCATCGGCAAGCGCGTACAACTCGTCCATGTCCTTCAGGTTGAGGAACAGCGGGCTTTCGCACAGCACGTGGCAATTGGCGCGCAGCGCCGCCTCGATGTACTCGCGGTGCTTTTCGATCGAAGCGGAAATGTAGACCGCATCCACGGCGTCAAGCATGGCGTCCAAGCTCTCAGCAACGGGGATGCCAGTAGATTCGGGCTTCGGCCAGATATTCGTCACATCAATGCCCGCCACATGCGTGCACTCGTCGATGAAGCGGTCCGTCAGATACCCCGAGCCGATGCAGCCCACCGTCACCGGCTTCATGCGCTCGGCGCGCAGCTCGGTGCTCGAAACGCCCTGGGTGCGCGGCAGGTACACCACCTTGCAATAATTGTTCAGGTAGTCGAACTTGCCTTCCCAGTCCGAGCCGATAGCGAAGATATCCACGCCGTATTTCTTGATGTCGGAAATCTTTTGACCCTGATATTCCTCAACCACGACTTCATCAACCAAGCCCGTGGCAACAACAGCCTGCAAGCGGTCGGAAAGGCTCTGATGCACGTTGAACTTGCCGCGCGAACGGTCGAAGACGTCCGACGTCACGCCGACGATCAGGTAGTCGCCCAACGCACGGGCGCGCTCCAAAAGGGCCACGTGGCCGTAATGGAGCAGGTCATACGTTCCGTACGTAATTACAACGGTCTTTCCATCACGCATGGGTACGCCTTTCTCTAGTTGCCGACCGGTTCGAAAAGGCCGCGGCTTTGCATATCAAGCAAGGCGTTGACCAGAGCTTCGTTATCAGCAGGAGTCAACGCGCCGATATGGCCGACGCGAAACACCGTTTCCGCCATGGCTCCGCCGTTGGGACAGATCCACATGCCGTAATTGTCTTTGAGCTCGGCGAAGATCGCCTTCGCGGAAATATCGCCGGTATACAGCGCGGTCACGGCGTTGGCCGGCGCCTGCGGAAACATCGTAAAAGGCAGATCGACGATGCGACGGCGGAAATCCGCAGCCAAGGCGGCCACGCGATCGAGCTCTGCCTGCACGCCCATCTCGTCGATCTGGCGCAGGCGTTCGTTAATCTGCAGCAGAATACCGACCGCAGGCGTGAACGGCGTCTGGCCGCGCTCCCCGTTTTTGAGCGCGTCTTTCAGGTCGAAATACATGCAATGCGGATCGATGCGCTGCACGCGCTCAAGCGCAGACGGAGCCAGCGCCAGCACCGAAATTCCCGGAGGCACGGCGAGCGCCTTCTGAGAACCGGTGATCAGCACATCCACCTCGGCCGCCGCCATGTCGATGGCTTCGGTCAAAAATGCACTGACGGCGTCCACGATGAGGAAAAGACCCTCGCGGCGGCAGAAATCCGCCACCATGCCCAAATCGTACACCACGCCCGTAGAGGTTTCGCACAGGTTGATGAGCAGCGCCGTGTAGCCCGCGCCCGCAAACGGGGCGAGGTCCTCTTCGGCAAGAGCGCTGCCGGCCTCAAGCGCGATAGCGGTATGCTCGATACCGTGCACTTCGAGCAACTTCACAAAACGATGGCCGAAACTGCCGCCATCCACCACGATGGCCTTATCGGAAGCATCGAGCGTATTCATAACGGCCGCCTCCATACCCGCGGTGCCCGAGCCGGTCAAAAAGACCGCGCGCGAACCTTCGGGGGCGCCGGCGAACTTGAGGAAAAGACGCTCGTTTTCGAGCATGACCTCGGAAAACTCAGGCGTACGGAAATACGGGACCTGATTGGCGCCCAGGGCGCAGATGCGCTCGTCAGACTGAACAGGGCCGACGGTGAAATTGAGCATGGGAACGCTCCTTTCTGCTCGGATTGCTACAGATTCTCAGACGTAGCGGGAGACGCGGAAGCGAGCGCTTCGCCTTGCGCATTCTCGGGCACGATGATTTCGGAATTGTGCCAATTACGCTCGCCCTCAGGCGGAGGAGTCATGTAATCGGGGCCGTAAATGGCCGTGAGCACGGCTTCGATATTGGCGGGCGCCACGAACTCGATGCCCTCGAACATGACCGGCTTGCCTTCGCCTAGCCATTCGCGGTCGAAGATTTCGCGAAAGCCGCGCGCGGCATGCAGGTTGATCGTGCGAGGAGATTCGTCGTACGCATAGCGGCGCAGACAGTTCTCGGTGTTGATGAGCACGCGGTGGAAGTCGTCGCCATAGGGGCGCACCACCTTGCTGAACAGGCCGATCGCTTTCACCGCAAGATTGCCGACGAATCCGCGGTCGCGCTTGGTGTCGATCACATAATCGAATTCAGCCGTGCAGTCCATCACGCGCCAGAACATCAGGCGGATTTTCTGCATGAGCGCCGCGACGCCGGTAGGAAAGCCGTCCATGGGAATGATGTCGATCCAGGCCTCTTCGTGGCGCTCTTCGTTGGCGGAACGATTGATGACCTGCACAGACGAATCCGTAATCTTCGCCATGCCCTGGCGATACGTTTCGTCGCTGTACACGCTCACCAAGCCGATGCCAGGCTTGCCGGCCAGCTCCGCAGGCGCCAGCTCCAAAAAGCGCATGTAGTCATCGCGCGGCATGCACAGATCCACATCGTCATCCCAAGGAATGAAGCCGCCGTGGCGCACCGCGCCCAAAAGCGTGCCGCCGAGCAGATAGTAGCGCAGGCCGTGCTTTTTGCACATGCGGTCGAAGTCCTGCATAAGCGCAAGCTCGGTGAGCTGGAGCTTTCTCAGATTCGAATCGGTTGCCATGGTCTCACCCATTGCCTTTCTTATCATGACGCCACCGCAGCCGAAGACAAATCCGGCTGCGGTGGCGTCGAGGCGGCTACTGGCCGCGGAGTTTATCGAACAGACCGCGCACTATGCCTGCGCAGGTTCCCACGCCGTACGTGGCATGGATGGTGAAAAAGACGAGCGGAAGCGCGGCGAATGCAGCGCAGCGCTTCGGCGATTGCGCGGCGGCACGCACGGCGAGCACGATGCAAATCAGCAGATACGCCGCACCGCACGCGAGAAACGGAATCCACGATGCCGCACAGCCCGCGCCGACCAGCACAAGAATGCCCAGCACGAACACGAACGGCGCGAAGTGATACGCCTTCAGGCATTTCGGCTGGATGAACAGCGTGCGCCCCACCCAATAGCCGTTGCCGTACTTCTGCTTCGCCATGCGGCGCAGCGAGGCGCGCGCATGCTGCTGCGAAAAGATGCGCCCGTCGAAGCGGATGCGAAAGCCTGCCATGCGGATGCGGTAGAAGTAGTCGTTGTCTTCCGTGCGGGGCAAGCGCTCGTCATACAGGCCCACGGCCTCGATCACCTCGCGGCGCATCATGGCATGAAACGCCGAGTCCACATAGGATTTCTCCGCGCGGAAACGATAATCCGCCACCGAGCTGCCGAACGCCGATTCCTCGGCCACAAGCAGCGTATTCGTCCAGTTCGTCTCCGGAAACGCCATGGTAGGACGAGGACCCGCCGCCACCTGCTCCCCTTCTTCGAGCACCGCCACGCAGGAGGAAATGAAGTTCGCAGGAATGGTGGAATGCGCGTCGATGCGCACGAAGGCATCGCCCGTGTACACGCCCAGGCACACATTGATGCCCGCCGCGGCAATACGACCGGGATTATCAAGCACCTTCACGCCCACGAATTCTTCACCATGCTCGGCGGCGAAGCGATCCATGATAGCGCGCGTCTGATCGGTCGAGCCGCTATCGGCAAGCAGCAGCTCCATGCGGTTGCGCGGAAAATCCTGCTTGAGCACATCTTCGAGCAGCGTTGGCAGCGCAACCTCTTCGTTGAGAGCCACGATGCCGATGCTCACCATAAAGACAGGCGCCAAGTTCTCGCAAGAAGAAACCGTCATCAGCCCATCACCTTACGAGTTGTGCGTGATCGTATACGTGGGAACCACGTGCTCAAGCACATGAAGCGCCGCTTCGTCGCTGCCCTCCATGGCGTCTTTGAGTTCGGTGAGCTTGCGATCAACTTCGCTATAGCCCACCTCTTTGCCCGTGGAAATCATGATGCCCTTCATCTTGGTGGGAATGGTGTTTTCCTCGTTCATGAGCAGCTCTTCGTACATCTTCTCGCCCTCGCGAAGGCCGGTGTAGACAATCTTGATATCCTTATCCACCTCAAGGCCGGAAAGCTGAATGAGGCTCTTGGCCAAATCCACGATCTTGACGGGATCGCCCATATCGAGAATGAAGATTTCGCCGCCCTTCGCCATACCGCCTGCCTGGATGACCAGACGAGACGCCTCGGGGATGGTCATGAAGAAGCGCTCGATATCGGGATGCGTGACCGTAATGGGGCCGCCTGCGGCGATCTGGCGCTTGAACAGCGGAATGACGCTGCCGTTGCTGCCGAGCACATTGCCGAAGCGAACAGCGGTATAGACGGTTTCGGACGTCTGCGCATAATGCTGGATGATCATTTCGCCCATGCGCTTGGTAGCACCCATGACGCTTGTGGGGTTGACCGCTTTGTCGGTGGAAATGAAGATGAAGCGATTGACCTTGAACTCGTGCGCCAGACGCACCGTATTCAAAGTGCCGAACACATTGTTCTGGATGGCTTCGCGCGGGCACATCTCCATCAAGGGAACGTGCTTGTGGGCGGCAGCGTGGAAAACGGCGGCAGGCTGGTATTTCACGAACACATCGCGCAGACGGTCGACATCGCATACGCTGCCGATTTCGACTTCGCACTCGATATCGTCATATTTGGACAGAAGCTCGTTACGCAGCATGTAGGCGTCGTTTTCGTACATGTCGAAGATAATCACGCGCTTCGGCGCCACGGCGCACACCTGACGGCATAGCTCAGAGCCGATAGAACCACCGCCGCCGGTAACCAGGACGGTTTTGCCGGCAAGGTATCCGCTCACCATGCGCGTATTGAGCACCACTTCTTCGCGGCCCAACAAGTCGGCCACGTCAACCTCGCGCAGCTGCACGTCGTTGATTTCATCCACGCGAAGCTCGCGCACGTTGGGAAGCGTGCGCAGCTGGCAGGTGGTCTTAGTGCAGATGCCGTAAATGCGCTTACGCTCTTCAAGCGTTGCAGAAGGGATGGCAACGATAATCTGTTCGATGCCTAGGCAATCGACAATGTCTTGGATGTCATCGCTCGAACCAACGACGCGCACGCCATGAATGCGCAGGTTGCGCTTCGCTTCGTTGTCATCCACGGCGGCAACGGGAAAGCCCGGCATCTGGGGGTCCTTGGAAACCATGCGGTCGATGGCAAGGGAACCCGTTTCGCCCGCGCCCACAACAAGCGTACGCGGGCGTTTGTCGCCGCTGCGCTCGGGGGAAAACTTGCGCTTCTTGCTTCGCACGATGCGGAAGACCATACGCGTACCGCCCACGAAGAAAATCATGAGGAACATGGCCACGAAATAGACCCTGATGGGAATCCATTCGCCCAAAATCCATAGCAGCACGGCCGAGATAAGCGTGCTTAATCCAACTACTATGGTAATGCGGATGGCGTCGTCGACCGAGGCGTATTCCCATAGATTGTTATACATCTTGGACACGGCGAACATGAGCAAGTTCACTACGACGGGCACGCCGAGAATGAAATAAATCTCGTGCGTGGCGAACACCTCGCCCACAAGCCCCGTCAAAACGGATGCGCAGTAGAACGCCAGAAACGTTGCAAGAATATCGCATACGATCAAAAGCGCCGTGCGTCGCGTAAACCTAATGTCTTCCATCCCTATCCTATCTCCTTGCAGCATCGAAACACGGTTTAGTTCGATTGGTCTTTCATGACGCGATACACCTCGAGCTCCCATTGCTTGCGGTGGGCTTTCGCAACGGTGTCAAGAATGGTTGCAGCCGTAATGGACAGCATACCGCAGCATACCAACCCCACGGCAAGCAGCGCCGAAGGGAATTTCGTGACATACGAAGTCTGGAAAAACTCATACACCACAGGCAACCCCACAATAAGCCCGAGCACGAAAAAGACAAGTGCGAAAAGGCCGAAAAACACGAAGGGACGGTAGTCTTTGCACAGCGACGTGATGGCCATCAAAACCTTTGCGCCGTCACCGAACGTGGAAAGTTTCGATTCGCTTCCTTCGGGGCGGTCGCGATACTCGATCGGAACATCCACGACCCTCCAGCCCTTATCCACCGCATGGATCGAAATCTCCGTTTCAATCTGAAATCCGGTGGACAGGACGGGCATCGTCTTGACGAAAGAGCGCGTAAATGCGCGATACCCGGTCATCACGTCATCGAAACCGTAGCCGTAGATGGCCTTGATAAGCCATCGGACAAGGTTGTTGCCGAAACCATGGAACGCGCGGTCGTTTTCCTCCCCGTAACTGCCGTTGGATAAGCGGTCGCCCACCGTCATATCAGCGGAACCGTCCATGAGGGGAGCAAGAAGATCACGCGCAGACTCGGCGGGATAGGTGTCATCGCCATCGACCATGATGTAGTAGTCCGCGTCGATATCGCGAAACATCTGGCGCACCACGTTTCCTTTGCCCTGGCGGGATTCATGGCGCACGATGGCACCGCGATCGCGGGCGATACTGGCCGTGCCGTCTGAAGAGTTGTTGTCGTAGACGTAGATATAGGCCTCGGGCAAGACGCGTTTGAAATCATCCACCACCTTGCCGATGGTCACAGCCTCGTTATAACACGGTATGAGCACCGCAATTGTATCTTGCATGCATTCTTCCATTCGTTCTTTCAGGATGCGACAAAGGTATCCGATTGCAATATGCATAACTAAGTTATTTTACTGCAAAAAGCTGAAACGTCGATTAACTCCATTCGAACACCAGAGCTGAGCTACATCGTAATTTTATACAAGCGCATATCGCCTTCGCTCAGCACGACTTCGAATCCAGGCGTGTCATCGTCAATGCTGGAAATCCCCGACCACCACTCGTCACGAATGCCGTCTGAGGGAAGAAAACGACGCTTGGCGCCGCCTTCGCCTGGCTTATCGCCATCGTAGCCCGCATCGAGGTTGAGCACGTACTGCGCGCCGACGGACTTCACCGCATCGCGCACTTCGGCGTTTTCGGCAATGTCGCATAGCGATTTCCTTATGAGAACGCTCTGACTGCTTTCCCCCCATCCCCCTTCATATCCGGTGAGGTAACGATAGTAGGTCCTCACGCCGTCAGCGCCGTACAAAAACACGCTGCCGTCGTTGGGCCTGTTGAGGAGAACCTGGTCGCTCGGGACGATTTCACATGCCCGCCGCACAAATTCGCGCTCCTCTTCGTCAAGGTAGTGAACCTTCGCGGGATCCGTTTGAGCCGTAATGCGCGCACTTATATCGCCAAAAGCTGTATTCACGTAGAAGCGCCCGGACATATCGAAGCTCGGATAGAAAATCGCAGCGAAAAGAACCGCCGCACAACCAAGCCGCACCATAACGGACGGCCTTTTGCCCCTAAAGGCGCCCACACAAACAAGGCGGTCGAAGGCAAGGGCGGCAATATCTGCCAGGCGATGCGCGCCAAGAGCCGCCAGCGGCACAGCGAATATGGCGGCCATAGAACCAGTGCGAAGCTGATCGGTATACCAGAAGCCCGCTATGAAATGCTTGACTGCGCCGTTGAACGCCATATCTACGAAAAAGATCGCCGAGGCGAACAAGTACGACCAGGCGAACCAACGATACTCCGGACGGCGCAGCGCAATAGCCAGACCCGTCAGAACGAATGCCGCAAGAATAAGCTGCACGGGGGCGTAACCGTGAGACATCATCAAAAGACTGGCAAACGCCTGGCTCGGATCGGCTTTCGCGGGCCAGTTGTACTCGATGACGCCCTGCAAAAACGGCATGTGATACATCAAAAACCAAAACGCTGCGATCGCCGCAATGCACGCAATCGCACACAGAAGCGGCGCTGTTTTCCATCCTTTTTTATCCCGCAGGCAAACGCCGCCGCGGTGGCTCTGCATCACGCAATACGGAACAAGAAACACGCCCAGCGAAAATACGGCGTTCGGCTGCGAAAGAGCCAAGGAAACAAGACCGATAACGAAAAAGGCGATGTTTGCAGCACGTCTGCCGCAGCCGATTCCCCTATCGAAGACGGTAAGAAATGCAAAGGCCGCCGCAGGAAGCAGCGCATACGACATGAGGTTCGGATACAAAGGGCCGAACGTCAAAAAGCCCCACGGAAACGTTCCAAAGGCAAGGACGCAGGCCGCGCCACATGCCAACACAAACAAAGACGCCGGAAGCAGACGCCTTAGAAGGGCAAACATGCTCAGGGGAAGAACAATGCCCATAAGAACGGCATTCACGGCGTTTGCCGCAAGCGCGGGCTGCGCTCCTACCGCCTGCGCAACCATAGCGACTAAACAATGCCAAGCGGACGGGTAGAACATCGCCTCCCCCGGAAAAGGAGTCACGGCCGCATCGGCGGCCGTCGCATACGAGGTAGTCGTCAGCGAAGAAAAGTTGCCCGACTCCATGAACGCGCGAACCGAACTGAGATGATGCACGTTATCCCATGCGCGCCAAAAGGCGTCAGGACTCGATATATTGCAAACGAATATGACGGACACGACGGCGATGCCTATCGCGCCGTAGAGAACCACGAGTCCCGCGTTGCCGCTCAATCGACCGCAGCATACGCGCCTGAGCGCATCACCCGTAAGAACAACCGCCGCTCCTCGCGCGCAAAAATGCGAGACAGCCCAGGCACATGCCGCCAAAGCCAGGGCAAGACACAGCAAAACGACCCACGACGCTTTTACCCCCATCAAAGGCAGCACCATAGCCAGCACGGCATACAGCGCCGTAGCCGCCATGAAAGAACAGCACAGGGAAGCCGTTGCGTCAAAGCGAAACGCGCGGCACAGCAATACGCCCGGAAGCGCCAAGAACAGCGTCGCAGCAAGCGCGCACCATACAAAATCACACCACATGTAAAACCATCCGTTGAAATCTTTATGCAAGAAAGCCCAGCGCACGGCACCCGCCTTTGCAGCAACGACGAGCAGCATCGCGCCGCACAACGACAGTGCGCATGAGCCTGGCGTAACGTGCTATTATAGGCAAATCTGTGTATAAAGAGAAAATGGCCTATGAAACTCCTTGTCATCATACCCGCTTACAACGAGGAAGACTCGATCGTCTCCACCATTGAAGAGCTCGAGCGCGAAGCGCCGGGGATAGACTACGTCATCGTGAACGACGGCTCCAAGGACAATACGAAAGCTCTTTGCCGCGAGCACGGATACACCATGCTCGACCTTCCCGTGAACATCGGATTAACAGGGGGCTTTCAGGCCGGCATGAAATACGCCCTACGAAACGGATACGACGCCGCCATCCAGTTCGATGCGGACGGGCAGCATATCCCTTCATACATTTCTTCCATGGTGCGCACCATGGAAGAAACGAAGGCGGACATCGTCATAGGCTCGCGCTTTGTCACCGAAGACAAGCCGGCCTCTCTCCGCATGCTGGGGTCGAACCTCATATCGACCATTATCAAAATCACCACAGGCGCCTCCATTAAAGACCCCACGTCGGGAATGAGGCTTTTCAGCCGTCCTATGATTGCATGTTTCAGCGAAAAGCCGGATTTCGGACCGGAGCCCGACTCCCTTGCATACCTGATACGCAAGGGAGCCCACGTCGAAGAAGTGCAGGTCAGCATGCGCGAGCGCGAAGCGGGCGAAAGCTATCTCACGCTCGGGCGCTCTATCGAATACATGGCACGAGCCTGTATTTCCATCCTCTTCGTCCAATGGTTCAGGAGCTAGCCCATGTCCATAACGCTAAGAATCGTCCTCATCATCGGCGCAATCCTGGTGCTTCTTTTCGTCATTCGAAAGATCAGGAAATCGAAATTCGAGGCTTCAGACGCCTTGTTCTGGCTCGCGTTCAGCGCCATTCTAGTACTGATAGCCATCGTGCCAGCCGTCTCCTACGCAGTATCAGACCTGCTCGGATTCGACTCTCCATCGAACTTCGTCTTTTTCGCCATCATCGCCATCCTGCTCTACCGCATGTTCTCCCTTACCACGAAAGTCAGCCTTTTGCGCAGAAAGGTTGATACGCTCGCGCAAGAAATCGCGCTCGACAGGCACGAACGCGATTCCGAGAAGAACAACGCAGCCTAACGACGGGCTCTCTCGCAGGCTTCGATAAAAGCATCGGCGGTATGCGCCCAGGAGAACCGATCCCTTACGCGTGCTGCGCATCGCTTCGCGCATTGCCTCGTATACGTTCGGTCGCTCGCCAGAAGGCGCAAGGCTTGCGCAATAGAGTCTGGAGACGCGTTTGCAAGCACGATTCCGCATGAATCGTCCGCCACGATTTCCCGCACTCCCCCCACGTCGGTGGCAACAGGCGCGACCCCGCAGCTCGCAGCCTCAAGCAGAGCGGTCGAAAAACCCTCCGACCTGCTCGGCAGGCAGAACGCATCGGCCTGAAGCTGCAAAGCCGCAACATCACCCCTATCGAGAGGTCCTACGAACTTCACGTTCTCAAGACCGCATTGCTCCACCATCCCGCGCAAAGGGCCGTCCCCCGCCATGACCAAAAGAGCCGCGACGCCTTCCTTCTCGAGCACCGACATGGCCTCGAGCAGCGACGCGACGCCTTTTTCGGGCGCAAGCCTGCCCACGAACGAAACCAGAAGCGCATCGCGGGCAACGCCGAGCTCCGCGCGAAAATCGCGAGAAGACGCCTGGGCCACGAAGGCGTCCGCATCGATGGAATTGCTCAGCAGCCCCTTCGCCTGAATACCGAAGGTGTGCAACCACGCAATGCCCTTGCCGGATACCGCATACGCATCGGGCGAATAACGCTTGACCAGCGCGGTTATCATATGCTCGTACGCCACAACGGCCTTATCCAACAATGCGTTGCCAAACGTAAGATACGCGGAACCGTGCTCGCACAGAACAGGACACAGGCCAAGACGCTTTGCCATCTTCAAACCGACAAGAGAGTGAAGGTAAAAGCGCGTATTCACCAAGATACCGTCATAGGAACGAGACGAGACTTCATTCAGCATGCGGCGAAAGGAGCCGTTGCGGCGCGGCACGGGCATACGCCCGCCAATAAGCTGAAAGCTTGGAAGCCTGAATACCTCGACGCCGGATTCGGTCACTTCGTATTCGGGAGCATCCGGCATAGCGCTTGCGACCACCACGACCTCGTGGCCCCTTCGCGCAAGTTCGCGCGCAAGATTGTCCGTGTAGAATTCCACGCCGCCAATATGAGGAAGAAACTGAGCTGAAAAGATCGCATACCGCTTACGCTCCATGGCGCTCCTCCTCACGCCATAGCGTACCGTCCCCGAAATCAATGAGCTGCGGAAGGTGGGTCCGCCTATCCTCGGGCGCAGGTAACGTGCGCCAGTCGCCATACATATTGCTCAAATGCGCTTCGTAATCGAGCGGCGCAGGCAAATCGTGCCCACAAAACGACACGGAAGACGTGCGGATCAGGCCGTCTACCGGACAAGAGCCCATCGGCGCCCATGCTAAGATCTTGCACTCGTTCGACTGCGGGACCGACGCATAACGCGCCCGTTCGGAACCTTGTGCGATGCGGGCCCTCGTAAAAAACGTCCTCACGAGAACATGGCACACACGGCATCCGAAACGTTCGACGGCGCCGAGAACACCCTTGTGAGGAACGGTGATCGTTTTCGCGTGATACAGGTATGAAAGAGATTGCCACAAGCACGAACGCTTCTGCTGGCGGCTACGCACGGCGGCATCTTCCGCAAGCGTATCGTAGGGAAATATATCGATGAAGATTCCCTGGCGATTGCCGGCCTCCGCGGTTTCTTTTGTGCGAAATTCCGTACCCGTCTTGCACACCTTTGCGAAGTGCCCCGCGAACGCTTCGTTGTTCTCGAACGTCTGCAGCTCGTAGCCGTCGGGCAAACCGTGTTGGGCGAGATTCACGAAGCAATCGTAGTCCTGACGCAACATCCCGATGTCTATATCGTCATCCCACGGAATGAATCCGCCGTGACGCGCCGCCCCGAGAAGCGTTCCCGCGTCCATAAACCATGAAATACCGTGAGTTTTGCAAAAATCCGAGACCGTAAGTAAAATCTCCAGCTCGATGGACTGGAGTTTTTTCAATGCCGCAGAATCCTCCACGCGGACGCTCCCCTTTCCTCAGCCCGCCAAAAGCAACCCCGCGACACGGATGGGCCGCACGGGCAAAGCCGTGCCTAAGCCGCCTCGATACCGCAGGAGCAAGGCGGCTTTGAGGCCGCCTTGTCAAAACGAAGAATAAGCATACACACCCTTGCGCAAAATGACGGCATTCCATAGCATGAACGACATGGAATTACTATGCATCTTCACCCCCACATACGAGCGGGCATTCTGCCTGCCGAACCTTTTCGAGAGCCTCAAGCAACAAAAGGCCCTTAACTTTCGATGGCTCATTGTGGACGACGGGTCTACCGACAATACTGAAGAAGTCGTCGAGAGCTTCATGGCAGCCAGCCCGTTTCCGATCGAGTACATCAAGCAAGAAAACGGCGGGAAGCAACGCGCTCACAATACCGGAGTGGCGCATTGCGAAAACGAGCTTTTCTTCTGCGTTGATTCAGACGACGTGCTTCCGCCGCATGTCACCGAAGAAATAGAACGCCAATGGAGCGATGCGGCAAGCGACCGAAGGATCGCCGGCCTTGTCGGCCTGTGCGGGGGGCGCGACGGAAAACCTCTTGGCACCTCTATGCCAAAAGGGGTAAGCACCCTAACGTTTTGGGACCTGTACTATAAATACGGTCACAAGGGCGACTCCGCCCCGATCTACAGGACGGAAATCCTGAAACAATTCCCCTTCGACGTAGAGCCTGGCGAGAAGTTCATCGCCGAACCCTATGTGTACCATCAGATAGACCAGCACTATTGCCTGCGCGTTGTCGACAAAATCCTCATGACGCGCGAATACCTTTCCGACGGCTACACGAGCAACGTTCGCAAGGTGACGAAAGAAAACCCGATCGGATACAAAAAGCTCAAGCTCATGTACATCAGATATTCCGATACGCTCTATCTACAGTTCTACAACTCAATCCTCTATCAGGTCGGATGCATTTTGAGCAACACAAAGCACGGATCGGCCGCTTCGCCGCATAGATTCGTCACGGCACTCGCCTGGCTTCCCGCCTACATCCTCGTCAAAACCGTCTATAGATAAGAGACTCCGATGCAACCAATCGCCTTAGACCAGGTAAAGCAAATCGAACTCGATATTCTTCGTGATATTGACGCCTTCTGCCGCAAGTGCAATCTGCGCTATCAGCTCAATTCCGGCACGCTGCTTGGGGCAATACGCCACCGAGGCTTCATTCCTTGGGACGACGACATCGATATAGCCATGCCGCGCGAAGACTACGAACGCTTCTTCGTCGAATACCCCCTCCATTCTTCGGGGAAATTCAAGCTGCTTTCCTATCGCGATAAAAGTTCGATCTATCCTTTCTTCAAGGTGGTCGACCCCCGCACTGTCGTATTCGAGAAGTACGTAAACCCACGCTACCAAACGGGTGTCTGGGTCGATATCTTCCCGCTTGACCTACTCCCCGCAAACGACAGGCCTTTCAAAACCTGCAATCGTTACCAGATGCTGTATGCGCTTGCAACGGCGAATCCAGAAACGGCAACGTCAGCCACTCGCAAACTCATCAAGAAGCTGACAACACCCCTTTTCGAGAGAATCGACATTTATGCCGCCGCAGCGAAGATGGACGAGGTCGCGCGCAATGCAGGAGACGAAGCCTGCACCGACCGCGGAATGCTCTTGTTCGGCTACGGGCCGCGCGAACGGCAGCCCTCTTCCGTGCTCGACTCCATCGAGGTGGAATTCGAAGGCGAGCCATTCTTTGCCCCGCGCGACTACGACGCATACCTGACGTCTCTTTACGACGACTATATGACCCTGCCACCTGTCGAGAAGCGGACAGCGCACGATTTCGAAGCCTACTGGAGACTTGATGGACGCGCCTAGTAAAAAGAAACCTGCCGAATTAAGCATCGGGCGCAACATGCTCTGGAATTCCGCTGGGTCGCTTACCTATCTTGCGCTGCAATGGGCCATCACCATCGTTATCGTGCGCCTGTCTTCAGGCTATGATGCAGCCGGCGTCCTTGCGCTTGCCATGACGGTGTTCAATATCTTTTCGCCCTTGGCGATATACCGCATGTATACCTACCAGGTATCCGATGTCAAACGCGAAAACACACTTGGCGAATACGCTACGTTTCGCATAATCACCTGTGCCGCCGCGTTCGCAGGATGCTTGGTCTATGCGGCGCTGACTTGCCCGAGCAGTACGTTCGTCGCCATCCTTCTCTATGCGCTTTTTAAAATCGCATCGCTGGTTATAGATGTCCTCCACGGCGAAGACCAGCTGAACATGCGCATGGATTACATAGGAAAATCCCTCATGCTCCAGGGCATTGGCACATTTGTCGTTTTTTGCACAGTACTCGCGTGTACCAGCTCCATCGAAGCGGCCATTGCAGGGATGCTTGTTGTGACGTGTATCGTGGGATTGGTTTACGACCTTCCTAGAACACGCATGTTTTCCCGGATAAAGCTGGGGATAGCCAAGGAGAAGGTCCTGCATCTGCTGGCCTACTGTCTGCCCATCGTTCTGGCGGCAATCGCTTGCGCGGTAGTGCCCTCGGTGCCGCGCCAATACCTCTCCATCCTAGGCGGTGACGCAGCGCTTGGCGTATACGCATCAGTAGCAGCTCCGGCAGCCGTCATCCAAATGGGCGCAAGCTATATTTACAACCCTTTGCTCAGCCTTTTTTCCCAACGTTATATCAGCGGCGACATAACGGGCTTTCGTAAGCTGTTCGGCCGTGCGCTTGCGGCGATTGCGACACTTGGAATTGCAGGAATTGCGGGGTATATGTTGCTCGGCCCGTGGATTCTCCCTCTTGTATTTGGAGAAAGCATCTCTGCGCATCTTGACCTCATCCTGCCCGTCTCCGTCATGACGGCGGTTTCGGCATTGCTGTGGTTTGCAAACGACCTGCTTGTAACCATCCGCCAATTCAAAAACGCACTCATAGGCAATGTGATTTCGCTTGCCGTCACCATTCCCTCGTCGCTTTTCCTCGTACCGCTTTACGGAGGAAACGGCGTGAGCTTTTCGATCATTATCTCTTATCTTGCGGGAATTGCGAGCATGGTCGCCCTAAGCGCAATCGAACAGAAGCGCAAAAAGAAGTAGCTCGACCTACGCGCACTCGACATCGGAACGCATCGAATTCCTTCCCTGCGCAATCAAGAACAAGAACCAACCGACCAACACTCGGTCCTTGCTCCAACATCAGATTCCGAAACAAGGACGCCCTTGCTCTTGGCGTCTCTTTCGCGCTCAAGAGCAAGGGCGTCCTATTTTCATCATGCCGGACTTGACAATCACGGCAAGCATGCTCAATCGGTTATTATCGCGTCTTCCCAGGGGCCCACTTGCCGCTGCCATCGACATAATATCCGTCAATCCAAGTGTCAACGGCCATGGAACCATCATTCGCAACGTAGTAGTCCCCGATCCAGCAGTTGCGCTCCATGACCCCCGAGGCTCTCATGTAATACCACTTCCCGTCAACGAGTTGCCAGCCAGTTAGCATGGCGCCGCAGGAACCGTCTGCCTTGTCATTGAGCAAATACCACGACCCATCGACAAAAATCCATCCGGAGCGCATGATGCCAGATTCGTTAAGGAAGTACCACAAACCACCATCTTTCTGCCAACCGGTCAGCATGGCGCCAAAGAATCCGTCGTGCTTCGTATTGAGAAAATACCAGTCTCCATTAATAAAGTTCCAGCCAGACCGCATGGCGCCGCTCCCGGCGAAGTAATACCACGTATCGCCCTCTAGCTGCCATCCCGTTAGCATGGAACCCTCATCGTCAAGAAGATACCAGGCGCCACCGACAGAAACCCATCCAGTAGCCATTCGGCCGCTTTCGGTGAAATAGTGCCATTTGCCTTGGATGGCAAGCCAACCGGTTTGCATTGCGCCTGAAGTATCGGAAAGCCAATACACGTCAGAGCCGACCTGAACGATACCCTTGGCCATAACGCCAGAGCGATCGAACCAGTACCATTTTCCGTCTATGTATTCCCATCCATTTCGCATGGCGCCATCATTGGCAAGCCAGTACCATTCGCCGCCTTCAAGAAGCCAGCCCGTAGCCATGGCTCCGAAATAGCCATCATGCTCGGGGTTGAGGAAGTACCAGTGACCGTCAATGGAGGCCCATCCGCTCTGCATGACGCCCGATCCGTTCATATAGTACCAATGGCCAGCATCGGAAACCCAGCCAGTTACCATGGCGCAAGAGTCATCAAAGTAATACCACAAGCCGTCGACCTGGGCAAACGTGGAACGAGCGGCATTTCCGCTAGAACCGAACCAATACCAAGCACCCCCGATGCTCCTCCAATCGTTGGTGACATAAACGCCCTCTTCGGCATATTTCCACTCGGAGCCAGCCCTGACCCAACCGTCCTCTTTGAGCATGGACAGACAATCTTTGAGTTCGTTTCTGTACCGATTCTGCCAACCGGCGTGATACTGAGGTTGAGCCTTGTAAAACACGGCGACGTTGTCTACCACGTAATTGCACAATGTCGTAACGAACTCACGGTCGGTCATGGAGTTATTCAACCCGCAACCCGGCCAGTTGTAGCTGCTCTGCCATACTCCGTTCCAGTCATAGCCGTTAGTCCAGCCTCCGACGAACTTACGCCAGCCACCTGTACCGAAAAGATTAGACATTCCCCAGCACAGACCCTTTACGCAATCCGCACGATTGGAGATGTCGATTCCGCGACTTGCCAAATAATCTTCCGCAGGAAGGTAATAGTTAACGTACGCCCAGCCATCCTGAAGCGCCGCAAACTCGGAAGGATTCGCAGCGTATGCCGCATGCCATGCGGCATTAAGCTTGTTGCCCAGGTCGGTGAATTCACCGTTCTTGCGAATAGCGTTTTCATCTCGGAAATCAGCCGAAGAAACGCTGGCAAACTGGCCGAACATCGAATACGTAGCAGAGTCGTAGGCATAGCAAGCCAGCAAGAAATCCCTCAATCCGTAGCGGTGGTCGAACTGGTAGTAACCCAGCGCGTGATAGCCGTCTCCCCAGCTAAAACCCTGATCGTAATTGCAGCTGCTCTCGTACTTGGCAAAGTACTTCATTTCATCCGAAAGATACATCGGGCTAATCGATGCGGCACGCTGACTATCCGAGGACATCATAACGGCGGATTCATCGTCTTCTTCGTAGAAGTCGGCCTTGTTGTAGGATGGCTCTTCTTCAGAGGATTCCGTCGTTTCTGCGAGCGTATAAGATTCGTTAGATGCCTCCCCATCGGTAGCATCGAGCTCATTGGGCGAACCAGGCGCGTCGAGAGAACCCTCGCCAGACAAAGAGGACGAGCTATTAGGTCCTTCCTCGTAAGTGGGGGATTCTTCTTCGATTTGGACCTCAGCACTATAAGGCGATGATGCCGCCTGGTCCAAATCAGATTCATCCTGCGCTACGGCAGGAACAACAGGAGCAAACAGCGAAAGCGAGAACGCAACGCTCGCAGCAAGAATTTTTGATGCAAGGTTCATAGAGCCCCTCTCTGCAAGATATCCAAAAGCGTAAAGACTAATTATGAATTATGAGCAAGAGGAATCGCAACAATTACGGAAATACACGAAACAACTTATAATCGACTCCTACTTTCTCCACAGGCCTATCCATCCCAAGAAAACGCTCCTCGAAAAAAAAGGAAACAACAACGATGTTATCCAGGAGAACATTCATGAAACTACTCGGCGTCGGCACCGGCACGGCGGCCATGTGCGCATCGGCCCTGACGGGATGCGCAAGCTCCGACGATGTGACTTGGACGGCAACATACGATGAATCCCTGGGGCTTCTTGCCGCAGGGCCGAACGAAGACGTCATCATGGGAAACGCTTGGATGTTCAGGGATAACGGGACGGTACAGCTGCAATTCGCGGCAGGCTCTATCCCCGTTCCTGCCGTCGAATCTGCCCGCATACAGGGCAACGATCTGCGCGTAACCATGGCATCGAACGACGGTTCCGCCACTATGGACCTCCGCCTGCACCAATTCATCCTCACACCGCCGCAAGGCGTTGACGCGGGCGCCGTCGAATCCGTCACACTCGTCGTCAACGGCGAAGAATACCCAGCAGAGCGGGCCGAAAAGCTCATCATCCAAACCAGTCCATAGCAATGTCGGAAGCGTTCGGCTAATTCAGCCCAGAACCCGCATCCGGCAGCGCAAGACGCAGGTTCGAGCATCTCTTCCGGGAATTCGCGTCTTCGAACACATACTCCCATGTTTCGGCGAAAGCCCTTGATGGAAGCAGCGTATCGAGGAAATCCAAGAATCCCTGCAGGTCATCCTTATAGCGCTGCCTGAAAGCCCGAGCAAGATCAACCTTCTCCCCTTCCGAGCATTCGCCCTCCCTGTTGCTTAAAGCATGCTCCATATTCCGAGAAAAGTAGTACAGCGCATAAGGAACCGAACGCTTTTGATACGTCAATGACGACCTCCCCAAAAGCCTGCGCACCGACTTCTGTTTCATATGGTTCCTATCGAGAATATCACCCCGATGTCCTTCATCGCAAGAAACCTCTTCATCGGGCACAAAGGCCGAATCCGTGTCGGTGATTTGGATGATGGCGCCAAGGTCTCTCCATGAAAGCCGTGGAGACGTTTGGCCCAAGTAATCGATTACGCTCTTACGCAAACGCTCGCCAACGTTGAAAGCAGCATCATCCGACGACCCGCGGCCGCCAATTCCCCACTGCGTCGTTATGTCTCCATGCATTATTTCGAAACGTACTTCGTTTTGCGCGGAAAACAATCGCGTAAGAATAAGACCCAGGGCAAGCTCTTCGGTCGGACCCTCCACGACAAACAGCAAAACCTTCTTCCTCGCCATAGCAGCTACCCGTCCAATTCCGCCATGGCCTGGCCGGCCTCGTAGAACGCGTTGTCTATTTCATATCGATTCGTCCCTCGATACATCGGCTCCTTCTGCCCGCCAAGCTCAAGATCGCGTAGATACACATCCCGCAAGTTATGGTTCGTCTTGATTCCGGTCATTGTGATGAAACGGTTGGAAGGGTTCGCGGTAGAGAAAACGACGGATTTCGCATTGAGCTTTTCGAGCGGATAGAGGTTATGGGCGGTGAAAAGAAGCTGACCCCTGGCATACTGCGACATGGTCTCAATGATTTGCCCGAGAAGGTATTCGAAAATACCCGAGTCAAGCTCGTCCACCGCAAGAAATGCAGACGGATTGTTGTAAACGCCCACAAGAAGATTCGTGATGGAAACAAGCTTTTTCACGCCTTCGGATTCACAACGCAGAGGTATTACCGCTTCGCCGCGCTTCGAAAGAACCTCGACGCGAACCCCCGTTGCGCCGTCTTCCATGGTTTCTCTTCCAAGGTCGTTCACCAACAGAGAAAACCCAGGAAGAAAAGAATCCAAGACCATATTGATTCCAGCGATTACCCCCTCGAAAGAAGCCACTCTCGATTCCTTCAAGACAGAAGGGGCGAGCAAATTCATCCGGAAATCGCTATGGGACCCGCCGCCGAGCATTGCGGAGTTCGACCTTATATGCAGGTAGTTAAGCACCACCTCCGCATGAGAAGACGTAGAAAGCACCACCATATTATCAACGGCGTTATACGCTATTTCGGGAACGAGAAAAATGTAAGGCTCAAGAATTCTGTGGAATGCAGACTCCGATCGCTTGGAAAGAAGCTCCATATCATCAGCCATCGAATTGTATAGAGACTCAATGCGGCTAAACACGGACTTCGAGAAAACCATCGACATATTACGCTCGTTGGCAAGATGAAGAGCCAGATCGAATTCCGACTGATCGCGCTTTCTGCCCGAGAACAGCGCCCCCCAGTTTCCGGAAGGGCTGCAGTCAAGACGGAGAAAATCTCGGCCCCTCCTCTCCACCCGCACATCCAAGATGACGGTTGCCGCGCGAGAGGAGGATGAATCCTTTGCTTTCAGGCGTTCGGCCGCAACGTAGAACCCGACGCCTTCGTCTCTCGCAACCTCGACTTCATACGACAGCAACCAAGGACCCCCGGACGTTTCGTTATCACCGCAATCGACGCCGCCGCCGGGAAGCACCCGCCCCTTGCTTTGATCCAGAAGAAACTCAAGCTCGATGCCGAAAGATTTCCCATCACACGGAAGGAAGTCGAACACCCGGGACGGCAACGCCTCCCCCGCCATGAGGCATTTGAGAACGCCCATGGCATCGATGACCGATGTTTTGCCCGATCCGTTCTGGCCGTAGATGCCTACGATGTCGGGGCCTTGCAAGCCTTCGGAAATCGTCTTCGAAAACGTGGGAAAGGCGATGGAGCCGTATTCGGTGTTTTTGAAATTCCTCAATACCACCCTGCCCATACGGATCATGGATATCACCTCTTGATTAAAATACGATGCAAATAGCGTTAATTCGGGAACTTTCTGTAACCGTTTTTACAACTCTATTAGAATAATACGCATTTTGAGAAATATGCTAATAGAAAAACCTAAATGGTTCGCAATATACGCCAGATCGGCCTCGAGCGCGCCATCCGCCTCGGATACCGACCAAGCGTCTGAATTGTGTCAGATTCGAAATATGTCTGGGTAAATTCTCCGAAAGAGCCAAGAAGTACTATGCGTTCTTGACCCCCAAATCCTAAAAACATCAAAAGTATTAACAAGAGCTAATACTTTGCATAATTATTACTTAGCTTTTATTAATATTAATTATGATAAAAGGAAAGAGATGACCAAAAGGTCTGGTTCGATAACTAGAAAACAGCGGGTTTTGGTCGAATGGAAGAACGAACCATGAGCATTTTACCAACGGAAAGATTACCGTAATGGTGAAAAGGCATCGCGAAATACCAGACGAGATTGCAAAAAAGGATTCTACGTCAGGCGGGCCTCAGATAATCGGGTACATCAGCAGTTTAGGAGAACGTCATGATATGCATCCGAGAATTCGAGATTTACGAAAGCGACGGTTTCTTTATCGCAGAACCGCTCGATATGGAAGGCGGCACGTTCGGAGAATCGTTCGAAGACGCCGTAAAGTCCGCTAGCAACTGGCTGCGCGAAACCGTACTCGATTCCATGGCGCACGGAAGGCCCTTGCAAGGCGGAAGGCTCAACGGCACGCCATCGCACGGAGGACGCATGGTCGTCGTTTCGGTCGATTGCGATCTCTCCCGCACCGATGCCGTCACGGCGGCAGATGCCGCGCGCATGCTCGGCGTAAGTTCCGCTCGCGTGGCTCAGATGTGCGAATCGGGGAAGCTGACCTCTTGGAAAGAAGGAAGCAGGAGAATGGTCTTGCGCCAATCGATCGAAGCGCGCCTGGCCGAAAACCCCAAGCCAGGGCGTCCGAAACGCCCCAAAGCGATCGAGGGCTGACCGACCCCTTCCGCGCCCTTCGCCTGCCATCAAATAAACCCCCGCTTCTCTCCCTTGAGAAGCGGGGGTTTCGAAAAACTCCTGCAGCAATGTATCCCAATCGCGGAAAAATGAACTCCCGCGCTTTTCCGCGAGTTACAGCTCTACGCCAAGCTCTGCTTTCACCAGGTCGAACGCTGCGGCGATGCATTTGTCCATGTCGTAATACTTGTAACCGCCCAGGCGTCCCGCGAAGACCACGGAACCCTCCTGCTCGGCAAGCTCTTTGTACTGCGCGTACAGCGCTTCGTTCTTTTCGTTGTTGAGCGGATAGTACGGTTCGTCGCCCGGCGCCCAATCGGCAGGATATTCGCGCGTGACGACGGTTTTCGGCTGGGTGCCGTACTCGAAGTGCTTGTGCTCGATGATGCGGGTCCAGGGCACCTCGCGCTCGGTGTAGTTCACCACGGCAACGCCCTGGTGGTTCTCTTCTTCGAGAATCTCGCTCTCGAAGCGAAGCGAACGGTATTCCAGCGTGCCCAGCTTGAAGTCGTAGAACGCGTCGACGGGGCCGCAGTAGATGGTGCGGTCCGCAATCTCGGGCTGCTCGGCAATGAGGTCTTTGTACTCGACGCCCAGGCGAACGTCCACGCCCTCGAGCATGCGCTCGACCATCTTAGTGTAGCCGCCCATGGGAATGCCCTGGAAGCGGTCGTTGAAGTAGTTGTTGTCATAGGTGAAACGGCACGGAAGACGCTTGATGATGGATGCAGGCAGGTCTTTGCAGTCGCGGCCCCATTGCTTTTCTGTATAGCCCTTCACCAGCGCTTCGAAGATATCGCGGCCAACCAGGGAAAGCGCCTGCTCTTCGAGGTTAGAAGGCTCGCCGATGCCCTCAGCGGCGATCTGCTCGGCGATCTTCGCCTTGGCCTGCGCAGGGGTTACGACGCCGTCCCACATCTTGGAGAAGGTGTTCATGTTGAACGGCATGTTGTACGTGGTTCCCTTGTACAGGGCAATGGGCGAGTTGACGTAGTTGTTGAACTCGGCGAACTGATTCACGTATTCCCACACGTTGACCAGGGAGGTATGGAAGATATGGGCGCCGTACTTGTGCACATTGATGCCCTCGACCTCTTCCGTGTAGATGTTGCCCGCAATATGGTCGCGGCGATCGATGACCAGGCAGGTCTTGCCGAGCTTGTAGGCTTCATGGGCGAAAACGGCGCCCGTCAGGCCTGCGCCGACAACAAGGTAATCGTAATGGGAATCGGACATGATTCGCTCCAATCGTGTAACGATGGCACGCGCGCCATACGCGCTTCATTCAAACCCGTTCATTATAACCGCTCGGCTTCGAGAAAACGAACGCTTCACACGGCGGGCACTTCTCAACCCCTCAGCAGAGGACGGAGGCGGAAAAGGAGAAAGGAAGGCAGAATCCCAGCATGCGCGCAAATGCAAAGGCGGCACCGATGAGACCGACGCCGCCTTATTGCGTAGCATCCCGCGGTTGGGCAATCAGCGATTTGAACCCAACTTGCTAGATGCGTTTTTCTACAAGCGCTATTTCACCGTGAGCACCGGAATGTCTGCCCCGTGCAGCACGCCGTAGCTCACGCTGCCAAGCATACCGCGCAAACCGCCCAGGCCGCGGCGACCCATGACGATCAGGTCGGCATCGTGCTTCTTGGCGTAATAGACTAAAGCGTCCACGGCAGAAGGATCGGCGATCACATCGACGACGAGGGAATCGCCCATTTCGTCGATGACGTCCTGCAGGCCTTCCTTCACGCGCTCACGCGCACGATCGACCACTTTGTTGAGCAGGCCCTGGTACTCTTCGCGGCCAAGCAGGCCCAAAGGCACGCCCTCGAGCGAGCTTCCGTCGAGATCTTTCTCGTTGATCAGGTCGGAAGGCATGACATGCACCGCGCGAACGCAGCATGCGCCGCCGGCAATAGCCGCCAGGTCTTTCGCGTACTCGAGCGCACGCTTCGCCTGCTCCGATCCGTCATAGGGAACCAAGATGGTTTCGAGCTTCATAGCTCCCCCTCTCATTCGCCGAGCGCACCGCCCGGATTCCGCAATGGTGCAACTTAAGAAAGCCGCTTTGTCATAGACCATGGTAGCGCTTCGTGCGCTCGACCGTAATGCCCGCAAGACGCAATCCTTTGCATTTATCACAGCTCTTTTCTGCGATAGACGCTCACCGCCACGCAGCAGCTTGCCGCATAGACGACAAGCGCCGCCGCTGCAAAGGCCACGCCACCCGCGACGAGGTTCGCATCGAGCCAGCCGCCGATGCGAACCAGCACGTCGGCGCCGCTGGGAAACTGCTTCAGAAGCGCTATAGAAACGGGAATGAGCATCACCATGACCACGGGAACGACGCGCATCGCCTTCGTAAGCCCGTAGCGCAGCGCGAACGGAAGGAAAAGGGCAACGACCGCCGTCATAAGGGAGAGCCCCATAAGCCCCGCAATGGCAAGCAGTCCTGGATCGAACTCGGAAGACAGGCTCGCGCGCATTCCCTCCTCCAAGGGAAGCAGCGGCGCCATGCCGCTTATCAGACACGCCAAAGCCCACCCCAGCAAGAACATGACGACCGAAGAAAGCAGCACGTTTACATAGCGGCTGACGACAAGCTCGCAGCGAGAGATGGGCAGAGTCGCGCGGAAGCGCTCCCACCCGTTCATGGGGTCGTACGCGCAGAACGTGAACAGCATGAGAAACGGAGTCATAGCCGAGATGGCGGCCACCAGCGCGACCACGCTCTGCATGGAGATTCCCAAGACAGCCGCCACGACAACGTATATGACCGCCGATTGAGACAAGACGTTGCGGGCAGTGAGGAATTCGGAGAGAAACGCGGCCTTCATCGGATGTCCCCTTTCAAAACGAGCTGCATGTAGTCTTCGATACTCGCCTTGTCGCAGGCTATCTCGGGAAACTGCTGTGCGAAGACGAAACGGTCGGCCACCAGCAGGTCCACTCCGTAGGCATTGCGCATGACGCGCAGCTCTCCCGGAGCGTATCGGCCGCTCGCCAGCACGCGCTCGTAATCCGCCACGCGGCAGCGCCCGATGCCCGCCGTGTCCGTTATCAGGTCTTTCTCCATATCGAACACGATGCGCCCGTTATCTATGCACGCCACAGTGTCGGCGATTTTCTCAAGGTCGGTAGTGATATGGCTCGACATCAGGATGCCGCGGCGCTCGTCTTTCATGTAATCGCGCAGCATATCGAGAATCTCATCGCGCGCCAGCGGGTCAAGTCCCGCCGTGGCCTCATCAAGGATCAGAAGCTCGGGGTCGTGCGCCAGAGCGCACGCAAGCTGCAGCTTCATGCCCATGCCGCGCGAAAGGTCTTTGACCTTCTTCTTGGGATCGAGAGAAAACCTCCGCAGATAGTCCGCAAAGCGCCCCGCATCCCAGGATGAATAACTGGCGGCCATGATGCGTCCCGCCATCTTGACGGACAGCTCGCCCACGTACGGGCAGGTGTCGAAAACGACGCCGATTCTCTCTTTCGCGCGGCGGCTCCTTTCCCCGTCCGCATTCATCCCGAACGGCTCCCCGAAAAGCCCGATGGAACCGGACTCAATCGACACCAGCCCGAGAATCGCCTTGATCGTGGTGGTCTTGCCCGCGCCGTTCGCCCCGACGAACCCGGTCACGCAGCCGCGCGGAACGCTCAGGTTCACATCGCGCAGCGCGAAATCGTCGCCGTAGTGCTTCGTGACGCCGGAAATACAAATCAAATCGCCCATGGCAGTACTTCCTTCGTATACAGCTGGGCCATCGCCCAGGAAATATCCTTGCATGCAGAAAGGCAGCCTCGTCGAAAAGCGCACGCCTGAGAAACGGGCGAAGCGGCAGGGCCGATCGGCCTATTCCGGCTGAGAGACGGCATCAAGCATGTCTTTTACCTCGTCGAGGCCAAGACCGATGCCCTGCGCTTCCTGCACCGCACGTCCAAGCAGCTCTTCTATATGACGAAGACGCTCTTCGCGCAGAAGCTCCGTATTGCCGCCGGCGACGAAGCTGCCCTTGCCTTGCACGGTCTCGATGAAGCCTTGCGCTTCGAGTTCGGCATAGGCGCGCTTCGTCGTGATAACGCTGATGCGAAGATCGCCCGCGAGCGAGCGGATGGAAGGAAGCAAGGCCCCTTCCTCAAGCTCGCCCGAAAGAATAGCGTCTTTCATCTGCAACACGATCTGCTCGTATATCGGCTTGCTGCTTGCATTGGAAATGACGATGTCCAACGAAACTCCCATCTCTCGCAAGGCAGTGCGCACCGCCTTATCGCGCTGCGCCCGGACGAAGCGCCCCTCGTCCGGGCGCGGTCCATGGATGCGTCTTCCGCGGACCAAGTATATATACCCTATAAGCACAGTATATACACACCATATACAGTTGGCAAGATAGCCCGCTGCAAAAAAATCCCCGCTTCTCGACGTGCGAGAAACGGGGATTGCTTTGCCAGAGACAAAACGACGGGTACAGCCACCTGCAATGTTCAGGCAAGCCATCGCGCAAAGACGACCCTGCAGCGATTCCGCACAGGTGCACAAGATCGGACGCGCCCGGCCTTGCAGAGACGCGCGTCCGACGCTGCCTACCCGAAAAGAGCGTCGGTAGACCGTTCGAAGCCTTCGTCCACAAGCAGAGACCCGCCATCCGCCGATCCGGTGGCAAGCTCGTCGCAGCGCTCGTTCTCAGGGTGGCCGGCGTGCCCCTTGACCCAATGAAACGTCACCTGGTGGTTCTTCTTCGCCTCCAGAAGACGCTTCCACAGATCGGCGTTTTTCACCGGTTCCTTCTTCGCGTTCTTCCACCCGCGCTTGAGCCATCCGTCCACCCAGTGCTGATTGAACGCGTCCACGACGTACTTCGAATCGGAGTACAGGTCGATCGTGCAGGGGCGGCGAAGGCACTCGAGCGCCACGATGACGCCCAAAAGCTCCATGCGGTTATTGGTGGTGCGGCGAAATCCCTCCGTCAACTCCTTCACGTGAAGGTTTCCCGCAGGGTCCACATAGTGCATGACGGCGCCGTAGCCGCCAGGCCCGGGGTTGCCGCGTGCGGCACCGTCGGTGTAGATCGTCACGCGCATGGACTAGCGGCCTCCCTCTTCATCCCGGGAAGGTTGCGGCTGGGAAGTCTCCACGGACACATACGTCGGCCCGGGCTGCTGGGCCGACGGAGCAGGCTGTCGGGACGCATCCTGACAAGAAGGCTCTTGCCAGGAGCCGGGCTGCTGGGCCTTGTTCTCTGCGGCTTCGTCGGACTGAGAAACCCAGCCGTCGGAAGACAAGGGCGCAAGCGGAGTTCCGCACGTGGAGCAGAACCGTGCATTGCGGGCAAGCGTGCTCCCGCACACAGGACACGAATAGGAGACGGCCTCGGCCTTGAGGGCTTCGTTTTCTTGGGCGATGCGGTCGACCTCCTCTTTGATGCGGGCTATCTCGGCGTCGCATGCCGCCATATCGGCGAGAATTCGCTCGCGACCGGCCGCCAGCGAAGGATTCGCCGCCACCGTCTCATACAGGCTCTCCCCCAATTCGGCCGCAAGATCGCGCCTCTTGCGCTGTTCCTCGCCCAGCTTGAACTTCAGATTCGTAGCGTTCGCGAAACGCCCCGCGGCATCGGCCCCCTTGCCAAGCATGGAGCTTACGTTATCCCAGATTCCCATGGCTATTCCTTCCTGCCTACGTTCCAGGCGCGTTCATCGACCATCAAAGCCTCGTATGCGCGATAGGCCGCGCTGCGAGGGGAAATTTTGACCGAGCTTTCGGCTCCGTCTTCAAAGCGTCGCTCGAAACGTACCGGCTCCTCCATAAGCGCCGCGGCGGCGGAGCACCCGACGGCGAAGCCGGCAGCGTTCGCGAGCAGATAGGCCGCCTCGAAACCGACGGTGAAATCGTGCCCGCCTACAGCAAGAACCGGCACTCCAAGCACGGTAGCCGCCACGATGCCGGCCACGAGCAACACGATGTAGTTCGCAAAGCTTTGCGCGGGCTTCGCAAGGCGCAGCAGGCATTCCCCCGCGACAAGCAGGACACCCGCGCCCGAAGACAAGAAATCGACCGCCACGACGCCGAAAAGCACGCCCGCGTGCTCCAAAGCCAAAGCGAGCAGCGATATGACGACGACCAACGGGACCGTAACAACAGGCAATACGCTGCGCAGGCGCGCAGCGAAAGGCCTGCGCACGGGAGGATGCTCGCAATACACCTGCTCAAGCCTCCCGTGAGGATGGCGCAACGAGCCCGCCTTCACCTGCCTGCCCAACCCCGAAAGCTCGTCGCTTTTAACGATGCCCCAGGAAACGATGCCGATGACGGCAACAAGAATAAACAGTATGCCCATATGACAATTCCTTTTCGTGTTTTTAGAGTGACGCCGCCGCGGCTCCCGGCACGACGAACGCAATCGCACGGCAATCGACCGATTCGCAATCCATGCGGCAAATCTTAGCAAAACGGCATGATATGCTTAACGCGACAGAGAAGCACGCATGCAAAATGACGCGCTTCGCCATATTTCCTCTCAAAGGTGGACCCATGTATCAGATCAGCAATTTCACTGAAAACGACGACGTCAACGTCCTCGTCGAATTCGGCGCCTTCAAGGTCATCGAATGGAAGCGCGACTTGAGCGTCACCGAATCATCCGCCATCACCGCGTATTTCGCAAGCGAGATGAACGTACGACGTCGCCAGGTCATCTGCGACCTGAGCCAAGCCCCCATCACCGTGCAGGCTGGAGCCATGCAGTGGTCAGTCGGCAACGTCAACACCAACACCGGCGTGAAAGGCGCGGGCGATTTCTTCGGGAAAGCCTTGCGCGGAAGCGTGACCGGCGAATCGGCCATCAAGCCCGAGTACGAAGGAACCGGTCTTTTGGTGCTCGAGCCCACGTATCGTTACATCATCGTGCTCGACGTGGCCGACTGGGGCAATTCCATCGTGCTCGACGACGGGCTGTTTTTGGCATGCTACTCCAGTCTGCAGCATAAGGCGGTCATGCGCAGCAACATCTCTTCCGCCGTGGCTGGCAACGAAGGGCTTTTCAACCTGGGAATCCAAGGTTATGGCGCACTGTGCCTGGAATCGCCCTGCCCGAAAGAAGAGCTCATCGAAGTCACGCTTGACAACGACGAGCTCAAGGTGGACGGAAATATGGCGCTGGCCTGGAGCGGATCGCTCAACTTCACCGTGGAGCGATCAGGCAAGTCGCTCATCGGGTCGGCCGCTTCGGGCGAAGGTCTGGTGAACGTTTACCGAGGCACGGGCAAGGTCCTGCTCGCTCCCACGACGTACTAGAAAGCTCCGCCCCAGCCGACTTTCCCGAAACGGCATGGAGCAAACGCGAATCCAGTACGAGGGCGCTGACGCAATTCGGCGCCCTTTGTTGATTTACGCCTCTTCCGCTTTTTCGCCAGCGCGCCTCTTGCGCACGATGGTCGCGCGCTCGATTGCGAGCGTACGGATAGTGGCGACCGCGGGAACGCCCAGGAACATGCCCAGCACGCCGAACAAGGCGCCGCCCACAAGCACGGCGGAAAACACCCAGATACCCGGAAGGCCGACCGAAGCCCCCACCACGTTGGGATAAATCAGATGCGTCTCAAGCTGCTGCAAAACAATGAGGAAGACGATGAACCAGACAGCCTGCATGGGGTCGACCGTCAAGATCATGAGGAACCCAATCGCCCCACCGAGCCATGCACCGAATACGGGGACCAGCGCCGTCAGGCCCACGCATGCCCCGATGGCCAGCGCGTAGGGCATTCCGAAAATGCCCATGCCGATGGCGCACAGCGTTCCGAGGATAACGGCTTCTATGCACTGCCCCGTGATGAAGCGGGAAAACGCCTGATTGGCCACATGCGCCGCACGACGCACCGAGGCGGCGGCAGAAGCGGGCATGAACAGGTCAAGAGCCGAATTCGCCCCTTTGACGACGCGCTCTTTATCGAGAAGGATGTACAGGCAAAACACCAGGGCCACCACGACTGCGAAGACGTTGTGAAGAATTGACCCCGCCGTTGAGAACACCGATTCGAGCATGGATACAACGCTCGAGGAATCCCCGCTCGAAAGGCTCGCCATCAAATCGGTGAAGCTCCGCTCCAGGCTTTCGAGGCTTGCGGAGTCTATGGAACCCATGATGGAATCGAGGTTCTGCGACGCCCAGCCGTAGAAATCCCCCGCCACCTTGGCGACACCCGTCTTGATGACGCCCGTGGACGCTTTCAGCTCCGGAAGCACAAGGTTGACGATGACGGCGATAACGGCGCCGATGATGAGAAACGACCCGATGAGACACACAATACGCCGCGATGAGGCGACTATTTTCTTCGTCGAACGGGGGAAGTAGACGCGCTCGAGGCGCGCCATAATAAGGTTCACAAGAAACGCGAACACGCATCCCAGAAGAAGCGGCATGACCGCGATCCACGCGAGTCCCAAAGCGGCGAACAGCTGGTCGGAATACTGCAGCGCCAACGCGGCGACGAAGAAAAGCCCCACACCAACGGCAACCGTTCGAATGGCGCGCATATCGAAATTGCGATTTTCTTCCCGATGCTTGTTCTCCATACGCTACCGCCCTTGCCACTACCCATGCGTCCTTCGCGCCCATGCGGGGCCCGGACCCGAAACGCCTATCTTCATGCCGTCCGCGAAGCGCCGAAAGCCTTCGCACCTTTGCGAAGCTGCGCTCTGCGCGGTCTTAGCGCATTATGGTAACGCAGATTCCCCTCGGGAAGGCGAAGCGTTGCACGAATGAAATCTTGGGAAGCCGAAAGTCTGAATGCGACCGAAAAGACGCCGCCCGACTCGACCGTCAAACGACGCAGCAAACGGATAAAGACGCCCGCTACACCATTCGCTGCGTCGTTTTACCCCTGCGTCACGCCGTCGTAACATCGTAGAAACAAACGTGCTTTAATCTGCTTTGGCAGTACAAGGAGGCGCACTACAGCGCCTCAATACCTTCAATATCGCAGGAGGCAGCATGTCTTACGCAGCACGCGTCATCGAACAGGTGAAGGCGAAAAACCCCAATGAACCGGAATTCATCCAAGCCGTCACCGAGGTTTTGACCTCTATCGAACCCGCTTTGGCAGCTCATCCCGAATACGAAGAAGCAGGGCTTCTCGAGCGCATGGTGGAGCCCGAGCGCGTCGTGATGTTCCGCGTTCCCTGGGTTGACGACGCAGGCCATGTGCAGGTCAACCGCGGCTACCGCGTGCAGTACAACAGCGCCCTGGGCCCCTACAAGGGCGGCCTGCGCTTCCATCCCTCCGTCAACCTGTCCATCATCAAGTTCCTCGGCTTCGAGCAGTGCTTTAAGAACAGCCTGACCACGCTGCCTATGGGCGGCGGCAAGGGCGGCGCCGACTTCGACCCGAAGGGCAAATCCGACGCAGAGGTCATGCGCTTCTGCCAGAGCTTTATGACCGAGCTCTCCCGCCACATTGGCGCTGATACCGACGTTCCCGCGGGCGACATCGGCGTCGGCGGCCGCGAGGTAGGCTACATGTTCGGCCAGTACAAGCGTCTGCGCAACGAGTGGACCGGCGTGCTCACCGGCAAGGGCCTGTCCTTCGGCGGCTCGCTCGCCCGCACCGAAGCGACCGGCTACGGCCTCGTCTACCTGGTTCAGGAGCTGCTCGCTCAGAAAAACGATTCCTTCGAAGGCAAGACCGTCTGCGTCTCCGGCGCTGGCAACGTTGCCATCTACGCAACCGAGAAGGCTCAGCAGCTCGGCGCAAAGGTGGTCACGATGAGCGACTCCACCGGCTGGATTCACGATCCCGAAGGCATCAAACTCGATGTCGTCAAGCAAATCAAAGAGGTGGAGCGCGCCCGCATCTCCGAATACGCGAAGCGCGTCCCCGGTTCCGTATACAACGACGGCCGCGGCGTCTGGAGCATCCCCTGCGACATTGCGCTTCCCTGCGCGACGCAAAACGAGCTCTTCATTGAGGATGCGAAGAACCTGGTCAACAACGGCTGCAAGATCGTAGCCGAGGGCGCGAACATGCCCACCACGCTCGATGCCACCGAGTATCTCCAGCAAGCAGGCGTCGCATTCTTCCCCGGTAAAGCATCCAACGCAGGCGGCGTTGCAACGTCCGGTCTTGAAATGAGCCAGAATTCCGAGCGCCTTTCCTGGAGCTTCGACGAAGTAGACGCCAAGCTCAACGGCATCATGGTCAACATCTTCCACGCATCCAATGATGCAGCCAACGAGGTGGGCGCTCCTGGCAACTACGTCGTAGGCGCGAACATCGCGGGCTTCAACAAGCTTGCCAACGCCATGATGGCTCAGGGCATCGTCTAATTCCGAAGCATCGTCTTCCATCGCTTTATCCAAACGGACGCACCGCACTCGCGGCGCGTCCGTTTTCTTCATGAGGCGTCAGGCCCTGCGCGCCGAAGACCTCGTGTGCGCGGGGCTTCCCCGTTGCCTGCCGCAGGCGCAGACGCCTCCATGCCCCTTCGAGCCAGGCCGTTGCTCGAGATGCGCGAATTGACATGCAACCGTTACAAACGAGGGTCAGCACGCCGCCAAAGACAAGAAAAACCCTTCCGAACGGAAGGGTTTTTGCGAGTTGCGATCTATCCGAAAACCGGGCGACACTTCCGGTTTTCATTCGTCATGAATCAAGACGCCATTTCTATGCAATTTCACGCATATCGGCACAGGTACTACGTGAAATCAGAGAGCATACCGAACGAAGGCGACTGAATACCAACTCCTAGAATGCTCCCAAAATAAGAAGAGCAATAACTCCAATACACGAAAGAGCCCAGATAGATGCGATGGTATACAGTACAGGGGTGCAAGCCGTCTTCAAGGTTGCTTCACGTTCGGTCATTCTGATCACTCCTTTGGTCTAGCAAATCCTTCCCTGCCGATGGCGCCATGGTATCACCGAACAAACGAAAATTCGAGGGGTTAAACGGCCAGTTTTTATTTATAACATTCACTTGTTTGCATAATTGTAATCAATAGGTCTTATAAGCTTGTTAAAACTCACTATAATCCCAGTTCATATATTATTTTTTGCAATGCATACATGCAGTTTTCCTGCATACTGCGAAAGACTGGAAGCCGTTTTTCATAAAGTTTTTTCCGCACTCGACCAATCCAATGCGCTTTTCTTCTCATTTATGAAGGATTCGTGGATAAGAAGGCAAAACCACGACCTGAAAGCAGGAGAGATGCCAAGAAAGAGGGCGATGCGGATACGCATCGCCCTCTTGCTTCACGTAGAAAAAACGCTACCGGGACGCGATCGTTCCATCGGAGCAAACCGCACAAGGCATGGACCAATCGGCATGATCGCTATGGAGCAGTTCTTCGGCCAGCCCCGATAAAGGCTTCTCCAAAAACGTTTCGTAGCAAGCCTGGACCGCAGGGTTTTCATGGCTGAACCGAATAGCGCTCTTCGCGTCGATCGCCCGCAGAACGCCTCCACGCTCCGCAGCAAGCTCCCTTCCTTCATGGATCGGCTGCCCGCCGCCTCCCGCGCACCCTCCCGGGCACGCCATAACCTCGACGAAATCGTAATGTACGTCTCCGCGTTGTATGGCGGCGCAAAGCGCGTCGGCGTTGGAAAGACCGCTCGCGATGGCAATGCGCAGCGAGCGCCCCGCGAGGTCGAAAGTCTTTTCGCGCCAGCCGAATTCGGCGCCTTCGTGGCGAATCTCCTTAAAGGCATCCGGCTGAGGGTTCTTTCCCGCAACCAGATAATAGGCGGAACGCAACGCCGCCTCCATGACACCGCCCGTCACGCCGAAGATATGGCCGGCTCCCGAGGCGATGCCGAGCGGAGCGTCGAAGTCGCGTTCTTCGAGAAGCCCAACGTTCAAGAATCTCGATTTGATCTGCCTCGTCAGCTCGCGCACCGTCAAAACCGCGTCGACGTCGAAGCCGGTTCCTGCGGCGTCCATGCCCGGATATGCACATTCCGCTTTCTTGGCGACGCAGGGCATGTATGACACGACGAAAAGACGAGACGGGTCTACGCCGAGAAGCTTCGCATAGTATGTCTTCGCCAAGGCGCCGAAAATCTGCTGGGGCGATTTCGTCGTGGAAAGCTTCGAGACAAGTTCCGGATATCGCGCCTTGAGAAAACGGACCCAACCCGGGCAGCACGACGTGAACATGGGGCCATCGCCGCCTTTGCCCAAACGGTCGAGCAGCTCGCTGCCTTCTTCCATGATGGTGACATCTGCGGCGAAGTCGGTGTCGAAGACGTAATCGAAGCCCAGGCTTTTTACGGCAGCCACCATACGCCCAACGCTCGCCTTGTCCTTCGCAAGGCCGAGGCCTTCATGCCAGGAGGTTCGCACGGACGGGGCGATCTGGGCGATAGTGATGATCTCGGGGTCGTCTATGGCGTCGAACACGCGCGAGACGTCGCTGCGCTCGTGCAGGGCCCCAACAGGGCAATGCGTGATGCACTGCCCACAGTAGGAGCAGTCGCCCTTCGCCACCGCGTCGACGCGACTGCGCGAGCCGGAGTCCACAAGCCCCCACACAGACAGGGCCTGCACCTTCGAGCACACCGAGACGCATCGCAAGCAGGAGATGCACTTCGCAGGCTCTTTCACCAAGGGGTAGCGATCGTCGACGGGAGATTCGTCAAACGAAGTCTTAAACGAAACCTCGTGGATACCCATGGTGTCGGCGAGCTCCTGCAGGCGGCATGTTCCGTTTCGAAAGCACGTGGGGCAGCGTCGGTCGTGACGCGAGAGGATGAGCTTCAGGTTCATCTTGCGCGAAGAACGCACGCGCTGCGTATCGGTGCGGACTTTCATCCCGTCGAACACGGGACTGTTGCACGCGGCCACCAGATGGTCTATGCCCTCGACTTCGACGAGGCATATACGGCATGCACCTATTTCGTTATAAAGCTCGAGATAACACAGCGTGGGTATGTCCACCCCCGCGATGCGCGCCGCCTCGAGCACCGTTGCCGAACGAGGAACGCTCACTTCTATATCGTCGATGGTCACGCAGACCTTCGAGGCATCGGACTGGACGCGGCATGCGTCTTTCTCCATATTCCCTACCATGCGAGCCTTCCTTCCTTGCGCAAGATTCCGCACCCGAAATGATCGCAGTTCAGACAACGCGCCGCCTCCTGGCGCATTTCGCGATCGGAGAAACCGTATTCGACCAATTCGAAATCCCGTCGGCGTTCCTCGCCGGGACGCTCGCCCAAAACCGCGCGGCCGCAGGCTATGCGGTCTTCGAGGCGGACGGGAGGAAGGTCGATATCCAAAACGAGCTCGCGATGAAATCCCAGGTCAGAATCGATCGTTTTGGCTGCGGTCTGACCGTCGGCGATAGCCAGAATCGCCGTTGCAGGACCCCTCATGCAATCGCCGCCTGCGTAGACGCCCTCCATGGCAACGGCGCTCAGGTCTTCTTCGACGAAGAAAGACCCTCGCTTGCACGTCATTCCTTCTTTTTCAAACGAACAGGCCTGAATCTCCTGTCCGATGGCCACGACCACCACATCGCACGGCAACGCCGTCTCGTCGCGATCGGCCGGCATGGGAGAAGGCCTGCCCCCTTTGACGGGACCGATAATCTGGGGCTGCACCACAAGCGAAACAGCTTCGCCCTCGCCGTTGCATTCTATGCGCAAAGGAGCCATCAAATCGGCAATATGGCATCCGTCGGCAACGGCGCCCTCGATCTCCTCCGCAAGCGCCGTCATGTCCGCCACGCGTCGGCGATACACCACGGTCACACGATCGGCCCCCAAGCGGACGGCTGTGCGCGCAGCATCCATGGCAACGTTGCCGCCGCCAACGATGCAGACCTTCTTTCCGCGCCAATCGTATGGACGGCCCTGCGCCACCTCCCTCAGGAGCTGCACAGCGGACACCACGCCCCGAGCGTCCTCGCCCGGCATGCCGACCTTCTTATCGCCATGAGCGCCGATGGCCACATACACCGCATCGAATTGGCTCCTGAGCTCGGAAAGCGATATGTCCGCGCCCACTTCTACGCCGCAATGAATCTCAACGCCCGCCTGTTCGATCGAGCGCACTTCTTCGTCGAGGATATCTTTGGGAAAGCGATAGTTCGGAATTCCGTAGCGAAGCATGCCGCCCGCCTTTTCGAGGCGCTCGTAAACATCGACATGATGCCCAAGCCGTGCCAGGTAATACGCGGCAGAAAGACCCGACGGGCCGGCCCCTACGACGGCGACTCGCTTGCCGGTCGAAGCGAGGCGGCGTGCATCGCGAGGACGAAAGGCGTGGTCCACCGCGTAGCGCTTCAGGCCGCGGATGTTCACGGCGTCATCCACCATGGCCCGACGACACGTGTGCTCGCACGGATGCTCGCAGACGTACGCGCAAGCGGAAGGAAACGGGTTGTCTTTTCTGATAAGCTCGACCGCGTCGTCGAAGCGACCTGCGGCCGTAAGGGCGATATAGCCCGGAACGTCCACATGGGCAGGGCACGACACCACGCAGGGCGCCCCTTGAGACGAGCTGCGCAGGCAGCTGCCGTGCGCCATATGCTGCTCGAAGTCTTCGCGAAATGCGCGGATGCTTATCAAGACCTGCTCGGCGGCCTGATATCCGATCGCGCAATCGGAACTGACGCGAATATGCTCCGCGAGCTCCTCGAGGTCTTCAAGAGCTCCTTCGTGCGCGCGCCCGTCGATGATTTCCTCGAGCATATCGGAAATGCTCGCAAGGCCGATGCGGCACGGGACGCACTTTCCGCAGCTTTGGGCATGAGCTACGCCTACATGCGCACGCGTCATATCCACGGGACACGTTCCTCGCGCGGTTGCGCCAAGACGGCGCGCCGTCGCCCCGCATTGCCCGCTCATTGCCGCGAACAATCCCGTTTGCGGCGAAGGGTTCGCTATGCTCATGAAGCCTCCTGGATGTCGACGATAGGGCGTTCAAGCCCGCCTGTGCGCTTTCGGAGCCATTCGGCGAATCCGAAAGCGTAAGAGACGCATCATCTTACCAGGCTGTCGCTTCAAAGAAGCCGACAATACCCGAGGAAATGCGGACGTAACAGGCGCCGCGTCCTACGGCACCTCCGTAAGAACCTTCGTCGACGCCACATTGCCGGGCGCAATCATGAGAACGCCGACGTCACCTACCTCAGGCGCATCGAAATACAATGTTCCGTCGATGGTCTCGGCCATGGAAAAACGGTCGCAGCGCTTGAAGGAGATGACCACGTCCACGCCTTCGACCGCGCAAAACGGCGTCGGGTCGGTTGTCAGAGCAATCACCGTATCCACTTTCGCCGCAGCGAATCGGTCGAGGATGTCCTGAATATGCTCGACAAGACCTGGGTCGACCGATTCTGGGTCGACGGAGGAGAAGATGTCGGAAACGCTGTCGTAAGCGCCGGTCGTGCGCGTTGTGACCGTTTCGTTCGTGATGCCGAAAATCCCCGGGGAGGTCTCGGTCTGCGTCGTGGTGGTCTTCGTGGTGGTCTGTTTGGGGACAACCAGCTCGGAGACCATATCAGGAGTCAGACTGAAAATGCCGTAAGTATGGCCCTGCTTCATAACGATGCGTCCGGTCATGTAATCCTGGAACGAATCGGGGCCGACTTCCATGACGGAGGCGTTCTTCTCGCTGTAATGCATCCGCGCCTCTTCCAGCGTGACCGCCTGCGAGGACGAATCCGACCCGCCCTCTTCGTTCTCCGACGAATCGGGAGATGCGTCCGAATCCGACGAGGGAAGAGCGGTCCCCTCGAAAAGCACGACATCGTAGCCCGTCATATCCCCCGCGATGTCGTCAATGCTGGTGGCGGCCACGTTGAGATTGTGCCCCGCATTGATATAAGACGTCAGGATAACGAAGCCGGCAAGCACGAGCGCCCCGAAAACGCCGAGCGCAATGAACTCCCGCCTTCTCTGAGAGTGACCCTCCGCCGCCCGGTCGCGTGCCTCGAGCAGACGCCGCGCTTCTTCCGAGCAGCGAAAAGCCTCTTCTTCGCATCGGCAAAGATCGCCTTCGCCTTTCATATGCTCGTCTTTCTGCATGGCATCCCCCCCTACAGCAAATCGCGCAGGAAACGCCCCGTATGGCTTTCGGGAACCTTGGCCACTTCTTCCGGGGTTCCGCACGCCACGATGGTGCCGCCGCGGTCGCCGCCCTCGGGACCGAGGTCGATGATGCGATCGGCGCATTTGATCACGTCGAGATTGTGCTCGATGACAAGAACGGTGTTGCCCTTGTCCACCAGGCGCTGGAGCACGTCAAGCAGCTGGCGCACGTCTTCCATATGCAGGCCCGTCGTGGGCTCGTCGAGGATATAGAAGGTCTTGCCGGTCTGCCGACGCTGCAGCTCGCTCGCCAGCTTCACGCGCTGAGCCTCGCCGCCCGAAAGCGTGGTGGCGGGCTGCCCAAGGCGAATATAGCCAAGACCCACGTCGAAGAGCGTCTGCAGCTTGCGGGCGACGCCCGGGATGTTTTTGAAGAACTCGAGTGCCTCTTCGACGGTCATGTCCAAGACGTCGTAGACGGTCTTGCCACGATAGGTCACCTGCAGCGTTTCTCGGTTGTAACGCTTGCCTCCGCACACTTCGCAAGGCACGTAGACGTCAGGAAGAAAATGCATCTCGATTTTGATCTGGCCGTCGCCTTTGCACGCTTCGCAGCGGCCGCCGTTCACGTTGAAGGAGAAGCGCCCCGGCCCGTAGCCGCGCGCCTTCGACTCCTGCGTGCTGGCGAACAGCGCGCGGATATCGTCCCACAGCCCGATGTAGGTGGCGGGGTTGGAGCGAGGCGTGCGGCCGATGGGGCTCTGGTCGATATCGATGATTTTATCCAGGGCCTCATATCCCGTGAGCTTTCGGTATGCGCCCGTGCGGTGATGGGCCCGATTGATGCGGTTCGCCAGCGCAGGGGCAAGCGTGTCGGTAATAAGCGAGCTTTTGCCCGAGCCCGAAACGCCCGTGACCACGGTAAGCGTGCCGATCTCCACCTGCGCCGTAACGTTTTTCAGGTTGTTCGCCGAAGCGCCCGTGATTTTGACCGAGCCGCGCTTCGGACGCCTTCGCTCGGACGGAACGGCGATGCGCCGCCTTCCCGAGAGGTAATCGGCCGTGAAGCTTCCCTCGGCGGCCGCGACCTCCTCCGAAGTGCCCGCAGCGACGACGTAACCGCCGTGCTCTCCTGCACCGGGCCCCATATCTATGACGAAGTCCGCATGGCGGATGGTGTCTTCGTCGTGCTCCACCACGATGACCGTGTTGCCCAAATCGCGCAGATGCTCCAGTGTCGCAATCAGTCGCTCGTTGTCCCTTTGATGCAGGCCGATGGAGGGTTCGTCGAGGATGTAGAGAACGCCCATGAGCCCCGCTCCGATCTGGGTGGCAAGGCGTATTCGCTGCGCTTCGCCGCCGGAAAGCGATGCGGTTCCGCGTTCGAGCGTGAGGTAGTCCAAGCCCACGTCCACCAGAAACTTCAAGCGGGCGCGAATCTCTTTCACGATGGCCGAACCTATGGTGGCATCGCGCTCGGAAAGCGCCAAACCGTCGAAGAAAGCCAGGGAATCCGCGGCGGAGAGCTCGCAGACCTCGTGGATGTTCCTGCCGCCCACCGTGACCGCCAAGATCTCGGGGCGCAGGCGTTTACCGCCGCAGGTGGCGCAGGGAATGGTGGCGAAGTATTTCTCGTATTTCTCACGCTGGGAATCGGACTGCGCGTCCTTGTAGCGGCCCATGACGGCCTCGCAGGCACCCTCCCAGTCGATGAACCAGTAGGTCTCCCGTCCGTCGACGGTGACGTAATCGACCCGCACCTTTTCGTCCTTAATGCCGTACAGAAGCGCATCGCGCACCTTCTTGGGCAGGTCTTCCCACGGCGTTGCAGGGTCTGCGCCCATATGGGCGCAGACCGCACGAAGAACCTGCGGATAGTAATTGCCCGTGGCAAACGGCGCGATGGCGCCCTCGTTCAGCGAAAGGGACGGGTCGGGAACCAGCAGGCTCGGATCCACCTCTTCGCGGCTACCTAGGCCCGCGCAGTCAGGGCAGGCGCCGTACGGGGCGTTGAAGCTGAAATCGCGCGGCTGGAGCTCGTCCATCGAGTGGCCGTGCTCAGGACAAGCCAGCGCGAGCGAGAAGAAATGGTCGCCCGCAGAAACGCCTGTGAAGCCAGGAGTGCTCTTCTGCGGGTCGTCAGCGACTTTGGCGTCATCGAGAACGTGGACGACCACGCGGCCCTCGCTGAGCTTCGTGGCGACCTCGACCGACTCCGCGATGCGGCTCGTTGCAGAAGCCTTCAATACGACGCGGTCGACCACGACGTCGATCGTATGCTTGAATTTCTTGTCGAGTTTGACCGGCTCGCCCTCGAGCTTGCGGACTTCGCCGTCAATGCGAACGCGGGAGAAGCCTTCTTTCTGAAGATCTGCGAGTATCTTCGCATGCTCGCCCTTGCGCCCCACCACGACCGGGGCCAAGATCATGGCGCGCTTGCCCTCGCCCAACCCCAGGATTTCATCGGTGACCTGGTCGGTAGTACGCTTCTTGATTTCCCTGCCGCATTCGGGGCAATGAGGCACGCCGACGCGCGCGTACAGCAGGCGCAGATAGTCGTAGATTTCCGTGACCGTGCCCACCGTGGAGCGTGGATTTTTCGACGTAGTCTTTTGGTCGATCGCGACTGCGGGAGAAAGACCGTCGATGCTATCGAGGTCGGGCTTGTTCATCTGCCCGAGGAACTGGCGCGCATAGGCCGAAAGGCTTTCGACGTAGCGACGCTGGCCTTCGGCATAGATGGTGTCGAAGGCCAAGCTCGACTTTCCGCTTCCCGACAGGCCGGTGATAACAACCAGTTTGTCGCGCGGGATGGCCACGTCGACGTTTTTCAGATTGTGCTCGCGAGCGCCGCGTATGACGATGGAATCGCTTGCCACATCAAGCCCCTTTTTCCGAGTATGCGAAATTACAGCGCCACGATTGTAGCGCATGGCGGAACAGAGCCGAACAAAAGTACGTGATTTCCTCGGTTCGTCCAAAACGGGCACACAGAATGCGCCGTACTCTGTGACCGACGCCCTTCTTCGAAGCGCCGCGCAATCGCGCTGCGGCCGACAGACTTCGGCGCGGCGCGCCGGGTGTCTTTACATCCCCGGCTTCACCAGACCGCTCTCGTAAGCCGCCACGACCAGCTGGGCGCGGTCGTGCGCATCGAGCTTGCTCATGATGCGCCCCACGTGCGTGCGAACGGTGGCCGGCGAGATGACAAAATCGGACGCGATCTCTTCGTTGCTCATGCCGCGACCCACCATGGAGAGAATCTCGCGTTCGCGCTCGGTCAAGCCATCGATGATCGAGCCGTCGAAACGGGACTTGCGACGCGATTGCGCATAGGTCTCGACAAGACGGCGGGTGATGGAAGGGTCGATGAGCGCATCGCCCTGTGCGACGACGCGCACCGCGCGAGCGAGCTCTTCGGGCTCCACGTCCTTGAGAAGAAACCCGCTCGCCCCCGCCGCAAGGGCGTCGTAGACGTATTCGTCCAGGTCGAACGTTGTGAGGATCAAAACGGCGGTATGCCGCGTTTCGGGGTCGTCGGAAAGCAGGCGCGTTGCCTCGATCCCGTTTTTCCGCGGCATGCGGATGTCCATCAGCAGCACATCGGGACGCATCCTTTTGGCGAGCGCGACCGCATCGAACCCATCCACGGCCTCCCCCACCACTTTGATGCCGGGAAACGACGAAAGAATGAGACGAAACCCCTTGCGCACCAAATCCTGGTCGTCGGCTATCGCCACGCGAATCACATCTGGAGCATTCGTACCCCTAGAGTCCATACCGACCGCCTTCCAACGGTATCTCAGCCTTCAGCACACACCCACCGTGCGAACCGTCTATCGAAAACACGCCGCCGAGCGCTTCTATGCGTTCCTTCATCCCTTCGAGCCCGTGGCCCGGAGCCGATGCGGCAACGTCGCCTGCGAGCCCTACGCCGTCATCGGAAAAGACCAGGGACGCCTGCGTTGCCGTAGAACGAAGGAGGATGTCGACCGAGTTCGCCTGCGCATGGCGGACGGTGTTCGTTGCCGCTTCCCTCACCAGGGAAAACAGCGCCATATCCACGATAGCGGGAACGTCTTCTCTGCGGTAGCCCTTCGTTGCGCACGTAACCTCCAAAGAAGCCCTGCGAAGGTATTCGACAACATCGGCCAGACGCTCCGTGCCTTCAGAAGGGGCGGTCTCGGGCTTTTCGTCCCCTCGAAGAACGCCGATCATGGAGCGTATCTCGTCAAGGGCGCCTTTCGACACGAGGCGAATATCCGCAATGGCTTCTTTCGCTGCAGCAGGCTCGGAATCGACCAGGCGCTCAGCGGCGGCAGCCTGGATGGCCACGGCGGAAAGGGAGTGCGCCGTGATGTCGTGCACGTCGCGCGCGATGCGCACACGTTCTTCGGCGACGCGACGAGCGGCAAGCTCTTCACGGCTTCGTTCGGCCTCTTCCAGGCGACGGTGCGTTTCCGCCATGTAGGCCCGATACGTCCTGAGGGCAAATCCGGCAAGCGCCGCAGCAACGACGAAGATGAGGTTTTGCGTGCGCATGACCGTGGCAAGCGTCTCGCTCGGAAGAGGCGTGGGGGCAAGCAGCATCACCGTTGCCGTAAGAAGGCCGGCAACGACGGCGTGCCGCCTGTCGAGCAGATAGCTCAGGCTGCACACGGCCACCATGGGGCCGATCGCCGAAAGGGCGAATCCGGACATGTAGCCGCTCGAGAAAAAGAAGCACGCGAGAACGATCGCAAGCGTCGGCCACGGCGCCACACGACGAAGCACGAGCGGAAGCGTCGTGAAGGCCAACGCGCCGTAGGCGTACATGTTGGGAACGATGTTGACAAGCCCCGCCATCTCCCGAAACGGACCGTCCACATAGATGACCGACGTCGACGCGAGAAAAAGCTGCCCGCAGCCGAACAAAAACGCGATCAAGGCGATGCCCGCATCGACAACCCAGTCGCTGGCGCGCAGGGCATCCTCTTCCGCAGGACGAGCGGCATCGAGAAAGCGACGCTGCTGCACGTCGTCGGAAAACGAGGAAAACCTCTGCCGCAGGGTATGCATCGTGTTTTTCATCATCACCTCATGCTAAGGCAGGCATCCGCCGCATGCCATACCGTATTCAACGTAACCTCGCGCTCTGCGTGCGGGGACTAACCGCGCGGATGGGCTCGATGGTGCTCGCTTTTCAAGCGCGCCGGGGAAACGTGCGTATAGATCTGAGTCGTGGACAGGCGGGCATGGCCGAGCATCTCTTGGACGCTGCGCAGGTCAGCCCCACCTTCCAAAAGGTCGGTCGCAAATGTATGGCGCATGTCGTGAGGGCTCAGGGAGGCATCCAGGCCCGCAAGTAAGAGGCTCTTCTTGAACATCTTGCGCAAGGCGTCGGTCGTCATCTTATTGCCGCGCGTCGACACGAAGAAATGCGGGCACTCCTTGCCGCCCAGCAGCACAGGACGGGCAATCCACGCATAAGTGCGCATGGAGTCCACGGCAAGATCGTGCAACGGAATGATTCGCTCCTTGCCGCCTTTCCCGAATACCTTGGCCTGCTTGAGGTCGAAATCCACATCGCAAGCAAGCAGGTCGGAGGTCTCGGAGACACGAGCTCCGCATGCATAGAGAAACTCAAGGATGGCCTTATTTCGCATATCCTCGGGTTCGTCGCTTCCCGCATACGCGCCGAGCAGCTTCGCCATCTCGGCGGCAGATATGACCCGCGGCAGGCGCTTCGCCGCCTTCGGCCCCTGAAGAACGCTTACGGGATCTGATTCCGCATGCCCGCGCGCGACCGCCCAGCGGAAAAAAGAGCGAAGCGCGGAAAGATGCCTGTTGATGGTACGCCGCGAATATGCGGCACGGTCGAGCTCGGAGAGGTATCCACGCACCTCGCGATGCGTGGCGCCTAAAGGATCGAGCCCCGTCCGATCGGCCCACGAACCGTAGCTTGCAAGGTCGGCCCTGTAGCTGCGAACGGTATGCGGGGAGGCGTTTCTTTCGGTCTCGAGCATCGTGCAGAATCGGTCGACGAGCCCTGCGTAGCGCTCGTTCGCCCCCGACAAATCCTGGGGCATGGCCTAGAGCACCCCCGCTTCGCGCAGGTCGTCAACGTACGCGCGAAGCGCGCGTTCTCCGCGCTGGGCATAAGCGGCGTAACGCTGCTGCTTATTACGGATGCGTTCGGCGAAAGGCTCCATAATGCCGAAATTGACATGCATCGGCTGGTAGTCGCAGGTGTTTTGATCGGTGGCGTAAGCGAGCAATGCCCCGAACGCCATGTCGCGAGGCATGGGCGGCATGGTCGATCCCGACAGGTCGGCGTAGACGCACAGAGCCGCGTAAAGACCCGACATGATGGCCTCGCAGTACCCCTCCGTTCCCGAAAGCTGACCCGCTATATGAAGAGGCACGGGGCAAGAGGTCTCGCGCACGCGAAGCGTCGCATCGAGCAGCTTCGGAGCGCACACGAACGTATTGCGATGCATAACGCCGTAACGGGCGAATTCGGCATGCTCCAACCCTGGAATCATGCGAAAGACGCGGCGTTGCTCGGGAAAAGTCAGGTTGGTCTGGAACCCGACGAGATTGTAGGCGGTCAAATCCGAGTTTTCGGCGCGAAGCTGCACCGCCGCCCAGGGGCGACGGCCCGTTGCGGGATCGGTAAGCCCGACCGGCTTGCACGTACCGAACCGAGGAGCGTCATGGCCCTTGCGGGCGATCTCCTCGATCGGCTGACACGCCTGGAACAAATCGTTCGTCTCGAAATCCTTCTTGATGACACGCTCGGCCTTCAGGAGCTCGTCGATGAACGCATCGTAGCTTTCCTTGGTGAACGGGGCGTTCAGATAGTCCCCGACGGCATCCGTCTCGTAGCGAGACTGCCTGAACAGCACCGTCTCATCAAGGGAGTCGGCCATGACGATCGGAGCCGCGGCATCGAAGAACGCGAGGTTCTCAGACCCCGTTTCGCGGGCTATCCATGACGCCAGGGCGTCGGAGGTAAGCGGGCCCGTGGCAAGAACGACGGCATCAGCATCCGACGGGGGCTCTTTTACCTCTCCCACGATGTAATCGATGTTCGGATGGTCTTTCACCAGACGCGTCACGCCTGCGGAGAAGACATCGCGGTCAACCGCAAGCGCCCCTCCCGCCTCGACACGGGCGCGATGCGCCTGCTCGATGAGAAACGACCCCATGGCGGAAAGCTCCGCTTTGAGCATGCCCGCGGCGCTTTCCGGCTTCATGCTCTTCAACGAGTTCGAGCAGACGAGTTCAGCGCAATCCGATCCGTGATGCACCGCCGTCTTCGTTTCGGGGCGCATCTCATACAAGCGTACATGGACGCCGCGCGAAGCAAGCTGCAAGGCCGCTTCACTTCCGGCGAGGCCGGCACCGATGATGTTCACTGTTTTTTCCATCGGCAAAGCATACCACAACGCTCTTCGACCCCATCGACGCGGCGAACGCCACACAGCACGCACGCATCCGAACCAGGCAGCCGCGATGACGGCCCCATCGGCACGCATACCTGCGCCGAAAGCGCCGGCGCACAGCTCGCACGCGTCTGAGCGAGGCGACGAGACTCAGGTGGCACGCATGCACCCGAACCGTCCGTCGGGAAAACGCTCTATGACCCCAAGCGCCTCGAGCCTGCCCACGCACGCCATCAAATCCCCCACCGTGGCAAACGGGCCCGATTCCCCCGTTGCGAACTCTTCCACGAGCTGTTCGAGACGCATTGGGTCGGCGCGCAAGGCGCTTATCACCAGACCGTCCGCATCATCGCACGCCTTCAAAGCCGAAGAACTACCGCCTGTCGAAGGAGCAGCGCAGCCCCCTTCCTCGCGGGAAAAGAGCATCGTCAGCTGCGCGGCGCGACCATTCGGATACGCCTTCTCGGGGAAAAGCCTCGTCAGAAGCTCCTCGAATTCCGCTTCGTCCACCACTGGACCTGCTCCCTGGGCAATAAGCGCATTCGACCCGCGCGACGTGGGCGAGAAGATGGACCCAGGCACGGCGAGCACGTCCTTGTTCGCAGCAAGGGCCTCGTCCGCCGTCGAAAACGTACCGCTAGGAACCCCCGCCTCCACCACGAGCGTCGCACGGGCCAAAGACGCTATAAGCCTGTTGCGCGCCCGAAACGTATACGGCTTGGGAGGAAAGCTCCACGGATGCTCCGAAACCACCGCCCCGCCCGATTCGACGATGCGGTTGAAGAGCCCTTTGTTGCACGAAGGGTACACGACGTCGCAGCCTCCTCCCAGAAACGCCACCGTCCTGCCTCCTGCCTCGATGGCCGCCTCATGGGCGTATGAATCACAGCCGCGCGCTCCGCCCGATATGACGCAGATTCCCATGCGGGCAGCGCATCCGGCAAGCAGGCGAGCCGCGCTTCTGCCGTACGGCGTCGCATTGCGCGCGCCCACAACGGCGAGACCTTCCTGCAGCGCCTGAATATCACCGATGAGATACAGCGTCTCGGGCGGCTTCGAAAGGGCTTCGAGCGCTGCGGGGTATTCAGGATCGCCACGCGCTATCTCGAACCGTGGGCCCGCTATGCATGCAGTGCCCGCTTCGCGGGCGGCAACAGCCCTCGCGCTCATCGTAACCACCTCCCGACGCCTTCCTGGACGGGGCCATTCGCGGCCCTGTTCGCCTTCCGCACGAACACAATCCCCATCACAAGCACCCCCTCATCCTGAAACCGATTGCCTCGACAAGATGACTTTCCCCCACTCTTTTCGATTCGCCCATGTCAGCAATCGTGCGCGCAACCGACAGCACGCGCGCTATGCCTCTGCCCGAAAGGCCTTGCGATTTCGCGACCGACTCGAGAAGCGCCTCCCCGGAGGAATCGAGCCTGCATCGAGAAAGCAAAGAGGCGGTCGAATCCCCATCCTCATCGCCAAGGGCCTCGATGCGCCATCGGGCGAATTCGCGCGCCGCGCATACGCCGACGGACAGCTCGGCAGAAGTTGCTCCCGCACTTTCGCCGCCGTGGATGATAGAACCCGGGTCGCACCTCCACACGTCGATATGCATGTCTATGCGATCGAGCAACGGGCCTCCTATGCGCCCTTGATAGCGAGACACCTGGGAAGGGGTGCACGTGCATGCCCGTTCGGGGTCGCCGAAATACCCGCACGGACACGGATTCGCCGCCGCCACCGTCATGAACCGCGCCGGCATCTTCACGCTCCCGTCGGCGCGCGTTACCGTGATGGAGCCTTGCTCCATAGGCTGGCGGAGAGCCTGTAGGGCCGCGGGCGAAAACTCCGGAAGCTCATCGAGGAAAAGGACCCCTTCGTGCGCGAGGGAGATCTCGCCCGGCCTGACGGGCGTTCCCCCGCCGACCAGACCAGCCATGCTTGCGGAATGGTGCACGCAACGAAACGGCCTCGCGCCCGCGAGAATGGCCCCGATAGGCTCGCCCGCGACCGAATGGACCATAGCCGCCTGGATGCGTTCCTTTTCGCCGAGGGGAGGCAGGATGGAAGGCAGCGCCTTTGCAAGCATGGTCTTGCCCGAGCCCGGAGGCCCCATGAGCAGAATCCCATGCCCTCCTGCCGCCGCGATCTGCATCGCCCGCTTCGCCGCCTCGTGGCCGCGTATCTCGCCGAAATCGAGCAGCGCCCGCCCCCGCTCATAGGCTTTCGGACGCAAAGGAGCGGGATCGAGCGTGCGCAGGCCCGCCAACGAGCGAAACCCGAATTGCTCGATCCCTTCAAGAGGCGCGCAATCCTGCGAATCGCACGAAACGGCGAGGCTCAGCCCCAGATCGCGCGCGCACGAAGCGTACGCAATCACCCCTTTCACCGGGCGAACCGCCCCTTCGAGAGACAACTCTCCCGCCCAAAGATATTGCTCGAGCTTGCGAGAATCGACCTGCCCCGTGGCGCCGAGTATGGCCGCGGCTATGGGAAGGTCAAACCCCGCCCCCACCTTGCGAAGCGACCCGGGAGCCAGATTGACCACCACTTTATCCTGGGGCATCGTAAAGCCGCAGGCTCTGATGGCGGCGCGGACGCGCTCCTGCGACTCGCGCACCGCCGCATCGGGCATTCCGACGATCGTCAGCCCGGAAGCCCGTTCGACACCACGACCTCCACGTCAACGGGCAATGCGGCCACTCCGACGATCGTCGCCGATTTCAACACGCACTGCAGATGCATTCAGCACCCCGTTCCGAAAGCGTTGATGTAATGGCGAACCAGAGCGCGGCCGTTCGGCAAGGCCAAAATGGATATTACGTCGAAGCGCACGCGGCATTCCATGCCGTCGTAGTCCGCCAGGAAATACCCGGCTATTCGCTCGTAGCGCGCACGCTTCTTCGGCGTGACCGCCTCGCTGGGAAGGCCGTGCTTCAAGCTCGATCGCGTTTTCACCTCGACGAACACCAAAGTTCCGTCTTCGTCGCGAGCGACGATGTCCGCCTCGCCGGCAACGCACGTCCAATTGCGTTCCAAGATGATGTAGCCACGGCGTTTGAGCAGCTCGCAGGCAGCCTCCTCGCCTCGATCGCCAAGACTTCCTTCGAGGGGCTCCCCCGCTTCCTCGCAGTCTTCGCACGGGCAATCCCAAGGATGACCCGCAAGATCGGAGGAGCAACCGCGCTCTTCGCAGTCGAAACCGTCCTCTTCGCCCCACGGGTCTTCCCCGTCCTCTGGCCACGGACATACGCCTGCCATGTCGAGGACGGTCCTTTCCCATTCCTCAAGATCAAAAAACTCCACGCCGTCTTCGCAGATGTGCGCCCGCTCGAACGCCTCTTCCGCACGCCTTGCGGCGGCGCGCTCGGCGACGATTCTATTTTGCGCATGCGCCATGCGGGCCTTTGTCGAGCAGCGCCCCTCGTTATGCTCGCCGCCATTCGCGCGAACTTTCACATGCGCATCCGTCTTCGTTCCCATACCGGCCTCCTGTCTCTCGGGAGAACCAAGCATAGGACCGAGTGGTTTCCTCTTTTTGGACAGCGCAGGGCACGCTTCCTTGCGCGAAAGAAACGCCGACCTTGCGGCTCGCGGCCGAACCCCTTGCCGAAACCGGGCCAAAACCAGCCAAGCGGCTTCATCGAACCGAAGCTTCGCAGAAAAAAACGCCTCGGAGCCGAAACGGATGCATGCCACCATCCGTTCAGCTCCGAGACGTTAGCTGCTTCGAAATGCTTTCCTCGGCTAGAAAAGGCCCTCTTGCGTCCAGGCGCGACAAAACGACGTGCGGTGAAGAGGGCTGAGGCCCAATTCCAAAATGGCGGAGATATGCTCCGCGCTCGCGTAGCCTTTGTTGCTTTCGAATCCGTATCCTGGAAACTGCTCGGCGTATTCACACATGAGAGCATCGCGCTCGACCTTGGCGATGATGGACGCAGCCGCAATGGAAGCGCACTTCGCGTCGCCTTTGACCACGTTGCGCTCACGCGAATCGATGCCGAGCGGATTGCCATCAAGAAGCACGCAGTCCAAGACGAACCCTTGGCCTTCGACGGCTGCGACCGCGCGGGCGAACGCCGTGCGCAACGAGGCCGACATGCCGTGTTCGTCTATGAACGCCGGCGCAATGTGCTCGATATCCCATGCAAGGGCGATCTCCTTGACCTCTTTCGCGATGCGCTCACGCTTCTCAGGGGGTATCTGCTTCGAATCGTTGAGCCCTTCGATCCGAGGATTGTCGGGCAGTACTACAGCGGCCACCGTCAAAGGACCGGCAACCGGGCCGCGGCCCACCTCATCAAGGCCCGCAACCAGGCCGGATTCGCAAAACTCGCGCTGGAATGCGTACATGCCCTCAAGGCGTGCGCGCTCGGCGTCTTGCGCATCAAGACGCCGAAGCGTCGAGGCAAGGGCCTGCTTGACCCCTTTGCGCTCATCGGCCGCCAAGGCTCGGGCCATGGCCTCGTACGCTTCGCGGTCGGCCCCGTGCAGGGCCTGTTTTATCTCTGCCAATGTGCGCATTGCGGGTACGCCCTTTCGTAATCGCCCGGGTTGCATGCGGACGAATCCCTCGCCCCAATCGAAACGCGAGCGAGCCCTCGCCCGAATCATGCCGCAGATACATTCCCTCCCCGAGGCATAAGGCCCTTACGAGAAAAAAGGCCCGCCGAAGCGAGCCTTGCGGTAAACGACTTAGAAAGCCTTTTCCTTGATTTTCGCAGCCTTGCCGACCTTGTTGCGAAGGTAGTACAGCTTGGCGCGACGAACGGCACCGTGACGAACGACCTCGATCTTGTCGATCTTGGGAGAGTATACCGGGAAGGTACGCTCGACGCCGACGGAGAAGCTGATCTTGCGGACGGTGAAGGTCTCACGGCAAGAATGACCGTGACGACGAATAACGTCGCCCTGGAAGACCTGAATACGCTCGCGGTTGCCTTCCTTAATGCGATAGTGAACCTTGACGGTGTCACCGACGTTGAAAGGAGCAACTTCCTTGATCTGCTGCTGTTCGAGTGCGCGAATGATATCCATGTTTCGTTTCCTTTTCATTTCGTTTGCAACGACGTGGCCTAAGCGCTCTTTCGGGTTCGACCTGCGCGTTCGCACGCGAGGCATCGCACGCAATGCCCGAATCGGCCGAGCCCTTAAAGACCCTGGACTGTCTGGCACCCTAGCAGAGGTCGGATGGAAACGCTGCGGACCATGGGTGGTACCGTTTGCTCCGACATGAAACGGCGCGCTTGAGAAGCCGACGTAGAAGTATAGCAGGATGGCCGCGCCCGATAAAGACTTTCTTTCTGTGTTTCCAGTAAAAGCCCGCCCGAAATACGCAGTATCATTGCCGGAAACCTGCCTTCTTGCCCCCTTGTCTCAAAGCGCCGTCGCCTCGGAGGCGATGTCTACCTGATTCCCGGCAGACCGAACCCGGCAAGCATCTCACGCTCGCGAGCCTCCATCTCCTCCGCCTCTTCGTCGGAATGGACGTGGTCCCATCCGCACAGATGGAGAAGACCGTGCACCAGAAGTACGTAAAGCTCCTGCTGGGGCGTGGTGCCGAACTGTTCGGTCTGCGCACGCGCAACGTCAGAGGCGATGATGATGTCGCCGAGCAAAAACGGCTCGTCATCAGGCACGCCGGCATCTTCGTAAGCGCCACCCTCGTCGAAATCGTCGTCGAATCCGTCACATTCGAAGGAAAGAACGTCGGTCGGTCGGTCGATTCCGCGGAATTCCCTGTTCAGACGATGGACTTCCTCGTCGGTGGTCAGCGTGATGGAAACTTCGGTGGTTTCCGGCTGGCCTTCCTGGGCCAGCACGTAGCGGGCGATCCCTTCGATATCCACCCCTTCGGCGATATCGACCCCGTGTTCGATTTCAACGGCGATGTTCATCGACTACCTCTTTCCGTTTCCCATTCCTCCGCATTCGTACATCACCAGCGCAGGGGCGACCACGCCCGCCGTCTCGGTGCGCAGAATAGACGGACCAAGCGTTACGGGCCATGCGCGGCTCCCTTCGGTAAGCGTGTCCACCTCTTCCGCCGAAAGCCCCCCTTCGGGCCCAACGACCACCGCTATGCGCGCATCGCGGGGGTCTACCACCCCGCATTCGGCAAAGGCCGAGGCGAGCGCGCCGGCGATGGTGGACGTTGCCGGACACTCTTCCCAGCATACCAGCACGGCCGTCGCGTTCTTCAGAAACGCCGCCGCTTGCGAAACCGTCATAGGGTCGCATACCTCGGGAACGGATAGGCGCCCGCTCTGCATGGCGGCCGACTTGACGATGGCGCGCCAACGCTGCGTTTTCGAAGCCTTGCGCTTCTCGTCGAGCTTGACGACCGAGCGCGAGCAGGACAAAGGAACGAATCCGGCGATGCCGATTTCCGTGGCGTGGCGCACGATGTCATCCATCTTGTCGCCCTTGGCTAGGCCCTGGACCAGGATGACGTTCGGCTCGTCCGCCGGGGCCTCGAGGCGCTGCGCGATACGCACGACGATATCGCCGGAATCCGCCGAGACGATCTCGCACTCGAAGTAATCGCGTGCAGCGTCGACGACGCTAATGTGCTCGCCCGCCTCCAAACGAAGCACTTTGGCGTGCTTGCGGTCGTCGGCGGCAAGGCGCAAGGCGAACTCCGCCTGGGTTTCTTCCGCAATAACCTGGTCGTCGAGGAAAAAATGATGAAGAGACACGGCTTATCCTTTCGGCTAGCACCCGAGAAACATCGCCCATGCGGCGGGAACGAACACGATGCCGGCAACGGCCACGCTTGCAACGGCGAGAATGAGCGCAGCTCCTGCGGCGCAATCTTTCGCGCGCTTGGCGAGCGGATGGATGTCGGGCGATACGAGGTCGACCACCGCCTCGATGGCGGTGTTAACGCATTCGGCGGCAAGTACCGCACCGATGCAGACGACGACGGCGACCCATCCCCACAGAGGCACCTGCAGCAAGGCGCACAGAGCCAAGGCGCACGCTGCCGCCGCTATGTCCACCTTGAAATTGCGTTCGCCCGCCGCAGAGACAACGCCTTGCGCGGCGTAGCGGAACGACTTGAAAAACTTGTTCTGCGCCTTCAGATCGAGTCCGCTCGGCTGTCTTTCGCTCATAGCACACACTCCACGACATCTCCCGGCAAAGTCTGCGCGGGCGCCGCGATCGTATGGTAGCTTTCCGTCGTCGCGGCGCCGTCCGTTTCCACCAAAACGTATTCGACCGTTCCCTTGCGCGCCGCAAAATCATCCGCCCGCAGCTTGGCTCCCAGCGCCTCGAGCCTTTTCGCACGGTCGGCCTTCACCTCGGGCGCCACCTGGTCTGTGCGCTTAGCCGCAGGAGTCCCTTCGCGTTTCGAGTAGCGAAAGACATGAATCTTCGAGAATCGACACGCCTCTGCCACACGACACGTTTCCAGGAAATCCTCTTCGGTTTCGCCCGGAAAACCTACGATGATGTCGGTCGAAAGCGAAAGGCTCGGAATGGCGGCGCGCAGCTTCGCTACCAGATTCTCGAAATAGTCGGCCTTGTACGGTCGCGCCATTTCCCTGAGCACGCGCGACGAGCCCGACTGCAAAGGCAGATGCAAATGGCGGCAGATGCGCCCGTTCGAACGCGCCATGAGGTCGATCAGGGCGTCGTCGACATCGCGCGGCTCAACAGACGAGACGCGAAAACGCACCGTGTCGGGAGTTGCTTCGAGGAGGTTTTCCAAAAGCCCCGCGAGCGCGGCGCCTTCGAAGCGATACGACCCCAGGTTGATACCGGTCAGGACCACCTCGCGCGCACCCGCTCCAGCCAGCGTGCGCACCTCTTCGACGATATCAGGAAGCGGACGGGACCATGCCTTGCCGCGCGCTACGTGCACGATGCAATACGTGCAGGCGTTGTTGCAGCCGTCTTGCACCTTCACGCCGACGCGCGTCGGGAACTCGGCGCCCACGCGCAAAGACTCGGACGCGGCAACCGCCTCGTCAAAAAGACTCGTCAGCCTCCCTTTGGGAACCACCGACACGCGTTCGCTCATGGATGCATACGTATCAGGGTCGATGGCCGCCGCGCAACCTGTCACCACCACGCGTGCAGAATCGTTCGCGCGCAGCGCCTGGCGCACCGCCTTGCGGGTTTTCTTCTCGGCCTCCCCCGTCACCGTGCAGGTGTTCACGATGATGAGGCTCGCCTCCGAAAGAGGGACGCACGAAGCGCCCTGGGACAGCAGACGAGCTGCAAAGTCGTCGCTTTCCACGCGATTGACCTTGCAGCCCAGGTTGACGACGTGAAACGCACGGCCACAGCCGTCGAGGATTTCAGCCACGTCTCGCACCTTAATTGAACGCATCGCGCAAACGCTGCAGGGGGCTGCGCGCGTCGGCTACGTCTTCGCCGAATTCCTGCGCCACCTTCTCGAGCAGTTCGCGCTGCTTCTTGGTGACCTTCTTCGGAATGAGCACGTTGATATGCACGTACATGTCACCACGCGAATCGGAGTTCAGGCGCGGCATGCCCATGCCCTTGACGCGAACGATTTGCTCGTTCTGGCACCCTTCGGGAATGCGCACCTGCACCTTTTCGTCTTCGAAGATGCCGTCTATTTCGATTTCCGCACCAAGCGTCGCCTGGATAAAGCTGATGTTCGCGCGCGCATGGAGGTTGTCCCCCTCGCGCTCGAAGAACTCGTGCGGCTGAATGCGGCACGTCACGATGAGGTCGCCCGCCTTGGCGCCATGCATGCCCGCTTCGCCGAAGCCGCCCGCGCGCAGCTGCTGGCCTTCGCGGATGCCTGCGGGAACCTCCACGGTGACGTGCTGGCGATCGGGGATACGGCCCTGGCCCTCGCATTCCTCGCAGGGGTTCTCGATGACCTTGCCCGTGCCGCCGCAGTTGCGGCAGGTGCTCGCCGTCTGCATGTCGCCCAAAAACGTATGCTGGACCGTCACCACGCGTCCGCGGCCTCCGCATTCGGGGCAATCGATTTCATGGCCGTCTTCGCCCATGCCCGTGCCGCTGCACGCTTCGCAGGGGGCAAGGCGGTCGTAGACGATTTCCTTTTTCGCACCCGCCGCCACTTCTTCAAGCGTCAGACGCAGGCCGACGCCCATATCGCGACCTTCCTTGCGTACGTTCGCCTGGCCGCCGGCAGCACCGCCGAAGAAGCTCGAGAACAAATCGCCCATGCCACCGAAGCCGCCGCCGAACAAATCGTCGAAATCCACATACTGGTATCCGCCGCCGCCAGGACCCGATGCCGCGCCCGGAACGGTGCCGAAGCGGTCGTACTGGGCGCGCTTCGTGGAATCGGAAAGCACGTCATAGGCTTCGTTGAGCTCCTTGAAGCGCTCCTCGGCATCGGGCGCCTTATTGACATCGGGATGCAGCTCTCGCGCCTTGCGACGGAACGCCTTTTTAATCTCATCGTCGGTAGCGGTCTTGGACACGCCAAGAATCGCGTACAGGTCTTTTGCCATAACGATTGGTTACCTTCCTATTGTCTACAGGTCGCGCAGTGCGCTTCGCGCGGCGCGAACAGCCTTGATGACCTTCGAATAATCCATACGCGTCGGACCGATGACTGCGACGACGCCCGATGCGTCGGACGGGCCGTACTGGGCCGCCACCACGGAAACGCCGGAAAGCTGGCTCGCATCGTTTTCGCTGCCGATGCGCACCTCGAGGGGATTGCCCGAGCTTGCGACATCGTCGAAAAGATGCATGAGAACGGTATCGTCCTCGAGCACCTGCAGCACCGGCAGCGCTGCAGCGGCGTTGCTGAATTCGGGCTTGCTCAGAAGCGACGAAATGCCCAGTCTGTGGGCACGGCCCGATTCCTCCACGTCCACGCAAGCCATAAGCTCGTCGATGACGACGTGCGCGAGAGGACTTGAAAGAGCATCGCAGACCTCCTGCACCCCGATGCCGCGGACTTCCGACATGGACTTGCCCGAAAGAACCTCATTCAAGGCGTTTTGAACGCTCGCAAGTTCGTCGGAGGCGACTTCGTCGGCGAATTCGATATGGCGATCGAGCACCTGGCCGTCGTTGGTGACCACGACCATCAGAGCACGGTGCGGCGTGAACGAAACGAGCGAGACCTGCTTGACCGACGTGGCGAGCAGCGAAGGCGCGAGCACGATGGAGAGGCAATCGGTCAGGCGAGTCAACGCCGCCGACGTCTTGTCCATCAAATCATCCATCTTCGTAGCCGCATCGCGCAGCTCGTCAAACGCATCGCCCTCGGTTTCGTCGCCAAATTCCCTCTCGAGAAGATCGTCCACGAAGGCGCGGTATCCCGCGTCGGTGGGAATACGCCCCGCCGAAGTATGGGGAGACGTCAAATACCCTTCGTCCTCAAGCACCGAGAGTTCGTTTCGCACCGTTGCGGAGGAAACGCCCAGGCTATAGCGGTCGACGAGCGTGCGCGAGCCGACGGGCTGCGCATGAACGATGTAATCCTCGATAAGGGCTTGAAGCACCTTCTGTCGACGATCGGACAACACGAGACGTCAGACCTCCTCCATACGCTACGGCGCAACGATGCGCATTGAATCATACAAACGTGATTCTAGCAGCCTTGCATCGTGAGTGCTAACAACGACGCGCAATCGTCACGAACGCGTCATTTACGCCCGTCAAACGCCGCTGAGATATTGCGCCTCTTCCGCCTCGATGCGCGTGCGGTCTTCGAGAAGACGCTGCAACACGGCGTCGAAGTCGTCGATGGTCACGCATTGGTTCAGATCGCCCCGAGCACGGGCGGCGCCGGGTATGCCTTTCAGATACCACATGACATGCTTGCGCATGTACACGAGGTTGCTCCCCATGCGCTGAGAAAGAAGCTCCGCATGCCGATGCGCCATGGCCACGCGCTGCTCGGCGGAAGGCGGCGCAGGCTCGTCCTTGCCGCAAAGCGCAGCTTTCACCTGAGAGAACAACCACGGATTACCCTGCGCGGCACGACCGATCATCACCGCGTCGCACCCCGTCTGCCGCACAAGAGCCACAGCGTCAGAGCCGCTTTTCACGTCTCCGTTGCCGATTACGGGAATGCTGAGCGCACGCTTGACGCGCGCGACGACGTCCCAGTCAGCAACGCCAGTGTAGAACTGGGAGGCTGTGCGGCCATGAACCGCCACGGCGGCCGCCCCGACGTCTTCCACCATGCGGGCGAACTCGACCGCGCAGTCCTCGCCTGCGCAATACCCCTTGCGAAACTTCACCGTGACCGGATGCTCAACCGCCCCGGAAACCCGGCGCACGATATCGCATGCCAAATCGGGAGTCTTCAGCAGCGCGCTGCCGTCGCCCTTCTTCACGATTTTCGGAGCCGGACATCCCATGTTGATGTCTATATACGCGAGCGCATCGCCCATCTGTTCTTCGACCCATGCGGCCTCGCGGGCCATGGTATCCGGCTCATGACCGAACAGCTGCACGGCCACCCGGCTTTCGTTGGAAGCACGGTCGAGCAGATGGCGCGTCTTCTCGTTGGCAAACGAAAGCGCCTTCGAAGAAACCATCTCGGTATAGGTAAGGTCCACCCCGCATTCAACGCACAGCTGGCGAAAGGCGATGTCGTTCACCCCCGCCATGGGGGCAAGCAGCACGGGAACCGCATCGGAGGAAACCTGGTCTGACAAAAGGCTACGGAGCCAGCTCATAGAGCCTCCCATACAGTTCGTTGCCCAGAAGCCATCCCCCGAACGTGGGCATGTAGCGGCCGTCTTTGCGCTCGACCAGATTGTCGCGCACCATGCCGCGATACACCTCAAGCACTTCGGGAAGAAGCAGCGCCGCTTCACGGACCTCGTCCTCGGAGACGCCGCGGCACATGCGCATCTTCATCATGAGATCTTCTGCCGCCATCTGCCTGCGGTCAAGGTCGTCAACCACTTCACCGTCCTGCACGCGCATACGACGCGCAGAGTTCTGCGTCATGGTGACAGCGGAGGTACCCAGCCCCAGGTAAGGAACGCCCGTCCAGTAGGCTATGTTGTGCCTGCATTCGTAGCCTTCTTTAGCGTAGCTTGCCACTTCGTAGCGATGGAACCCGGCGGGCGTAAGCTCGTTGGGAGCCATGGCCATCATAAGTGCCTCGTGCTCTTCGTTGACATCTTCTATCTCGCCGGCATCCACCATGTTGCGGAAAGGCGTGTGGTCCTCGATCGTCAGAGGGTAGACGCTCACGTGGGTGACTCCGAGATCGATAGCTTTGCAGAGGCTTTCGAGGAACATCTCGGGTGTCTGCCCCGGTATGCCGCACATCAAATCGACCGAGACGTTTTCGAAACGCTCCTGAGCCATGCGGACGGCCTCTTCGGCGCGCGCCCCGTCATGCACGCGGTCAAGCGTCTTGAGCAGGCCGTCGTCGAAGCTCTGCACGCCGATGGAAAGGCGGTTGACGCCCAATGCATAGATGTCTCGAACGAGCTCGGGCGTGATGCTTTCAGGATTCGCCTCCATGGAGCATTCCACATCGGGCGTCAAGTCCATGGAAACCCCGAGCGTGTACAACAGGTTCGAAAGATGCTTCGAGCCGATATAGGAAGGGGTTCCGCCGCCGAGGTAGACGGTCTCTATCGCGGAAAGCTCGCCTTCTTTCGCCTTGCGGCGGATATCGAGAATGAGCCGCTCTATGTACTCGCCGATTTCTGGGCTATCGCGGTCGACAGCGCGCGTGGCGAAATCGCAATACGCGCAGCGATGCTTGCAAAACGGAAGATGGATATAGAGCGCTTTATAGGGATCGTGAGGCATTATTCCACCCATCTGATGACGTCTTTACGAACAGGAACGCGGAGGTCATCGGCCGCATAGCCAAGGGCCGCAAGGCCGTGGACCTCGTGATTTTCGGGAATGCCGAACGCATCGAGCTGCGCACGAATACGAGCGTCGTCGCATACCCCCTCGAGCTGATTGATCCAGACGCTGCCGATGCCGAGGCTCGTAGCGGCGAGCATCATGTTCTCCATGGCGCAGGAATCGTCTTGCTTGCCCCATGGGCTTTCCTTGACATGAGAGACGATGACGATGGCTGCGGGGCAATACATGTCATAGCCCTCCCGGCCGAGGACCTCGCCAATGACACTCGCCAAAACGGCGATGCGCTTGCGATCAGGCACAACGGTAAACATCCATTCTTGCCGGTTCATGCCGCTGGGAGCCCAAGGGCCGCAGGCGACGATGGCCTCAAGGTCTTCACGCGCGATCGGCTCGTCTGTGAACGAGCGCACGCTTCGGCGCGCGAGAATCGTCTTGATGGTTTCGTTCGTCTTCATAAACGCCTCTTTCTCGCTGTCTTTCGCGGGAATTATAGACCGCACCCACACGGAGGGCCCGTGAATGCTTCCCGCGTCACGAAACGAACGCGAAGCGCGATCGAAACGCGCGCTCCGACACGAAGCAAAATGCGCCCCGCGAGGCGCACCGTACCGTGGACGCCCCGTCCGCACCGCGGCTTTCCGGCGGATGCCTAGAGGTAGATGCGGGAGCCTTGCCTCCTCGAATGCTTCGCCGCGAAAACGCCCGCCGCCATCTTGAATTTGAGGCCGCGCACCGAACGTCCTTTCAGAGGACAAACCGCAACGCATCGCATGCACGAGATGCATCGGGCGGCATCGATCGACTTCGGATTCTCGAAGGAAATGGCGCCCACGGGACATTCGAGAGCGCATCGGGCGCAAGCGGTGCACGCTCCCACGATCTCGGGAATGAACGGCACGCCCCCGAATTCACGGTAAGGCCGAGAGCCCGGCACCTGCACGACAGACATATCGTCGCACGAAGAGGCGGACGAGAGTTTCTCGCTCGTTTTTTTGGCGAAAGCGTCTATATCCGCGAAATCGGCGGCATCGGGCCGGCCGGACGCGACCCTTTCGAAGATGGAATGCTGCGCGACGAATGCAGCCGCGGAAACAACGCGGAAACCGGCCTTTTCCACCGCGTCGGCAAGCTCTAGAAGCGTGTCGTCGATATCCCTATTGCCGTACGAAACCACCAAAACCGCGCAGGCGCCGTTGCCTTCGCACGCCGCAATCTTGTCAAGCGCGGGGACAGGAACGCGGCCTCCGTACGACGGAACGCCGAAAACCACAAGATCGCCCGCATCGAACGCTTGATTGACCTGGCTTTTTTCACGCGTGACATCGAACTCTTCCGCATCGACGCCGAAAGCGCGGCAAAACCGCCTTACGATGGTCTTCGTCGACCCCGTGGCGGAAAAGACCACGGAATACATCTTCTTCGTCTCCATAAGCGCACCCTTTCGACAGCGGCGGCCCCGCGCCATGCGGAGCCGCCGCGAAAAAGACCCGGTCTATTCGTCCACCTTGAGGATGGCCATGAAGGCTTCCTGGGGAACCTCTACGTTGCCGATGGCCTTCATGCGCTTCTTGCCGGCCTTCTGCTTCTCGAGCAGCTTGCGCTTGCGAGAGATGTCGCCGCCGTAGCACTTGGCCAAGACGTCCTTGCGCTTTGCGCGCACCGTCTGGCGGGACAGGACGCGCCCGCCGACCGCCGCCTGGATAGGAACCTCGAACATCTGCTGAGGGATGATCTCCTTGAGCTTCTCGCACAGCACGCGGCCACGGTCGTACGCCTTGTCCTTGTGGACGATGAAAGAGAGTGCATCGATCGGCTTGCCCGAAAGCAGGATATCGAGCTTCTGCAGCGCGCCCGGCTTATAGCCCAGATACTCGTAATCGAGGCTGGCGTAACCTTTCGTGCGGCTTTTGAGCTGGTCGAAGTAATCCAAGATCAGCTCGGACGACGGAATCTCCCATATCATCTCCACCGTGGTAGTGGACAGATAGTTCATGGTCTTGAACGTTCCACGGTGCGCGACGGTGAGGTCCATGACCGCGCCCACGTAGTCGGGCGGAATCATGATGGTCGCCTTCAGGTACGGCTCTTCAACATGGTCGATATGCGAAGGGTCCGGCATATCCTGGGGGGAATGAAGGCTCACCATGTCGCCGTTGGTTTTGTACACGTGGTATTCCACGCTCGGGGCGGTAGCAATCAGGTCGAGCCCGAATTCGCGCTCGAGACGCTCCTTGATAACCTCCATGTGAAGCAGCCCCAAGAATCCCACGCGGAACCCGAAGCCGAGCGCATGGCTATTCTCCGCCTCCCAGATAAGCGCGGGGTCGTTGAGGGAGAGTTTCTCCAGCGCCTCCTTCAACGGCTCGTACTGGTCTCCGTCGATCGGGAACAAGCCCGTATAGACCATGGGCTTGGCCTCGCGATAGCCCGGAAGCGGCTCTTCGACGCCTCCGACCTTGGAGGTGATCGTGTCGCCCACGCGGACCTGCGATACGTCTTTCAAGCCAGTGACCAAATATCCTACTTCGCCGACCGAAAGCTCAGGAAGCGCAATCTCGGCGGGACGGCGCGCGCCCACCTCTTCGACCTGCATCTCGGTTTTCGCGTTGACCAGACGAACCGCATCTCCTTTTTTGATCGAGCCGTCCACGACACGAATCAAGGCGACAACGCCACGGTAGGCATCGAAGTAAGAGTCGAAGATAAGCGCGCGCAAGGGAGCCTTCGGATCACCTTCGGGGGAAGGAATCATATGGACTACGGCCTCGAGAAGGTCGGGAATGCCCGCGCCGGTCTTGCCGCTGGCGAGAATCGCATCGTCCGCAGGAATAGCGAGGCCGTCTTCGATTTCTTCCTTCACGCGTTCGGGCTCGGCGGCGGGAAGGTCGATTTTGTTGATAAGCGGGATGATTTCCAGGTCGGCGTTCATCGCCATCATGGCGTTCGCGACCGTCTGCGCTTCCACGCCCTGAGTGGCGTCCACCACGAGCACGGCGCCTTCGCATGCCGCAAGACTGCGGCTAACCTCGTAGGTGAAGTCCACATGGCCCGGCGTGTCAATCAGGTTGAACTGATACTTCTGACCGTCGTCGGACGTGTAGTCCACGCGCACGGCCTGGCTTTTAATCGTGATGCCGCGCTCTCGTTCGATATCCATGCTATCGAGCAGCTGTTCGGTCATGTCGCGTTTCGAGACCGTTCCCGTGAGTTCGAGAATACGGTCGGAAAGCGTCGACTTGCCGTGGTCGATATGGGCGATGATGCTGAAATTTCTGATAAAGCGAGGATCGGTTGCCATGATGTCCTATACGTTCCTTCGATGTCACGCGAATAATTGAATAGCGTCTTTAAGATGCGCATCATATCCTGCGATGCGCACAGCGTATTGTATCGTTTCAACGGCAAGGCGCGAAGACGAACGGCTCTTTATGCCTCGGCAAGATGGCGCTCGATGGCCTTTTTGAGCTCGTCGATGCCCAGTCCGCTTTCCGAAGAGCATGCGACAACCTCCGTCTCGGGACCGAAGGAAAGCTGCTTTCGCAGCGCGGCCTTCTGACGCATGATCTGCGATTTGCTTAGCTTATCCGCCTTGGTGAGAACAATCATGAACGGCAATTCCGCCTCTTTGAGGAATTCAACCATCTGTACATCGAGCGACGTGGCAGGATGGCGAATGTCGATCAGGGAGACCACGAGCGTGAAATTGCGGTCCTGCTCGAAATAGCCGTTGATCATCTCGGCCCAACGCACCTTCTCGGATTTCGAGACCTGGGCGTATCCGTACCCCGGAAGGTCTACGAAATGAGAGTTTTCGGCATTAAAGAAATTGATGGTAGACGTCTTGCCCGGCTTCGAAGAAACCTTGGCAAGCTTCTTGCGGTTGAAAAGCTTATTGAGCAAGGATGACTTGCCGACATTGGAGCGACCCACGAAGGCGACCTCGGGACGCGTCGAAGCCGGAAGCTGCCCCGACGTTCCGTACGCGGCAGCAAAACTGACATTATGGTAATTCATCGGTTCTCCTGTCTTGGATTTCGCCTGCTATGGTACCCGATTCGATGCGGCCTTCCTCAAAAAACAGGAAACGGGCATGCCGCGATGCGAGCGAATCCGCCATCTTGCCTGGATGCCATCTTGCCTGGATGCCATCTTGCCTGGATGGCGCCGTATAAAAAGAGAGGCTCCGATTCCTCGGAGCCTCCTTCCCCTTAAAAGTGCGGAAATACCGCGAGATGCTTATTCAGCAGCCTCTTCTGCCTCTTCGGCAGCCTCGGCAGCAGCAGCCTCGGCAGCAGCCTTCGCCTTGGCCTCATGAGCAGCGGCCTCGGCCTTCAGGGTAGCCTCGCGGCGAACCGCCTTCTCCTTGGCAGCGGCCTCGTAGGCGGCCTGACGCTCGGCCTTCTTGGCAGCCTTCTTGGTGCCGCCCTTCGCGACCGGCATCTTCTTCTCGCGCTTAGGAGCAGCGGCGATGTCTTCTGCGGTCACGACGGTGTTGGCGAGAGCCATGACGCCGCTCTTGCGGTTGGCGGCCTGGTTCTTGTGGATGACGCCCTTGGAAACAGCCTTGTCGAGCAGGCGGCATGCGTGCTGAGCAGCAACGTAAGCCTTGACGCCGTCCTTGGCTGCAACAGCCTCGCGGACCGCGCGGACAGCGGTCTTCAGCTCGGACTTGACTGCGCGGTTGCGCATACGAGCTTTCTCGGCGGTCAGGATACGCTTCTTCTGACTTTTAATGTTTGCCACAGTTCTTTCCTCCAGTTGCATTGGGGTGTAACGAACAGGCGGCGCCCGTTCGCTTCGCGGCCTTTTTGCCGCATGCTTGCACGTATATACGCCCTCATCGGCAGCGCCGAATCACCGAGCGCGACGGGCATGTGGACAAGGCCCGCATGGCGCACAAGCGACGATATACTTTATATGAAACAAGTCCCCACGTCAAAGGGAAGTTATGCCAAGAACGAAAAATCTCGACACTGCCGCTTCATCGGAGATAGTAAATTTTCGGGCTCGTGCCCGCTTCTTCATGCAGGAAGTCATATTCGCGGCCTGCGATAGCCCGCGAAATACCTGATTCAGGATCGTCCAGATCGCCCCAATGGCGAGCTCGGCCGGGACACAGCTGCATGCAGGCGGGCGGTTCGCCGCGATCGACCAGGTTGTAGCAAAACGTACATTTCTCCACGGTGCCACCTCGATGCGCCGGCGCATCGGCCTCGCCCACCACCATGTCAAGGTAGTAGTCAGGCGCGCCCTCGAGCAACGTACGAACGCCCTCGTAGGGGCACGCTTCGATGCACGATGCGCACCCGATGCACAGCTCGCCATCGATTGACACGATGCCGTCATCACGCTGCTGCGTAGCGCCCGTCGGACACGCAGCCATGCAGGCCGGCTTTTCGCAATGCTGGCATTGAAAAGGAAGATATTCTAAGGAGCAATCAGGATACGATCCACGAGCAGTATCGATAAAAGACCCGCCTACGGTGAGAACCTTACTGTACGCAACGCCTTTCGGCATGCCGTTGGCCATCTTGCATGCTACGGCACACGTTTGGCAACCAAAGCACCTTTTTATATCGATAGCCATCGCATATCGAGCCATGATTTCCCTCCCCATTGAACAATATGTTTCAGGCGCTAAGCCTCGCTTCTTACGGATACACGACGGTCAAGAGCCGCACGCGCGAACCTTGCTACCACATACACGAAGAACACAACTGTATAAATGCCGACCGAGCATTGCGCGGCGGCGCCCCCTGCAAGAGCAGGAGGAAGCAGCATGAGCATCAGATGTAAATAGACAAGCGCGAAAAACGGATACGCCAACATTTGTACCCGCTTCCACATTTTCTTCGCCATGCGTTTCTTGACCAAGCGCAGCGACGTCACACCGAGCACGACCAGAAGTGCGAACAGCACGATTGCAACGACGAGCGCGACAGCCACGCTGCCGCCGACGACCCCCGCCGCGAATCGTGAAGCGTAGGCAACAAGATAAACGAACATGTGACCGAGCGAAAGAATCCACGCAATGATCGAAAGCTCAGCACGAATCGGCTGTAGCCACTGACGCACTTTCGACGTCTTGGAAAATACTCCAATAAACATCACGATAACAAACAGCGCCAAAGCAAGCGTGCACTTATGAACAAGCATAAACAAGATGCTGGAAACAGCGCGAGAAAGACCGAGCATGTCCTCGACGGCGAACAGCACAACCATCGCCGCCGCCATCACATAGAACGCGACCGGATATTTCTTCAAAGGCGTTCGCAAAATGAATACGGCTGCCGTCGTCGCAAGAAGAACCCATAGAAACGTCATCTAACACCGCCTTTGTCGGCGCATTCCGACAAACCGTCGCAATGCCTCATGAATATTTCGCCCATCGACGCAAAGTCTGAATATATATCCGCCGATTCGTTGTTTTTCGTCTGGTCAAAAAACGGCGGAATCCAACGATTCGCATGCTTCGAGTAAAACGAACGGAGGCGCATGAGCCACCGATCGGCCTGTTCCGCATCGCCTTCTTGGATTTCCGCAGCAAACGATCCGGCAAGAAACGAAAGGAACGAGAACTCACACGCCACGCTGTCGCACGGAATGCGGCGTGCATTCTGCGTGATGACGCCCGCTTCTTTCATGGAACGTTCAACATCGATTGTCGCCGCCGACTGAAACAAAGAGACGACACCTCCTCGGCCCGCCTCCCTTTGAAGAAAAGCACCTTCGTACAGGAAGACCTCGGGATTGCCAGGCATCAGATACACGAAGGAATACGCACGTCTCATTCGCTCGAACAGCAAGGCGGAATCGCCTCCGCGAAGACGCAAAAGACGTTTCCACGCATCATGGCCGTCAAGCTGCGCCGCTATCCCGACGTCGGAAAAGCACGATTGGATATCGTCTTGGAACGAACCATCCGAAAGGGCTTCGGAAAGCGCTTCGTCGGGAAACGAAAATGCTGCGGAAAGCAGCTCGCACGTATCGGCAATTCCGATAGCGCGAAAGATATCATAACGGCCGCCCATGGTCGCCCCCTCGCATAACACGGCGCCTGGATGAAATGTCCCAGACGCCGATTCAAAAACCATCTCTGCAAAGAATTATTTCAGGTAATAGACCTTTGGCTTCGTGCCTGCATCCTCCTGGAGAAGCTCGTAGTCGCGCCCCTCAATCGCCTTGGAAATCTCCGACTCGGGATTGTCCAAATCGCCCCAATAGCGAGCACGACCCGGGCACAGCTGCATGCAGGCGGGAACCTCGCCGCGATCGATGAGGTTATAGCAGAAATTGCATTTCTCGGTCGTGGAGGCTTTATGCGTAGGAGCGTCCGCTTCTCCGACCATGTTTTCAAGATAATACTTCGGCTCCTCGACAATGGTCGTACGCACTCCCTCATAAGGACATGCCTCGACACACGAGCCGCAACCGATGCAAAGCTCGTTGTCGACCCATACGATACCGTCTTCGCGCTGCTGCGTCGCACCCGTCGAACAATGGGCCATGCACGCAGGCATCTCGCAATGCTGACATTGCATGGGGAGAAACTCCATCGTGCAGTTGGGGAATTGTCCCGCCGCGGTGTCCGTAGTCTCGACGTCAAGCGTAAAAACCCTGTTGTAAACGACGTCTTCAGGCATATTGTTTGCAATCTTGCATGCCACAGCGCACGTCTGGCAGCCAAAGCAGCGGTTCAAATCGATTGCCATTCCATAACGAGTCATTGAGCGTCACTCCCCTCTTACGCCTTTTCGATGCTGACGGCGACATCATTGAATGCCTGATTCGCGCATACCTGATTGAATTCCTTCGAAGGCAGGGATGCGAAATGCCCGTCGACAAATTCCCATGCCGACCAACCTCGAGTCGCACTGATTACGCCACGGGGATTGCCAGCATGTAGTGCAGCTTTCATCACGACATATCCGCGGTCGTTGGAAAGCTTGACGATGTCACCTTCAATGACGCCGAGCTCCGCCGCGTCGTCGGGGTTGATTTTAACGACAGGCTCCGGATATATCTCCTTCAAGTAAGCCACGTCACCCCACTGGGAATGCGTACGCGAGCGATGATGCTCCGAAATCAAATGGAACGGATGCGCCTTGCGTGCCTCGCTTGCCTCGTCGGCCTCGCGCGCAGGCTCCCAGTAGGGTTCCACCTCCTTCGACTCGTCAATCGTCTGACCACTGTTGTAATCGGGAGTCACAACATCCTGGTAAAGGCGCGCACGACCCGTTGCCGTAGCAAACGTTCCCCCTTCGAAGGAAACGTACGGATCGCCCGGAAGAAGACGGGCGGCCTTGTCGTTTTTCAGCGCGTCGAAAGTCACGCCCATAGCCTTGGCGGCATCTCCGCCAACATACTGGGCGATGAAATCCTCTTCGGTGATATCCCAGAACTCACCATAACCGAGCTTTTCACACAATGTCTTATAGATTTGGAAGTCGGATTTCGCCTCGAACAACGGCTCGATGGCCTTGTCTTGCCACAACAGGTAAGGATGGCTCGAATAGCTCGTAAACAAATCGGTCTGCTCGAACCAATGGGCAGACGGAAGCAGGATGTCAGCATATTTCGCCGTTTCCGTCATGGTCATGTCGGCAACTACAACGAAATCCATATTCGAAATCCAGGACTGGGTATACTCGTGTTCGGCCATATTGACCAGGGGGTTTGCCAGCGTGATGTAGACGCCCTTCAAAACAGCATCCTGACCGGCAATTTTGCCCGTTTCCTGGATTTCTCCGACCTGATTCACGAAATACTTCGCAGCCTGTCCCTGACAGAGATTGCCCGAGGCGTCCGTGGGCATCAGCGTGGCCGCCATATTGGCTACCGCGACGGGCATGGCCTCGGAAAAACCGACAGCCGCACCGGGCTTGCCGACATTGCCAGTGAAAATCGAGGTCAGATACATGCTCCAATAATTATAATGACCGTTCACATAGTGGTCGCACCCAAACATCGAATACGTATTGACCGGGCCTTCTTCGGTATAAAGGCGGGCAAGCTCCTTGATGTCAGCCTGGGGAATGCCCGTAATCGACTCGACTTTTTCAAGCGGATACTCCGCAACGATTTCTTTCAAGTTGTCATACGTCGTCTTGACAGCAAACCCTTCGACCTCGGAAACACCTGTTATTGCGGGTCTAGACGCTTCGTCAAGTGCCACAGCGCCCTGAGAATCTTCATCCCAAACAACATAGGGGTCGTTCGGCACCTCTTTGCCCGTAGCCGAATCGAGCACCATTTCGGGTTCGACGCCCAAGTCGCTCATGCGTAAAAGCTTGCCATCGTCGCTCTTGACCAACAGGCACGCTTCGGTATGCGCACGGACGAACTCTTCGTCGACAAGACCTTGCTCGATGATTTCATGCAACAGCCCGAATCCAAGAGCGCCATCTGTACCCGCCTTGATGGGAATATACCAGTCTGCTTTAGCCGCAGTGGCGTTATAGACAGGATCGATGACGACAAACTTTGTGCCGTTCTCTTTCGCCTCCATGATGAAATGCATGACCTGCGGTTGCGAAACGCTCGGATTGGCACCCCAGCAGATGAAAGTCTTCGAATTCTTGTAATCAGCAGGCTCATTATTCGTTCCGTAAGGGCCCATGCCGGTGATGACGCCGAACGCACGACCATGCGCAGCGTCAACACTCTGGTGAATATACGATGCGCCCGTCACGTTAATGAAGCGATCGGTCGCACCGCCAAGGCCGACACCGCTGCAAATAGCATAATTGCCCGATGCATAGAAAACGGACATGGCACCAGGACCATACTGGTCGGCGATACCTTTCCAATTCTCCGCAATGGTATCGAACGCTTCGTCCCAGCTGATGCGCTCGAATTTACCTTCGCCGCGCTCGCCTACGCGCTTCATGGGATACTGCAAGCGATCGGCGCCGTAAATGCGAGCGACATGAGTCAAGCCCTTCGTGCAGATTCGGTTGTAATCCGTATTCGGCATATCGCGCGCTGTGGTGCGGACGACCTGGCCGTCACGCACGTGGACGTTCAGAAAGCAGCCGCCGGCGCAATTGCCGCGGCAAACGCCAGCGTAGATCTCGTCCTTGGCAACCTCGCTCGTCGCTTCCTCCATGCCCTTCTGCTGCGGAGAACAGCCGACCAAAGCGCCCGTTGCGCCCAGCAGCGCAGCGCCCTTGATGAAATTCCTCCGAGTGAATCCACGCGATGTCATATCGCTCATATCCTCTCCTATCCCCCTTTGTCCGCTCCCTCGAACGGATGAACTGCGGGCCGCCGCGCGATCGCCAAACGCAAAGGAGGGGATGCGTCGCCGGCGGCCCCATGCGAAAACGCTTTATTTCCGCTGAAACAACCATACGAAACCGTATCTTTCATTACGATAAACCGACGATAAGGTTTTGGTTAATTCGATATTAACGGGATATTAAAATGGTAGTTCACCAGGTTATATGCAAGATTCAATCAAATGGGACGAATACCGAAAACCCACTCTTTCGCTTTCACGTTATGCGAAAGCGCTCATCGAGAATGACTCCTCACCAGCCTGGCCGCCATCATGGAAGCGAAGCTGCGTCTTGGTCACAAACAACGTGCGCGAATTCAAGAGGACTTCCGGACTCGTGCTGGAATCCTGGGCCGGATGCGACCTATAGAGAATCGGTCATCTTGTACCCTACGCGCTGCACGGTAAGTAGGTATTTCGGCTCGGAAGGATTCTCTTCTATCTTTTCGCGAATCTTGCGCACGAACACCGTGATGGAATTACTTTTCTGGTCGGCATCTCCCCAGATATATTCCTGAATCTGACCGCGCGTGAACACTTTGCCGGGATTAGCGGCCAAAAACGCCACGATCTCGAACTCCTTGGTCGTAAGCGACACGGGCTCGCTCTTCACGAAAACCTGGTACTCGTCGAAACGAACTTCAAGATCGCCAATACGCGTGCTTCCTTCGCGATTCGTGCAATGGGCGAACTCGATGGCGTCCTTATGCCGGCGGATATTGGCCTCGATGCGCAACAGCAGTTCGCGCGCATCGAAGGGCTTGGTCACGTAATCGTCGCCGCCGGCGCGAAACCCAACGCCCTTGTCCACGATGTCGCTTTTCGCGGAAACGAAGATGACGGGGATGCGGCGTCCTTGCTCGCGAATCTTTCTGCATAAATCGAAGCCGTTGATGCCAGGAAGCATCACGTCGAGCAGGAGCAGGTCGGGGCGCTCGGTCGCAAGCATCTTCAGGCCGTCTTCGCCGTTCGTCGCGCCGCAGTATTCGTAGCCGTTCGTGACGAGGAGCTCGCACATGGCGCGCTGGAGATTCTCCTCGTCGTCGATCAACATGACCTTATACATCGTCATCACCCACTATCTTGTCGCGCGGAATCTCAATCGTAAACGTCGAACCGACTCCGAGCTCGCTTTCAACATGCACCGAATATCCCTGCAGGTTCGCATACTCTCTCACCAACGCAAGCCCCAATCCGCTTCCGTTGTATTTGCGCGTCGACGTGGAATCCACCTGGAAGAACTTCTCGAATATGCGTTGCTGGTCTTCCTCCGATATCCCTATGCCGTCGTCCCTCATCCTGAGAAGCACCGCGCCGCTCGATTCGTCAACGCCGACGGAAAGCGTTACCGAGCCGCCATCGGGGGTGAATTTCACGGCGTTGCTCCCCAGGTTTTCCAGCATGCGCGTAATCTTTTCGTAGTCGCCCATGACAAGAGGGGCCTCAGGTGCTACGCAGGTTGAAAAATCGACCGCGTATTTCTCCGCAAGCGGGACCATCGTCGCCTTCACCGACGCAACGACATCCCCCAGATCGATCGGCTCGCACGATGCCGCGATACTTCCCGCATCGGAGCGCGCCATATCGAGCATATCGTTGATCATACGCAGCAAAATGAGGCTGTTCTTCTCTATCTCCTCCCAAGAGGCCTTGTCGCTGCGATAGTCCTCCCCGCATGATTCTTTCGAAATCTGAGCGAATGTGATAATCGAGGTCAAAGGCGTGCGAAGCTCGTGATTCACCATGGAAAGCAGGTTCGATTTGAACTCGGCCTCCTGTTCGAGCTTGGCATTGAGGCGCTGCAGGTCGTCCCGCTTCTGTTTCAGCGATTCGTTGGCCTTCTGCAAATCGAGCGTTCTGTCGTTGACCTGTTCTTCGAGGCTCGTGTACAAAGCGTTAAGCTCGCTTGCCATCGCATTGAAGTCGGCCGTCAGGCGCTCGATCTCTTTCGCGGCGTGCCCGTTGTCGAGGTTGACCGCAAGAGAACCTTCCTGCATCTTGCCGAATGCCTCCTTCATGCGCGAAAGCGGCCTGAACACGAAAAACGTCGTGATTGTCCACACCACTCCGCCGATCAACAAGGCAAGACAAAGAAAGAAAACGACGTCGCGCATGACGTTCGTACGCATGGACTCGTCTTGAGCGTCCGTCGGCAAGACGATGCTGATCGCGCCGCCCAAAGAATCAAGCGTCCAGCCTTCCTTCTCATGGCCCGTGATGTCTATCTCCCCCACAGGGCTCCCATGACACTCCAGGCAGCTCTCGTCCACCTCCAAGGCCCTGACGTATCGGAACCGCTCTTCCCCCTCGTACGTCGCGCGGCCGTACACCTCCGTCGCACCCGTCGAAACGAATTCGTTCAACGCGGCCGATTCGTATTCGTCGGGAGTTCCCTGATAATTGCGCGGCTCGATGTTGACGTAGCGGATGGCGTAGTCGCTTCCTGCGGAGAAGATGGCTCCTATGCTCTTGCCCACAACGGCGCAATGCAGGCCCTTGAACTCGTACGACCCCTCCGACGTGTAATTAATCTTGTCTTGGGAATTGCCCATGAACTGCCAGGTGGCATCCATCTCGCGGGCGAACGTGCGCGCCTCCTCAAGCAACGCCTGGTCGCTTGCCTTACGCTGCGACTCCACGTCGAACGCCGCAAAAGACAAAACCGCCACCAGGAAGACAAGCGTGAGCGATATCAGGTATATCGCGCGCAAACCCATGTTCTTCATTCGCCGCACTCCTCGTCCTGGCCGTTCGCCGCCGCGACAACGTAACGCTTTACACTAGGGGAAATTGTATGACATCATGCCCAATGGGCGAAGCGCTCATGAAGTACGGAGCACGTCAAGCAGCCATCGGAGAAACGTCTCATCCGGATCCGACCCGGTTTTCATCATGCGCTCGCATTCGCGGATGCTCGAGAACGCACGGCGCAGTTCGGAGGGCTTCCATCGCCTGGCCCAGCTCATATGGTTTTTCACACGCCACTCAGGCACTTTCAGCTGGTTCGCAAGGGCTTTCGTCCCGCTTTGTCCACGAGCCGCAAGCGAATGCGCCGTCACAAGCTCGCGCAAACGCGTCGCGCACATGCCAACGAGCGCATAAGGAGACGCGCTGTCCATCTTGGACAGAAGATCCACGCAGAGCCGCATGTCGCGGGCAGCGAAAGCGTCCACGAACTCCCACGGCTTCACCTCGGCGGTGCGGCTCACCATGGCATCGACTTCCGCCACACCGAGGGGCCGCCCTCCCGCCGTATGGGAAAGAGCGAGCTTTTTCAACTCGGCATCCAAATGAACCGTATTCTCCCCCACCAGCTCGATCAAACGATGCGCCGCTGCGTCGTCGAGCGTGATGCCGTGCGTAACCGCCATGGCGCGAACGGTCTTGGGAAGCTCGTACTTCTTCATGGGCGCACAGTCGATGACTGCCTTCTTGCCCACAGCGGCAACAGCCTTGTACAGGCGCGTGTTCTTCGCGAGCTTGCGAGCCACAAGGCACAGCACCGTGCTTTGAGACGGCTCGGAAAGATACGCCACCAAAGCCTCGGCGTCGGATTTCTTCAGGGCATCGGCCGCATGGACCACCACAAGGCGTACATCGCTTGCAAAGGGAACGGTGTTGCAGGCGGAAACGATATCGTCGCCCGAGGCCGATTCCCCGTGAAAGACGTCGTGGTTGAAATCGATGTCTCCCGATTTCGCAATGCGGGCATGAAGGCGCTTCAGCACGGTCTCGCGCTTGAGTTCGTCTTCTCCGTTGATGAGATATGCGGGTAAAAGAGCGTTGGTATCAGTCATAGGAACAGTATAGCGCAGGCCGCCTCAAGGCTTCTGGGCGAACACCGAAACCCTATCGCCCTCGAACCGACAGGTCACGTCTCCCTGCGTGTCGGTGCGAAACACCTCGGCGCCCGATCCCTCGAATTCGCTCAAAGCCTCCTTAGAAGGATGCCCGTACCGGTTGCCTTTGCCTGCGCTTATAAGCACGACCTGAGCTCCGGTTCTTTCCGCAAATCCTTCGTCGACCCCGGCCTTGCTTCCATGATGGCCCGCCTTGAACACCTCCACCGCACCGATATGCGCCTCGTCCATCATCGAGCGCACCTGGACGGCCTCGGCATCGCCCGTTAAAAGGACGCTCGATTCGGGGCTGCCGTCCGCCTGGGCGTCAAACGACACCAAAAGGCAGAGGCTGTCCGCATTGCCTCCTTCCTCCTCAAACGAATACGGCCAGACGACCGTGCACGTGAATTTCCCCACGCGCACCGTATCGCCCACGCTCACGCCCCGCACGCGCCCGTCCCCAACGGCATCTCGAGCAGCCGACAGCAGCTGCACGCAGTCGTCGCAGCCGCAGACGAAGGTTTCGGAGGAAAGCAGCACGTCTCCGGCGATATTCGCGGACAAAACGCCGAGGCAGCCGCAGTGGTCGTCGTCGTGATGACTGATAGCGACGCCGTCAAGAGACGAGACCCCGTGCCGCGCAAGCGCCGAGAGCAGCTTCTGCTCCTGGTTTCCCGTATCCACCAGCAAGCTCGCTCCTTCGCTTCGTATCAAAAACGCATCCCCCTGCCCCACATCAAGCATCACCACCTCGTCTTTCGCCGCATACGGCACCACCGCCAGATACGCAACGCCCCCGGCAAGCACGAAGCACAGTCCCAAGCGCAGCGCCTTCGCACTTGGATCGGGCCACCGCGCCCACAAAAGCCCCGCAACGCACGCGACGATGAAACCGACTGCAAGCATATCCCCTGCAACGGGAATGCAAGACCAGGAAAGCCGCGCGGCCGCTTCGGCCCCGGCGCAAAAAACATCGGCTCCGCGCGCAAGAATGGCAAGCGCCGCCGACCCCGCAGCGGGCGCAACCGCATGCAACCCGAGAGCAAGAAGCCCTCCTGTAAGAAATACCGTGAACACCGGAGCGGCAATCAGATTGGCAAGCGGGGAAAGAAGAGGAAGGCGGGAAAAGACCGCCACCGTTGCCGGCAATATGGGAAGGCTCGCCGCAAACGTGAGGGCGAACGCATCGCAAAGCGCACGGGCACGCCCCGAGCACAGCTTCTCCATCCAGAAGGAGAACAAAGGGGAGAAAACGATCACCCCGAGCGTCGATGCGGCGGAGAGGAAAAACGAAAGCGACAGGGCGTTTTCGGGATGAAGCGCGATGAGCACGCATACGCACGCCCCCAACGCCGACAACGCATGCGAGCGCCTCTTCGCCCAAATGGAAAGAACGACCACCGAAGCCATGACCGCGGCGCGAAGCACGGGGGCCGAAAGGCCCGTGAAGACCGCATAGAAGGCATAGAAGAAGCATAGTGTCAGAGAAAGAAGCCTTTTCGAACAGCCGAGGCGCGTGAGCAAGGCCGACACCAAAGCCGCAACGACCGAAAGGTGCGAGCCGGAAACCGCCACGATATGAGCGAGCCCGAGCGCCTTCATGTCCTCGTACAGGCCGTCCTCTTCGAGGTTCAACCTGTCTCCCGCGGTCAGGGCTCGAAGCAGAGCGGAGCCCTTTCCTTCGATGGAGTCGAAGGCGGCGCAGGCCTTCTTTCTCAGGCCGGAAAGAATGGCAAGAGGGCCCTGGTCAGGGGCGAGGGCAACATCATCCAGCCGAGCAGACGCCACAACCCCCTGCTGCGCATAGCGCATGTCGGACGCATCCGAGAAATCGGAAAACGACGCCTGCGCCGTCACCCTTTCCCGCGCCATGAATCGCTCGGATCCTTCGTAGAGAATGCGCACATCGTAAGATTTCCCCGCATGATAGATGCGAGCCAGCGCGCTGAATCCGAAATCGCCTTGCCGCGCATCCTCCAGCAGCTCGAATTCGTAAACACCTGACTGAAGAGAATCGGGAATGCGCGATTGTCCAGGATGGTAGGTGACGAAAAACAACGCCGCAGCAACGGCCCAAACCACGAGGGCGCAGCCGAGAGTCAGAGGAAACGACGGACGAGCGGGAATGCTCGGTGCCCTTGAGACAACGGCTCCTTCGGACGTACTGCCAGCATCGCCCTTTCCGACGCGATCATATTCGACGGCGCCCTCGTCAAGCATGCGCATCATACGCAGATGCTCCCTTTGAGCTTTTCGTACTTCTTCTCGCCTATGCCGCTTACGCGCTGGATATCTTCGATCGAGGCGAACGGCCCGTTCGCCTCGCGTTCATCGAGAATGGCTTGAGCGGTTGCCGGCCCGACGCCAGGCAGAGAATCAAGCGCTTCGAGACCCGCCGTGTTGATGTTGACAAGACCGCCTGCACCGGAAGAAGCCTGCGCGCCGGCGTCGGAAGAACCCGATGAAGGGGAAGACGAACTCGGCGATGCTTCGAATTCTTCGACGGTGAGGACAAAGATCTGCTCGCCATCCGACACTTTGCGTGCGAGGTTGACGGATTCCCGAGAAGCTTCGGCAGCAAAACCGCCCGCAGCTTCCACAGCATCGCGCACCCGAGCTCCTTCTTCGAGCTCATACACGCCCGGAGATGCGACGGCGCCGGAAACATGAACCGCCAACGTCGGCAAAACGGCAGAATCCTGATCGGCGCCCGAGCGCTGCGACGGCTCCGAAGAAAGCGCCGCTTGACCCTCTTCGGAGGCATCCGTGCCCTCCTTCGCTTCAAAGGAGCCTTCGGCGTCTTCGGATGCTACCACCTCGAACGTGGGAGACTTCCCCGAAAAAGACACGAAACCCGCCGCTACGCCCGCAAGCGCCGCGATAAGCAAAACGCCGGCACCAACCAACGCCGGCGTGGGAATATGCGAAATATGAAGCCTTGATTTCAAGTTGTACGCAGAGCGAGAAAACGGCATGGCGAACATCCTTTGCACGACGGGAAACCTGTCCCCATCGTGCCAAAGCGACCTTTCCGAAACCTTGCCTCGCCACCGCGTCTTTTCTTGCTCGAATCAGCGTAGACACCGTGCAAGATTCATACGGCCTTCCTCGTGCGCACCGCGCATACAGCCGCGCCTACCCGAGCAGCACCGTTCCTTGCGAGACTGCAGCGTCGGCATCAGCGATCCTTGAGCTAGATTGCGCCTGCTCGGCGGCACGGGCCGCATCGCGAACGCGGTATGACGAAGGGCAGCGGTATTCGTGCAGCTCGAGATTCTCCATGATCTCTTCTATCCACTCCTGCCACGGCAACGCCTCTTCCGCAGCCTCGACGTCCGCGATCTTCGCATGGGTCTCGGGGCTGCGCGGCATGAACAACGTGCAGCAGTCGGGAGCAGGATTGCTCGAAATCTCGAACGTGCCAAGCTTTTGCGCATCGGCGATGATTTCAAGCTTGTCGCTGCCGATCAGCGGACGGAAGATTTGCATCTCGACCGCCGCGTTTGTCGCCGCGAGATTGTCAAGGGTCTGAGAAGCAACCTGGCCGAGGCTCTCCCCCGTCACCAGCGCCTTCGCCCCTTCCCTACGGGCAATTCGCTCGGCGATCCTCATCATGAGACGGCGATAGATTATAATCCGCAGCGCAGGAGGAACCATCCCCGCGATATCGCGTTGGTAATCGCCGAACGGAACCACGTATACGCGAGCTATGCCGCCGAAGCGCTCGAGAACATGGGCGATATCGTCGACCAGATATTCGGATGTCGACGCCGTCTGGGGGCGACCGGAGAAGTGAACGCCTATGCAGGTGGCCCCGCGACGAGCCATGCGCCACGCCGCCACAGGAGAATCGATGCCCGAAGACATCAGGCACACGACCTTGCCCGCCGTTCCCACCGGCAAGCCGCCCACGCCGGGAATGCTTTGCGCGTAAATGTAGGAATGGCCCTGTACCACCTCGACGTGCACCTCCACGTCGGGATGCTTCATCTTCACCTTTTTATCGGGGTAGCGTTCGCACAGATACGCCCCCACCAGCTGGTTCATCTCCATGGAGTCGATTTCGAAATCGGTGTGGTTGCGACGCGCGACCACCTTCCACGTATCGAAGGCCCCTGCTTCCGAAAGGGCCGCATCCGCCGCGGCGTACATCTGGTCGAGCTCGCGGTCGCACACAAAGCCGCACGAAACGCGCGCAACGCCGGGGACGCGCGCGATAAGGTCTGCCGCCTCGGCGATTTCCGAAGCGTCTGCGGACGCCTGGTACATGACCAGAACGCGACCGGAAATACGCGTCACCTTTTCGACGGGCGCATCCTCGAGCAAAGAGGAGAGATTGCGCATGAGATGGCGCTCGAACGTGGAACGATTGTGGCCCTTAAGTCCCAGCTCATGATAATGGACCAGGCTGATTCGCTGAAAATGAGGCATGGTGCTCCCTTATATCGTAAAAAGGCTCGCTAGAAGCGAGCCTTTAATAAGACACATTCACAAGCAGTGCTTAATGCTGAGAAATATCGATGGTCTCGGGGTCGTAGGAGACCTCGCCGCGAGCAATTTCGGAAAAAGCCATGGAAAGCGGCTTTTTGTTGTTTGCCTTGGCAATTTCGACGGCGCTGGAAAGCTGAATGGCGCGATCGCGCTGGCCGCGCATCATGTCGTTGATATCATGCGCGCGCTTCGATGCCAAAGAGCACAGAAGAAAACGGTCGTTGTCGGTGGCGTCCAACAAGACGTCAATTTTGGGATCGATGATGCTCATATAGATACGTTCCTCGTCTAATTCTCTGCTTGACGTTCGATATATGCCACAAGTTCATCCGTGCATACATCAAGATTGTCGTTCACGAATTGTATATCATACTCCATTTTCCGAGAAAGCTCTAGCTCTGCATTCTTCATACGCAACTCGATGCTCTCCTCGGTTTCCGTTGCGCGACCGCGAAGCCTTCGTTCAAGCTCTTCGAGCGAAGGGGGCTCGATGAAGACCAGGTGCGCGGAAGGAACCTTTTCTTTAATCTGGAAGCCGCCCTGAACGTCTATCTCGAGAATGACCTGATCGCCTGCAGCAATATGCTCCTCGACCATAGCCCTCGGCGTGCCGTATTTATGGTCGTGCACCTGAGCCCACTCGAGAAAACCATCCCGTTCGACCAGCGAATCAAAATCGGAATCCGACTTGAAAAGGTAGTGAACGCCGTCCACCTCCCCCTCGCGCGGATCGCGCGTGGTGGCCGAGATGGAAAGCCATGCATCGGGAACCCTCTCGATCACGCGAGAAACAAGCGTTCCTTTGCCAGCGCCAGATGGTCCGGACACGACGAAAAGATTCCCTGTACGCATGGATGCTCCTTTACGTTAGCGAAGACGATCGAGCAGAGCTGCTTCTTGACGCTCGCCAAGGCCCTTGAGGCGGCGGCTTTCGGCGATTTTCAGCTCGGCCATGATCTTCTCGGCCTTCGCCTTGCCGTAGCCGGGGAGGGTTTCGATGAGCGTGGAGACCTTCATGCGGCCAACCACGGGGTCGTCCTTCATGCCAAGGACATCCTCCAAAGACAGTTTGCCGGATTTGAGGTCGTCACGGACCTGCGCACGCTTGATACGGGCGGCCTTTGCCTTCTCCAAAGCTGCCTGACGCTCTTCAGCGCTCAATTGAGGAATTGCCATTGTATTCTCTCCTTCGATATCTGCTGCCTCTCGATGCAGCGATACGGGATAATACCACATGAGACGCATGTTTCAACAAGTCTTGCCCGTATTTTCAATTACGGCGGCATTATCGTTGAAAATACCGCCGTACAAGCATCGAGGTGTGGATATTACGTGACACGGCGCATGTGCGCAAGGCAACCTGCGTCCCTGGTCACACGCCTAAAGATCGGCAGCGATGGCATCAAAGGCGGCTGCGGGATCGTCCGCCTGCGTAATCGGGCGGCCCACCACGATATGGGAAGCGCCCGCATCAAAGGCGGTCTTCGGCGTGGCAACGCGGCTCTGGTCGCCCAGCGCAGCGCCGACAGGACGCACACCCGGAGTAACGATCAGCGCATCGGGACCCAGCAGCTCGCGCAGCATGGCGGCCTCCTGAGGCGAAGCGACGACGCCCGAAAGGCCCGCCTCTTGAGCGCAGGCGGCAAGCGCCTTCACCTGCTCGCCGACCCCACGAGAAACACCCGTCTGAGCAAGCGTCTCTTCGTTCATGCTGGTAAGAACCGTAATGGCGAGGGTATCGGCCTCGGTGCCCGATTCGTCGACGGCAGCCTGAGCCGCCTGCATCATCGGAATGCCGCCTACGGCATGCATGGTGATCATATCGGCGCCAGCCTCGACCGCGGAAGCCGCCGCGCCCTGCACCTGATGGGGAATATCGTGGAACTTCAGGTCAAGAAAAACCTTGAAGCCCAAAAGCTTGAAGATCTCGACGATCTGCGGACCCTCTGCGTAGTACAAGGTCATGCCCACCTTGAGCCACTTTGCCTTGCCCTGGAGTTTTTTCGCAAGGTCGAGCGCCGTCTGGCGATCGCAGTCCAAAGCCACGATAACGCGGTCGGCACGCGGGGTGCTTTCGTAAGCTGCTAGCACTGGAGTCCTCCGATCAATTCGTTGATGTCCTTGACGCCTTGACGCTCGCAATACGCGATCATGCCGTCGAGCACGTCGTTTTCTGCATGGGGATTGACGAAGTTAGCCGTGCCCACGGCAACGGCGGTGGCGCCGGCGAGCATAAATTCGATGGCGTCTTCGCCCGTAGAGATGCCGCCCATGCCCAGAAGGGGAACCTTGACGGCCTGATGGCACTGCCACACCATCCTCAAGGCAACAGGTTTGACCGCAGGGCCCGACAAGCCGCCGACGACGCGGGCAAGCTTGGGACGGCGGCGTTCGACATCGATCGCCATGCCCAAAAGCGTGTTGATCAACGAGATGGCGTCTGCGCCGGCCGCTTCGGCGGCGCGCGCGATTTCCGTGATATCGGTCACGTTGGGAGACAGCTTCACGATCATCGGCTTGGTCGCCACTTCGCGGCAAGCGGAAACCACCGCAGTCACGCTGGGAACGTGCGTGCCGAAGGTCAGACCGCCAGCGTCGACGTTCGGGCAGCTGATGTTGATTTCGTACGCATCGGCCTGGCCGTCTTCCTCGAGAGCCTCGAGAACTTGCACGTATTCCTCGATGCTGTGGCCCGAAACGTTCACGATGGAAGGAACCCCTTGGGCCTTAATCCACGGAAGGTCCACTTCGCACAGATGCTTCACGCCGGGATTCTGCAGACCGATGGAGTTGAGCATGCCGCTCGACGTTTCGGCGATGCGGGGAGAGTCATTGCCCTCCCATCCATTGAGCGAGACGCCCTTGGTGGTGACAGCCCCCATGCGGGACACGTCGACGAAGTCGGAGTATTCGCGGCCTGCGGCGAACGTGCCCGACGCGTCGGTTACGGGATTGGGCATGACGAGCCCGCCCAGATTGACCTCGAGATTCAGCGACATTACCACACCACATCCTTCGCGTTGAAGACCGGGCCATCCACGCAGGAGCGCTTCTTGCCCGCAACCGTTTCCACCACGCACGAGAGACACGCACCCACACCGCACGCCATGCGCTTCTCCATGGAAATCCAACACGGCACCTGCGCGTCCTCGGCAATGCCGGCGACGGCGCGCATCAAGGGCTCGGGGCCGCAGCAATACACGGCATCGTACTCGCCCGTCGCAAGCGCTTCGCGCACCGGCTCGGTGCAAAAACCAGAGAATCCGACCGAGCCGTCATCAGTAGCCAGAATAGGATCGCGTCCGAGGAGCTGCGTGTAATCGGCGCGCGTGACCAGCATGGATTCGGTCTGAGCGCCCAGAATCACCTCGAAAGAACGACCCGCCTGCGCCAGCTCTTCGGCGAACAGGAACAACGGAGCCGCGCCGACGCCGCCGCCGACAAGCAGGATGTTGCCGTCAACAGGCTGCCACCCGCGGCCCATAGCGCCGATCAAAGCGCACTCGACGCCTTCGGCGTATTGCGTCATGAAGGCCGTGCCCTCGCCTACTACCTGGTAGATGATCTCGATCGTGCCGTCTTGGACATTGGAGCGATACACCGAGAACGGGCGGCGAAGAATATGCGCCTCCATACCGGGAAGCTGCATGTGGACGAACTGGCCGGGGCGAATGGCACGGGCCATCCTCGGCGCCGCAAGCGTGATCTTATACAGACGAGGACCCAGCTGCTCGTTGGCAAGCACGCGGGCTTTCTCGTCGAAGTGTTTCGATGGGCTGCAATCACACATGTCGAAACCTTGTCTCTCTGAGTTGGACACGTATTGTGCGCGCTGAAACGACACGTTTCGGCACGCACGGCATTATTGTACCCGCCTTTGCTCAAGCGGGGCTCCACGTTGCGCGAAGTAGCAGAATACGCCGACATTGCGCATCGTCGCCGCAAGACCTCGCAACGACCCTCAAAAGCAAATGCGAAGAAAGGGGACGCGCTTGCGCACGTCCCCTCTGCCACGAAAGAAGTCGGGAGCTCAAACCAGGAGCCCCACCGAAGAAGTGAGCGCTCGTTCGAGCTATTCGACGATTTCGCCGTTCTCAAGCGTTGCCACGCCGCCGACGAAGACATCGGTCGCACGGCCCTCAAGCTCGAATCCGATGAAGCCGGAGTTCTTGGACTTCGAGACGAATTCGTCGTCGTTGACGGTCCAGGCAACCGTCGGGTCGAAGACGGTGATGTCGGCGACGCTTCCCTCCGCGATTTTGACGGGCTCGAGGCCGAGAATCTCGCGAGGAGCGATGGCCATAAGCTCGACCATCTCGGAATAACCGATCACGCCCGGCTTGACCAGGTTGGTGAGAACAAGCGCAAGGCTGGTCTCGAGGCCGGTCATACCGAAGGGGGCGTACTCGAACTCATGCGCCTTCTCCCATTCCGCATGGGGAGCATGGTCGGTGACGATGGCGTCGATGGAGCCGTCCTTGACGCCTTCAATCAAAGCCTCGCGGTCTTCCTGCGTGCGCAGCGGCGGGTTGACCTTGAGCGAAGTGTTATAGGTAGAATCGATGTCGTCCTCGGAAAGGAACAGGTGATGCGGGGTAACCTCGCAGGTAACCGGCAGGCCCTTCTCCTTCGCGGCACGAACCATATCAAGACCTACGGCGGTGGAGATGTGCTGAATATGCAGCGGGCATCCCGTCAGCTCGCACATCATGATGTCGCGCGCGATCTGAAGCTCTTCGCCCTGCGCCGGCCAGCCGAGCAGACCAAGACGCGTGGAGACGACGCCTTCGTTGACCTGGCCAGCACCGACCAGGCTTTCGTCCTGGCAGTGGCTCATGAAGACCTTGCCGAACATCTTGCCGTAATCCATGACGCGGCGCATCATGCCGGCTTCCTGGATGCCGCGGCCGTCGTCGGTGAAGGCGACAGCGCCGCGAGCCACCATGTCCCCCATCTCGGAGATGATTTCGCCCTTGAGGCCCTTGCTCATGGCTCCGGAGGGATAGACGCGGCACTTGCCCACCTCGGCGGCGCGGGCGATCATGTAGCTGATCACGACGCCGTTGTCGGCAACGGGGTTGGTGTTAGGCATGGCGCATACACCGGTGAAGCCGCCCTTGGCAGCGGCGCGCGTGCCGCTTGCGATGTCTTCCTTGTGCTCGAAACCGGGCTCGCGCAGATGCACGTGCATGTCCACCAGACCGGGAACAAGGTATTTGCCGGACAGGTCGCGAACCTCGGCGCCCTCGACCTCGATGTTCTCGGCGACGCGAGCAATCTTATCGCCTTCGATCAGGACGTCGACGACTCCGTCGAGCTCGACAGACGGATCGACGACGTGAGCGTTCTTAAGAATCAAGGCCATTGTCGGCACCTCCCAAAAGCAGATACATTGCAGCCATACGCACGCAGATGCCGGCGTAGACCTGTTCCAGAATGACCGAGCGTTGCGGATGGTCGGCCATGTAGCTGTCGAATTCGACGCCACGGTTGATCGGACCGGGGTGGCAGATGATGGCGTCGGGCTTCATGAACTTCTCGCGCTCTTTGGTCAGGCCGAAAAGCTGGTGGTATTCGCGCAGGCTCGGGAACGGAGCGCCCTCGAGGCGTTCACGCTGGATGCGCAACATGTAGACGACGTCGAGCTCGGTGAGAGCGGCGTCCAGGTCTGCGGTCACATGGTCGGCGCCGAGCACGTCGGGGCGGGCCGGCATGAGCGTGCCGGGGCCGATCAGCGTGACCTCTGCGCCCATGATCTTCAGCGCGGGAACCAGAGAGCCGCATACGCGGGAGTGTCCGATGTCGCCAACGATGCCGACCTTGAGGCCGTCGAAGGACTGCTTATGCTGCCAGATGGTATAAAGATCGAGCAGCGCCTGGGTGGGATGCTGATGCTTGCCGTCGCCGGCGTCGATAACGCAGGCCGGCGTATGCTGGGAGATGATGTGGGGAGCACCCGCATGCTTGTCGCGCACGACCACCATGTCGATCTTGTAGGAGTTCAGAGTTGCCACCGTATCGATGAGGCTTTCGCCCTTCACGGTTGCCGTGGAAGAGCCGCCGAAGTTGAGGCTGTCGGCGGACAGGCGCTTCTCGGCGAGTTCGAAGGAGCTGCGCGTGCGGGTGGACGGCTCGTTGAACATATTCACGATCGTCTTGCCCTTCAGCGTGGGAACCTTCTTGATAGCACGCTGGTTGACCTCATGAAACGCCTTCGCGGTTTCAAGAATGGTCATGATATCGGTGTCGGAATACTCCGTGATGTCAATAAGATGCTTATGGTTGAACGCCATCGCTATTCACCTCCGAGGGGTGCCGAGCCAGCACGCTCGCCCGGCTTCATGTCCAAAATCTCAACCGCCGACGTGCCGTCCACCTCTTCGAGGAAAAGACGCACGTTCTCGTCGCGGGAAGACGGGACGTTTTTGCCCACGTAGTCGGCGCGAATAGGAAGCTCGCGATGGCCTCGGTCGACCAGGACGGCGAGCTGAATGACCTCGGGACGACCGAGATCCATGACGGCATCAAGCGCCGCGCGGATGGTACGACCCGTGTAGAGAACGTCGTCCACAAGAACGATGCGTTTGCCGTCGACGTCGAACGGAATGTGGGTCGCATGGATTTCAGGGGCGAAATTGGTCATGAAGTCATCGCGATAGAAGCTGATGTCAAGGCTGCCCAGGGGCACCTTTGCTCCTTCGATCTGCTCGATTTTTTCGACCAGTCGCTTGGCGAGCAGGTCTCCTCGGGTGACGATTCCCACAAGCGCGATATCCTGCGCGCCGTGGTTCGCCTCCAGGATCTGATGAGCGATGCGCGTAAGCGAACGCTCGATTTCCACGTCGTCCATGACGACGGACTTCACCTGGTAGGTGTCTTTCATACACACTCTCCTCTCTTCGTATACGAGTGCGTACAGACTGACCTCGGTTGCCTCCGAACCAGGGCATAAAAAATGCCTTGGCCGAGGAGGCGAAGGCTTCGTGGGTGCCGTATGTTTGCGCGTGTTTGCCAGGCACCGTTCGCGCGGCCTTGCCGGTCTCTCTGTACCGTCTTAAAGGACGTTTGACAGTATAGCCGTTCCTCGCCTCGTCCGTAACCCCTTTTCATGAAAAAATGCATCCTCGTGAATATAGGAAGGATTTTACACATGAGAGGCAGACATGCGCTCTTGCATCTCGGCGCCGTTCTCGGACCTTGTCACCAAAGCGTCATCGTTTCCTTAAGCTGCGACGGGTACACTTGAACGGCACGTCCGAATCCGCGCATCCGCCCGATGCGCATTCTTCGTTTTTTCGTCGAAGCCAACGCCAAGTCAAGCCCGCCTCGGCGTGCGACGCGCGTAGCCGGCCGCAAGCGCTCCTGGCTGCAACACCCTGAAGGAGAAAGAACCATGACCAAGCACGCCCAAGACCTCGCGCCTTCCCTCGTACAGCCTTCAAGGAAGAAAATCCCCCTTGTGCTGAAGGTGTTCGGCATCCTGCTCATCGTCGTCGGCTCGCTCACCGTAGCCACCATCGCCCTTTCCGCCTTCGGAATCTCTGAAGGCTTCACCAAGTCTTTGTCCGATTACGACACCACCACCCTCGTCATCTTCGGCGTGGAAGTGGCGCTCACCGCCGTATCGGGCGTGCTCTATATAGCGCTCGGCGTGTATCTGCTGCGCAACAAGCGCCGCTTGGCACGGCATGCTCTGGAGACGCTCATCATTTTGGACATCTCCCTTTTCCTCTGCGATGTCATGGTCTACGGATTCAGCCTCCAGGGCATCATCGCATCGCTTATCCGCCTGGTTTTGGCCATTGCGCTCATGGTCTATATAGACCCCTCCCTCTCCGAAGAGCGAGAGCTGCGTCGAAAGCTGCGCGACATGGAGACAAGGGAACGGGCCGAGGAAGGAACGCTCGGACGAGACGAGACCGGCAAGGGCTACATCGAACTCGATTTCTTCAACCTGTTCTGGATTTTCGTCGTATGCTGCGTTCTGGGCCTGCTCATCGAAACCGTGTATCACGCGATCGTCTTCGGTGGCTACCAAGACCGAGCCGGCGTTCTCTACGGACCGTTTTCTCCCATCTACGGATTCGGAGCCGTGCTGATGACCGTGGCTCTCAACCGCTTCCACAATAAACCCATTGCGATCATCTTCTTGGTAAGCGCGATTATCGGCGGCGCCTTCGAATACCTGACGAGCTGGTTCATGCAGTTCGCCTTCGGCATCGTGGCGTGGGACTACACCGGAACCTTCCTTTCCATAGACGGCCGCACGAACTTCGTGTTCATGTGCATGTGGGGAGTCCTCGGCTGCCTATGGGTCAAGTTGCTTTTGCCGCGCATGCTCAAGCTCGTCAACATGATTCCCTGGAATTGGCGCTACAGCGTCACCACCGTATGCGCCGCGCTCATGATCGCGAACGGCGCCATGACTTTGTTCGCCCTGGACTCCTGGTACCAGCGCGAAGCCGGCCATGAGCCCACCAACGCAATCGAGCGCTTCTGTGCCGAGCACTACGACAACGACTTCATGGAACACCGTTTCCAAAGCATGTCCATCAACCCTGACAACGCAACCCGCGTTTCCTAGAGGTACCCTATGCGCTTTCTCTCTTAGACCCACCTGCTTACGCCCGCCTGCCACCTACGGAAGGACGCCTGCGCATTATGCTAGAGACCGCCCGACGAAATCGTCCGGCCCCACACGAAAAAGCCGCCTACTTGGCGGCTTTTTCACGCAAGCGTAAAGGCGGGCGCCCCGCGTCCATGCACAACCGGATGCGGCATGGTACCCAATTGGGTTCGTGGTCAAAATGCACTTATCGGGAGAAAAACCGTCACCGCTTGCCACCATATTGCTACCGTTTGCCGCCAATAGTTCTCAAAGGCTGCAAGGCAATAAAAGAGCGCTTGCATTTTCCCTGTTCAGAGTGGCAATGATTCCCTGTTTACAACGACCGGGTTCCCCGTATCGTTCGTTATTGACCACAAACGTCGAAATACACGCATGCTGTTCCCCCTATAGACCCCTATAGACCCCTATAGACCCCTATTGACCACACGGACGAAAATACAGCCGCCGCAAGAAACTCAGCGCCATGCGGATGGGCCAACCCTAATCAAGGCCCTGTCCAGAGGAATGGTCTGTCCGGGAGGATTTCCTCGTCCGGAGGAATGACCTGTCCGGAGGGATTGCCTCGTCCAGAGGAATTGACCTGTTCGGAGAAACGCCCTGTCCAGAGGAATTGCCTCCTCAAGGTTCAGTCGCACTTATTATCTATACTACGTAAAATAAGCTTTTGTTCAGGCTTTATTATATTTTTTCAAACATGGCCCAAAATACCTAAAAGCCTGCGTTTACGAAATTTTACAGTGTATACATTCGCAGTTGATATTAAAGAAGTCCTGCGAGACGGGTATTCAGAACGAGATTGTAATAGGTTGCAGCAGCAAGAAGCCCAATTCCCACCAAGACAGAAACAACGGCCCAGATTTTCTGTCTCTTCAGATAGGTCTCTTTCGAAACGCCCATGGACAAAGCCCGATTGAACGCATAGGGCTGGGAAAGCACGGCGAACGCAAACGTAACTGCCGTAAGCGCCACGAGCACGACAATGCCGAGAACGACAGCAAGAGGCGTCCGCTCCGCTAAGGCGTTCACGAAGCAGGTATCGGCCACAAGCCATAGCGGATAGAACGCTATGGACACCCAGAGCCCATGGGCGCACCCCCAAATCGGCGGAAGAAACAGAGCTCCGATATTGAGCCGAGGAACGCCCGCGTTCATCTCCTCGACCTCTTTTCGGCGAAGCGCCTGCGCCTCCTTCTTAGCGATTTTCTTCGACATGTCCGGCCTCCTCGCCTATCGCACGCAATGCTACATCATCCACCATGCTCGTATCGCCGCACGGGGCGCCCTCCACGTTTCCGCCCTCGGTCGGCGGAACGAAAACCGTTCCGTCCGCATTGCGAACCTCGACGCCAAGGTCTATGAGCTGCGCGAGCACGCAATCCACCAGAAGAGGCAGCGCGGCAAAAACATCGGGGGTAAGGCCTTCGGTCAGAGTGGCGGGGCTCATGTTTTCAACCTGCACCCCGAAGCACATCCCGTCGCATTCGTAGCCCAGTAGCGTCGCAGCCTGAATAAGGTCGATAAGACGCAGATCGTGCAGCGACTGCATGATGCCGTGCCCGCCTATCTCGTCGGGGGCGAAGCGGTATACCGTACCGGGTTTCGCATCGGGAACATCAACCGCATCGACAGCAATGACGAAGTCGTAATCGCGCACGACGGGAAGAAGGTCCATGCTCATGCATCCGGCATCGAAAAGCGCCACGTTCTCAGGAAACAAGTAGCGCTCATTCAATTCGTCGTATACGGCCGGACCCGCGCCGTCATCGAGCATAAGCCTGTTGCCCACGCACAGCACCGCTATCTTCATATTGCTCCCTACTCTCCAATCCGCGTCTCAAATACCGCCATCGTGTACGTTGACCTGAAGACCACTTCCCCATTCGGACGCGCTATAGAGACCTCCGCCACAACAGTGCGCTTTCCCGCATGCTGGACAACGGCCACAACTGACAGGTATTCGTCCGTGATTCGGGCGGGACGAAGAAAGTTCGCCGAAACAGTCATGGTCGCATTGTCGTAGCCGTACGTATCGGCCGCACCCGAAGCGGCCTCATCCGCCAGGGCGAGAAGAAAGCCCCCGTGAACGTTGTCGTATTCGTTCGCACAATCGGCGCCGGGATACGCGCGCATCTCGAAACGTCCCTTTTCGACGGAGACGAACTCCGAGCGATCAAAGCCCCTCAGATTCCTGATATGGCTCTTGCAGCTTTCGATAATTCGTTCATCAAGCATAACGATTACCTTTCATGTTTCCCAAGCCCGCGCATACGCGAGCGGACGAACTGAAGCACATCCTGCGCATAAAGCGAAAACGCCCCGCCCCAGGGCATTACGGTTTGAGAGCGCAAGACCTCTCGAGACTTGAGGCGCCGGGCCATCAGAACAGCCCGGAAACGAACAGGAAATCGAGCGATTTCAGGCGGGAACCCACATGCTCGCGCACCCAAGATTGGCAGAGATGCAATATTTCAAATATAACCCTGCACGGAGGCCTTGAAGCCACGACATCGTCGAACGTCGACATAAGCAGGAAATGCGCCCACGATAAGACCTCGACGGGAATGCGCTGCGCATCCGAGAACAGAAGGCATCTCGAACAGACCACGCCCCCTTCCGCCGCAGAAAACAAAACGGTGTCTCGCGCCGTTTCCGTGCACGATAAAGGCATGGAGATTCCGCAGCCGACGCAGCGATCGAAACATGGGCGAAATCCCGCGAAGGAGAAGGCCTTCAGCATAAAGGCGGCGCATACCGCTAACGCCTCCTCGGCATTGCAGGAGCAAGCGTGGCCAAGCGCCGAAGAGAGAAGCGCGAACATCTTCGGCGACGCAAGGTCAGGCTGCGTGAGGCGCGATGCAAGGTCCACCACAGGAGCGCATGCCGCAGCATGCTGCGCGTCAAAAACGATGCCCTGATGGGCGTCGACAAGGCGCACTTCCTTGACGATATCGAGACTCTTCCCCGACGCCATGAGGGCTTCCACTTCAGCAAAGATTTCAAGCCGGGAGGAGAACGGGGAATTCGGCTTGCGCGCGCCTTTGGCCACAGCGCGCACCTGGCGCCCATCCTCGGCGAGCAGGGTCAGAATCAAATCCGATTCGCCCAGCTTCGTCTTGCGCAGCACGATCGCGTGCAGAGAGTACGTCGGCCCGGCCATTCTTCCTCCTTACGTCAAACATCGCCTCATTCGCCAAAAGCGCGTCTCCGGAAGCATTCGCTGCCGAAACGCGCGTCCTGACGCAGTCGCCGCCGAAACGCGCTTCCGACAGGAGCCTGCGCCGCAACGACCCACTTTACATCTGCACCATTGGCAGGGTTCAACAGGCCGCACAATAAAACGGCGGAGCCCTTCGACTCCGCCGTTCAGCCACGCCCTCTATGCGACTGCCCAAAAACGAGGCGTTGCAATAGAAGCGACACGCGGGCTATGCGCGCGTGCGAATCTCCTCGGTAATTTCCGCAATGAAGTCCTCGACGGATTTCTGAACCGTTTCGTTGGAACGATCGCGTACGGAAATATTGCCCTCCTCGGCCTCCTTTTCGCCGAGAATCAGCATATAGGGAACGCGGTCGATGCCGCGCGCCTCGCGAATCTTGTAGCCGATCTTCTCATCGCGATCGTCGACGACCACGCGCACGCCCGCTTCGTCGAACTTCTGAGCCACCGCATGAGCGTAGTCGCGGCTCTTCTCGGACACGGGAAGAACCTTCACCTGGATAGGAGCAAGCCACGTGGGGAACTTGCCGGCGAAATGCTCGATAAGAATGCCGATGAAACGCTCGACGGAGCCGAAGCATACGCGATGCAGCATGATGGGGCGCTTCTTGGAGCCGTCAGCGTCAGTGTAGTCGATTTCGAAATTCAGCGGCATCTGGAAGTCGAGCTGCACGGTGCCGCACTGCCACGTACGGCCCAGGGAGTCTTCCAAATGGAAGTCAATCTTCGGACCGTAGAAAGCACCGTCGCCTTCGTTGATGACGTAGTCCATGCCAAGCTTGTCAAGAGCGGTCTTGAGACCCTGCTCCGCAGCCTCCCAATCTTCGTCGGAGCCCATAGAATCCTCAGGACGCGTGGAAAGTTCGACATGGTACGTAAAGCCGAAGTTGTCATAGACCGACGTGATGAGGTTCGCCACGCCCACGATTTCATCGGTGAGCTGCTCAGGCGTCACGAAGAGATGCGCATCGTCCTGGTTGAAGCAGCGCACGCGGAACAGGCCGTGCAGCGCACCTTTGAGCTCATGGCGATGAACGAGGCCGATTTCGCCCGCGCGAATGGGAAGATCGCGGTAGCTGCGCGGCTTGGAGGCGTACACGAGAACGCCGCCCGGGCAGTTCATGGGCTTGATGCAGTACTCTTCGTCATCGATCGTGGTGGAGTACATATTGTCTTTGTAGTGATCCCAGTGGCCGGAAGTCTCCCAGAGATGGCGGTTCATGATCTGGGGCGTGGAGATTTCGATATAACCCGCCTTGCGATGGATCTCGCGCCAGTAATCAAGCAGGGCGTTCTTGAGAATCATGCCGTTGGGCAGGAAGAACGGGAAGCCGGGGGCTTCGTCGCGCATCATGAAAAGGTCCATTTCGCGACCGATCTTGCGATGATCGCGCTTTTTCGCCTCTTCGATCATCGTCAGATGAGCGTCGAGCTCTTCTTTCGTCGCGAACGCGGTGCCGTTCACGCGCGTCAGCATCTTATTGCTGGAATCGGCCTTCCAATACGCTCCGGAAACGCTCGTAAGCTTGAACGCCTTGAGAGCTTTGGTATAGGTGATATGGGGGCCGACGCACATGTCGATATAATCGCCCTGCTGGAAGAAGGTGATACGGGCGTCTTCCGGCAGGTCCCCGATATGCTCGACCTTGTACTTCTCGCCGCGCTCTTCCATCAAAGCGATAGCCTCGGCGCGAGGAAGTTCGAAAGCGCTGAACTTCAGGTTTTCCTTCACGATCTTCTTCATCTCCGCCTCTATAGCGGGAAGATCGTCCTCGGAAAGCCTTTTATCGCCCAGGTCGACATCGTAGTAGAAGCCGTTGTCGGTTGCGGGGCCGTAGGCGAAATCGGCCTCGGGATAGAGGCGCTTGATGGCCTGGGCCATGATATGCGCGGCAGAATGACGAACGATGTGCGTTACCTCGTCCTGCGCGACTTCAGCGACAGAGCCGTCGTTGTAAAGGGCCTTCATGGATTATCTCCTCTCAAAATGCGAATACGCATAATCAATACCGTACATTCAACCGCAGGCCGAAGAAACGGCGATGCTGCGGCAAGCGGGCGGTCCACCCGCATCGTTCGGCGAGACGGAATGCTCGCATCATGCAAGGCATAATGCGCTACAAGAAAAGCCGCCCGTCGAGGCGGCTTTTGCAACCAAGAACCGTTATCGCTCCTGCTGACGCGTGGCGCCTTGCAGAGGGGCTTTGCCGGCCGGATTTGCCTGAGGTGCCGCCTGCTGATGCGGGTGGCTGGTAGTTCGAGCACCGCGACGAGCCGGCGCCGCAGGCAAGGAGGTTGCGCAATACGGGCAGACCGTCCAGGAAGGATCGAGGGCATGACCGCATTTCACGCATTGGTTCTTCAGGCGCTGATGGCAATTCGGGCACAGGATATAGTCTGCTTCGACGGGATACCCGCAGTTGCCGCATTCGCCATACTGCATAAGCTGACGCTGCTTCAAAGCCACTTCCAGCTCCTGCTCGTCGCGGTCGATCTGCAGCAGCGGAGGGCGCAAGAGGCAGTATGCGATGATGCCGACCACAGGAACCAGGGCCACAATCGCCCATACATACCACATGGTTCCGCGAAGATACGCATCGCGCACCACCCACACAACGGACAAAACGTACAGAATAACCAGCATGACAACAAAGACCGTCATGGCCATCTGCAGTTCCGGGGTCCATAACTGAGAGAGAATCTCGCTCATTTCGCTTCCTTTTCATTGCTCTCCGTAAAAACGAGAGCCTTCATTCCGCTTTTTACCGCTCATCATTGTAGCAAAGATATGGACCCTTCGCGAAAAGTACGAAAGATTCGATGACGACCCGCCCGTTTCACGTTGCAGACAGGTCGCATCGCAGGACGGCATCGCGCACGAAGCCCCCCGAGAAGAGCGCCATGCGCCGAAACAGACGCCGACAGCGAAAGACGCGCCCCGAAGGACGCGTCTTTCTGTCATATCCGTCGCAAAGAATGCGGCACGCGATCGATGGCCTTTCTTTCGGCGCGATGCCGTTTAGGCAAGCTCGGCAATCTGGCTTGCCAGAAGATCGAACTTCGCCTCGAGCTCGGCGTGCTTCGCCTTGTCCTTCTCGATGATTTCGGGTTTTGCCTTCGCCAGATAACCCGGATTCGAGAGCTTCTTCTCCACCTTCGCGATCTCTTTCTGAAGCTTCTCCTGCTCCTTGACCAAGCGGTCGCGTTCGGCCTTGAAGTCCACCAGACCGGAAAGCTCGCAATAGACCTCGCAGCCGGAAACGAGCGTCGCAGCGCTTTCTGCAGGCTTTCCGGCATCCGCGGAAACCTGCATGCCGGAAAGGCGCGCAAGCGATTCGATCAAGGCACGCTGCTCATCGATCAAAGACGAATCTTTGTCCGTGGCGGCCTTCACCGTGACGGCAAGCTCCTGCTTGGGGGAAATGCCGTACCGGGCGCGAACGGAGCGAACCGCCGACACGATGCCGCACACCATGCCCATGGCGCGCTCTGCGTCCTCGTCCTTCCAGCGAGCCAGGCCTTCGGGCTCGGGCCAAGACGCCATCATGAGGGCCGGTGCCGCATCGCCGTGAGGAACCTTCTCCCAGATAGCTTCGGTCACGAACGGCATGGCCGGATGCAGCAGGCGCAAGGCGTTATCGAGCACATAGACCAGATTGCGCTGGACCTGCAGGCGCTGTTCGCCCTCCGCATGAAGCGAGGCCTTGGAGAACTCGATGTACCAGTCGCAGAATTCGTTCCAGAAGAAGCCATGCAGGTCGCGGGCCACTTCGCCGAACTGGTAGGTCTCGATGCCCTTGGTCACGCTCTCGGAAAGCTCGGCCAAACGCGAGAAGATCCACGCGTCGGCGGGGCCGGTCACGCGAGGCTCGCCCGGCGTGTAGCCCTCGAGGTTCGATAGCACGAAGCGACTTGCGTTCCAGACCTTGTTCACGAAGGCGCGCGCAGCGTCCGTGCGCGGAGAGTCGATCAGCTCATGCGTCTTCGGGTCGATATTGGCGTCGAAGCGCACGTCCTGATTGTTGGTGACCAACGTGAGCAGGTTGAAGCGCATGGCATCTGCGCCGTACTTCTCGATGAGATCCATCGGATTGACGCCGTTGCCCTTCGACTTGGACATACGCGTGCCGTCCTTAGCCAGGATGGTGGCGTAGATGACCACGTCATGGAACGGAATCTCGTCGAGGAAATACGTCGAAGCCATAATCATACGGGCGACCCACAGCGCGATGATGTCACGCGCAGTGACGAGCGCCTTGGTGGGATGATGGCCTTCCATGAGCTCGGGCGTATCCGGCCAGCCCTGCGTGGCGAACGTCCATAGCTGGCTCGAGAACCAAGTATCCAGCACGTCTTCGTCCTGGCGGGTGGCAGCGCCGCATTTCGGGCAGGTGTGCACGTCTTCCATGGACGCGTCCATCCAGCCGCATTCGTCGCAGTAGAAGACCGGGATACGATGGCCCCACCACAGCTGACGCGAGATGCACCAGTCTTTGAGGTTTTCCATCCAGGTGAGATAGCTCTGCGTCCAACGCTCGGGATGGAATTTGATCTTCCCGCTCGTCACGGCCTCGGTTGCGGGGCCTTTGAGCTTCTCGACCGCGACGAACCACTGCTCGGACAGCCAGGGCTCGAGCGCGGACGGGCAGCGGTAGCAATGCATGACGGAGTGGTTGTGCTCCTCCACGTGGTCAAGCAGACCATGCTCCTCGAACCAGGCGACGATGGCCTCGCGGCATTCCTCGCGGCTCATGCCGGAGAACTCGCCGTAGCCTTCCACCACGTGCGCCGTTTCGTCGAAGATGTTGATCTTCTCGAGGTCGTGACGCTCGCCCATGGCGAAGTCGTTGGGATCGTGCGCAGGCGTAACCTTCACGAAGCCCGACCCGAAACCGGCATCGACGTAGAAGTCGCTGAAGATGGGGATCTCGCGGTCAACGATGGGCAGCTTGACGGTTTTGCCGACGAATTTGTCCTTCTCGTGGTCTTGAGGAGACACGGCAACACCGGTGTCGCCGAGCATGGTCTCGGGACGGGTGGTAGCCACGACGATGTAATCTTGCCCGTCAACCGGCTCGGTCAGCGGGTAGCGAAGATGCCACAGATGGCCGGCTTCTTCTTTATACTCTGCCTCGTCATCGGAAATGGCGGTGCGGCAATGAGGGCACCAGTTCACGATGCGCTTGCCGCGATAGATGAGCCCGTCATTGTACCAGTCGACGAACGTCTTGCGGACGGCCTTGGCGTAGTCGTCGTCCATGGTGAAATGAGGGTCGGAGAAATCCGCCGAGCAGCCCATGCGCTTGACCTGCTCGAGGATGTATCCGCCGTACTCATGCGTCCAGTCCCAACATGCGTCGATGAATTTCTCGCGTCCGATATCGCGACGATTAATACCTTCTGCCGCAAGCTTTTTGTCGACCTTCGTCTGTGTGGAGATGCCGGCATGATCGGTGCCGAGAATCCAACGGGTGGAACGGCCGCGCATGCGATAGAAGCGCACAATGGTGTCTTGGATGGTGTCGTCGAGCGCATGCCCCATATGAAGCACGCCCGTGACGTTCGGCGGCGGGATGGTAATGGTGCAATCCCCCACGCCAGGACTGCGACGGTAGTAATCGCCCGCAATCCATTTGTCGAGCATGCTCTGCTCGACGGATTCTGAGTCGTAATTCTTGGAGAGCTCTTCCATATCCCCCTCTATTCTTCTCCCTTTTCGATTCCATCGCTGGAATCGACCATGCCCTCTTGCTCGTCATTGGCCAGCTGTTCGATGGCAGGCCTGGTCTGCCCCGTGATATCGCTTTCATGCAACACCACGCGCGTGCCCGGTCCGTATTCGGGCAGGTCGAACATGACGTCTTGAAGCACGCGCTCGCAGATGGAACGAAGACCGCGTGCGCCCGTGCCGTGCTCGACCGCCTCGTGGGCAATCGCGCGCAAAGCGTCGTCGGCGAATACGAGCTCGGAGTCTTCGAACTCGAACATGCGCGTGTACTGCTTGACCAATGCGTTCTTCGGATCGGTCAGGATATGCACCAGGTCGTCTTCGGTCAGCTCGTCGAGGGAGCATACGACCGGAATGCGGCCGACGAATTCCGGAATCATGCCGAACTTGTTCAGGTCCTCGGGCAAAACCTTGGAAAGCAGCTCGGCTTCGGCATGCTTCTTGCTTTCGGGCATATCGTTGGTAAAACCGATGCCCGTCTTGCCCACGCGCTGTCCGATGATGTCGGCCAGGCCGACGAACGCTCCGCCCAGAATGAACAGGATGTTCGTCGTATCGATATGGATAAGCTCCTGCTGAGGATGCTTGCGGCCGCCCTGCGGCGGCACGGCCGCTTCGGTGCCCTCGACGATCTTCAACAAAGCCTGCTGGACTCCCTCGCCCGAGACGTCGCGCGTGATGGAGAGGTTTTCAGCCTTGCGAGCGATCTTGTCGATCTCGTCGATATAGATGATGCCTATCTGGGCGCGTTCGACGTCGAAATCAGCCGCCGTGATGAGCTTCAACAGGATGTTCTCCACGTCCTCGCCCACATAGCCCGCTTCGGTAAGCGTAGTGGCATCGGCGATGGCGAAGGGAACCTGCAGCGTGCGAGCAAGCGTTTGCGCAAGCAGGGTCTTGCCCGAGCCCGTGGGACCGAGAAGCATGATGTTGCTCTTGGCGAGCTCCACATCGCTTTCATCGGCCTTCTGGCCAAGGCTGATGCGCTTGTAATGGTTGTACACCGCTACCGAAAGCGCACGCTTGGCCGCATCCTGACCCACCACATGCTGGCTCAATCGTTCGTAAAGCTCATGCGGTGTAGGAAGCGAGGCCAAGACCTGCTCGGCGCTCGGCACGCCTTCCTCGGACTCTTCACGCTCGAAATCAACCGCTTGGTCGTACGACTTCGGCGCGCCGTCTTGCATGTAGCCGCCCTGAGACAGCACGTCGGAGCAGACCGAGATGCACTCGTCGCAAATGCATACGCCATCAGGGCTTTGAATCATGCCACCGACCTGGTCGGCCGTTTTGCCGCAAAAAATGCAGCGCGTGTCTTTCGGGTCGATATTGGGAGAATCGGTATCGTTCGTTCGCATCGAGTTAGGCTTCCTTCTTCGTTGCAGCGCGCGAGGTGATGATTTCGTCGACGAGGCCGTAGGCCTTGGCCTCTTCGGCGGTCAGCCAGTGATCGCGCTCGGAATCGCGATGGATGGTTTCGACGGTCTGGCCGGTATGCTTCGCAAGGATGCCTTCGAGGCGATCGCGGGTCTTGCGCATCTCCTCGGCAAGAATGTCGAAGTCGGTCTGCTGGGTGCGCTCGCCCGAGCCGCCCATGGGCTGATGAATCATGATCTGGGAGTTGGGCGTGATGAATCGCTTGCCGGGCGTTCCCGCCGTGGTGAGCACCGAACCCATGGAAGCAGCCATGCCCAGGCATACCGTGGAGACGTCGCAGCGGATGAACTGCATGGCGTCATAGATGGCAAGACCTGCCGAAACGCTTCCTCCGGGAGAATTGATATAGAGGGAGATGTCCTTCTCTGGGTCGGCGCTTTCCAGATGGAGAAGCTGAGCTACGACAATATTGGCCACATCGTCGTCAATGGCGCTTCCCAAAAACACGATGCGATCGTTGAGCAGGCGAGAATAAATGTCGTACGAGCGCTCGCCGCGCGGCGACTGCTCGATAACGTAAGGGATGGTGTACCCATTGCGTATATCCATGATGGTCCCTTTCTGTAATACAACCATGGCTCGCCCCCTTCGAAAGGAGACGAGCCAGGTTAATGTAACACGATATTTCGAACGCGTCTTCTCGCGCATCGCACGTTTACCGTACAAACATACGTCGCGCCCTTGATGCGCTACGACGAAGCGTCAGTCATGCTATTCCTCAGCGGAATCCTTCTCTTCGGCCTTCTCAGCCTTCTTGGAAGACTTCTTTGCAGCCTTTTTTGCGGGCTTCTTCTCTTCGGCCTTCTCAGCGAGCTGCTCGACCTCTTCGATGTCGGCCTCCTTGAGCAGGGCCTCAAGAGCCTTGCCGCGCATGATGCCCTCGCGAACGATATGCAGACGGCCCTGGGACTTCCACTCGGCAAACAGCGCGTCGGCGTCTTCAGCACCGCTGTTCTTGAATTCGTCGAGGATGTCCTCGTCGGTCACTTCGATGCCGGCGTGACGAGCCCATGCGTCAAGAGCGAGGTTCTCTTTGACGTTGTCGATAGCCTGAAGCTTGACGTCTTCCTTGAAGTCCTCGGGAGTGATGTCCTGGGCCTTGAGGTATGCGTCAAACGTCGCGCCCTGGTTCTGCAGCTGGGTGAAGAACGCCTGGAGCAGCTCGCGCTCGGCGTCTTCGACCATGGACTCGGGAGCCTCGCCCACCAGGCGCTCCTGAAGAGCATAGAGAGCGTTGTTCTCCATGATGCGAGGAATAGCCTCGCCCTTCTGCTGCTCGATGGACTCGCCCATGCGAACGCGCAGCTCGGCGACGTCAGCGAAGCCCAGGGTCTCTTTGACCCACTCGTCGGTGATTTCGGGAGCGACCTTCTTCTTGACGACCTTGATCTCGACGTCGAACGTGGCGTTTTCGGTCTTCTCCTTCAGGAAGGAGGTAACCATGCAGGGGTTCTCTTCGACATTGAGGGTGATGGACTTGGTCTCGCCCTTCTTCATGCCGATAAGAGCCTCGTCGAAAGCGGCGGGGAACATGCCCTGGCCGAGCTCGTACATGCGGTCCTCGACGCCCAGAGCGTCAATGGCCTCGCCGTTGTCGTCTTTGACGGTCATGGTCAGCTCGACAATGCTCTTCTCCTTGACCTTGGTGTTGGCAGGAGCATTCTTGTAGTCGAAGTAGTAATCGCCCAGAGAATTGATCTGCTCGTCAATCTCAAGCTCGGAAGCCGTCTTGAACGGAATCTCCACATGGACGGGAGAGTAATCGGAGAGCTCGAGTTCGGGCTTGACTTCGAATTCTGCGGAGAAGGTGAAGTCTTTGCCCTCTTCCACCAGGCCTTCGACGTCGCCGAACTTCGGCTGGGAAATCATGAACAGGTTGTTCTCGTCAACGGCCAGAGGGAAGCTCTCGTTCACGACCTCGTCAGTAACCGTAGAACGAACAGCCTCTTTGCCGAGGTTGCTGTCGATGACGGGACGGGGCACATGGCCGGGGCGGAATCCGGGGAAACGGTACTTCGCGCCGAAATCCTTGTAGGTCTTCTTGATGCGAGCGTCAATCTCGGCAGCCTCGATGGTCACCGTGAGCTTGGTGGCACCGGACTCGAGAACCTCTACCTTCGTTTTCAACACTATCCTCCATCTGAGTCTTGCTCAGTCCGCCGGAAAGGCGAACAGATTACCTCTTGAGCGCGTCGGGCGAATATGGTGCGGGCGAAAGGACTTGAACCTTCACGGGATCACCCACCAGAACCTAAATCTGGCGCGTCTGCCAATTCCGCCACGCCCGCACATTGCAAAGAATGCCCTTCTGGACACGCAACAGCACATGATAGCAAAAAGAGCGCGTTGCGGGGAGTACGGGAACGGATTCATGCAACCTCCCCGTATCGCAAGGCGCGAACGCCCCGCATTGCAGCCTCTTCGGCGCTTTCGGCCTCTGCGTTTCTCCTACACTTTATCTTCGAGGTCAAGCTGCATCAAATGCACGTTCTCGCGCATGGTCTTCGCCGTTGAGCGGCTGATGCGTCCCTTCTCGTACATATCCTGGATATGGTCGAGTTCGAGGAAGCACGCCAGCCTGCGAACCTCTGTGGCCTTGTCCTCGACCCGCGCGGCCGTGCCTATGCCGCGGCCGATTCGCCTGAGACGACGAAGATCCCTTTGGATTTCTACCATCAAGGCGCTCACGTCTTCCGTGCGATAGCCCGGGTCGTTCAGGCACACACGCAATTTAGAGAGGACGTGCTCTAAGGCGCGTATCTGAAATTCGCGAACCTCGAGGTCTTCGGGCGAGCACGCCGAGAAGAAACGGTGATCGTGAATGGAGCGCTTCACGGACTTCGCAATCAGCGCAGCACGCTTGCGCAAGACGCCGAAGAGCCACCAGATGTTGCGCTCGTGCCGAATAAGGTCCATCTCTTGCTGTATGCGCCGCAGCATGCGGTAGCCCGCCACGGCGGAGACCGATTCCTCGTCGATAGCGGCAAGCACGAACTCGCGTTCCCACCCGAGCGCCTCTACATGAAGCCCCGTGTCCTCCTCTTCGTAGCCCGTTCCCTGCTTGATGCGCTCGATTCGGTCGTTGTACTGCTTCATGACCGCCTGCGTGGCACGACGGTTCTCCTTCGTCTGGCGCGCCGCGAGGTCTTCGATGACGCCGCGCAAAACGTCTATGGAAGCCTGAATGTTCGCATCGACAGACGAGTCCTGCTTCTTGGGAAGAAGGACAGGCAAGACGAAGTTAGCCAGAAGCAACGTCACCAAGATCACGCCGCTGGCCAGGAAAATCAAAAAGTCCCTCTCGGAAAACGGCGCGGTAGCCGCACCCATGGAATACGGCAGCGTGAACATGATCGAAAGCGTGATGGCGCCCTTCGGGCCTGCCAGCGCAAGCGCGCAGGATTCGACCAGGGAATCCTTGGTAAACAGCCTCACCGATTTCATGACACGCTTCACCTGGTCGGGAGACCCGCCGCTGTTCTTCTGCTCCTTATGGGCGCGCTGTTTACGGCCGATGTAATTCAAGGCAAGGAACCACAGCATGCGCACGCCTATGACCGCCGCGCTCAGTGCCAAGACGAGCGCTATGAGCTCAGGGTTGCTCACCGAACGCTCTTCCCACATATCGCTCATCGCGTAAGGAAGCTGCACGCCGAGCAGGACGAAGACGATTCCATTGAGAATGAACGCCAGAACCTTCCAGACGCTCGTCGAGACGATTTTCATGCGGGCGATGTTCGGGCCGATGCTTCGATTGAAAAACGAATAGGAAAGACCCGCCGCCACGACGGCCAGAATCCCCGAAACATGCACCTCTTCGGCGATAAGGAACACGAAAAACGGCGTCAACACCTCGAGCAGGACGTGAAACGTCGTGTCCTCGAGCCCGAAATCGCGAACGCGGGAGACGAAAAAGGCAAGAATGGCCGCGCATACGAGACCGAGGCCGATTCCTCCGAAAAAGCTCACGATAAACGACGTCGTGGCGTCGAGGAGAGAAAAGGCGCCCGTAGTAAGCGCGGCGATGGCGAACTGGAACGACACGACGCCCGATGCATCGTTGATAAGGGATTCCCCGGAAAGAAGGACCTCCTGCCGCTTGTTCAGGGAAGCGCGCTGCGACAAAGAAGCCACCGCCACCGCATCGGTAGGACCGAGCGCCGCACCGAGGGCGAAAGCGGCGGCCAGAGGAATGCTCGGCTGCAAGAAGTTGAGCATGAACCCCACGACGAGGATTGTGGCGACAACAAGGCCGACCGCCAGCGAAAGTATCACCGTCCTGTTCGACCAAAGAGCAACCTTGTCAACCTGGCGTGCCTCGTCGTAGAGCAGAGGCGCGATGAACAGCACCAAAAACAGCTCGGGGTCGAGGGAGAAGTTCGACGCGGTGAATCCGAAGAACGAAATCGCCACGCCTATGACTATCTGAATCAGGGGCGTCGAAACGCCGTGCACCACCTGGTTAATCAGCGCCGAGACGATGACGGCCAAGGCAAGGACAAGGATGAAGCTGAATGTGGTCATGAAAAGGGCCCTTCCTGGGAGGCGAAAAGAACATCGAGCTCTCGGGGCAAGACGGCGATATCGTAGCGATCGGCGTGCAGGGCCTCGCCGTCTATTTGAGCTGGCGGCGGAACGTTGAAAACAAGACTCAGCGAGCGGGCGCGACCGAAAGAAAGCGTATCGGTATAACCGACGTGCTTTCCCTTTTTCGCCTTCAGGAAAATCTTCGCCGCCTGCGCAAAACCCAACGGAGGACGGGCGAAACAGAAATCGAGAAGCCCATCGCATGGATCGGCATCGGGGCAGACCTTGAACCCACCGCCGTAAGTAGGGCCCACTTGCACGGCAAAAAGAAAGACGCCGACATCCCTGGGCTCTTTTTCGTCAATGGAAAACAAACAAGCGTATTCGTCACGGTGGAAGACGAGCTGATTGATGCCCTCCTCGAGAAAAAGCCTTGTTCCCTGACGCCCCGTACGCTCGCGGCGTTCATGCGTTCCAAGAGCGATAGCCGCATCGAGCCCGAACGACAACGTCTGCATGAAGTATTCACCATTGCACACCCCCACATCAGCCGCACGCCTGACGGCGGTGAGGAGCTGGGGGAAGGCCTCGGAGACCGACAGCCTCATGCCAAGCGTGCGCGCGTAATCGTTCCCGTTTCCGCATGGAAGCACGCCGAGAGCCGGACGCTGGGTCCGAGGGATTCTCATGAGCCCCTGAACGACTTCGTGAATGACCCCGTCTCCTCCGACAGCAAGAACGGTGTCGTAGGCGACCGAAGATGACGCCAGATCCGCCGCATGCCCTGATGCGTTCGTCGTTCGAATATCGAGCTCGAGAAAAGGCGTCTCGCCAACGGCGGATGCGTATTTCAAGAAAGCAGCCGCCCGCGCACCGTTGCCGTTTTGAGCCGCTGGATTCACGATGGCGAGGGTTCGTCCAAGATGGTGCATGAGTTCGCCCTCCCCTTCGTTGCGCCGATTACGATTCTGTCATTATACGAACACGCCGTGTGAAGCAGAGAAAAAGCACCGAAGATAGCCACAAAGAAATAAGACACAACTCAACCGAAAGCAAAATCTCGACCGACACATAAAAAAGGGACGCTATCGCGTCCCAGGCTCGGCAACTTCCCAATTGCTCAAAAAGATGTCGCTGTTCTCGTAGGGGCAACGGCATTTGTCCTTGCCATCGCTGACTTCGACCCAAAATCCATTGCGCCCGTATTTCCTATCGAGCGGATCGATTTTGTAAATCTGACCGGGTTCAAGGCTTACGCCGGTAATCAAAGAGCGCCTACCTTTGTACCTCATCAGTTCACTCATTGCTTGCCTGCCCTTCTCGGCCTCTATCGACGCACCGTATTGTTCAGTAAATCTTCGTTTGCGAACCGCGATTCTACACGCAAGATGTATGCGGATGCAAGCGTTCTCTAACAACAGACGTTCGATGTTAACATTGCCGAATACCGTTTTGAGAAATAAAAAAGGCCGGAAAACCGACCTGAGAAATCATGGTGGATCGTCGGGGACTCGAACCCCGGACCTTGGGATTAAGAGTCCCCTGCTCTACCAACTAAGCTAACGATCCGAAAGAAGCTATGTAAAAGTACTGAGTCAAACTCGAAACTTCTGCATGCGATGCTTCATTCTTATGCAGAAGCGCGCTGGGGTGGGTAATCGGACTCGAACCGACGACCTCCAGAGCCACAATCTGGCGCCCTAACCAACTAGGCCATACCCACCATTTCGTGCGCGAGTTGGTATTATAGACAGGTCGCCGAGCACATGCAATACCTTATTTCAAATTTTTGATTCTTTCGCTCCTTCACCTTCCCGCGTCTCGCCTCCTGCCTTTTCCCTCGGCCAAAATGTAAAGTGTTTTCGATTATGAGCTCCGGCGCCCTCCTTATCCCACTCGTTTCGCCGCTCGGCATCATATGAACGGGGATTTGCTCTCTTCGTATCCGACAACAACCCCCCCGCCGAAGCACACAAGAATTCATAACCTCAATTTCTTTGCGCAGAAGGCCCCGGGGAAATGCTTTTCGAAAAAAGACTTCACTCGTAAGCAAAGACGGAAAGACTCGCACGAAGAATCCCATGGGTCCGATCGAATGCGGCGCATCAAGAAACCCCATCGGCCGAAGAAACCGGCGAACAGCCCGCTGCCCCGCACGCCCGTCGGCCTTCGAGAAAGCCGTTCAGCATTTCTGCACCGAGAGAGGTATTTCCGCTATAATGCATGGGCATGCCTCGATGCCCGTTCGCGCATCGGCATCTTTTCGCCCCCGTGGCTCAATGGATAGAGCACCGGACTTCTAATCCGATGGTTGTGGGTTCGAATCCCGCCGGGGGCGCCATGAAACCAAAAGCCGCCAGGGTTTACCGGCGGCTTTTTTCCATTATCCGGGAAATCAGGATGCAAGCCTCCTTAAAACGCAGCGCTCCCAACCCTCGCTGAACCGCACCCTTATCTGGAAGCTGGATGCGCTTTGAAACGGGGGCATTAAAGCGGTTTGCGACCCCATTCAAGTAGTGGATAAGAGCAGGCTGAAAAGAACACGACCTCAAGACGGACAGGACAGCAATCTCCCAGGCTTCATTTCGCCATGGCCTTCAATTCCTCCACGAAAAGAGACGCAGTCTCATCCTCCAGGAAGTCATCGCGATAGAGTACATAGAATTCCGTCGAGATTCTCAAGTCTTCAAGCTCGAATGCGCGACATTCTGCTCGACGGT